>Ga0247778_1000015_pt1 | contig 322857 bp, 325 predicted proteins | sample UWRJL049202B5_FD_179939 | JGI IMG/M metagenome (GOLD analysis project Ga0247778, IMG submission 179939) | Plant litter microbial communities from Arlington Agricultural Research Station in Wisconsin, United States - UWRJ-L049-202B-5 | ecosystem: Environmental > Terrestrial > Plant litter >...
CCCCCCTTCAAAAACTCCACCACAGCATCCGGCCCCCTCTCAACCTGCAATCCATGCGGTATAGCCATCGTCTTGATCCCTTGTATCGTATCCCTCGCTATTTTTTGTATCTCCTCGCTTTCTTGGGTGGTCCACATTGAGGCGCAGAACTATTCTTTCTTTAGTCCCCTTTCCCAGTATCCCTTCAATTCATTCGCCCCTTGTCTGTGACTTACCAAAACGTCAGGTTTATGCTCCAAGAGCATTGGGCGGACATCTTCGATTCCTGTTTTTGGTTGTTAGGGAAAGAATGGAAATGGGGGAAAGGGGAAGGAGAGGGGGAAAAGACGAACGTTCGGCATTCGCGACGTAATTTATGGTATACTCTTCCTTGAGATCATTTACGAGGCGTCCTATGAGGATTTTTGCGCGCGAGGGGACTTTGTTTACTGTTACTAGGGTGTAGGGACCTTTTGGTGGCATTTTTTGGAGTAGGGGTTAGGGGTGAAGGTGGGGGTTTGGAAGGAGATGTGATATGAGATGGTTTGTGGAAAGGGATTTATGAGGTTCGAGGGAAAAGTATTTAAGAGAAAGGAATAAAATAGGAAAGAGAAAATGAGATAGGTACTTCGAGAATAAAATTGTGTACGAAGGTATGGATACGGAGTAGTTGGTAGTGATGTGGACACTCGCGGAGTGTTGCCCCACATCGATTATGGGCGGGATGGGGGACGGCAATGCCCGGCTTTTGATATTTCCACCTGGTTGTGATTTCGTCGGAACGCTATCTATACATTCCAGTCTTTGGAAATAGAAAAATGGGAAATGGTTATAAATGTTGATCGGGATCACCCTCGAACAAAGTTTCCAGAAGCACGCAATCCAAACCCCCGTGCTGAGAAAATTAAATCAAGAATATAAAGCTGCACCTCTCGGTGATCTTTTTAACAGCTCTTCCAAACTAGGAGAGAAATCCCAAGATAGAATGCAAATCTTGCATCACAACTCATCATCGCCCAAAAGAAAAAAATTACGCATGCTCCAAAAGCTCAACAATCTTCTCGCACGCCCTCTTCCTCCCACCAACCCTCCCACTAATCTCTCTCAACTCAGCCGCCATCCCCTTCATCCTAACACTCTCCTCCCCACCACCTAGAACCCGCATCAACGCCCTCGATAACTCACCTGCTTCCACACCTGGAGCAGAGGTGCGGCTACCGTAGATGCCGATCCCTAGGTACTCGACACGGTTTGCGAACTCGAAGGTGTCGAGCCAGCAGGGGAGAACGATTTGTGGTACGCCAGCACTGAAGTTGTTAGTTTTTGTAAGATGTTTGGGATGGAATGGGATGGAATGGGAGTACCTGAGCGCTTCGTGGAAGGAGTTTGAGCCGCCGTGGTGTACAGAGCAGACGACGTGACCGCTTTGTAACACGGCGAGTGGGTCTACGGAGAGCCATTCTTGGACTTTGACTCGACCTGCTGCTAGCTCGGTGGAGATGGCGTCTAGGGAGCCTTTTTCGAAAGCTTCACTGTGAAAACCGCTGTCGGTTTTGGAGTTCGCGGTTTTATTGTCTTGAAGGGCGAGGCCGCCTGATGTCTTGAGTTTCCAGAGGATTTGGATGTCGGGTCTTGAGTCGAGGAGGACCTTGAGCCCAGCGGCGAATTCTCGTGCCATTAGTCCGTCCATTCGGATGTGTGACCCCAGATTAATGAGGACTGTAGGACCACGCATGAGCCAGGCTTGGAGTGCTGGATCGACCTCGGATACCGAGGGTACTGGAAGTAGTATTGGGCCACAGGGAGTAACATTTTGTTCGATGTAACATGGGAAATCAGTCTCTGGGATTGATGGGACTAGATAGTGGTTTTCTGGCTGCCAAATGTTGAAAACTGGTGGCAGAGCAGAAAGATTTCGGGCTTTGCGCCATTGTATCAAGCCTTTGACTATTGGCGAGGTGATCAGGATCCAGAGAAGGCGGAATTTGAGATAGATATTTGCAAGAACAAGATGCCATGGAACTGGGTACGGAAATGCGGAAGAATTACTATATTTGTTAGATCAGTTTTGGCTCTCAGAAGTTGAGCAGCTACTTACGCTGGGTAGCGAAAGAAATGAAATCGGAAAAATGGTTGTCTCTTGCGCAGAATATCTTGGAGCGTATTGGGGCTCAAAATTACGCATTCTCGTGGTATCTTCGTGCAAGCCTCCAGTCCTTGGCTGAAGAGCGGATCGACGACCGTGACATCGGGCTTGACATCTTGTAAAATTTGACTGCAGCTTTCGTAGCCCGTCATGTATTCATGTTCATTCCACGCAGTTGCTACGGCTGGAAGAGTGACTCGATACGTATCTATAGCTCCTCTGATTCCTGGACGATACGGCCCAATGAACTCATCTTTTGCTGTGAGTGCTTCTAGAGCTGATTTTCCTGGGACCGTATGGAATACAGCCGCGGTCTTCTCATTGGTCACGGCTAATCCATTGAGCTCCTTGACGCGCTTTTGAAGAGGTCCAAATGATGCGAGATGAACTTCAAATTCTCGTCGAAGGAGGATCTCATATATGACCGCTAGAATAACATTGGCTTGGCCATACTCGCTGCTCGTGAAGAAGAGAACTCTTTTGCGAGTCTCTTCAACACCGCGTGACGAAATATGAAAGGGATTCTTGGCGGATGTCATCGGGCCATTGATTGTTGAGCTGCGAATAATAAAAGCACAGAGAATAATGAGAAATGAAACCACAGACTGTCCCGGCCGCGTGCTACGACGGCTGGACCAGGAGAATTATCAATTGAATAGAACGCTCTAGCGGTTCTTTACACACGAAAGTTGCACTTGACTAACTAGAGGTAGTACTATTCCCAGGATGGACCGCTGGTTGGCCAAGGCGGGCCAGAATCAAGCTCGAATTCCAACGAAGCAAGATAGTGTGTGATAGTGTCTGATAGCACTGGCAGCTGCCGTCGATGACCTGCCCATCACCGTGCAGATCTGACCACTGAATTGGGAAGTTCAACGGCAGATCAGGAACCCGGACAGGAGAAGCTTCCGTATTTGCTCCGTTCGGCTCGATCCCGTTGTGTCAACATCGCAGTCGCAATGCAGACATGGGGAAAGATGAAGGGAGAGCCCTTATCATCAAGACTCCAACGACGACTTGGCGATGTATGTGTGGGAAGAAAATGCTGGTGGTGACCAAGAAATTAGATGGTTGGAAGATGACAAGGATGCTTCACACGCGCTTTTCAGCCGCACAGCCTTGTCGCCTCAAGGCAACCCCCGACTCGAAGATGCGTCTGCGCAGCTTCAACAAATCCTCATGAAATGTTCCATTTATATATAGGAACAGATACGGAATATGGTTTGTGCCTGCCGTTTTAAGAGAAGGCAAAGATAGCTAACTAGCATAGAATTCACCAGAGTTGCGACCCAGCACGACGAAACCGCCCGCGGCTACAGGTGCCAACGATGACCTCCGTACTCGCATCCAGAAAAGTACAATTGAAAGGGACCGTTTGGCAGCATCTGGGTTGAACATAGCAGGCTTGGGTAAAGGGGGCCCAAGTATGCGCGAATCCCTTCTCGGGGCAAAACGCGATGGAGAGATCCCAGAAAGCGATTGGGATGGCTCCCAGCTAGACTCCTCTATGGATCATAACTCTACCTGCAACACCATATGCGTAACGAACCTTCCGCCGGACGCTTCCGAAGATGACCTCAAAGCTATATTCTCGAAGGAACGTGGTTTCAAGCGCTTGTGTTTCAGAAACAAGCAGAATGGGCCTGTTTGTTTTGTTGAATTCGAAAATGTCGATTTCGCCGTGTATACATTTTTGTTTCTGGACGAAGACCTCCCTAATGGCATCATAGCTCACGCCCAACTTGGCTTTGCAAAGCAACCCCTTGGTGTGCGATCGGTGCATCCGATCGTGATGCCTGGGTCAGTGAAAGTTGCCGACAAGGCGCAATTACACCATGGCGAAGCCAATCCTGGGTATGAAGCTTTGCAGCTGCAACCTGATTCGAGTCTGGTTGCTTCCCTGGAGCGCAAATTTCAAGACGATCTTACCAATGCTTTCAATTCTTTCGCTGCAGATCAGAGAAGGCGTCTCGAGGAAACCCGCTCTGTTAGAGCTAAGAATGACCAGGTCACAAAACTCAATGATTTGAAGAAGTTTGGCAGTAACTTCAAACTACATACACCGGTGCCCGTGGATCTTCTTCCAATTATTTGCAAGGACCCAGCAGAAGAGCGGCAATCTCGAGAGAAAATTAAAAATAATGCGAAATCCGCCGAGGCGAATACCAATACTCAAAACGTTGGGTTACTTTCCCTAAACCCTCCCCATAGCCAAGTCGGCACGAGTGGAAACGATACACTGCGGATCTATTTCCGAGGCCTTACGCATCATATCCCATTCCCTGCTAATACTGTGGCTCACTTGAGCATCCAAGATATTACAACTACTGTGGTGAAGAGATTCCAGCTTCAGTCCTCCAGTACGCTAAAATTCTTTCACCGGTCGAATCCACAGCTCACAGGCTCAAGAGTAGACAGTGGTTACAAGTTTAAGAGTGGGGAATTCCTAGAATGTGTTTTGCATTCTGAGGAAGACATAGCCCGAGGAAATATTGCTAGTGCCTCTGAATCTGACTTCCTCGACCCCGTTTTTGACAACACAAGTGTAATTATGTCCGACACGGAAGCCACAGAGAACGAAATATTTCCACATACGAGTACAGCTGGTGGTCACCCGTCTTTGGAGCCCGAACTAGACGAGGAGCAGAAAGGAGTGTTGGAGTTGACGAAAAGCGGTGGCGAACACTCTGATCCGAAAAGCATGAATAGAACAAGTGATTATCGTGCCTCGGTCGCTGGTTGGAAATCTAGTGGGTACCATATCGGCTCATCCACCCATCGTACCACAAAAAGTAGTTTGGGAACAGGTAGAGGAGGTAGAGGGACAAGATATCCTATGCCCAACGAGAGTAGCAAAGGAAAGGGAGTCGACAGGTCCAGTGCTTGGTCCCAATGGACGTGGGACGACCGTGGCTACTATTACTCCTCTAGGTACGGGCCTTCAGGGGAGTTGGTGTGGGCTTTTAGATATCCCGAAGCAAAAACACCACAGCAAGAGCAGCGGACTCCCAGAAGTCCAGGAGAGAATGTCTTTCTCAGTGGTAGCTCTGCCGGAACTTTCTCGTCCAGCGGGGCCAATAATGAAGGCTGTGATACGCAAGAAGGACTCTCCTCAGGGGTCGCGCAAAAGGCATCCGCAAATACCACGACTCAGCCTCAACACATTGGTCGATGGGGCCGTAACGGCCCAATTGGCCATTCCTCTCTCTTCGATACCGAGGCTCCTTTTCCAAGTTCAACGAAGTCAAAAGTAAAGACGCCCTCTCCTCCAGATAATGAAGACGATGCTGAGATCATTGGCCCCGAGGACGAATTTCTATCACAGTCAGTGGCAGAGCAGCGAATAGATGAGCGACAAGCGAAGCAATTCCGGTTTGTCTCCCCTTATGCTTCCACTGTGACACATTTTGACCGTTGTTTAGCCTGAGCCATCAGCAAACCGAGTTCTTACTGAAAGAATTCAAGCAACAGCCAAACCCAGATGCTGCCTACCGAGACCGTCTCTCCAAAGAGATCCCTGGGATTACTCCGGAGCAAGTCCAGGTTTGGTTTGAAAATAGGCAAGTGAAACTGTTTTCCTCTTGAGTCTGGACCTACGGGCTGACAAACCTAAGGCGCGCCAAGAATTTTCGACAATCGGCAGATGAAATCAAGCATTTGAGGAATCTTACACGTAAAGAGATCAAGCGTTTGACGGATCTTAAAGAGAGTGAGGACAATGCTATCTCACAACGCTCGCACCCGGTGCCAGAGTCTACTCCAACAAGGGACCATCAGACGAAGGCTAGTAGGAGTAAAGACATGGCCGGAGACGATGAAACCCACAGTTCTCGACATGAGGACGATGACTACTACTACAGGCGCGACGTCCGCGAAACTAATCGTCCTACAAGAGATGCAGAAGAAGATTTCGGAATGGCAAGATACGACCGCCGATATATGCGTCCTCGAGATTCAGTAAGCGATGAAAGCTATAGCGACGAGGACTACTATGTTCACGGAAGGGTCGTAAGACAACGAAGTCGAAGCCGCGGAAGTCCAGATCATAAAAGACATCTTGCAGAAGGTGCGTTGGCTGGCGCTGGAGCCGCTGCTCTATTTGCCAATCACCGCGAAAAGACTAGCGATGGACCTGAATATCGCGGTAGAAATGTTGTTGGAGGAGCCGCTCTTGGTGCTTTGAGCGCTGAAGTCATTACAAGAGCTCGAAGCCGTTATCGCAAAACGGAACGAAGCCGATCAAGATCTCGATCAGAATCAATTAGCAGACATGACCATCACACCAAACTTAAAACTGCTCTCGGGCTTGCTGCCGCCGCTAAAGCCGTCTCGAATCGCGAAGCGAGCCAAGAAGCTGATCTCGACAGTCACAATTCACAGTCAACATCCAGATATCCCACACCTGAAGAAAATTTTCTCGATCGAGGAGGTCTGAGCTTAGGACTCCCCTCCATTCCTCATGGAATACGAACATTGGCTCTTAAAGCTCCACCGACACCCCGTACGTTACAAGAAGGGGCTGCGAAGGGAGATTTTACCTTTGTTTTTCTACTTCTTAAAGAATATTTTGATCTTGTAAGTGGCTTTTCCCGGAAAACATATCATGTCCCGCAATGCGCCACACCTCAAGATGCCAGTCAGACCCTCACACGGGTTCCTGGTCCCTTAATCTCTCTCAAACCTTAAACAGACTGTTGCTAACTTTTCAACGTACAGGTCGCCAATGACGAATTTGAATGGCTTCGTGAGCTCTCAGATATTGATTGCAGTCACGAGGAGATGACCAGAATTCTTATTGACGGCGAGGCGAACCTCCCGTGGCTTTTCATTGACGAACCGTTAAAAATAACGTCAACCATGATTCCGAACCTCCATCAGAAGAATTGTGTCCACCATGGAGGTTACGAGGTCGCTGTTTTCCCTAAGATAAGACACTCTCGCCCAAATAGCCTCTTAGCAACAGAGGCAAAAGGGGTGGTGAGCGAGTATTGCGGCCTCGCTGGTATTGTTCCATTAAGGGCAAACACGCCGCACGAATCATGTGTTCAATTTGAAAAAGGCAATTCAACTGCGTTAATAAGCTACCAAGATAGATATCGAGGGTTTTACGACTCAGGCATCCAAAGAAGCAGAGTTTCTCAAATGTTGGAAGATCTGGATCGGATCTTCCACGTCCTTGGTTTTCTTCAAGAAGAAGGATTATGTTGCGATGCCATCACCATATTACGAATCACAAATGCGACAGGTCCCATCGAATTGTGCAAGGTCAAATTTACCCTTCTGACAACCTTCCGCGTTGCCCTGGGAGTGTGGGAAATGAAAGAAGATGTCCAAAACGTGGAATGCCGCCAGGCATGCGAGCGCGAGGCACGACGCATATTAGACGTATTTGTTGGAGCTGCAGCCGCCGCCCGTCCTTATTCTTGGGATGATTGTTTTTCAGTGGTGCTACAGTGCCTGTTCACGGCGATTCTTAGCTACATCCAGGCGCATGTTGGCAGTGTACACCCCACGTATTTAGTGAATGAATTGAGAGAAATCAGGCTCTTTGGGATTCGAACACAGACGGCAGAATCTGCGCATGTGGTGGTGGAACTACTCGACTTCACTTGTGTGAAGGAAATGGTCGAAGACTCGGCATTAGTCTTCAGGTCGTCGGAAATCCCTGCTACTAGGTACGGAACTCGATTCGATCTTTTAGCATCCCCAGAAGACATTGCAGATACTTGGGGCCCAGCTAGATTTGTTACGGATCCCCATCTGGGACCTCGTGCACTTCACGCAATCGAAATCGGAGGGGGAACTATCAGTCGCCCATCAGATGATTCCGATAATCTTCACTGGGCCAGAGGCCAAAAGGCTTTTGGCAGTTATAGTAAGGCATTTGGTTCGACTCGCAAGATGTTGATAGCCGGAATATCGATCAACATACAATGTCCCTTGGATGAAACGAAGAGCTGGCTCCATCCAGCAACTAGTGCGTATCTCAAAAATCTGGGGACTTATGATTCCAGCTGGGAGCTTCGCGAAAAGCAAGCAGGCTTTCAGGGTGGGCAGTATGCCGTCCTTGCCTTTAATGCCACATACATCAAGCAAAATGGTGTCACACTGAAACAACGGCAGCTCATGCTTCCATTCAACGAAATCGACCTAGCATTTCTTGATTCTTCATGTGGTCTCCAAGTTAGCTTATGTACTGGAGTTGCGAGAAGAGTCCCTCTTCGGGTGCTTCTTGCTGATGTTATGGAAGCATTCGTCGAGTCCCGGGTTAGTTCAAAGCCTTTAAACTGGGAGGAACTCAAGTCGAAAGACAAAATGATACAGAGCTTTCGAACATGCAATCTAGAACTGTGGTTCAATAGTCTTTCGACAGAAAAGAGGGAAAGCGCGATATACATCGTCCGGCGGATGTTAGAAGTGCTGAAAGATACTGGAATCGACAAGAATGGTGAAGAACTTGTCATCGCATGGGTAAGAAAGGGAAGTTCAGATTCGTGTTTTCGCCTTCGCTGCGAGAAGACAAGTCTCTGGGCGCGTATCCTGGCGGATTCGGAAGACTGTGCAACCTTCGCGTGCATCACCCCTTTGTGTCTTCAAAGTGAGAAGCACAAGTGTCGTCATCTCGAAGCTGCACCCTGGCACAACGTCGGCAACCTACTTGATACTGCCGTATGTCCGCAGCTCTCTAATCGCGAGCTGACCACTGTTGCAACGACCCTCGTGCCATTCAAGCTGCAACACCAAGTGAGTTACTGGATTGGAAAATCAGGTTCAAATATGATTGCGAAGGTATGGTTAACAACTGAGGATGCGGAACCTGTATTAGTCGTTCGTCAAAAGGTAATTCCAGAGAAGTATAGGGCGAGGATGCCCAAATCGATGGTGGATAGGTTAGGTAGGTTGAGGGAGCGGCAGGCCAGTGAGACGATTGCGAAGCAAGTGATGATACTTACGGAAATGCCGATATGATTTGATGATTCACGAGTCAGGAAAAGTATGATATACCCTAGTTATAAAGCGAATGTTCGAAGTTCTAGTTCGGCATAGAATTTACTTTCAATTCGACTTTCATTGTTCTGATATGATGGCAAGGAAAAGGGCCGGCTCGAGTCCAAAGGCCAACGCTTCGGTATACTTTGCGGCTAGCGACTCGGGATGTGTGCTCTGTAGCACGGTCAAATCTAGATCTTATTGGAAAAAGTCTATTTCTGGCACTTTGGACAAGAAATGCGATGATTGGTTTGTGTCCACTTACACAAAACCGCACCAACGTACAGAAAACTGATATGCGGCTTGCAGCATGCTTCCGGGATCTTGAGCCGTACGTGGGGGTTCTTTCTGATCACCGACACATGGCCATCGGACTTTTCGTCAAGTCGGTCAAGTCGTAATTGGGCGCGGAATCCCGGAAGAGAACGAAGCCCTGCTCTCTCGTGCTGACTCCTGAGAGGAGAACATCTCACCTATTGGGCAGAAGCGCTTCTCAATTCCTTGCTAAGCCTGAGGCTGTGGGCCAGTGCACATGGGCAAACTTCGGGATCCATTTTAGGGTGAGGGGTCGTGGGGCCTCGTTAAAGTCAGGGGCGGCGGGGTACGGCTAGTAGGCCCGTTCTCCGGTATCAGCGAGCACATTTTAGATGCAAGGCTTTGGGATCAACGAATGATCTCATCTAAAGCCAAAGGCCAACATGCAAGGCTTGAAAAGTGGTCCTATACCGGAGATTCTCCGACACGTTCCCTATCGTTTCGTACTCCCACCTTAAGATAGCTAATAATCAAGCATTCACCAACTTCTTTATAAATTGATCTTCTCACTGTCCTTGATCTTTTCAAGTTCTCTTCTGCTTCTGCTTTTTAGTCCCCAATCTTTGCTTTACTGAAATTTATTGAAAGATCGTCATTATGGGGGATATCACCGGGCTTCGGACACCGCCTACGCCATTTGAGATTCTTGATGTTGAAGACACTTTAAAGAAGCTCACCAAGAAAGAGAAAGTCGACTTAACAGCAGGTAAATTGATTCATCATAACAACTCTAGGATTCTGTCATACACCGTTCTCGAGCTTCATTTACTTTAAGACAACTTTCTCAATCCTACTCACAACTCGTGACAAAAATCTGAGCATAGCAACGCTAAAACTTCACAGGGATTGACTTCTGGCATACCCAAGGAATTCCCAGACTCCACATTCCCTCCCTCCGTCTCTCAGACGGCCCCAATGGCGTCCGAGGAACCCGTTTCTTTAACGGTGCTCCCGCCGCCTGTTTCCCATGCGGCACTGCACTAGCCGCAACCTGGGACACAGAGCTCCTCCAGCACGCTGGCGTGCTCATGGGCGAAGAGGCCAAGCTTAAAGGCGCGCATGTATTGCTTGGCCCAACAGTGAACATGCAACGCTCCCCACTCGGCGGCCGTGGCTTTGAATCTTTCTCCGAAGATCCAGTTCTCGCAGGCTATGCTGCTGCTGCTATTGTGAATGGTGTGCAGAAGACGGGAGTAGTAGCTAGCATCAAGCATTTTGTCACTAATGATCAAGAGCATGAGAGAATGGCTGTTGATAGTAGAGTTACGGAACGGGCGCTGAGGGAGATTTACTTGTTGCCGTTTCAGATTGCTGTTAGGGATGCGAGACCGGGGAGTTTTATGACTGCTTATAATAAGTTGAATGGGACGCATTTGAGTGAAAATCGGAGGATACTGCAGACTATTTTGAGAGAGGAGTGGGGGTGGGAAGGCTTGGTGATGAGTGATTGGTAACTTTCCTTGCCCTTGATCCAAGACTTGCGATGGGAGATGTGGACTGACAATTATTCAGGTTCGGCACATATTCCACGTCAGACGCGATCAACGCTGGTCTTGATCTTGAGATGCCCGGCCCAACCAAATGGCGAGGGCAGATCCTCGAGCATGCTCTCTTGTCAAAGAAAGTGACGGAACACACTTTAGATCTCCGCGTTCGAGAGGTTCTGAAGTTGGTCAATGCAGTGAGCAAGACTGGAGTTCCTGAAAATGCCCCCGAAGAGTCTCGTGATACCCCTGAAACTGCGGAGTTACTGAGGAAGATTGGTTCGGAATCTATTGTTCTACTCAAGAATGAGGGTGATGTTTTGCCTTTCAAGAAGGACAAGACTGTAAGTAAAAATTCCATTGATGAAGGAGAAAACAAGGTTGATCAATATACATTAGGTCGCCGTCATAGGACCCCACGCAAAAGCGGCAGCCTACTGCGGTGGCGGTTCCGCTACCCTCAACCCATACTACGCCATCACCCCCTTCCAAGGAATCACCTCTAAAGGAGGCTCTGTCGAGTACTCCACCGGCTGTTATGCTCACAAAATGCTACCAAACCTCGGACCCCAAGTAAAGAGAGCGGATGGAAAGACAGGCGTCGTATTCAGGGCGTTCACTTCTCCACCTTCAGACACAGACCGGACACCAGCTGCGATAATTGAGATCGCAGATACGAACATGTATCTTAGTGACTTCACGCACCCGGCGTTGACCGAGGATCTGTGGTGGGCTGAAGTGGAAGCTTATTTCACACCCGAAGAGAGCTGTGAGTTTGAGTTTGGCCTTACAGTTCATGGGACTGCAAAATTATGGCTGGACGATGAGTTGCTAGTTGATAATGAGACAGAGCAACGGGCGGGTGGCAGCTTCTTCAATGTGGGCACATTCGAAGAGACAGGGACCAAGTTTGTAGAGAAAGGAAAGACGTATAAATTACTGGTCAAGTGGGCCAGTGGCGTTACTTCAAAGCTTGCGGAGGCAGATGGTGTTGTCTCGTTTGGTGGTGGTGGGCTGAGGATTGGAGGCGCGAGAGTTATTGGTGTGAAAGAGGAGATCAAGAAGGCTGTGGAGCTGGCGAAGACGGTCGATCAAGTTGTGTTGTGTGTGGGTTTGAACTCGGACTGGGAGCAAGAGGGACATGATCGTCCACACATGGATCTACCTGAGCATACGGACGAGTTAGTAGCTGCGGTCGCAGCAGCTAACCCGAAAACTGTGGTCGTGGTGCAATCTGGGACGCCCGTCACGATGCCCTGGGAGAAAGATGTCGCCGGGTTGGTGCATGCTTGGTATGGTGGTAATGAGACTGGCAACGCCATCGCAGACATTCTTTACGGAGATGTCAACCCCTCTGGAAAGCTATCCTTGTCGTTCCCAAAGCAGGTCGAAGACAACCCTGCATACTTGAGCTACCGCTCAGAGCGTGGCCGTGTGCTATACGGTGAAGATGTCTACGTCGGATACCGCTTTTATGAAGCGACGAAGAAGGCTGCGTTGTATCCTTTTGGATGGGGGTTGTCTTACGCTTCATTCAAGTTTTCTGGACTGGAAGTGGCTGTGGATGAGGAATCGAAGGCATTGAAAGTGACTGTGGATGTAGAGAATACTGGCTCGGTGGATGGCGCAGAAGTCATACAAGTCTATGTTTCACAGCAATCGCCTTCACTTCGACGGCCAGTGAAGGAGCTGAAGGGATTCAAGAAGGTCGTTATTGAGAAGGGTACCAGCAAGAAAGTGGAGGTGGTAATCGAGAAGAAATATGCAACCAGTTTTTGGGATGAGGAAAGGGATCAGTGGATTGAAGAGAATGGGAAATATGATGTTTTGGTTGGAAATTCCAGTGCCAATACGCCGCTCAAGGCGTCGTTTGAGGTGGCGGAAACTAGCTGGTGGTCTGGACTCTAGTATCTTCAGGTTCTGGCAATTCAATCAGAAGATCGAATGATCCCGCTTCCACGTTGTCATAATTTTCACCTAGAATCGAAAATCATCAATGCCGACTAAATACTTCCTCTATGTGCCGTCTTTCGTGTGTGTTCTAATTTTGATGCCTTCGCAATCCGCCATCTTAGCAAGAGGCTGCAATCCAATCGCAGTTCCCCTTTGAGGATATGCCAAGAATGCATTAGTCGTCAGGTAACATCAGCCCCCCTTTCTATACTTTGACGAGGAAGTTGCGGTTGGAGGTGAACACAAGTGCCAGCTCAGCTCCAAGGGCCATATCGAGAGAGAGCTTGGATTTAAGGGTAGGCAACTACCCCGTCACTTACGCGTTCCCTAGATTCATTCTCGAAGACCGGAAACAAGTCAAAGCTTACTCCTTTCCTGTCCTTCTAGAAGCACGAACTTCCACCTCACGCCTAGCATATCCACAATTCCGTCATTCCCCAACACACCAGCCCGATTCGCTCTACCCAGAACGTTACTCCAAGCAACCTTTCCTTCGACGCCAATGCACAGTTCGACTAGCCCGTCCCTCTCTTCTTGCTTCCCCGATAAAAATTGTAGCCTTGCATTCATAAATTCGCTTTCTCTCTTGCTCTTGCCGCTCTTTACGCCGAATGTATCTTCCCACTGTCGCACGGCACCTTCTGTATCTTCATCACCGGGCGAAAGTCGACAGGTAGCGGAGAGGAGGTGCAGGTTAGAGTGACGCTTCATACCTGCGGAGTAGGCGGGATATGAGGAGAGGGGTCCGCAGGCGTGCCATGGAGAGAATCGATTTTGTAAAGGGTCGGGATTCGTGTGAGAAGGGGTGTGCGAGTCGAGTTCCGGTATTATGCTTCCTGGATTGTTCTTTCAGCTGTTTTCACTAAGTATAAGTGTTAGGGATGTTGTTACCTTTGATTCCCTTGGGGTGATACTGAATGCATACAGACTCCTCGCTTTCATGTGTGAAGATGACCTTAGCCATATTATTTGACTGCAGATGATTCCGTCTTGCAATCGCATCTTCGGTCTGCATTATGATCATGTATCCGCCATTGCCACGCTTCGAGAGTAGTCTCCCGGCTGTTGTGTTGGGCTTGAACGGAGAGACGACCTGCTTCCCCATCAGCGTTTGTTGCCTGTGCAAACATGCAGTCGTATCGTACCTCAATGATATCGCCTCCAATAGGAACTGTAATCTCAATTGATTAGCATGGAGTTCCAGATCCGCTTCTCTCCTGAGCAGCATACCTAGGATGTTTCTCAATCCCCATTGCTCGACCTGGGGATCTTGATAGATAACCTCCGTTCCAATGACCGTCGTCTACCCTGCTGATTTAGCTGGCCCATTGATGACTGTTGAGCGCATTCAGCATACCAGAAGATGCTTTGCACGCTCCAAATCGTCTGCGACCAGCGCGACCTGGCGGAGACGCGTTGGAGATGGAGGCATCCGCGCCTGGCTATTTATTTGCGACATTTTGAGCTCGGATCAAGTTGGATATATAATTTCCATATCAATTATATATCGATTGAGGCGCATATGGAAAACTGAAGCCATTGCCGTACTGAGGTCGCGATGATCAGTAATTGTTTCGAGGTTGGCCCGTCCCTCGGCACCCGGCTGTTCGATATCCCCGCCTTGGGCCGTCTCACCCGCAATCTGCAACTTTGGACCCTGGAGGACGACCAACTGTACGATAATTTCTCAAAAAATTACACAAGGACTCACAATTACATATTCTTGCATCTTATGACCTCTCGTTGATACTTGAAAATTCCGAGTTCGCTCTTTCTCATCTCATTTTAACTTGCACAGGTTCACTAACTCAGCAACATGTCGATCGCGAACAAGAAATATGAAGATATCATCTTGACCATTGATGGTCAGATAGGAACTATAACAGTAACTTTTCACTTTTCGCTATATCTAAACGGAAGCTAACAAGTCATAGTTTAATCGTCCCAAAGCCCTCAACTCATTCGGTGGCAAACTCATGGCTGAGACAATCGATGCTGTGCGTGTACTCAACGAGCACCCTGATACGGTCTTCACCGTTCTTACTGGGGCTGGAAGATTCTTTTCATCTGGTGCCGATGTCAGGGGTAAATTCAAATCCACTGTTACTATAAAGGAGAATGCTGATCATCTAATCTCCAGGCTCTGGGCTTGACAGTGACGAAGTGTTTGCCAATGTTGCAGACAAGAAGTTGAAATATGTTAAGCAGTTTGCTCCAGGTTTGTTGCTTCTTTGTCCTAGAGCCATTAATATCTAATTCCATGGCATTATATCCGTCTGAGTCCGTGCTCACATGTGGTCCTAGGTCTCGAAATGCTCCGTAGCATAATTGACCACAAAAAGATATTTGTCACAGCCATGAACGGACCCGCCGTTGGAGGTGGCTCAGCGTGGTTCACAGGCAGTTCGGACATTCTCCTTGTATCATCCTCGACGTACCTGCAAGTCAATTTCTCGTCCCTAGGTCTGGTGCCCGAATATGGCTCCGCAATCAACTTCAAGGAAAGCATGGGTGTACACCGAGCGAACGAGGTCATGATGTTCGGACGCAGGCTTACCGCCGAGGATCTAGAGCAATATGGTATTGCGAACAAGATATTCCCTGCAGAAAGCTTCCAGGAGAGTGTGAAGAACTATTTGAATGACCAGCTGAAGCTTAACGATGGAAAGAGTATGATGGAAGTGAAGAGACTGCAGAATGCACCATTGAGAGACTCGAGATTAGTTGCTGTTGTCAACGCTATGGATGCTTTGGCCGAACGGTTCGTTGAGGGAGCACCGATGGCGAGATTTGCGGAAAAGAAGAAGCAGTTGGAAGGTATGTTCTCCTTGCAGTGCATCACCGTGCGCATTGCTGACGAATCATCGATGCAGCTCAGTCTAAGAATCGGGCTTCGAAACTTTAGATTTTTTAAATCAAAACTCAATTGTATACCTACTTCTTATGATGCTTTTTCTCCAAGTACTGGCGGGTCCCATCTCATAGTTGCCATCGACTGCCCGTCACTCTTGCCCCACTTCCATATGCCAATCTCTTTGAAGCCCGCCTTGAGATGCAATCTCTTGCCCTCATTAGTAGAGAATAATGTGACAGGTATTTTTTGTTCTTCTGCTTTCTCTAAGATCGACCTTGTGAGCAATAGCCCGATTCCAGTCTTCTGGCATCTCGGGTCGACGGACAGAATAGCCAGGGTCCAACCTTTGTCTAGCAGCTTTATAAATTCGTCAAAGTACTCCGGCTGGGCATTATCGTACGAAAGACTTCGTGGGAGTGAAGCTGCTGGGTTGAGAAGCGTGTAGATATTTTCTTTCGTGTCCAGTACCCGTTCGTGGAGTCCTTCTCATACTCAGCACTCAAAACTTTCAAATCGCTACTGGGCCAGCCGACTCACGATCTACTAACGACTTCCTGTCATCTTTTTCATAACGCTCCCAAGATGCATACCCCACGAGTTCGGCTTTTCCCGTCCATGGCTCATCCAAGGGCTCCGTCTCGGCAACGATCCCGAATGCATCGTCTTCATCAAGAAGTTCGTTCTTCAGACTTCGTACGTAAATGTCGTGGAATGCTTTTGGATGTTTATGGCGGCCCGGATAAAGGTACTCGTCTGGAGCAGAATCGATCCATGCCGCTGCGCTGATTGTAGCTGCCGTGTTGACGTCTGGGGGATTTAATTGACGAATTTTCATGATTGATTAAGAGGTCGAAATGGTTGATGCATTTCTTTCCGCTTTCCATTTCAGGACCGAGATGTTCATCTTTGAGTCATTATTCTTACAATACTTCCATCGATGGATGCCAGGTATTCACATCGCTGGCCCAGCGAGGGTGACGACGCGCTTGACCCGTAAATCACTCATTGCCGGACACCACGCTAAAGCCTTAGAGCAAAATGATGGTCGATTACCTAACGGAGTCTATCTATTTGCCAATAGTTACTCTGCAGAATGCAAATCCACAAACTCCCTGAAGATATTTCCCGGGTCATACTTCCTCTTCAGCTTCACCAGCCTCTCATAGTTTACCCCATATAAGACCTTCGGATTCTTATGCAAGGCTAGCAAATGTTAGTCGGATCAGAGTCCCATTCTCATTATTAAACATACCATCATAGTTTACATATGTTCCTGAACTCGTTCTTGTCAGTTCATCCATTCCTGACTCGGTTTTTCTCCGCATGAATTCGTTGCTTATTTTCTCGTCGACTCTCCTACACCACGCCCAGCAAGCCGCGTCGTTTTCTTGCTTCGTCCATGTTGGCATGAGTTGTATGCTCCCATGTCTTCCACGAAACGGGTATGCTGTTGAGGTCTGTGATTTCCGCATCGTTGCGTAGGGGTTGTGCATCTCGCACGCGAAAATCGAGCTCCGAGCATCTGGGATTTTTGTAATCAGGTCTTCGAACTCATCCACAAGACTTTTCATGAAATCGACGTCCAGTGGCACCACAAGACCTCCACCGGCAGTCGTCTTTCTCCATTGACGACCTGGCGCTGAGCCGTGTGGCAACCCCGATTGAGAAAACGGCACCACTCTTGTCGAACTGCCTCTTGCTTCCAGCTCTAGTAATGGTGCGAAGTATGTCTCGGCTTCTTTTTGCGGGCCGTTATAGAATGGGACGACGTTAATCTCTGCTTCCCCGGTGTCCCCATAAAATGCAACTCCCATCGTCGCAGTCCCATCATTCTCCTCTCCCATCACTTTATTAACCATACCAACCACATCTTTCAAATAACACTTATCAAATTTGAAGATCCCCGTCCAGACTTTCTCTTCGACTTTGTGCGCCCGAAACACAAACCTCGTCACAACACCAAAACAAGATCCGGCCCCCCTGATCGCCCAGAACAACTCCTGATTCTCGTCATCCGAACAAGTCAAAACACGACCATCAGCAAGCACGACATCCGCCTCAAGCAAATTGTCTAATGCCATACCGTGAGCACTCGTCAGCCAGCCTATGCCACCATTCAAGGTGAAGCCGCCCACACCAACAGAATTCACAATTCCTCCTACCGCAGAAAGGCCGTGCTTTTCCGCCGCTTCGTAGACGGTACCCCATGTCGTGGCGCCTTGCGCTGTGACGCGTTTGGAAACGGGATCAACAGTGACTGTGTTCATCTTCCTGAGATCGACAACGAGTCCATTTTCAATTGAATTGCCGCGGTGATTGTGGCCGGCGCCACAGACTGCGATGGAGAGGGAATTTTTGTGAGTGAATGCGAGGATGCGGGAGACATCTTCTGTTGTTAAGGGACAAATTACGGCGCTCTGATTAAACTCATTAGCTTATCATTTCAAGGGAATATATCGAGGCTACTTGCGGCTTTCTTTTCGGCAGCAACGTTCCAACGAAGAAGGTTCTCTTCATATTCGGAAGACTCGGGTGTGAGAATCACCAAATTTGGGAACGCCGCCTCTAATTCCGCGACTATCTTTGAAGTGATCCCCGCCATTTTTGATTCTTGACTTGAGAGAAAGAGAAGAGGAAAGATCGCGAGGAATATGATTACGTCGGAGTTAGTGAAGTTCAATGGGGTCAGAGAAGCTGACTCATATTCGTAACAACGGATACGGAGTTCAATTACGAAGCAGCCAATCATTTTCACGGCGACATTTTACTTAATGTTTTGAGGATCTGCTTGTAGTGGGCGATTTGGCAATGAATGCATGGTCTCCGAATACGTGACAGAATGAAGAACGTGATGCTCATTGAATCTCGAGATGAATCCGAACCTGGAGCCCGTAGGCCGAATGATTTTTTTCAAGGCAATTAACCTTCTACTGCTTCATTCCTGGAATATTAATTTCACGGTCTTTTCGACGGAGCCTTCAGTTCGACTCGTATGTTTCAAAGGCTCCTAACATCCACAGAAACAACTCCCGAATTGACCAAATCATTCCCTACAAATTCTCCACCATTCGTCACATACAACGTCCTTCTCTCCGCCGCACTCCCCCTCCCGAATTGCGCACTCGTTGGATTCAACAACAGCGTCTCATTCTTAATATCCACTTGACTTCCATCAGCTTTCACTCCCACAACATCATTAGGATGCGTCGCAATCCAAGTGCTACCCTCTCTTCCAAAAGCAAAACTATCATAATGCCCCCCAGGAACCTCGATGCTGGAAATGACTTCCACCGGCCCGGTTTTGGCGCCGAAACGATTGATGGGCACGCGGCCGAAAATATTTTGGGCTGAATTGGTGAAGTAGAGGAAGTTGTCTTTGGTTCTTATTCCATTAATACCAAGATTTGTGCCTGGCGTGGTGTCGATGGGCAGGAATAGGGGGTCTTGGAATACGATTTCGTAGCTTCCAGTCGAGATGTTGACTCGCCAGACGGCTCCGATAGCTGAATCGGCTGCGAGAATAAGCTTATTTGACCCGGGGACTGCTGCTATGCCATTAAATATGGTAGAGTTGACAATATTGGTGACATGGCGGATAGCTGGTGTGGGGTGGTTGAAGTCGATGGCCCAGACGGCAAGGGATGTTGCGCGGGTGTTTGCTAGATCCCAGATTCCAGTTACGAGGGCAAAAGTGTCTGGGGAGGTTTCTGTGATGCCGCTTAGACCAGTAGTATTGGGAAAAGTGTAAAGGGCTGAAGCTGTGGGTGAGGAGACTGTTGGATCGACCGAGAAGAGAGTGGGAACACTTTCGGAAGTCAAAATCAGATCGCTATTCGAACGGACTGCGATGTCTTCTATAAAAGTATTGTTGGGGAATGTGAATATTTGACGGATTGGGGGCATCCGACTTGCAGCAGTCAGTTGGCCCAGTATGAATGGCAAGATAAAAGGGAGGATTTTCATCTTGTTCGTGGAAGAATCTGAGGCTTGAGAAAAGTTTGACCCGTTGAATATGAGGAGCCGTAATCATCTCAGTCAGCTTGTATCCAGATTCAGGCGGCTGGCGCTGACACAATTATTGGTATCATGGCATATTGGAGGTGAAGGCGGGGTATCGTCTGGAGCTGCGCTTACAGTACCCTTGTCGGATTTTCCCTATCGGGCTGTCCCGTGTCTTGGTACTGCAAGAATATCCGCTGAGCCTTCCACTGGATTACTAATTTGGTAAGATTCTGCGTGGGGGAATATCCGGTCTTCAAGTTGTGGAGCCAAGAAGCTCGAAAAGAATGCCCCTCTAAGCGCTACGTGTTGTGCCTACAAGTCACTTGCAAGTCTTGTGGTCATTATAGATGGAATGTACAAGCTTATTAGAACAGCACCCCTCTATCGTAAATGGTCCATACTTCAAACTAAGGAGGAACCATAGCTGAAAACATTTCCCGGGTCCATCTGCCTCTTGACATCTCTCAGCCCTTTAAACTGTTTCTAAAAAATGTTTCGAGGCTCTTTTCAAAACCCAAAATTTGAGGGACGATACACACTAGGCCATTTTTGTCTCCTCTTGTCATGAGAAAAATACAACGGAAAGTCAGGCTAACATCTCCGCTAAAAAGCCATGTAGCTTCACAATATCCCTTTCCAAGTTTCTGCGGTGCCATAATCTGCTAACGACTTTGAGAAATTTCGGAGAAGGTGAAATCAGCTGCAATACTTCCAGCCGGCCGCTGTAATTGCACAATAATAGAAACACTTATAAAAATGAGGGAATGACACAGCCTGTTGACTTTAGTTTGACAGCAATCTTTAGAGTTTGGCTTTGAAGCTTTTCCATAAAGGAAAAAGATGAATCTTAATTGTGCCTTCATCAACAAGGCAATTCCGTGGTGCTTGCAATTGCTCAACACTCGGTCATTGGAACCTCCAAGACTGGAAGCCACGATTTGCGAATTGAAAACAGGGGTCATTGTATGATGATATGATAATCAGACAAGGTGTTTCGGGAGCTCACGATGTATCGCTCGTCGAGGTGCGTACTGTTGCGGAATTTGAGGACTCGCTGGCGGGTGCATTCGTTGGCCGTCGGCCAGGAAACCATCAACGAGCTGCCTTAAACGACCTCGTCCGAGCAGAGCTCAACAGCATCTCAACTCCGAGATTGAAATCTCCAAGATGCTTCGAGAAGCAATCGAAAAGACAACGTGCAACCCTGGGAACGCACAAATATATATTGGTGTGAGATCATATAGGGTCCGTGTCCGCAGCCGCAATCTCAAAGTCTTGGCTAGGGCCGGCGAAGTCGTTTCGGGGAGGAGTTTCCGCAACTTTAAACTTCTTCCAGGAATCATCGCCGAGTGCCTCGCGTTCAAGAGCGGAGATGAGGCCAATAACGCAAAGATCTGTGGACACGCTTCTGAACATGTGCTTTCCTCGCTCATACAAAAATATGCGAAGCCACAATCTGCCCTGGATCCGTTCGGCATATGCGCATGAAAGTTCGTATGCAAGATCGCGATTTACGCTGAATCTGGCAGCTAGAAGGTGGGGAAGAAAGGAGATGGAATAAATCCGGGAGCTCCAGTGGAGAGTCCACACATATATAACGAACTGATAAGTAGTAATGGCTGACTCCAATTTCCGGAGAACTTGCGATATTTTGCCATCAAGTTACAAAAGCATTCCATAATCTCGATTGGAAAATAATTCAAGCAAGCTTCAAAGCTGACAAAACTTTCCTACTCATGGCATCTCTTCTTTTCAGCCTCGCGGCTGCAAGTCTTGCTTCGTCGATCTCGGCTGCTGCTACAAGTGGAGACTTCAACATCTTGTCCTTCAACGTTGCAGGCTTGCCAGCTCTCTTCAATGACAACTCCGTTCCAGGAGATAAGGCAACAAACGCAGGAACAATTGGCACTCTGTTCACCCAATACGACTACGATGTGATCAATGTTCAGGAAGGTGCGGATGAAATCTCCCACCCCATAAAAACTAAAACCTAATATGACTGCAGACTTTGCCTACCATGCATACATCTATGCTACAGATGATCATCCATACCGAACGCCAACTTCAGGTACTGCTGCCATTGGGAGTGGACTCAACACTCTCTCAAACTTCGACTGGATTAATTTCACCCGTGTCAAATGGAACACATGCTCGGACGCCTCAGGTGCCGATTGCTTGACCCCGAAAGGGTTCACTTTCATGCGCGTGATTGTTTCCGAAGGAGTCTATATTGATTTCTACAACCTCCATGCGGACGCTGGGTATGTTTAGAAGTCCACCCCTGGAATTATTCCTTCTGACACCAGATTCCAGAACAGAAGATCAGGACGAGACAGCTCGAGCAGCCAATCTCCAGCAGGTAGCTGACTACATCGACACCTGGTCCGCTGGAAACGCTGTCGTTGTGTACGGGGACACCAACTCCCGCTACACTCGCCCTCTAGACAAAATCACGGTCTTTCAAACCCAAAACTCCCTCACGGACGCTTGGGTCCAGCTTGAGCGAGGCGGCGTGAATCCTACCGTTGAGACGGGCTGTGACAATCCATCACTCACCAACTTTTGCGAGACAGTCGACAAAGCTTTCTACCGCGGCTCCAAGCAACTCACTCTGACCGGGACGTATTTCAGCTATGAATCCACCAAGTTCTTGCAGTCCGACGGCTCGATCCTCAGCGACCACAACCCAATCACCGTAAACTTTACGTGGGCAGTCAGCAACTCCTTCCGTCAGTCCGGTTTCTGGGGCGGCCCCCACGGAAATTGGTTCAACGACCTAAATTCGATCCCTGCCTCGCCCAAGACCTCCGTCATCACTTTCAGCGGTGGTTCCCGCCTTGACTCCATAGCTCTCACTCTTACATCCGGCACAACGTTCAAGCACGGCGGAACGGGCGGAACAGCCACCAGCTTGACCCTGGGAAGTTCTGAGTACTGGGTTTCGGCAAAGCTGTGTCAGGCGAAGTACAACGATCATACCAGGATTTTCTATATCCTTGCTACCACCAGCACTGGCCGCACGTTGGAGAGTGGTACCACGACGAGTGACTGCACTACGTTCACGGCTCCTAGCGGGTGGCAGATTGTGGGGTATATGGGCCAGGACGGCGATGAGATCGATCAGTTGGCGTTTATTTACGCGCCGCAGTGATAAGTTACGAGATGAGAGGAGATTTATGCTGCTTGGAAAAGCTTACGAAGTCAGACGACCCGCACACGTTTCATTTGTCCTGGGAATTTGAGTTTGGAATCCTGTGATGAGTTCACGGGAATAATATTAATAGCACTGAGAATTTCTAATTAAACTTGTAAATATTCGCTGCAAATATTAAAACACGTAAGAAGATACGAAAGAACTGTTTCCATAAAAGCTTCACTCACAAGTAAGGTCGGGGCCATGTGATAATCACACTCCCGTTCCCAACGACCTCCCTCTTCTCCCCCTCAACAGGAGTCGGTCTTTCTACTTCCTGATTTCTCCTCCGCCATTGCTCCCAAACCCGCTCATTACAGCTATAAATAATGGCATTCGCTAGCCCCACAAATTGGGCGCTCGCCTGGAGTACCGCTAAGACCCGGCTCTGGTGGCCGCTCAGCTCGAAGAAAAGATTCACCACCCCCGATATCCAGAGGAGAGAGTAGGCGATGGGGTACGAGTTAAGTAAGAGGCGCCTGTACAAAAGTTGTTCTTGTGCTTTGATCAACGCCACTGTTGGTGGGTACGCTTGCGGAGTAGCTGATTGGGGGCTTTGTAGGGAGGTGACGGGCGTGGAAGTACCATTTTGGGGCTGACGACGGACGATGACGAGGGGGTCACGGGTGAGGAAGGGCTGGATCCATGTTGCGCTCTTCAGGACAGAGCGGTCCTGGTGAACGTTTTGTGCAATAGCATTTATCGGGGAGCTTGAGAGTGGCGTAAGTGGAAGTAAATTTTGGCCAATTTCGAGGTCGCGGTGATGAGTGGGGAACTTTGTTTGCCAATCGTCTCGAGTAACCGTCTTCTCTGTGTGCGCTGTTGACACTGTTTGGGTGGCCTCGCACCACATATTTTTTTCAAACGGAACTTCGCAGACTTTGAAATTTTCATAAACATGGAAGGCACTTCCTACCGCCAGGCTCTCGTCTCTGCGATTGACGGGGCCAGACCAAGTTTTGACTGCTACTGTGTCATCGGTGTCATTGGCACTGTGGATTTGTCGTAAAGATGAGAAGTGGCGGTTCAGCCAAATGAAAATATAGGTGTAGAGGATGATTATGGTGAAGATTATTGTCAATCTCCATGCATGATCGAGTGCGTAACGCAGGGCACGTTGATCGGATCGTATCGAGCACCAGTTGCCGCTGACCGGGTGGTAAGCATTAAGTGCTAGACCAGTAGCACCTAGTGTTATTAGAAATGTTGCTTTTGTTGTGATTTGGGCCAGCTATCTTACTTGTTGTGAGAGGCACAACCCAAACCCCACACGAGATCAATAGCTTTTCCCTCCAAGACATCTGTGATGGAGAACTTGACCGTCTCAAAGTGATCAAAGTCGCGATAGCAATGGAAAGCATAGAAAAGTCGGTGGCCTGTTTATTTGATTAACCACTGCAATTCCGGGGACCAAAGCTTCCGTACCTGAGCGGTGAGTTGCCCAATCCACCCATTGAACGTGCACCCATGCCCTGGCGGGATTGATTTGTGTAAGATAGCATAAATGCCCGAAGTAGTATTATTGATTGCATTGAAAAAATCTATACGAAACACAAATGTTAGCAATCTCGAACGGGTCTTAGGGGAAAATAATCTCGTACCAGCAGCAGCGAGATTGAGAATTAATGTATGTCTGAAGTGTCGTTGTGGTGATCTAGTTAGATAACAAATGAAAATGAAAGCTGCGGCAAACACCGAGAAGATACTCCCGACCAAGGTAGGAAGGGCAACCGCGAGATCGATCATCTTGACACTATGAAGTTAAGCGCCCCTGAGCGAGTATAGTGGGTAACGAAAATAAAAGGGAGGACCATCAGAAAATATTAATAAATGCATGCAGCTGGGCGGGAAGAATGAGGTATGTATATTGCATCCAATGTCCCACTGAGCCATCAAGCAAGTAAACTCCTTGCCCAACAGGTCCTATCCTGCGAATAACATCATAAAAAGGCAACGAAAGTCTTTCGGAAGACTCCGAGAGGTCTGGCTCTCCTGAACCCTAAACAGAACCTTGCACCGGGAATAACAACCGAAAGACCTTGCTTATCCTTGAGACTTAGGGCTTAAGTATTGATAAACACATGGCCCGTGAGTGACGTGTAATCTGGAGACAGATGGAATATAACGGAGAAGAATTTTATCCGGGCACCGCGTGGTCGGGGATGAAGCCTCCCTCCACTCAAGGGTGTGAGGGGAAGGACGGAGCCTCATGTGGCCATATCTCGACACCGTCTGAACTTACCTCAAATCACCGCTACCTCGAATACGAGCCCATTAAGCCCAATCATCCCAGTTAGCGTTGGGCTGGTAAATTGATCATGTCATTTGACTTTGGGGCGATGAATGTCAAGCTTGAGGCTGGGTTTTGGAGGTGTAGGGGTTCAGGAGCAAAGGTCCTGCAGCAACAATCCCACCCATGTAATCGATCGTCATCCAACAACCCACGCAGTGGATACTATGGGAAATAAAGTCATAATAAACTTCAATATAAAATTTTCGGCATGTGTGTCAGGGGTAATTGCCTGTGGTCGTGCCCTGGCCTAGGAAAACGTTTTCAATCTTCGCAAATCGATCATTGCCTTGTCATAGAGAAAATTAGACCTGAAGAACCAATTGAAAAGCGACTGGTGGTATATTGCCTCCAACTACATGAGCCGTTCGTGGTTCTTTGATAGTATACGTACCAACGCTGAGATGTAAAGTTAGGCGGCTTTGTGTCAAGGAGGATAGGCTGCCGAGAACTCACTTTCATATAAACTTTACCCACCAAATACCGAATTACGGCAGTGAAGCTAACAAACGGGTGTGGCTTGGCAATGCTGTCATAAAGAACCGGGATTGAACTATAAATCGCACATTATAGCATTCGTGAGTGCAAAGCTTCCTGCGGAAATTCGCCCCGCAGAGCAATGAAAATTTTGGCATTCAGCACCCGTGACCTCTGAAGAGCACCACAACAGCTTAGCCTGCAAGGATAGATTGTATGATCACATTGAAGTGTGTTGTTTGATTGAGACCATCAACAGAGGAGATTGGCGGATCAAAATGTGAGTGCTGTTGGCTTGTGTGCTTACACACTGGAAGGTATGCTCTGAGATAATCATTTACCTGAACAATTAGTTCGTCCAATAATTGCTCCAGTGAACTGAGAACTATCCCGAAACTTTCACCATTGACGTTGTAGGCCGAAGCATGGGCTATCTCGTCATCGTTCGACGCCTTCACTAGATGATAGGTTCTAAGCTCGCACCTCCGCCCAATCTCTTATTTTTGACCACGAATAGGCTGTGGATGAGTCAAATGCCATATCTAGACTCTGCAAACTGAATGTCAAAGTCTTGTTGTCAAGCGCTGGATACCAGTGGAACGACTTCCAACAGGAAATAGCTGCTCTGGGCTTGGAAGAGATGCTAGCGCCAAACAAGAGCTTTCCACGAACGTTCCCAGCATAATCGAAGACGGGTAGGCATGCGCTTGCGGGGAGGGACTCGTATGGTATTCGAAAGGCGGGGTTTTGACGCAACTGATTCGTTCCTCCTCGGGGCTCAATGGAAGTTGACTATCAACATCATCAAACGACATATGTTGCCTGAACATACAATTCGACGATCGCGAGATATCAATTGCAGGCGAGCGAGCAATGCCAGACGAGATACTTTCGCATCCTTCCAGGAACACCAGGAGGAACGCAAGTCCTCGGCGACTCTTTGCAAGAACCCAAAGGCGTTACAATTAAGCTTGCTCAGCTTTTCTTGAGAAGGAATCTTTGCACAGTCGCTGACGCGTTCGAGGCAGTGCTGATGAACGCAACTGAATTCAGCCTCGACGATGAACTTTGGGAAATTCTTGCCATTCTGAGAAGATACCGGAAAACAATTTCTGCGATAAACGTTTCAGCTCTGCCCAGGTGCATTGGGCGGGGAACTGAAGTTGTTCTTTCCCAGCGGTGTGCTTTTCAGGTCTGCATGGATAGGGCGTTCAGGTCGTTGCTTCCCTACAAGCTTTCAAAAGGAAATGGATACAGTTATTCACCGCCGTGGAAGTCGCACCCATTATAAGTCTTTTGACGGAGATGGCGGGAGCTTTGCTGATATCGAATTTGAAGGGGACTTGGAGACCGCCAACGAGCCGCGTTCGAAGTTTGTACCGGCAGCGCCCATGCGGGCTGTGAATCGCGTTACAAAGCAAGTTGCGAGCATTCGAGGCGTTCTTCGTCGCGCTCATCTCGTTTTCTCGTTTCTGTTTTTGTTGCGAAACGGTTGAAGTTGACGAAGATCGACCGCGCAGCACGCCAGGTTGCACAAGACATCTCGGCTCCCGGCCCGACCCGAATCCAGCCCCGCAATTCAAGCTCCCCTTTCTCAACCTCATCTATTCATTACCTATATATCTAAAATTAAGAAAAAGTAATTAACAATTCAACATTACGGTCCGTCCGCAATGACACGTAAACTAACGGTACGTCCGCAATGACAACGTAAACTAACGGTACGCCAACAAAAGTCTGTAAGTCCAGACTCGTAAACTCAAGCTTAATACCCGAAGCAAAAACTCAGTCCGTCTGGTTTTTCTCTTAGGTAGCAGTCGCCTATACTGTCAAGATTTTTTGCCGTTTCTAATCTCTCTTTTTGGGTCATCGTTGTAAGTTCTTTCCCGGAAATGTACAGACATGAATCTCAAGGGAGGGAAAAGTTGGAATTTGAAGACCTGCTCAGCAGTGAATGAATGGCGAGATACTGAAATGTCTCGCGAGAGGTATGGAAGGCACTCAACTTGCATTCACTTTTTTGAAATGCGCGGGATTTTGTGATCACCCGAGGGGCACTACCCGACTTGAATGATTTGGGATCTCACCAAACACCATTTGCAATACGCGTTTCAGCATTTCCAGCACCCATGCAGAAATTTTCAAATTGCAATCAATCAAACATCGTCATTCAAAGATCAGCAACCTTCAACACAGCCTTCCCAAAGTTCTCCCCCTTCAGCATCCCCACCAGCCCCTCAGCCGCCTTATCCATCCCCTCCGTAACGCTCATCTTAATCGTAATTTCCCCGTCCTTGATCCACTTTTGCATATTCTTCTGATGTTCTTCAGCGTACTTGGGTCCCATGTCTGGGTCGTAGACGATGAAGCCGCGGATGGTGAGGCGGCGGCCGACTACCAGGGGCATGTTTTTTATGCCGTAGGTTTCGGTGGGGGAGAGGGAGGTTTGGGAGACGCTGCCGCAGCTTACTGTTTGGTAGGTTAGGAAGATTTGAGGAGGAAAGGGGGCGATAAAAGGAGAAGGGGGACGAACCGATTCTACCGCGCTCATTCATAGCGCCTAATGCAGCGTCAAGTTGCTCACCACCGACGTTGTCATAGTAAATATCGAGTCCCTTCAACCTATATTCTCGAGTTAGTATGAAACGCAAAACCAACTCAACAAGTAAACAAGCCGAAGTCTTAGAGACAATACGATTCAAGAGCCGGTCCCCGTCAAAAAACCAAAAACTAGAAAGAGAGTAAAGACATACCCCTTCTCCTCCAATAACCTCTTCAACGCCTCAACCGGCTTCTCAACTTTATAATTAAACCCTCCATCAAACCCCAATTCTTCAGTAATATACTTCAATTTCGCTTCATTCCCCACACTTCCTAATACCGTCAACCCCTCCCTCTTAGCAAGCTGTCCAACAATCTGCCCGACCGCTCCACTAGCAGCACTGATAAAGATCACATCCCCTTTTTTCGGCTTCCTATACCAATAATTAGCATCTATTCATCAAAAAAGAATCCCTAGAGCCAATAGACAGGTCTTCCTAAAAATTTCCAGAAAACACACCCAAAACTCACCCAATCTCATAAAAACTACTATACCCCGTCAACCCACTCATCCCCAACGCCCCCAAAAACAACATCTCATCCAGTCCCAACGGATTCACCAACCCATCAAATCCCCGCTCACTATACCCCTTCCCCGCTCTTTCCCCATCCACAATCTGATACTCACTAAAATCAGCGATGCCGATGACGATATCGCCCATTTTGAAGCGGGGAGAGGATGATGAGACGACGCTGAGGATGGCGGCGTTTTGGAGGGGGGAATTGAGGGCGTAGCTGCTGGTGTAGGAGGAGGGGTTGGGGGGTTTCATGCGGCCGCGCTGGAGGGGTGTTAGTTTGACATTTTTGAGGTGTTTTTGAGAAGGAGTTGAGACTTGCCATGAAGGGATCATAGGATATGTAGTGGGTTTTGAGAACTAGACCGCCTTCTGGGGGAGGGGCATTGATGTCGAAGGGTGAGGATTTGATTACGAGGTCTTCGCCGGGGATGGGGTAGTTGATGGGGTGTTTGGCGAGGATGAGGGACTTATTTGAGACCATGATGGATGGATTATTTTGAGGGTGCAGATGGTGTTGCTTGAATGGGTTTGGTTTAAGGGGAGAGAATGGACTGATCTCCTGATGTCATATGCTCTCTCAATTGATGAAGTAGAGGGAGATGCGTCTTATTGTAACTTTGGATCAGGGAAGAAGGAAGCTAAACGATCGATGGTTAGTGAGCTGCATATGTTGACCATGAGTGGATTTATAAGCACAGGAATCATACGTGCGAAATAGGTATCGAGTTGTCGGCTTTAAAAGCCAATCACGTGAAGCCATCAACTAACCTCGATTCCGAGTTTCCGAATCTCGCAATTAAAGATTAGTTGCTGGATAGTACTGTTCGTTGAATCCCTCATGTAAGACAAGTTAATAATCGCAAGTTGTGATCCATGACATCGGTTCACTAATCATCCTCCCCTCCCCCCTCTCATTGCCGAGCACGTACAGTAACACCCCTCCACCACAAAATCGACACTTATAAAAATCACCGTCAACCACTCTCTATGTCTCAATTCCGCAAAGGTCTAATATTCGCAGATAATCGCCAACACATCTCACAAGAAAACATGGCTTCCACCCCCCAAACCGAAATCTTCACCGGTACACGCATCACCGTCCATTCACACCATGACTTCAACACAACCATGTCCCGTCTCTACTCCGAAATCGGTTCTCCCTCGGAAGCAAAATGGCCCGAGATAGCCAAGGGCATAACATCTTTCGATGAAGCTTCAAAACAGGCATTTATCTCTAAAGTCGAGGATGCTGTTGGGTCGAAGGGATTTATGATTTTCCTCGTACGTTGCCCCTCCCCTTTCTTTTAATTGATATCACGTTACATCCAATATGCTGATTAAGAATAGGAATTAAACCACAGCGCCTGGCTCCCCCTCTACAACGTGGGCTCCGGTCTCCAATTGAAACGCATCATATTGGGCAATCCACTAATAGCAATCACGATGCTAGAGCACGATTTGAGAGCTGGGCTTGCGGTTCCCGTGGAGTTGTTGGTGAGGGAGTTGGGGGAGGGGAAGGGCACGGATTTGGTGTATCATTTGCCGAGTAGTGTTGTGGTGGGCGGGAGTGAGGATAGCAAGTTGATAGAGGCGGCGGGGAGGTTGGATGGGAAGTTGGGGGAGTTGGTGGGGTGGGTTGCTGGGTAGGGGGGGAAGGCGGGTGGGAGGGTGAGGTGTTGAGGGAGAAGGGGACTGAGGGGAATTATGAGAGTAAAGGGCTGATTGGCTGATGGGTATCTGTAATGTGCTTTGTGAAGTTTCGTGCGGCTGTGGGTATGTTTAAAAAACGAGGCTGAGATTTGCCACTGTGTTTTGAAAATGCAAAGTCGGTTCAGATTCCCGAAAAGGCTTTCTAGAAAGGATTCCTTTTGCGAAGAATGCCCGGTTTGACGGCGACTTACCGATCTTGAAACTTCCCGGCTGTCGGTCACATGGGGGTTAGAAATATGAGAATCCTGGTAATAGCTTGACCGCACTTCAATAGAACATTAAAGTGTCAAAGTGGCATGGTGTGTTGAGATCGTTTTATCAATTAGAGGATTCGTAAACCCAGCTACCCGCCGAGTTAAGTCTACATGTACACCATCCCAGCTATGCAAACACGTAATAAATGGGCGAGACCTAGCCCAAGGAGAATACACAGTCCAAGCCTTCTCTTGGCAAAGGACAGAAAGAGTAGAGTTGGTATGGATGCCATTTGGGGCGTATGGTATGAGTTGTAGGTTCGAGGGACGTTTATGCGACAGCTGGGAAACCGGTCTTTCCGCCTTCTGCTGGTGGGGGTGGTGGTGGTATCTGGATTGAGTGATTAGCAGGCGTTCGAGAAGGGGTACTGTTTTTCCTACATCTAGCCTTGTGTTTTCTGCCATCATTCTCTGAAACCCAATTCCTACACCTTCGATAACAGCCAGCAAACACGCGCATCCGATGGCAGAGTTTCTCGCAGCCTTTGCTCCTCCTCGAATTGCCAATGCTCCTCCAGTGAAAAATCCTGCGATAACTAGAAATTTGTCAGCCCCTGATCCCCAAACTCGAAAGCCACCACCATTTGTTCTTTTTCGCAAAACGTACTGGCATTGTATGGATCCTCCTTCTTTCGTACCCCCTTCACCGCGCAATCGAACGTCGAGAATAACCCTCCCCAGACACCGAAATTTCCTCCTAATACTGGCGCTCGGGCTTTGATAGCTGTGAGCGCACCAATCCGTCTCTCGCCGTATGGGGAATTTCGAAAGCCTTTAACACCGTGCCATACTGCTCCTCCTATAGCCTGTACGTAGTGATCTTGTCAGCTCTTGGTCTGCTACATTGAGATTGATGGCTTGCGCTCGTAAAGGAGGCTCTAGTCTTGCGGGTCTCTTGCAGACTTGGGGGAAAGTGAAATTGCATACCCCCATACAAAACGCTCCTCCAAAATCATTCAAGGCCACCCAGGGACACGGGTCTCGTGTGTGATCCATCTTCTATGATGTCGTAGGAATGATTTCGGCGTTGCCTCCGTTCTCGTCTCTCTCTGTCCAGCCGCAGGAACTATTGTCAACGCAGAGACTTGTGGTAGATTCGAGTGGCGAGGAAGCGCGAGATATGGCTGATCTCAGCAGGATTGCGATGGCAATGGTAGTGGATGGCTGGGTGTACTTGGACGTTCGTTGTATCTTTTTTTTCTGAATCGTCCGCCCAGCATGCCAGCATGGGAGATGGCCTAAGAATTTCAAGACGCTAGTCCCAAAATTGATGGCAGCAAAACGTGACTCGGACCCCTGTCGCCGATAAGATAAGCAATGAGATTGAGATTGAGCTCTTATCTGAAAGCCTCACCTCCTTCACTTTCACGTCTCATGCGGTCATCGCAAAGCTTCCCTTCATGATTCAAGCCAGCATCATCTCATCGAGCCGCGGCCCAATATCTGGGCTCGACACATGCGACAATCTTTGCTCTGCCTGGACTAGTAATTCCTTTACTCCTGGATGGAGATCGGTGCATCTTCGTTACCACTTGCTTGAGGGAATTGAGCGTCAAAACTCCAAGTCTCAGGCTCACAGCCATTCCCACCAATTGCATGCGTGCGACGAAAGGTTACACAGTCTCGAGTCCCACATCTTTGTTCTTTCTGATCCTTTGGACGAGTTCGTCGGATTCTTTAGCGGCCCCTGGTCACAGCGTCTCGCGTTTTGGCGATGAAACGTGCGTTGCGCCGGAGAGGAGATCATAGCCGCCAAACAACACATACAAGCTTTGGTGTTGAGAAACTCTGAAGGCAACCAACATCTAATAAATCTATCATGGATTTTATGAGAATACCTTCTCAATTGCTTTAACTTGCATTGTCCTTTTTTCTACTCTGTTACAACTATCTATGCGCGCTGCATAGAGTACCATTAGTTGAGGTGCCATGCGAGGTCTGCGCCTCCTTCGGCTGCCTCGGCCAACAAGCGAGAGGAGGCCGTATCAGAGTCCCAACTTCAAACAGGAGTACATGAGCACAACCGCGCAGAACATCGACCAACACCCAGCTACCGATCTGATTTGCATGATCTACAACCGCCTGCTGATACAGCACTTGGCTCAAGAAGGTCCCCCTTGGCATACCTTAATTTATGTGATGCATTGATTCAACTCGCCTCGGTGCGAACTCAACTGTTCGCTCTCGGTTTACTGGTCTCGCCTGCACCTGCAGTCTGTCCCTCGAAACCGAAACTTGCCTCCATAGATGATGAAGCAGCGAGGCTGAGAAGTGGGGTTGCTGTGAGGGGGGCCCTTAGTTTCCACCGATGTTTGAGCGCTTGTTGGGTGCGGCGCGAGTGTGCCCTATGCTCATTTCCTTTTCGTGAGACCTCGTCTGCATATGGATATAAGGTAGCTTGGCCGCGCTCCCTTGGCCCTTTTCTTTCCATCGATTTTTTCGAATTACATTCTTTGGTGCTCGGTACTTTTCACGTTCTTTTCTTTTCTAGTTGACCTATATTCATTCCTTTTTACTTAAAACGACTGTGTCGCTTTTGTTTTTGCACACAATTAAAACTAGGCCGGCCCAATATACACGACTTTATACATTCTAAATATTAACCGATACTTTTAAAGATACAACATGTTGACGGCATCTTTCAAAGTCGCTTTGCTGGCAACAGCAAGCGTGATCGAAGCTCGATCAATTCTGGATCTCAGCCACTTCCATGGCGACATCCACAAGCGCCAAAACAACGATTTGACGGCAACTGTACTTGCCGCCAATGCCATCCAAACAGGATCTTTCAATGATGGAAGTAACGAAATCGGAGCTGCCGAAAAGGGACAGGCCTTGTCAAAAACCTCGAAAAACAACTTCATCAACAACTGTGCTGGGAAGACACTTACCAATGGGCTCCAGATTGTGGGTGGATCTTGCAATGGCATTCGTGAGTTCCTCAACCATGGCATCTGGGGTATTGCTAACTCAGATAGCCATGGGTGACATCCCCGCCAAGACAAACATGGTTTCTTCCATTATTACCTTCCCACTACACGGCAGCAACAACATTCAGTCTGATACAACCTTCAATATTACCGTCCAGATGGCAAATTTGGTTGCCGGATCCTTCACGAATGCCGATGCGACCTACTATGCAGCCCCTCAACAGCTCTCAGGTGGAAAAGTCGTTGGTCACACCCACGTGACTGTCCAAGATATGGGAAAGACTCTCAATCCTAAGACTGCTTTGGACCCAACTCAATTTGCTTTCTTCAAGGGAATCAACGATGCTGGCAATGGTAACGGTCTTCTACAAGCCACTGTCACTGGAGGCCTACCTGCGGGCAACTACCGCGTCTGCACAATGGCCTCTGCTTCAAATCATCAAGGAGTTTTGATGCCTGTTGCGCAACGTGGAACTGCCGACGATTGCACCAAGTTCACTGTTGTTGGAAGCGGCACCACTGAGAATGCCGCTGCCAATGATGGAAAAGGTGGTCAAGCAGCAGCAGCCGCCGCCCAGAGCGCTGTTGACAATCCTGGCCCTACCAAGGCTGCGAATGGAAAGGCAACTTCGACTTCAGCTACCAAGGCATCAGGCTCGGCCAAGGCCGTAGACAATGGAAACAACGGCAAAGCTTCCGCTTCTTCTAGCGCTTCGACTAGCAGCGCAGCTGGAAAGAACGGGAAGGGCGCTTCCAGCTCAGCTCCTGAGTCCTCTGCTGCGACCAAGGCTGGAAACAACGGCAAGGCCACCTCATCTGAAGCTTCAACCAGCAGTGCAGCTGGAAAGAATGGAAAGGGTGCTTCTAGCTCGGCCCCTGAAGCTTCAACCAGCAGCGCAGCTGGAAAGAACGGAAAAGGTGCTTCCAGCTCAGCTCCCGTGTCTTCTGCTGCCACGAAAGCCGGGAAGGATGGCAAGACCGAGTCATCCGTCGCCGCCAAGGCGACTTCATCCGTTTTGAAAGTAGCTCCATTCTCAAACTCCTCGTTTGTCGCCTCTTCCGCTCAAGCCAATGAGGGCAAAGGTGGAAAAGGAGCCCAGGTCACAACAGCCTCGGAAGCGAGCTCAGCATCAGTGACCCTCCCCTCAGTCGGCTCAGCCGCCACAACCTCCAAGAAGATCTCCGGAGGCGGCAAAGCAGTCAACTCACAAGCCTCAAGCGGAACCATCGTTCAAAAAGTAACGATCATCGAAACCTTCTTCGTCTTCGTCAAATCACTCGGCGGTCTCCCACCATCCGTCTCCAAGCAAGGCGAGCAATTCTTCTGCAAAGGCGAGCTATTCGCAGACATCTCCGCCGCTGCCTCAGCTGCTTGTGGTCACCAATTCAACGCCTGTGTCAGCTTCTCAGGTCCCAACTTTTCATTCGAAGAATGCACAAGCCAACAGTCCGAATGCGGTGCCTCCGCATCGGTTGCTGTTGAGCCGCCAGCCCCACAAACCGTCACAGCGACCGTAACTGTCCCTGTGACCGCTACCGTTACTGGAACAGTGATCTCAGAGACCACACTCTCCGTCTCCGCGAGCGGTGATAGCGTCGCAGCAGTACAAACACAAGCTGCCGTCGCCTCATCAGAGAGCACGAGCCCAGCTAAGAGTTCGGCCGTCGTAGCAAAAGCGCAAACCACAGCCCCAGCACTTGTCTCCTCCGCCGCAGAATCAAAACCAGCCTGCTCCGTCGTCACCGGGACCGTAACGGTCGATGCTCCAGAAATCACAAAGGCTGCGGCGCCATTCTCGAACTCGACTTCGAATGCTACTCCCGCCTCTTCAGCTGGTTCTGCTGCCGCCACAGGCAGTGTTTCAACCAGCTCAGCAGCAATCGGCGGTATCGAAGCCCCGAAAATCATCAACAGCGGCGATTCCACACGTCCGTTTTCGGTAAACGGAAACACGTTTGTGAATAAATCTGCTGCTGTGCAGAGGAGTTGCGATGTGCAGTTTAATGCGTGCGCTAATGCTGTTAATGGGGGGAAACTGAGTGGGGTTACGTTGGCGGATTGTTCGGCGCAGCAGGGGAAGTGTGGTGCTCAGTAAGAGTGGAAGGTAGGGAGGGAGGTGTATGAGTAGTTAGATTATAGAGTGAGGAGGAAAGGGGAGGATGATTTTTATGTTTCTTGTATATGTTCTGTATTATAACAGGCTACTGCAGCTAGTTGCGCATCTTATGAGCGTTTTGAGTTCTTGGATCTCTATCCTAAAAGAAAAAATGATAAAAGATGTTTGAACAACCACTTCTGCTGTCTTTGCTGTCTCTCGAATATCCGTGACGGTGGCCTCGAGTATGGGATTAAGAAGCTTCTTCATAATGACTGTGAGAATGATTGCTGTAGAGATATTATAGAACGTGAGAGCGTCCATGTACCTAGGCGTGACCACTTCTTTGTCCAACCAAGAGGTCATACTGTACAAGGAGAAGTGTACTAATTTCACCAACTCGGTTCTAGCAGAAAAGAAAGCTTGCGGGGCTTGTGGTCCTTTAAGTACATCAGATAGCAAAGACACGTCCAAATAGTGGCAGTTACCCATGTTTACTCGCCGCGCAAATAAGCGAATACCATCAATGTAGCTATGAGGTCACTTCAAAGTATCTGAAAAAGTTAACGGATTTATACAATAAAAAAACGCCCAGCAAAAGGATAAAATCCCATCTTGCCAGTCCATCATCTTCTTCCTCTTCCACTCTTCAGCTCCAATATGGGGAGGGGGTGATGGCGCCGGGGGCATCTGTCCCATGTGGCTCGATAGAGCACTAATAATCGATTCGAAGCAGAAACTTTCCGGCTTTTGTAGAAACATTGTGTACAGTCATCAACTTTAAAGTATCACTGATGAAAGTTTCCCGGCCTTGATTCATTTCAACCAAGATTGTGTCCAGTGGCACCACAGCCAAGTAAATCAATTCTCAAATACCGTCTCAACAGATAGGAACAATACTCGACAACGTTCTAGTTATTTATGAACGAGTTTGTTCAGAATTAAGCTGGGACATAGCCATTCTCAATGCTCACACAATCGTGATGATTCTATCATCTACTTTCGAAAATTTGTCTTTTACCTCCTTGAGATCCGACTCCCAAGGAACCCTTACCTCAAAGAATCCAACACGTCGGTAAACATCTGGTTTTTGGGTAATAGGTGCTAATAGTAACCCAAAACTTTCTGTTTCTTCTGGACCGTACTTCTCACCGTCAATAGTGAGGTCATAGTCCGCCTGGTGTCTTGCAAGTAAAAGATAGTTGTACCGATAATATCCTCTACTTTGTTGTCCCTCATCACTGATGCCGCTCTCTGGCACACCGCTATTGATTGGTGGTTGGAAGTCAAAGAAGTGTTTAGCTTCCAAGTGATTCTCCTCTTCGGTATGGAAGATCTTAGAATTCGAGTGGATCAACTTTCCACGGAGACAGAGTTTTCCGGAGGTGATGATTCCTGTTGCAGTAGTTCCCAAGGGGGTGCAAATTGCTTCTAACACTGCGGCTTCAAAAAGTATTTCGGAAGCCTGGTCTATTCGTGGATAAAACACAGCAGCCAAGATTGACGCCCATGACCAAGAAGGGCCAGGTAAGACGAATTTACTGTCAGAAGGAGGTGGTGCTTCGATGTACCACAGAAGATCTAGCAGTAGAGTGCTCCGCCACAGACCTGCAAGGTATGCATCCCCGGTAATAGTCTGCATCTGCGTTGCAAGTCCAGCGACACCCGGAAGACGATCTTCCGGGACGGTAAGGCCAAGTTGAGTGTATTCGACGACTACCTCGTGCCACCTCATGGTTCTCCATTCCACCTGCTTTGGTGGCCATTGATCAGGAGGCAATTCGATTGGCAGACAATGACGATGGGATACCTTAGTAAAATCCTCGCCCCCATCTTTCCTGTCCAAAAGTTCAGGTTGGCATTCACAACTAAATGCCTCCATACATTCCCAGACCAACTCGTTGTTCGTGAAGTGTAGTACTCGTGGAGATAACAGGCGCTCTTGATAAGCCCAGCCACGAGACATCAGTGGACGTACTTCCTCAATATCGATAGTTTGTCCCGGGCTTATAACCTCAAACGTAAATCCCCGATGAGCCAGTGCTCTCCTGACCCACAGATTCCCAAACCCAGGGACATCATCCCCTAAGCTCAGGTAATGTGATCTATACAAGGGATCGCGGGCGAAACAGCCTCCTTCGGCATTGGCAGAGCTCGTAGCTGCAAGAGTGAGATAAGACTTCCTGTAAACATCATACATCCTTGCAGACTCTCGCTCCCAATCCTCCTTATCATGCTGGATAATACACAAAGCATCTATCCATATGTAGCGAATCCCAAGGCGACGAGTAAACTCGATAGCGTCCTGGAAGGTTTTGGGAAGCGACTGCCATGATATACGCACTTTGTGCGAATCTATTGTGTCTTGTGTCGTTTTCAACGTCATGCCTTGGCCCCAACAGTAGCTCAAGCAGTTATATCGGTCCATTTCGCCCGTTGTTTCTACCAAGCGGATATCAGCTTGCGTAATACCTTGCTCGTTCGACAGATCTAGTACTCGTGTCGGTAATGGGTTTTCTGGTCCGGAACCACAGGACTTATGTGATTTTTTACATTTTTGTAGCCAGCGGAGAGCAGTGTTGAGTGCGAGAGTCGAGGAGGTATCTTCGCTATGGAGACGGCTGAAATGCATATAAACATTCTCCAATGTGCGCCCTAAGCAAAGCTTTTCAGCGTTGTTCAGAGTGGGAAATTCTCAACATGAGAACTTGGACTGGCCAACTTGCAACTCGCTATATGATCACCCAAGCAAGAAAACCAACTGACCTCTGGTCCGAAAAAACTCTAGGACATTCTTCTCACATCCCGCATCCCTCATCACAACCTTCACATACCCTCTCCCTCCCCTCGTATTCCACTCAATCCGATCTATATCACCTCCCCCCAAACCACAACATTTCACCCCCTCAATTACGAGTTGACAAAACATACACCCATCATCCGCAGACCATCTCAACTCTCGAAACGGAATATCGATCCGCATGAAAGCGTGAATCTGCTCCAGATTTTCGCAGACCTCACATATTGTCTGGGGAATACAACGATAGTAATGCTGTGTGCAGGGTTTTACTCTTTGGTGATATTGTAAGCGCTTTTGGGAACGGAAGGTTTGGTTGCAGTTTTTGCAGGTTATGGGGGGGTTCTGGTAGGTGGCATCGTCCTGTAATGGTGACGCATGGCTCTCGAGGTCATACTCTTGTTGAGTGGGCTGAGTCTCATTCATATTGGTGGCTGCGGTAGGGATGGTTTTGGAGTACCTTACGTGCTTTGAGTATGAAGGAATGGATAGCTCATAATCAGTAGAAGTTGAGGCAATGAAGTAAGCTTTGCGGCAAGGGGAATGCGGCTGAATTGGTCCGTGCATAGAGTTCTGACTGTGGCTCTTCGTCTTTGCGTCTCCAAAATTCCTAGAACTTTGCAAAGACTTTCAAGTTCCTTCCACCACATTTAAAGTCTAGCAGAACCGACTCCAAGCTATTCAAGCCATATGCGCTTCATCGAAACTTTGCCCTTCGCGACATTTACCAAGTTCAGAGTACCGGAAAGACACGCCTGGGTATTTTTACCATCCCAGCGTCCACATTGTTGAAAACTAATTCACACAAGCACCTCAAGAGAACAAGAGAGCTCCTTGCCGCATACCCACGAATTTTGCTATTGGAGTATTGTGAAACAGAAACCGGCGAATACCTAGCCATAGACACAATCCACGCACTACATATAGATAGCGGTCTTTGCCCTCTCTAAGCTTGGCTCAATGATTGAGGTCAAAATCCTATTTCTTTTACCTGGAAAAAAGTGGTTGAGCCGTACAACAATGTTGCTCTAATTAAAAAAATAAAATATAAAACAACTCCGCTCATGAGACCACTGCCAATTGAAGCTGATGCTGCTTATTACTTTCTTCGATACGCGAATACGCGCCAACGAGGACTAGACATCATGGAAAATGCAATACTTTGTGTTGCAAGAAAATACGGGTTCATTTGTGGTATGTCGGTTGTAAGGTATTCGTTAGGATCCCGCATGTTTCCTGACTGATCCTTTTCCTTCCCCCCTAAAAAAAAAAAAGAATTGCCGGAAATCAACAATTGAAGCAGGTACAGAAGTCAACTTACCATAGTATGTGATGTAGGACTTATGTCCCCGATACCAAGCGCGCTCCAACATGTCTTACCAAGCCTGGCGCCAGCCATAGTAATCATGCCGTCGGGAGATGGAAGAGCATAGGCGCATATGCTTTCCAACACCTGTTAGATACTGGTGTCTTGAGTTGCGCCAAGTCGTTTAGGCCTACTAACACATCATGAAGTAAAGATAATTTTTGTAAAATGTTTTTGCTGTATTTTACATGATATACACACCACTGTAAAGTTTCCGGAGTATTACCGGAATTTTCCTTTGTCTTCAGAACAGGGTGCAATTCACTTAGTGACACGATCAGAACCGCTTAAAAAAACTCGACAGCGACGAAATCATTGGACAGTCATTTGGGAGTCCGGATTCAGTAGTAACTAAATACCTCATTCTTACCGCCATTGGCTTCTATGTGTATTCGCAAAATTAATAAGATGCTCCAGCAGCACGAACACTACCAATTGCTGTCTGAAAAAGGCCTCACATTTTAAAAGTTAACTGAGTGTGATAAAATCACGTGTAAAGTGACGAATGGTTCGGTAGCTTGATAGATGGCCAGGGAGCTGGAGGATGGCGAAGGGGTATATGTCTAGCGGGCACTCCGTTCGCATATCAGAATAGTAGTCCTGGGATTTCCCAAATCCATCCCTTTGCCTTTCAATAAATCGTTAGCCCTTTTTCCAGGTTCGCTCTCCGATAGTTTTGCAGTTAGAGCTCAAGCTCACCATAGACTTAGCCCCGGCTTTTGTCCACGGCGCATGTAAGGCTGGATAGATCTGGAACTTTACCGAGAGTTTTGCTACTGGAGGCTATTATGTTGGGCACGAGCGCGCGGGGATATTTCATCCCACGGGTCTTGAGTGGCACAACTCACGTGGACGTGCCAATGGGAATGTTTCGTCTAAAATTGCTGCCGGGAAGATGGTTATATTTGAGAGTGGGGATTGGGGAGCCATTACCATGCGTATAGTCAAGAGTGCTGCTTCACAAGCGGGAGTGTTTGATGGCAGTGGAGTGCTGCAGGGAAGTTGTTCAGGTAATGGTATCGCAACATAGGCTGATACTAAGCAACCATATTGGATGATGAATCGCGAGAAATCCTTTGACTGATCAGAATTGCCCGCTGGCAGCCGTGTATTGCTGTCATGTTTGGCTGCGTAGATCAAAAGGTGTGATTTCGCGATTAGCCTTGCTAGCCCTTGGGCAAATTGAGATATTCTATATCAGACTGTAGTTAATTCAACTGTTGCAGCTCAATTTCTAAATGTTTAGGGCTCAATTTCTCCGGCTATTCGAGTTTAGAGCTGTCACCAGGAATATGTAATGTAGGAAGCAGGTAGTTATCTTATTCATGGGGGGGGACCGGAGAAGAAAGCATCAGAAGCTATGAAACATTAAAGAATCGGCGCACTAGACACACAAGGTTATACATCACTTTGTAGCTACACAATCACAACTTCCCCTATTGACTCCTAGACCCCAGGCACATATGTTGGCGGCTTTGGTGGAGTATTTTGGTTTGCAACAGGTTTTAGACATATCCGTATGTTTGAAACTAGTAATCTATCGACCTGCAACTCAACGTTTCTATAAACGGTAAAAAGCATCCTTTCATATGGTATTCCCGGCTGCAAATTCCCAATGCTGAGCCTTTGTCGTTTCGAAGTCAACTCCGAGTTACAATAGTTGGAGGTATGAACCATCAATCAACCTTGCCTCTTTTGATTCATATACCTAGGTATGCAACTTGACCCTAACTCCGTGTTTGTCTAAAGATGTTAGACTCGGTCCGAACCCAGAATCGAGCAATCTTCTCTTCAATATCTGAAGCTGGACCACGTTGAGTCAAGATCAGCGCTCTCAATGGGTGGGTCAGGCGTCTTTTGAGGGTCTGACCTGACCTGACCTGACCCATTGAAGAGAAGATGGAACCTGACCTGACCTGCTTTTAGTAAGTCAGGTCAGGCCTCTTGGCAGGTTAGCCTATATACTAAAAATAGAGCCCGAGGGGGTGAAGCACATGTCTAATAATCAACAAAATTTCTATGTATTATAATAATTTGACTAAGTTATATATAAAGAAATGAAACAGATTGGTTTCTAATATCAGATCTAGACAACTTACTTGATTCTCTCTTCAAATATAAAAGTTTTCACTCACACGTGATTGAAATACCCCCTGTATTGAGCCTCCAGGGGTCTCTACAGGTACCCAAAAGTTGCCCATGGGTTTGGAAACCCTTGACCCATACCCGGCAGGTCTTCAGGACCCCCAACCCGTACCCGGCCTGTTCTCCACTTAAAGACGCCTACCCACAAACCCGACCCACCCATTGAGAGCGCTGGTCAAGATTGGTTACCGCGCATTGACCGGGTCTTCCAAGAATGAGGTCGAAATATTGATTGAACTGGCCTTTTCAAACTCCGCTGACTGGCGGTTCTGCCCAGTAATCGAGCTTGAGATATCTAGCAGTGTGAGGGGAAAACTGAATACATCATTTTCCAATATTTCATATGGCTGAGTCGTGACTTAGACGACAATCTGCAATCCTCTTCAACCGAGACTCAGACTCAAAGAACTTGAGAAATCACTTTCGTCTGGACTGTCATGCGGAAGTTCAGTGCAGCTAATCACAACTATCAGACTCTTCGTTTATCCGACCATTATTTATTTTAGGTACTTACCTCTAGCAAACATTTTGAGGGTGTTAATTGACACTCGGCCACCAAAATAATCTTAGGAATGAGAATCTAACCCCCAGCGTTGCATTTAGAATTCTCAGCCTGTCAGTTTGACCCTCAAACACCGTAGCGGGAAATGCTCACCCATGCCGGCAAGACGCCCTGCTTGAGCCACTTTCTAGAATTCTCGAACGTACCAAGACTTGTCACTTGCAGGATCTGATGACCTAATTGGGGTTGTTGACGATTTATTCGTGTGTCTAAGGAGCAAAATTCAAGCTCTACAAGAAGCTATATAAACATGCCTTTTACCCCTGAGCTAGTCCTAATTAGGAGAGCTACCACCGCCTCGAACTGTCCCAAAGCGGTACCAAGACTCGCCCACGGAACACGAGTTCGTGAGAGCTCATCAATAATGGAAAAACCTTCGCAACACAATCTCTTTGCTCAGAGATGCGGAATGGTGGTAACGAAGTGTTCTATTTTGAAACTATGAGTTGACCCACAGTAGTGATATGAAGGCAACGGAATATTCATAGACCCGTGCAATCAATACACGATTCACCCAAAAATTGGTAGTAGCGTGTCGGTTACAAAGTACTTGCCATAATAGAGTATGTTATTCGACTGCCCTCCCCAAAAAAAATCAAAAATAAAGAAATGGGCCCATGCATAAAAGCCAGTCTACCATAGTATGTGAAGCCGGAACTTATTTCCCCGATACCAAACGCGCTCCTATTGCCACTCTTGTACATCATCAGGTGTTTTACCACCATAATAATGCACCTGACGGAGAAGGAGAACATATGTCCTCCGACACCTGTTACCGGTGTCTTGAGTTGCGCCAAGTCGCTTAGGCCGAAATCACATCATGAAGTAAACTTAACTTTTGTTGTAGTCTTAACAGCTAATTTACAATATATACTTACAATTGAATAGTCTCCGGAGTACTGCCGTTATCCAGGCCCTTTTGTCTTCAGAACAAGAGGCAATTGACTTGAAGATACGATTTCAAATCATAAAAAAGTTTCAAATTCTAGAAAATTCCATAGCGAAAAAGGTCATTCGGCAGTCCTTGAAATTCCGGCACATGTTGAAATTTTCAATTATACCTAGGTAGACCTGGTAACTGAGAGTTAGGCGCTTTTGACCACTCCAACTTCAGTGGGCATATTTCACAGGTTGGTTCTTGCGGTTTTGAAGCACGCACAATGCCAATTGATGTCTGAATAAGATCTCGCATTTTCCAAGGCAAGTACCTAGGCAGATGCTAATGTCTCCAGATCAATGTTTTCCCAAACAAGAGAATGTCACCTTGCCGTCCGACTTTGGAATCGCTTCATTATTAGTTGAGAACTACTACGAAAGCCATGATCAAAAGCCTTTGGCACCGGCGTATGCACAGCCGATAGGTCCGCTAAATGCCCTGTGGCGGGGGACGAAATCTGTAGTGGCCTGCAATCTTCCTCTAAAAGGCCCTGAAAGTCCCTCGACGCGCCTAGTGCTTACTCTGAGGCTGTTGACGCAGAAACATTTTCATGCCTATGGAGCAAGTTATTTTCAGCGCATGATTACAGCGTATTATAGATCATCTTTGTGGTAATTATAGGGGCTTTAGGGCCTGAGAGTACGGACATGCCCTGATGTCAAAGACTTTCAACTGCGGTCTTCGTATGGCGTGCTGGAATCAGTAGATCGCTCCAAGGTCCATGGAGGCTATAGTTGTCCGGCGAGTCTTTTCTAGAGTTACAAGCCACTGAACATAAAAATCGTGGTATTTATCTCTTCGACCTTTGTGTGAGTCCTCCAGCAGGGATTCAGCACTGTGGTTGTGCACTGATATCGGGAATCAGCTTACAGTGCTCAATTCATTAAAGTTTAGTGGATGCTCGCTAGAAATTAGGCTCCATCACCCTGCAGCTCGCTATTATATGTGGCTCGGACAGTTATCTACCTAGGTACCTGCCAACGGAACATCGTGTACGGATAGTTCCATTCGTAATGCGTGTGTATCCATTTCGTTTGGACGGTATGAAAAGGCTAAAGAGATAGTCCCGTTAACAATTGTCTTTGGAGTTACATTAGAATATTCAGATATGGACTTGCTGTTGCCATGTTCTCTACGTCATTAACGCTGTCTCAGTATTTGGGTCACGAACTCCAGTCTCGACGAATTTGGGTGATTTTAATTGTGAGGTTTATGGCTAACTAAAACTGCTGCTTCCAATGAAGACTTCCCAACGCCCAAGGGCCGCAAATGACCATGTAGCGACAACCTCCGTGCAAAAGAAAAGTATGACGAGCACCTCTACGCTCCAAGCTCTGGATACCTAGGTATCGATTGTGTACATGGCTCACAGCCTCGAAATATCCAACAAAGCTCCACTGCCCATCAGCGATCATGCCAGGCTCCAAATATCAGCTGGGAGACATGATCAGAAGCCCACCGATCACAAGCTATTAGCTCCACAAAGCTTCAATAGTGTTCAACTCGCTAGCAGTGAACGGAAAACTTATTCGTATTGACCGATCTGCATCCGTTCCCGAAGCAAAGCGTCATAATTTCCTCCATTCTGCTTTCTCCTTCAGGCGTGTTGTCAAATACAATGGCGTACATTTCTGGGTATCCATGGATGTACACAGGTGACATACACCACACCTTTGCCCACAGGTTCTCCAAGTCGAACAGGTCTTTCACGCGTCCGCCCGCTTCATTTTGGTCTTTCGAAGTGATACGAACGCGGTTGTGGTACTTGAGTGACGGCTCGAGGGTCGATTTGAAAACAATGCACTGCGACGGCATACTGGGCGGAGAGATGGCGGGCTTCACGCCTTTACATACTTCCTATAAGAATACTAACAAGCCGCCAGACAGCTATTTTGATGATACCTATTACCTACAGCCAAAACTTTCGCGCACTTCTCATTATTCACTTACACATATTTCGGCTCCAAGGCGCAACCTAGTTGGTGCCAAAAAAAACAGCACTCCGTCACCGGAAAATATCTTTCTACACAAAGCAAAGAAAAAGAAGAAAATAAATGGGCCCATGAATGAAGAAACCAGCCTCGAGATATTATGAAAGCCGGGCTTATCAAGCAATCTTTAGAGCCTCGAACACCTGTTACCAGTGTCAGAGATTGAAAGCCAAAGGACTCCCGACGCCTATTACCAACGTCAACTACTCTAAGAGCGGCCATTGCCGATCATATTCATATATCACCTTGAACTTCAAGGTATAGCTAAAGCGCAAACGCTGGTTACTTCTTCTGTTCCATTTTGCTAATTAAATTTATATACCATATAGATAGAGTCCCCGGAGTATCGCCGGTATGCTCGCTACAGTAGCCGAGGCTATTGAGCCCAGATTTTTGCATCTACTTCGTAGAAATGGCTCTCTATATATGATGGCGCAAAACAAATCTCGCTGCTATTTGTTCGTTAGATTGTGCATCCTAACTACCATCTTAGACTGCTCAGACTTCCAGGTAGATAATGTGGGGGTTACATTCTTCGTGACTTTAATCTGAAATATTACTGCGTCTGAGCATAGCTGACTTTTCGGGCTTGTTTGGCAACCCCCAACTGAGATTATGATGTAGCTCGAGCTTGTGTAAATCTGCAATCAGTGTTATGCAATGACAATCCGATACCCCATGCAAAATGCCTATATACTTCTCTCAGACAGGCAGGACATGTCCTCTGAGAATGCATAGTATGGCAGCCTGGCAGGAGGACTGCATTGCAGCTTCTGCAGTGCGATCTAAACACAATGGACGATGCGCATGAGTTGCAAAGGCATTGAGAGTTGTCAGTAGCCCCCATTAATACAGAATACATCCCTCAAGATTTATCACGCAAATACATTGTTTTCGTGGGCAAAAGGCCCAAGGTGCGTGCAGAAATTGGGGCGGGAGAGAAGTTATAGATAGGCAGGAACTCATTTCAGATCTGATGGATCTTGATATCAATACTATGCGAGATACAATATCCATTTGTTCTCCTAGGCGGCTTATGCCTACTGCCTGGAGGGAAAGAACTATTGCGCGGAAATTTTCCAATCTATGCCAGTTGGGGGTCGCCAACGGGCCCCTCGTTTGTCAATTCAACTCAGTCGAAGACCAGCATAGATCAGGTACCTACATATTTAGTAATTGCGTTCCAGGAGTTGATTGGCATCTAATCTCACAAGAGGCCCGCGTCGTAACATGACCTCTTGCCGAGGTAACATAGGCTAAGCCTTAAGAAAGCTTCGTGTACGAGCTCGCCACCTATCATTTCCATAATTCACGTCGACAGTCGCTTACATTAAACGCACAGGCCTTTCCGCTGTGTGGACGGCAAAGGAACCACGAGATCGTGGGACGATTCTGATCACATATTCTATATGACCGTAATTTATTCGATAAATTTCATTGTTTGATAAAATTGTACAACTGGAGAAATGAATCGTTGTCTCTTCGCGCAGAACGGTTTCTTATTCAGGCCAGTGAGCCTAGTGAAGCGCTCTCGATGGTACACATTACAGACGTTATTGTTTCTAGACTCCCTCTCGCGTTGGAATTGTTTCGCTTTGGTTTGAGAAGACTAGATACACAGTCATCAGGATTCATGAAAGTTCGACGCTTGGAACCATCTTTCTCTTCAACCGTTTGGTGGCGCTTTGGGGTATTGCTCCGTACTGATAGCAGGTTTCAGGGAATCAAGGCCAAAGAGCCTAAAATTCTAGCGAGCATTCACTAAATTTATAAGGGATCGAGCGTTATCCCATCGGCCGGTCGGCGACACATATTGCCCATGCATACCTATGCACAGGCAGGTATTTCGCGAATTAATTATAGCGAGCTTCAGTAACGAGCCTAATATTTTAAGTCTGTGCTTTCAGGGCATTTTGTACCAAAACCGAAAATGAGAATAATAATAAATTCGAATATTTAGTAATGAAAAGAATCTTTACTTCGCATTCTCTATATTGAAAAATTCAATAAGATTCCTCTTTTATTATTGTCTAATAATATCCAAGAGTTATATTAATTCTTGGTTTTCTAGAGCCTGAAGGGGGGTTCGGTAAGCGCTGAAAATGCCCTGAAAGCACAGACTTAAAATATTAGGCTCGTAACAGGAAGCCTAAATTTTTAGCGAGCTCATATCATTCCAGTGGGCTCCGCACTATAAGCGTGTTCCCGAATATCAATACCAATCTACCTAAGCAGCCCGGTGCCTAATTTCTGGTGCAGGACTTTTTTCATCGTCGAATGCCAAAGGAATAACACGACCGGAACTAACAGGTGGTGATCCAAACTCCACGGTAGTCGATTGTGAACAAATCTATTATTTTCCGTCTTTTTGTTGACTAGCAATCAAGACATATCTTTCGAAAGTCCCATGGTGAGTGGCAGCACGTGGGCATCGCAGGAACTGCCTTCTATTTCTGATGCCAATTGGATCTGGACGAAAGCTTGAAGGGTTCCTTTCATAAACTTCCGGGCACTGGTGGCTCCTACAGCAGGGTCAAAACACGGCGATGCGTATATTGGACTCTTTTTGGGATATGTGCAGCGTACACCGTATTTGTTTCGTTGGTCTCGGCTTCTAATCACTTCTCACCTACGCCTTATATGCAGCCCAGCTCAAGTGACAACTCCATAAATAACCTTGTATCCATTTCGGGCCTCCACGGTGTGGTGTCAGCTTGTCATATCATATTAGGCTCACAATCTCACAATTTTGTGCATAGAAGCAGATATTTAACGCGTGTCTTGGCAAAGCTATAGCTCATACAGGAGTTCGTATGAACACGCTGCATAGCAATGTAGAGTAGAGAAATACAGACATCCCCTCCCATTCCACATAACTTTTCTCGATACCCGACGATCGTATGAAGAACGCAAAAATGTCTCAAAAGGCACCATCCACCAAGGAGATATTCTGACCACAAGAGTTCAACCAAAATTCAGCAGCGTTAACCACCGCTTGACTAGCGTTTGCAGAAGCTCAAGCTGAAGGTGCTCGTGGGTGCAGGTAGAAACTTCTCTTCCCGAACGACGTCCAGCCACGTTCGAAGCAGATTGACATGGCCTCCATCATCTTCCGGTCCCCTTCGTCGCTATCTTCGAAGCGAATGACGTAACTGAGGCTATCACCGTGGATGGAGACGGGAGACATGAACCAAACTAATCCATACAATGACTTAAGGCCGCTTTCGGACTTGGGTCGACCACCAGGTGCACGGATCCAAATGTAGTTGCTGTATTTGAAGGCGAACTTTAGCAGCGGGGTTGAAATACCACTGCTGTAAGGTAGCATGGGCGTGGCAGCCGTGGGTTCTCCTTCCGCAATTACTTCCTATCAAAGCGTCAGTCAACGTCTAACCAACGACAACCATGAACAGTCTTACAGCTTTGGCTTTCGCGCAGATGATACCCCAGTTTTGTGCATCACGCTCGCGTTGGGCCGCGGCGATGAGCCTATCATTTTCTGCTATCATCGGTCCCGTTGAGTCGAAAGTTTTCATTGCAATATTCTTGCTGAATATACTCAGGCTGTTTCCTCTTTCCTTCCAATAGGCCTGGATCATTGTCCACTTGTCCCAGCCACTCAAGTAGAAGATATAAGTGCCTGTAGGATCTGCCTTAATCTCGACCTTGATTGAAGTGCCCCTGATTATGAGAGTTCCTAGCAGCTTCTTCATTGCGAGCATTCTATCGCGTCGAACAGTCATGGCTTCTGGTTTGATATGTATGAAAGCAGAAACGTCCGCGAATGAAACCCTCTGGAGCATGGGCACTGGGTGGGGCGCTACAAGATGTGACCACCGGTCCGGAACGTTCATCAGAGCATTGTCGCTGAGGTCGCCTGGTGCTATCTTGGCTTTCTTGAAATGGAAGGGATGCTGGAATGCCTCTTTGCGCTTCTGAACGGATGAAGTCTCGACTTTCGAGGTAGCTGAGGAAGACGAGGAAGATGAGGAAGTTGAGGAAGCCGAGTTCGCTGGGGTGATCGAGGTAGCTGAGCTCGTCGTAGCCGAAGTCGCACGCTCAATACCTGCCTTGACAGGTTTGTTCTGGGCGCCCAGGGTTGTTGCGGCTGCACTTGCACCAAGACCACTCGGGGTTGTGATTGGCTCTGCTTCAGGAGTTTCGTCGTCGTCGACATTGTGAGAATGGCTTGAATGGTGGTTCTTTCGGCTCTTCTTTGAGCAATTAGCTTCAGGTTCGACTAGGCTTGGCCATGAAAGTGCCAGGCGAGAAAGAGGACTGATTTCAAAGACTGTGAGACATACCTTGGATGCATTTAGCCATGAAAGATCATCGCTCAGCACTTCAAAGTCGCTATCACCATCGAGGATGGCTTCTTCTCGTTCGTCCAAATGCGGGTCCACTGCGTCGAGCTTCTCGGTAGACTCCATTCGCAACAAATCTTGTTCCCTCTTTGCAACCTCTGCCTTTTCCTGCTCAAAGATGTCATCGAGTATAGTTTTGAGCTCTTTGGCATTAGCAATCTTCTGGTTTTCGAATTTGCCCAGAGCAATTTTCTTTCCAAGTTCATAGTGCTGTACTCGGGCAGCTTTCAATACCTCGTTTTGCTTATTCGCGAATGCTATCCGGGCCCTCTCGTAATCCTTTCTCTTGGTGTATTCAGTCGGGGAGAACTTTCCGGCGTGTTTCTGCGTGAAACGTCCCATATCATCTTTCAAAAGCCGCTCCGTAAGTACATGTTTGGATCCAGTGACTTCAAGGTCTCTCTCATTGCATATTTCTTGAAGTTGGTACTCCATCATCTCGAGATAGGTTGTGGGATCTTCGGCGTAGGCTTGAAAATCAGGGGTTGGAAAGGGGTCGGCCAGGCCATGGGGTCGGGGACCAGTCAGGGTTTGAATGAGATCTTTTTGTTGGCCGGTGGTGGAAAGGTGGTGCCGCTTGCATTCGGATTGCAACTTGTACATTGGCCAGGATTTTTGATCGACGTCGTTCGGCATCGTGAAGGTGATCGAAGGGAACTTGGGGGAAATGTGAATCTGGGTTGGTGAGCTGGGCTGAGCTGAATGAGAAGATCTGTTGTGCAATAAAATATTGAAAGCACGTACAGTTCAATGCTCAAGTTCTGTAGCGAGAACCTGAGAGTTCGGAAACGAGGAGCGCACTTTTGAGACGCTCAGCACAGCGTCGAAGAGTTGGATGTGCTGTGGTAAAGGAAGGTTGCGAAGGAGGAGGCGAAAGGCAAGGGAAAGAGGGGAAGGGAAGGATGTGGAGTCATCCAGATTGCAGAAACACGCCATCACAACATCCAGTAGGTGAATTTACATCAACTCGTTTTGTGAATGCTGGGATTGGGAACAATCCTCTTCCTTTCTAGAAAGAGGGCTCTTGGGGTAAAAAGAAATGCATCTTTTGTTCTTTATTTCAGATGGAGGGAGCAATTAGAGACTGGAAGTGTGTTCTTGGAGTGTTGCGCTGGATTGGCTATTCAACTGCGCTGAGCCAATACTTGATCGCCAATTCTCAATTTAGTTCCCCTGACACAAATTGGTCAACTTTCAGGTTAATTTCTCCATGTTAATTCCCCTCTCCGAAGCCTAGGACATCTCATTAGCATCCTGAAACTGTATCACGACTGCATTCAAGTTCGTACTTCCTTGAAGCTACTACTTGTTCAGCATCTCAAAGCAGCAAACAATACCAGCTCCCTCTGCAACCAAATTTTCATCAGTCTTCCTGTCCAGACATTGAATTAGTGAGCGCACCCTCGAGTACATGTCCAGTACAATCTGCAAAGGCTGTCTTGTGCATCATCCATGGTTTTTTGCCGTTCCCCGGTTGCAACTGCAGGTGATATCGATATCTAGTCTCAAGGGGGTTAGTTTAGATGTACAGAGGATTCCAAACAGAACAGACCATTCCTCGAGTCACCGTCGAAGCATCATTCGGTGGTGGTTCCAACAACGTCCTGTGGCATGCGAGGTACGTTCACGCCCACGCGTCGGCGGCGAGATTCTGGTGTATTGAGATATTGTAAGAGATCTCGAGGGAGTTTTCCGTTACAGTCTTCCCATTCAAGACCATTTTTGTCAAAAGTCTCCGGAGAATAGTGGGGTAGATCCCTGCAATAGTCTACGATGCGATGACCAAGCGTCATGAGCCAAAATGCTGATGAGAGGATGAGGTTCCTCTTGTCCGAAGACTCTGGAATGAGCTCATATTACGGAGGTGGAGGTGTTCTTGTGATGCTGTTTTGTGGAATTTGATGCCGTTACTGGTTCGTCACAGTTGACTCATATCGTGTTCATATCGTAAGACTGCCTCACAGATACGGGGATTACGTCGTCCTTTCTGCTTTCTGTCTGCCCTAAGAGCTCACTTATTTCTGTATGTCTGATCTCAAGGACTGGATTTTGAAAGAGCTGGCGTATCTGCAGGGCGATGCCAAGCTTGGTGGGAAGATACGGTTGTTGGAACCAAGCCCTGGGTTTCCTATCAAGTAGATGTCAGCAATCGTTCGCAAATTGCAAAGTTCAATTTTACGAAGAAATGAATCTTGATATCCATCTCTCAGATTAGATCGGTTGCTCCCGACTATATTCCAGCCCCCCTTGAGTAGTACCTTCGTCGCGTGGCTCAGCGCCCTCTCCATCACACTAAACATCAATCAGCAATTCATTCGAAATCGCTTTTTTGTCTCTACTGACTTACAGGTAGCTTCGAAGTCTAGCACCTCCAGCGCGCCGCGCTCCCAGATCTGGCTTCCTCGTGCTCAGACGAAGATGGCGTTGCAGGTTCGTCATCCGGTAATTGCAGACTTGCGAATGAGAAAAATTGCAAAATAACCGTCTGCTTTACCTTGAATTTATAGGTAGAATATTTAGACGCTCATGTTGTGGAGGTTTGTGGCCTCCCACTCTGGTGCCGTGTCGTTGAAGAGAAGGTGGGGAAAATTCCTGCGCCACTCTCGCGAAGACAGCGTCCTGATTTGCCCTGGAATTTTAGCGAGTTGTGGCTTGAGAGCCCCTGAGTCCTCGCTCGTCAACACTTCCTGAATCTCATGTACTGTAACGTTTTCTATTAGAACTGGTCGCAATGCTCCTACATTTGCGTTCCTGCAAATCGACGAACATTCGAGAAATTTTGGAGCATCGTCGCAAAATTCCGTTGAGGCCGCTTCAAACCAGGTCCACCAGGTCGCTGCTTCCTTCCCTGGAGAGCCCGAGTCAGCCACTATGCTCTTTCTTTTTTCAACTCTGCGTTCTTCACCTCTCCAGTCAATTCATCATTCGCGCACTTGTATTATCACTACCTATCCATAATTATACATCTACAAACTCTACGTTCGATCGAAGCCGTCTCAGTCGCCAGCCATGGCTGCCAATATCGATCCGCCGGTCACCAATCCATACGAAGACTTGTCTATCGAGCAGGTTGTTGAGCGTTTCAACGCCTTGCCACGGGTCAACGAGACCGATGCCGAAAGCCCAAATCATTGGCACTTTTCCTTTCGTTGCGGCTATCACGTCCTCTTCATTTTCAAGATTGGCTCACCCGAGAACGCCTATACATGTTGCGACTCGGACGCCGCTCTGTCTAATACGAGTTCCGAAGGCGCAATGAATGTTACCACAGCGATACTAAAGTGTTTGTTGCATGACTCTGATATTTCGGGGGCCAGATCTTGGTCCTTGAGTACAAACAACTCGAGAATTGCAGACAATGTCGAAGCGGCAATGAAGAAAATGGGTGTTGACGAACGGTTGCAGCATGTTGCGGTTTCATCCAAGGATCTTAACAAGGAGGCTCGTCAACGTTGGGAGGAAAGAGCAGAGGCGTATTATCGAGAGAGTCATCCAGAGTGGTGGTTATATTAAGGATGAAATTAATCCATTGATTCATGTGGTGATATGACAAATTTATGAGAGGGGAAATTGGTTGTGCTCGGCTCAAGACGCGAGATTGGTGTCTAGTCTATCGGAATATGCTCTGCTGGGTTATCTCTCACACAAATACCAACGGCAGACTCTACTCCTTCCAGTGGGATATTATAATGGAAAGGCGGACGGTTGTTCATGATGTTGCGGCATGGCTTCGGGGCTTGGGAAGGTGTTTTCTAGCCTTACTCTGCCTCCGCTCCATGAACGGAAGAAGCTCTCAGATGGCTCTTTGCGTGCTTTTTAGTGAATTGTAGAGATAGGGGGCGAAAAAAAAACTTTGATCATTACCAACCTCGCACATCATACTTCGTCGTCTCACATTCACTTCTAAGTGTTCAATGAGCCCTGGAAGTTTCTTCAACATCAATCTCCTAGTTTACTAAGGTCGACCAGCCTTCAAGCCATCAGACTTAAGAACCATGATCTAGCTGGAACGCTATTCACTTGAGCTTCCGAGAAGGTACTTCGCATACCTTGCTAGACAAGTCGAAGTACTCCACGTAACACATCCCGGGGAACACTCAGAGTCTCCGGAATCACAGCTTTCTACGAACCAAGACAAAGAAAATGGTAATAGTTATTGAAAGAAAGTCCTCTCTTTTCGCCTTCTTCGCTGGAGAAGCTAAGTCACAAGATTTCTGTACTTCCTTGTCTTGACCCAATAAATCTGTGCGAGAGCCGTAATGCGAACAAGTCAAGCAAAGAAGATCATCTTTGTCACCTTTGATCGCCTGAGCTGAAGGCGTTTTGCACTTACAATTCCTGGTAAATGAGCTACGATGAGTAGATAAATGTTAATATTGGTCACTGGAGTAAAAAAGCTGTGGAAAAGTCAAATGTTTTAAGGAACACAAATTTCTATTGAATTGCTACTGTCTAGGAAATAAACCAAGGCATCTAGCCCGCTCATCTAATAATTATCGTACAAATTACGAAGTAGAAAGCCTCTCGAACTCTTTGTCAAACCCCTCCATCTTCTCCTGTTGCTCTCTTACAAGACACGGACCGATCGGCGACCCTTCAGGAAGCCACGGGCTTTGACCGATGTCGAGTTGTTTGCACTGCCCCCGCAGGTACCGAAAGCTGGCATACACCCTGCACCGCAGTGCAGAGGTGTATCACCGCAGTATCCGAATTTCGAGCAGCAGCTTCCAAATTTGGTTTGTCCGGCGCAAGTCTGAGATCCAGAGCATTGGCCATTGGTGGAGGCTGAGACTGATCCGCTAGTCCCGCTAGTTCCCGTGCCCAAGGGAGCTGAGGCCGAAGCCGTGCTTGAGGCTCCCACTGGTGAGACTGAGGTTGCGAAGCCGGAGTTTGCTGGTGCGGAAGAGGTTGCTGGTGCGGAGGAGGAGACTGGGACGATGGCGACGCTGGTGGAAGAAGCTGTGCCCGAGCTGACAGCTGGTGCGCCGGAAGCTGCAGGAGCGGCCGAACCGCTACCTCCTGAGCTTGAGCCGGATGAGGGACCACCGAGACCGTTGACGGCGGCGCAAGTTCCTATGAGAGAACCAGGTCCATCTCCTGTACCGGTCACATCGGGGCCCGGATTGGGGAAGGTTAGGTCTTTGCCGTCGGCTACTTTGCAGCCATTGTTCAGAGCATCCGCACCGACGAATATGCCTGGACGGGCGGAGAAGGCGACTGCTCCTGCGTCGCGCTTCTTTTTTCCTCCTGCGATGGTAACCGACGCACAGTTCATATACATCTCACGATTACCGATTTTATTGAACCATGTCCAGCCAAAGATTGCTGCACCGTTTTTGGCGTCCGAAGGGATGGTGAAATCGAAGTTTGACGTCTGATCAAGCGGACATTTACCCATGTAACTGTGTATCACGGTAAAGCTCTTGCCTCCATCGTATGAGAGACTTGCTTGGCAGCTACCGCCCCCATGCGCCGCCCCTCCGACGATAGTAAAATTCGCTTTAGCTCCAGCATTCCAGGTAATGACTGAAGCTCCTCCAGGAGTTCCCATATCGGTGTGGAAGCCTTTGCATGGAACCTGGCTCGGTCCAGACAGCGGGCTAGTCCCGCTGTAGTCGACTTTACCTTGGTCGGCGAGTTTATTGAACTTAGATCGGAATGGGGGAGGGGACGACATTTCCATGTGCGCTAATGTTCCCGTCGCCATAAGGGCCAAGACTGCGAATGATGCTGTGTACTGCATGTTGAAGTATGTGTTGATTCTGGTTTCGAGTATGATGTTCAGGCCTGCTGAATGTAGAATTTTCGTTGGTGTTTGTGGTTGTTGATTGATCGTTGAAGATGTGTTTGTTGAGAAGAAGATTTGAAGCAGAACCGGAGGACCAATATATAAGACTTGAAAAAGATCTGTACAGAATAATAACGGGTTGTTATTGTCAGGAACAATGAATGTATTGTAGAACAACTCGAATCAACGAGAATACAAAGAAACAATAGGGATCCACAGAACAATCAACTTTGTTCGGCTGGTACATTCACTTGAAAGGGATGTTGGAGGGCTTTAAGTCTTTCAAGCCGGTTGTTGATTCATAGGCCAAATCAGCCAAACGATTAATCAGCCCTACGTGAAGACAAAAGGGGCCTTGAAAGTTTCACAGAAACAACAAGCAAGGCCCAGAGCTCCCCAGGAATCAGGCGAAGAGATAGGAAAAACAAGCCATGACCCACACTGAGCCAAAACTCGATCAAATGATTGAAGGAGGAGCTTCAGGAACAAGTACTGCTCTTGGACCGTGCATGAGCGTGACGAGACAACAGCCACTTAGCATTGTCAAGGACCTGCAGCTGATTCAGGTTGTGGTCGGGAGAGCATCTCATTGTTCACTCGAAACATGGACAACTCAAGTCATCGAGTATTCGTGAATAAGACAGAAGGACTGGGAAACAAGTGGTCGTTGCTTCGGAGCCAATCAGTGAACTTGAAACGCGGGCCTTCGAAGCGACCTACGGCAGCGAGACGCCACAACCAAAGAACCGCTTCGCGATAACTGCCGACGAGAATACGGCGGATAATTGTCCCTGGAAGACTTTCTTCATCTATAGCCTTAGGACGCGCAGATTTGATGTTGTTCTGTCAGGGATGTGATGTGTTGGTGTGATTGAAAGACAAGGTCGCGGCGGCAGGGGAAGGCTGGTCTAAGCTCGCACGCTAGTTATTCAGCACAAACGTGCCACCTGAAAATTCAGGGAGGTTACTCGCTAAGATCTCAGGGGCAATGCAATCCTCCATGGTCACAATCTGGCGTCTGGTCGTTGATTTTCAATGTCCCACTTGACGTCGCACATTTAAAATCCTCAAAATCAGTGCCATTTTTTCTTATATATGGCCTATGCATCCATACCAATCCCCTCAACTTTTCCCAGAAAGTCCCCCTTAGCTCCTTTCAGAAGCTCATTGATATCTACAGTCCCCGATGTCAAATATCGCTCACTTACCCCAACATTCACTCTCTGCGCTATAATAAAGTCAGTACGTTTTTGTTGGATATTTGAGGAATTCAGGAGCTAGGCACTTAGGCAGCTCTGAAAGCATGACCCAAAAGCCAGCTCCAGAATGTTCCAGATGAAATGGCAGATTATCAGAGATTATCAGAGACGTACCCAGTAAACTTTTCAGCTCTCCTCTCAGAGCACCCAATTCAGCCTTCGTCAGCCCTCTAGCCTCCTTCTCTTTCATCTTCCTCCCCGTCCCTCGTCCCTTTCTTCCCCCGCCCGCAGCCTCAAACTCCTCACTATCATAATCGACACCGAGCTCTTCTGCCGCATTCCGCACCCACTCATCATCATGCCCCTTCTTTTCTTTCGCCAGAGCACTATCAGCGATCTTCTTCGCCAGCGTAACTCTTGGCTTTAACCTCATTACAACCTTCCGGTCCAAATCCAGCGAGCGCATATAGTACTTGCTATTGTTCCCACCGCCAGCGACAGCGTTCTGTGCGTGTACTTTAGCAACTAGTCGTCTCGTTCCAACGATTTCTTCGGGTGCACAAAGTAAAATGCTTGATCTGTACCGAAGTTAGCATATGCGGAACTCGATTCCTAAATGTCCCAGATGAAATGGCAGATTATCAGACACATACCCTGAAGCTTCGGCACGAGCCGTACGGCCAGATCGGTGCACATACATATCCGCGGTGCGGGGGAGGTGGTAATGAATGACAAGTTGCACGCCTCCGATATCGAGACCACGGGCTGCAACATCTGTTGCTACTAGCACCGAGCCTTTGGACTTGGGTGAGGAAAAGCGTTCGATTGAGCGCATGCGGGCTTTTTGTATCATTTGAGAGTGTAGGGCGTGGACGGGGATGTTAAGGTTTTGTAGGAGAGGAACGAGGCGGCGAACTGAGTGGATCGAATTGGTGAAGATTAAGGTGCGTTGATTGGGATGGTAAAGGAGCAGGGAGTAGAGGTAAAGGTCCTGGTAAATGTCAGTACAACGTAGATTGGCTCACGGCAGACAGAGGTAAATAGTCCTGATTGTCGCCGGTTTGAATGATCCACATGGTGTGGCACATTCAGAATCGGTACCGCTTTACCTGTCCGCCAGGGGAACTGTTTCTTACCTTTTCAGTGCCTGCGCATTCGACAATGCCCTCTTTCAAGCCTTCGGCCATCTGGGAGATAGGGTTGACATCAACGAATTTTGGCTTCTCTTCCCGGAAATTCAGCTTCTTCAATAGGTACTCCATAGACTCTGCATCGTCCATAAGGCCATGTTTTCCCTTGCCCGCCAATTTTTGCTGTAGCCCCTTGGCGAAAGTAGCTGAAAACACCAGTGTTTGTCGAGTTGGAATATCTTCCTCGTCGCCTTCCTCCAACTCCTGCTGTCTATCCAAGGCGTTTAGAATCTCTTCCGCTTCTTTGAAGTGACCCTCTGTTAGAAGCCTATCTGCCTCATCAACGACCAAGAATTTGATTTCCTTGATTGATGCAGATAACTCTATGCTTGTGCTCATGACTTCCCACAGACGACCTGGCGTACCGATGATAATGTCTGCCTTTGCAAGTTGCCGTTGCTGTTTCTGAACGGACAAGCCACCGGTGACAGCAGCCACAAACGGGGAATTGGAAAGGCCCTTGCAAAGTGCAGTGAGATGTTCCTTCAATTGGTGTGCCAATTCTCGCGTAGGTGAGAGGATAAGAGCTGTAGGGGGTCGGGCAGTCTTTTCATCTTCCTCCTCGAGTTCTCCATACTTCTCGAGCCAGCTTTCCAATATTGGGATTCCAAAAGCCAATGTCTTTCCAGACCCTGTAGAAGCCTTTCCAACGACATCATGGCCCGCAAGAATTTCCGGTATAGCATCTGACTGAATTGGTGTAGGCTTCGCGAATCCAAGTTTCGATAAAGCTCCAAGGGTTTGTGATGAGAGATCGAGCTTTTCCCATGCTGAGACATCTATCCCATCTTCTGCATCCTCTTCCAGAGCCTTGAAGATATTCGTTTCGAGTTCATTGGATTCGGTCTTCGACTTTGGAGCTCCCTTCTTTTTCTCCTTCGTTTCCTTCTTTTCCTTCTGTTCCTTCTTCTCCTTTTTGTCCTTGGCTTTCTTTTCCTTCTTTGACTTGACTTCCTCAAGGGCTGCTACCTCCGCAGATTCAGACTCTATTGGATCGTCTCCGAAACCTTCGAAGACTTCATCGTCATCATCGTCCGGGGTTTGTATACTGGCAGATACCTAGAAAGGAGTAAGCTACGAATAGAGCATATTTAAAAGGAACAACGCATACAAATTTCACCGTATCGCCTTCTTTGACAACCTCAACACCCTCTACTTCCTCGAGGCCAAAGAATCCTTCAGCGTCGTCAAACATGTCCGGTAATTTGACCTCATTCCATGGCAGAGCGTCCAATGCGACGGGTTTCTTCGCTCCATTTTTTGCCGGATCGACCTTCTGCCTCTTAGATTTTTGAACCGGTCGGTCAGCCCTTGGCCGCTTTTTGGTGGATTCGGAAGCCATTTGAAGTCTGGAGGTAAATGTGCTGCTGAAAATGAGACTTTATCGTGCAGGCGTCGCAAAAAATAATGTCAGGGATCTTCTTAGCGTTTTCCGGCCCCGCGCTAATGTAGGGCCACTGGTGGGCACCGGACCGGCACCCCAAAAAAGCTGTTTTGAATGTGCCAGGTGGAATAGAACATTTAAAATCCGCGACTTTTCCTCAATTCTCCAACTCCAGTCAACAATGATCCCAGCGAAAATACGGTAGTAGCGCAATGGGCAAGTCTTCAAAGGATAAGCGTGATGCTTATTACAGACTTGCAAAGGAGCAAGGATGGCGAGCACGCAGCGCATTCAAGCTCCTTCAACTGGACGAAGGTACACCAACTACCCCTCCACAAAATCTTCAATCGGCCACCGCTGACTCCGAAATACAGAGTTCGACCTTTTCAAGGACGTAACACGCGTTGTTGACCTCTGTGCAGCTCCCGGAAGCTGGAGTCAAGTCCTATCTCGCGTTCTGATCAAGGGCGAAAAATTCGGCCGCAGAGCATGGGAGGATGAGAATGCGAAGTTATCACAGCTATTGCGCGGTGTCTTTGACCCTAGTGCTATCAAGAAAGGGGAAATACAAGAAGATAAAGCGGAGATCAAGGAGGAATTGAAGCCCCGGAAAGATGTTAAAATCGTTGCGATTGATCTCCAACCCATGAGTCCCTTGGCGGGGATCATTACGCTGAAGGCAGATATCACACACCCTGCAACAGTTCCGCTCCTTCTGCGCGCCCTCGATCCTGAATACGATCCACAGTCAAAATCACAACATGCTTCGAATCCTGTCGATCTTGTTCTTTCAGACGGCGCCCCGGATGTCACTGGCCTTCACGATCTCGATATCTACGTACAATCCCAGCTTCTCTTCGCTGCGTTGAACCTCACTCTGTGCGTCTTACGTCCGGGTGGAAAATTCGTGGCAAAGATATTCAGAGGGCGCAATGTGGATTTGCTATATTCTCAATTGAGTATCTTCTTTGAGCAAGTGATTGTAGCCAAGCCACGGTCGAGTCGAGCTAGTAGCGTGGAGGCTTTCATTGTTTGCTTGAACTTCCAGCCACCTGAGGGATTCAAGGCTAGCCTCGAAGAGCCCATGGGTGTCGGTGATAGATTGGAGAAGATGGTCGCTGAGAAGGTCACGCAATATCCTATCGTAGCCGCGACGAAATTACAAGATTCAGTAAAGGGGACCTGGTCAGCGTCGCCAGCAAAGCCATCTATCGTAGGAGAAGATGGAGTTGTAGAGCTTTTACTTCCGGAGGAAAAGGCAGAATTGTGGAAAACCGGAAGATGGATTGCCCCTTTCTTGGCTTGCGGCGACCTTTCTGGCTTCGATGCAGATGCCTCATATCACCTGCCGAAGGATCGAATCACACTTGATCCAGTACAACCGCCGACTGCACCTCCATACAAGCGAGCCTTGGAGATGAGGAAGGCTGCAGGTGGGGCATATGGAAAGACCAGCCTTGCATGAGGTGGTGGTACAAGTGTTTCTTGAAATGCATAGCGTGGAGTTTTGGGGCATTGAAATCTAAACAAGATCTTCTTGTCTACATTTACCTTCAAATGGAAATCGACGTCCATTATGATCACATACTCAAGTGAGACCATCGGTTGAAGGATTCCATCTTCAATTGGGATATGTCGTCAATGGTAAGTTATGTATGGTGTTCGACAAATGAAACCTGCATCTGAAAAACCATTCAAAAGTGACCGACGGGCCAGGTGAGAACTCCAACTCCATCCGTGGGTATGCTGGGTCCTGTGCCGCATAAACCTCCCATTTCCCTATCCAAAATCAAACTCAAGCCCTATCACTTTGTGATGAAGCCGAGATAATCCGCGACGATTAATGTTACCATCCTAGATGTCCTCGTTAGTGCTATTCTTTGGTGCTTGCAGGGGAATACTTACGCATGCGGCGCAATTCTTACATAGTAAGTGCTAAATCCTCTATAGAACCTCAACAAACCCTCCTCCCTCGCCACTTTCCTGAAGCAGTCACCCATTCCCTTATAAGGAAGTGTGCCATCTGGGGCTTTTTGTTGCTTCTGCAACCTCGTCTTTACGAAATCAAACGGCAGGCTGAAGAAACTGGCAAAGAAGCCAGCAATGGCACTGGCAGTCAACGTCTGGGCCTTCGGACTCAAAGTCGTATCTTTGAGCTGTTGCTTCGCTTCGGAGAAGAAAGCTAACTGTCCAAAGTTCAACGCTGGCAATGAGGAGTCAGCAAGAAGCTTTGAAGAGGGGAAGGCTTGATATTACATACCCATAGCTCGCACAACAGTCGGCGCTGCTCCAGCCCACAAGGCACCAACTCCCTCCGCCTTCGCAATGCTCCTCAAAGCATGAATAACAGAAGTATAATTCTTCCTCTCAGCCGCAGGTTTCAACCCATCAGACTGCATCCGAATCAACGCCAAATCCGCCGGATTCCCAATCATAGCCGCCAACCCCCCAGCCGTCAACCCAGCACCCGCCCTCTCCTTAAATCCAATCTTCTCCCCCTTCGCCTTCGCCCTCAATGTCAGCTGTTTCATAAACGTATCAAAGAATCCCAGCCTCGCAGTCGTATACACCGCTTGCCGCAACAAGCCCGCCGACAGACCCGTGTATAAATCCATCACTTTGCCCGCAGCAATTATTTCCCTAGTCACCGAAAGCGGCGTTGGTTTGGGACCTGTCCGCGCGCCCTCGCCGGCTAGCTGGAGACGCACTTTTATCATATCGATGGGTTGGATTACTGTTGTGGCTACCATGCCTGCTGTGCCGCCGTTGATGAAGGGGAGCGCGCCCCGCATGAAGGGGGTGTGAAGGAGGTCGTTTTTCACGGCTATGGGGTCTGCTTTGGCGGTGTCGGCGAGCCGCTTGGTGGCGTCCATTGCTTCGGAGGTTTGCTTGCGCGCGGCTTCGGCGGCTTGCTTGATGGAGTTTGTGGTGCTCATTTTGGTGGGAGGGGAGGAGGGGGAGTAGATGAGGGTTAGGTCGAGCAGTTTGGTGGCTCTGTTGTGGAGGGCGAAGCTATTAGCTGCCTGTGCTTTTTTTCCTTGACTTTAAGAAAGAGCTCTGGGTATACAGTACTACTGTTTGAGGGAGACGTCTTTAGGTATATGAATGACTTCAAGTATTGAAACGCGCATGCGGTCTTGGTAGTGGGGGGAACCAAATGCAGCGGGGCTGATTGGATACATTGCCCAGACTCTCAAAAATAGCAGCAGGGAAAAGGCTTGAGGAAAGGAATCTTTTGACATATGAAAGCGAAACCGGAAATCCCATTGACGAGTTTCTTCCGGAACAATTGTACGGCAGGCAGGTAACCTTGGTAAAAGCAGAGCGACACTCACTTTGCAGGAGCTGGGCACTCGCCTGTCCGTCCGGTGCAGCTGAGTGGAGATTTCGCGCCGAAGATCGTTAGATTGGGCGACTAGCGTAGGGCAGGTATCGATATCAATCAACTGTGATGGTACAGCCTTGCAGAGAGCACATAAAACGACGCCGACAACAACGAAGATGTAGTTGCAAGAAGGATGCGAGGTTTTAAATTTCGCAAGATGATGGGAAAGCCCTTTTGCTTTTGTGGTGGGAGGCCAGCTCTTCCTGTTGGCCGGGAGGAGAGAAGAGGGAGGCCTTGAATGGAGAGACTGGATGCGGGGTTCAGGCACGCGACGAGGCTTGTCGTTTTTGTGTGTTGCCAGTACCAGATGGGAAGATGCGGAAAGTGTATTTTTTTGCTTGTGCGCGCCTATCAGACCGCAGTGGTTTGCAAGTGTTTGGGAATCTTTGAGGCGGAGGCCCGAGATGCTGTTTCCAGGTTCCCGAGGGACGTCATTGGGGTTGGTGAATAGTAATGGGATTTTGTGAAGACTTGGGATGGTTTCTTGGGTGGGTGGTTCTTACAGTGCTGGAACGCGTGAGTGGACTCGGTGGAGTGCCAGGTGAAGCAGGATCTGATCCCGACGTCCCGGGTGCCTTGGTATTCTTGGTATTCTTCTCGTTTTACATTTATATATGGGTATGAGATTCTCATCCCATCTCACTGAGATTCTTACATCTTTGTTTGTTTATTTATCGTTCTCGTATTCCATTTTGATATTCAGTGACTGATCTGCTGTGCATTCATGTCTTAGTGGTGGGGACTGTCAATCACTGGAATGCGGGGTAGTGTAACTAGCGTGCTTTGGTTGCTTTAGCCTTGGGGCGCGATAACGACGATAAGACATGAGTCGTAATCGCCCAATGCTGTTTCCTATTCATTATCTATCTGTTTTCTATCAGGAAAATGTTTCTTCTTTTATCGCGTTCTCCTGCTCCTCATCAGAATCAGAATAGAAATCAACACAGCTGTCGTAAACATTAGCACGTGTTGGGATATGGCCTTCCCCTCCTCTCACGCAGCTAATAAATCGCCGATTCCAGGTTTCCAATGAATTTCCCTAGCCTCTTGGCGTGCACGGGCCTTATCAACAACACACTCTTTATTTTCCAGCGCAGCTTCCGGTCGCTTTTCGTTGTCACTTCCGGTTTTTCGAGCCGGAAAGCCAATTCACAGCGAGACCGCGAATAACTTCATATACAAGCCTAGTATTCCCGATGCCAGCGGTCGCAAAAGTCCTGGATCGGAGTGTGTGTTTTCACGTGAAAGGGGCCTGACCTCTGTGTTGAAGGTATGGCCCCATGGTCTGATTGAGAGGAGCAGCTTGGAAATTTGGAAAAGACGCAATCTGAATGGGGAAATAACATCATAAGTCTTCAGCGTATTTTGGGGCCAAAAGCTCGCTCGTGGATGTGTCTAGATGTGATCCCGATATATTCCAACTTTTTATAAAGGGGCACGCCAAATTGCAGAAAGTCTAGAACATTGCAGGACATTGACTGCAAAATTTTAACTACTTTTCACATCACTCAGTGCTCAGCGTGCTGCAATCACAGTATTTGCCTCGGAACTTTTGTGCCAATTTATCATTGGCTCCTTCCCAATTCTTCCACTACTGTAATACCGGATTCAAACTGCGAACTTTCCCCGAATATATAAAGGAGTGTGGGCCAAGGTAGCATGAATATCGACGTTAACTTCCCTGGCACATTGGCATGTGGGGTTCGCGGCAATGGGATGCTTTCAGCGAACCACGACAGAACAGAAAACGATGATAGCAAGGCAAACATCACCGTCGGAATATTAAGATTGCGACTGTAGATTTCGTGTTGCTTTCTCGATGGAGGAACAAAAAGGCCTGAACTCGTGAACGGAGAAAGACTGATACATGAATGTGGGGCCAGCTCATATTCGAACTTTCTACCCCAATGCTGATTTTGTTGGGAGACTTCTTGAGATAGGATGTTTTGGGAGATGCGAGTACGATAGTGGAATCAAAGCAAAAGGGTACTAAAATTCGGGACTACAAATCGTTCAGCTTGGGAGGTACTTCTCGATGTCGCAGGCATCTACCACAGGAACAAGGTGTCTCAAAATCTCTCAATTCAACTGATTATCGAGAATTCACTTTGAGCAATTAGACACTTGAATAATTACAATAAAACTCATTTCGAACATATAGCCAAAAATGTACAAGTGTGCAGTGGAAGTTATGTGTCCTATCAAAGGATTTTGGTCCAAACGTCGCTGTATATCAAAAGCCTACCGGCTACTTTCAATTTCTCAACGTGTCACTTTTCAATCTGTTTCCTTTCTAGACGGCCCAACCCTACGCCGTCTTCTTCCACTGAGCGTAAAGACCAATCAAACTGCTAACGGTTCCTGCCAAACCAATGATGCCATCATCGAAATTTGCCAATCCAATTGCTGTCGTAGGAACTGTAAGATCGCAGAGGTCGGAAAGAAGTTGGAGGTTAATGGCAGCGCGCTCCCTAAAGAAAGTGTTAGCAACGTATCCCACTTACACAAGTAGAGTCACATACCTTTCAATGCGCTTAGCAGCAACCACACCCTCCCCATCCTTCTTATCAATCCTAGCCTGCTGCTGTCTCAGCTGATAAAGCGAGTACAACCCACTCACAGTACTAAAGAACAGCCCCGCAGCCCAACACCTATACGCCTCCAGCTGCACCCTCTTCGCGCCCTCAAACTTCCTAATGTTCGCCGCATCCAGCACCGTAACCGCATCAAAAGTCAAATACCCCGCATACCCCAGCTGTCTCCCCACAGCACAGTACTTCACCACGGGATCCAAGCTCTTGCTATCGGCCGCAATGGCAGCAGCCTTGAAATGCTCCACGTTCTTGCCGATGCGCATCAGTTTCCGCGTAAGCCCGAATTGCTTCTTGATGGCTTCGAAGGGCGCAATCTCGCTGGGGCTGCCGTTGGTGCGGAATAGGTACCAGGCGTAGAAACGGGAGAAGTATTGGAGGGTTCGCAGGAGCTTGTCGCGGCCGACGGTGGTGGCTACGAATTTGAGGTAGTGGGATACCGAGGGATGGTAGACGAGGGAGTCGGCGACCATTTTGAATGTATGTTATGGGGTCGCGGTTTGTGGGGGTAATGTAAGGACTGTTGATACGTTGTGAGGAGGTTGGAATGAGGATATTCGTAGAAAGTAGTCGGAGGGATGGAAGGGCATGCTTGTGATAGTGAGTCGTGGGGCCGAGGTGTACGGCAAGCCGCTAATTGCCAACCCCAGAAAATGGAGGCGTGTTCAACCGACAGTGATTGGCAGGTGTTGATGATCACGTTACTTCGTGTCAGCTTCGCTATTTTGTTCACGGATTCACGGAGTCATCTTTGAAGCTATCTGAACAATTAGCAAAGTCCTCAAATTGTTCAGGACTCCCCCCGGCAGCCATCAGCAACATGCCTGAGATTGCAGAAGGTCTGATTGTCTTCCTCGAGGTCCGAAACGAGAGCCATTACTGACATCATACCAAATAGTTGCACGCGTCGTTCACTACCTCCGAAAGAGCCTTGTTGGCAAGACTCTCTCGGCCGTCAAGGCTCAAGATGATGGCAATGTGTTTGGAAAGGTTGGAACGAGTGGTGCCGAGGTCCAAAAGGCTCTGAAGGGGTATGTATCTCCCCTCCTCGCCGTTGAGGCCATCTCAGGGGCTTCCAAATCTGCTTCCCATGTCTGTGAAGATTTGAGATGTGAAGTTGTTGAAGCGATACGGCTTGTGATTTTGGGAGCTACCCATACTATTCTTGATCAATTATACTGACGCTCACAATCTAAAGTAAGAAGGTGCTAGATGCGGGTCAACAAGGCAAATACTTCTGGTTCGCACCCTTTCATCTCGTTACCTTTAAATTTGCAGGCTCTAATATATTTCTAGGCTTATAATGTCATCACCACCCCACCCAGTCTTTCACTTCGGCATGACAGGCTGGTTTTACATTAAAGGGGAGCCAACAGCCCATTACCGTCCCAAGGAGACAGACGACGCTGAAGAATGGCCTCCCAAGTACTGGAAGCTCACACTAGAGACCGACAGCAAACCAAAAGTTGAAGCTGCCTTCGCGGATGCTCGGAGATTTGGTCGTGTGCGACTTGTCGATTGTACAGCTGAGGATATCCGAAATACCACTCCCCTCAAAGAGAATGGCCCTGATCCAGTGATCGACAAGGATATCTTGACTGTGGAGTGGCTGGAGAAGAAAATGAAAAGCAAGCATGTCCCCGTGAAAGCTTTGATGCTGGACCAGGCGGTAATCAGTGGCATTGGAAATTGGGTCGGGTGGGTATCTTTCCCACCTGAAAATGGTTGTGTACTAAATTCTATAGTGATGAGGTCTTGTACAACGCGAAGCTCCATCCAGAGCAATACAGCGACACATTTAGCTCGGAGCAAATCAAGCAACTCTATAAATCCATCCGCTACGTCTGCCAAACCGCGGTAGACAACCTGGCCGATTCGAGCAAATTCCCAGATGAATGGCTTTTCAACCACCGTTGGGGCAAGGGCAAAAAGGATGCTCCCAAGACGTTACCAAATGGCGAAAAGATCATCCATCTTACGGTCGGTGGGAGAACCAGCTGCGTGGTACCAAGTGTGCAGAAGAAGACAGGAGCAGTTGCCGGAGATGTCAAGAGAGAGGAGCTAAATGAAGATGGCGATGTCGACGACAAGAAATCGAGCAAACCGAAGGCGAACGCGTCGAAGAAGAGGAAGGCTGCTGTGGAAGAAGAGGAGGATAGTGCGAAGTCTATGCAAGAACCTGCAGAGAAGGGAACCAGTGGCAAAGCTAAGAAGGCCAAAGCAGTTCCGAAGGCGAAAGCGCCCAAGGTCAAGAAAGAGGAGGTACCAAGTGATGGCAGACGTCGGTCTGGTCGAGGACGAAGGGATGAGTAAAATTCGTGGAGGATGTCTGTGATTTTGTATGATATGAAGGGCTAGGTGTCTGGTTGGCGTACTTCTAATTCGGAAAATATCAGGCCGATTTCATGGAAACGAGCTACAGTACTACACATGCGCTTTCTAGATGTTCCTAACCAGTCAGGGCTATCAACCGTCAGCTACTCCCTCCAAAGGGTAATTTTGGGTTGGATATATGGTTAGAATGTCAGTATTCAAACTCTGCATCCGGAAGGTTGATTATGGCAGCTAATTTCAGGTGATTGAGGCAAATTTTCAATACCCTTCTCGAACTAAGAGCGAAGGCTCTTGACGTGTCAATACCGCGAAATTCAAGTATGGAAAACATTCCCCAGGCAGAGTGCTTCGTAGCACTTCTATTTCTGAAGCGGATTATGGACGAGTCCAAATATCAGCTCAATGTAAAGAGCTGTATAGAGCACAACAATTTATGTCTCCCGGTATGTTACTCAACAGACACGATGAGGTATACTTGAATCTAGACACTCAATCTTTGCAGCTCACTTAATATATCTGCAAAGAAAACTTGCTGCATCTCCAGTTCCGCCTCCCCGGTACCCTTTGTCTCGGCCCCTCCAGCATCGCCAGTAGTTCTCATGGTCTCCCCTCCCTGCACACATCTCCTCACTACCTGTGCATACACCTCGCCAATCTGGGCTTCGAGTCTGATCATCGTGCTCTGCTTTCCAAACGTACTTCGATTGCTCCTATCAAGGATTCTCTCCTGGATCTTGTGGATCGAGCTCCGCGCGCTCTTCTCGGTCATTGCAATTTCCATAACTTCTTCGATGGGTTGCCAGAAAGCGATCTCTAACAGAATGATCCCAAGGCTATAGACATCATGCGACCTTTGCGACCTCGGCGTGCTCGTACTGACATCTTTAAGACGTTCCGGATGACGATAGAGATCGTCGAAGATATTCGACGGGTTTCTCACGGTGATCTCCTCGGGCATGTCTGGACGTGAATAATCGAATCCCGACACGATAGGCGAAGACAGATCAGTCTGCTCCCCTTTAGGATCTATGAAGAAGACAATGCTCTTGCTGCGAAGTCCCTTATGCAGCCAGCTCACGGCATGGAGGTAGAACAGTGATTCGGCTATCATGACAGCGAGCCTTATCCTTTTGGTCATTGATGGGCATGGAGCTGTCCCGAGCAATTGGCGCAAATTTCTCATCTGGTGTCCAGAAGGGAATGGCTCCTTTGGACTTGCTGGCACCTCATAGACAAACCCGTAACGAGGCTCGTCTGCCTCGTCAGTATCGCACAAGTACCCCAGGCAACGGGGTGCACGAAACTCTTTCGGCTTTTCAGGTTGGCTAAGCAGCTTTGCGAGCTTCCTGACGCGTTCTTCCATGATCAGAAGGATAGCTTCCCCTGGTTCTTCTTCCAATGGCTCTCTCCATTCTACCCACACTTTATGACCTCTATAGTCGAAGAGCGTAGAGGAGTCAGACTTGTCAAACGGCTCTTGCAGGTCAAGGTCAGATATCAGTAGCTCATCAGAAGCTGACTCGGCATTCTCTATGGACAGTTGGCGTGCTTTGAAGGCCGCGAGGTTCGCAAGAGTTGAGTGGTGTTCTTGCTGTTGTTCCTCGACGACTGTTGCACTCCGTGACAGACTGGGAGTCTTCGCCGGAGCCGGTTGAATGGCCATAGCTGCAGTGATATCGGACAGCTCGCTGATCTTCTCAGTCAATTGCAGCATGATCAGATTCGATTGCTGCTGCACAAGTTGCAGTTCGTGCATCGCATGTCTGTCGAGAAGCGACCATACGGCATCATTGTATCCAATGAGTTTGCCAACAAGACTTTCGAATTCTTTTTCCTTGATCATCGTCCATTGTAATAATGCTGGGACTCCCGCCGGTTTCTCTAGGATTGCCAGAGTCTTGCGCAGAAACGATCTTTTCGACTTGGATGCTGGCGATTCCCTTTCACCTGCGCCGCCCGCGACGATGCCGCTGAACTTCGTCTCTATTTTAATGCAAGCTTTGAAGGCGCTCTGTACTTGAATCAAAATTTCCAGGATCAGATTCCGGTTATATTGCAGTGCCTGGCTAGGGCTTTCCAGCAATTCTTCTACTAGTCCTACATTCTCGCCCCAGTTGAGTAGACGGGTTTCCTCGATCTTCAAACGAGTGCGGAGATGTTCAAATGTCTTTGGCATATCCTTCGTTTGAAGGAACATCTGGTACCCTACAATATTTAGTCACATGTGCTCTCTAGATTGTGCATTGTGTCAATTGCGGGTACCTTGGATGCAGCCCGCGAACACTTGCAAAGCGAGCGAGCTGACGCTCAAGGCGATACCGGCAGCACTAATAGGGTCCATCGATCTTGCAGAGTAATTGATCTCTATGGGTATAGGTAGTTATACTGCTGTACTGGCTTTAACTAGTCGCAAAAAGTGGCTGTGGCTGTGTCTGCAGCGAATTTTGTTACGTTGCAACTAAACATCGATACCAGCCGACACCAGCCGACCAAACGTGTGATCCAGTTCGAGAATTCTGGTCAAAGACTTGCAAAAAAAGGAAAACTGCAGCAGTTGTTGCCGCAGTCGAATGGCTTAGAAATCATATACCCCGCCCTCATCACATAATTCGTTCAATTATGTAGTGTGGGGGCTTGAAAGGCTTGGAATCACCAATGGAGCATCTGATCTGCATCCACACCACCCTTCAGCCTCAAGCCCCAGGAAATAAATCACATCAGACTTACATTGCTTCGCGGCTGAGGCCGCACAGCCTCACGGTAGACGACAAAAGCAGCACTGATCATTATGGACTTTGAAGGTTCTACTCAGCGTGGCCCAGTCAGCATTGGCGCCGCTTTTTCTGCCCCCCATGAGGCCGCCTGCCCTCAGGCCCTAAATGCCTCTTATTATCAATTATCAATGTGCATATATGTATGCGCTGCCAAACGCTGCTTGCTTTTCACCATGTATTCCCAAGCACGAGTTCGTCTACAAACAGAGACGCAAATATGGCATGTCGAAAAGCCTTTGGACAGGTAGCAGGCAATGCGCTGAGTTTGGCAGCCGCCAATACTCCCGATGGCCCAGCCAAAAGCTTCTTCTTGACTGCAGCAGATTTCCTCAAGGGGCTCAATACAATTGCACCAACTCCCGAGTTTGGTAGCCAACAAGCCCCAAAGCGTCTCCGGGATGCCGAATTTGTTCAAGTCGCGGAATGGTGCGCAATGTACGGTAAAGAAGAATGGAGTCTAAGGCCGAGGACATTCATTATTCTTCACTTTATTGGCTGTCACGAAGCTGTCGAGGAATTTGCCCGGCAAGGTTACAATGACCTTGCTCTCCCATATACAGCCGCAAACTTACCGAAGGCTGTGAAAGGCGAGAAAGCACGAAGGCAGTTCCTCGATTTGCAAAATTACGTCCTTACGGCACACGCTGAACACCTTGAGAAAGAGGGAGAGCCTCATCAAAATGTCGAAGGGAGTGCAGACGATTATTTCATCACAGTCAGGGAGCTGGGGCGAGGCAGCTTTGGACAAGTTGATCATGTTGTTGGTCGGTTGAGCATCGATCACTTCGCCCGCAAGAGGATACCTCGAGGGAAATCTTTCAAACGAGACCAACAAGCAATCAAGAGCTTTCAAAACGAGCTGAAAGCGCTCAAGACCCTTTCGCATAGGCATCTCGTCAAGCTGGTTAGTTCTTACACGGATCGGAATTGGGTCGGTTTAATCATGAAGCCCGTGGCGGAATGCAATTTCGAATACTTCTTGTCTGCTGAGGATATCGACCAGATAGATCGACAAACCTGCATTCGAAGATTCTTTGGATGTTTGGCAACAGCTGTTGAATATCTTCACCAAAACCAAATCCGGCACAAGGATATCAAGCCTGCCAATATACTTGTCGACAGAAACCGGACTGTGCTATTGACGGACTTTGGCACATCTCATAATTGGGGCGATGACACGAGAAGCTCCTCAAATGGAACTTCACTGGGGTTCACAAAGAGGTATTGTGCACCTGAAGTAGCAGATTGTGCTGTAAGTGTTTGACTCCAGCAAACCCACCATCATTTGTGTCATTAACTGATACGTCCGTAGTCTAGAAATCAATCCAGCGATATCTGGTCTCTAGGATGTGTATTCTTGGAGATGGGTACCGTTCTGAACAATAGAACAGTTTATGAGATGCGGAGCTATTTTGAGACTCATGGCACTCGAGGTCCTTACGTTCGTGGCAATCGGGAAGCTGCAAACATGTGGTTGAAAGAGCTAAGCCGGGGTTGCAAATGTGTAGATGACATGCAGCCGTTGCGCTTGAGTCTGGAAATGTGCCATGAAGATCCGGATGGACGGCTTACGGCAGGGCAGGTGCTTTCCGATATTCTGGACTTTCAAGGAGAAGCACCTTACTGCGGCCACTGCTGCGATTCCGAAAATGGCACTCTGAGACCGATTGACAACGACTTGACCGAGAGAGGTCACTTTCCGGGAAAGAATGCAGCCGACGGTCTATCCCAATCGTTGCCTGTTGAGCAACCCCTCTCGAATTCTGTGCCTGCTCTCATAGAGGCATCTCGCGCCAATACCGCAATGTCAGTACCGCGAGAACTCACGAAGTCTATCTCCAACCCTTCTCCTACTGCTTTGGGGACACCTTCCAGCGAGAATGAGGCGCTAGTTTCAGAGGATATCGAACGAGGCGATAATCTGTCTCATACCTTCTTACAGACATCATTCGACGAAAATCCATTGCCATTATCGACAAATGTTGCACCAGACCGTAATCAAAATTCGACCGTGGTGAAAAGGAATTGGCAGCAACCGACAGTTGAGGATTACGAAGGGACAATGACGCTGTATTGTCCCGAGTCTTCGGATAGCGAATCTGATGTTGATGAGAATGAATTGGGGCCGAAGACCTCTGCAGAGGCCGTGACCGAAATCTCCGGGCTCAATTGCGAGTGGCCAGGCTGCCACGCGACTTCAAACTCAAAGAAGATGTTGAAGTTTGACAGCCGCGAGGATCTCAAGGAGCATTATCGATCTCAGCATCTGGTACATGAGTTTGGTAGGCGTCAAATAGTGGCTACGCGGGAATCGACCATCCCTCTCGCAAAGCAAACGGATTCCAATGCTTGCCTGGCTTTTGTGCTGAAAAACCCTCCCTCGCTTCCTGCCACCGACAAAGAACTGCCATCAGAGCCTATTCAGAAGAATCAGAGCGATGCATCAGAGCGGCAAGTCACCAGCTCGAAAACTTCCAAGAGTTCTGGTCGCCATGTTCGATTCAATGATGTGCTTGATGTCAAACAGCCAGAAAGTACAATTCCGTCTCGAAAACTTGCAGACGTCCGCTCTGGCCACAAGTCAATCACCCCAGAGTCATTGGAAGAGCCAATCCTGCCTTCAATCAGCGGTCTGAAAGAAGAAAATGAGAGCAGCGAGGTTCGTGCAGGGATACAAATTCCGAAGTCCAGTATGGTCCCGTCGTATTACCTCGCTGCATCCAATCGATTTACACGCCAGGAGATTGATAGCTTGATTCCACCTGCCAGATTTTCAGCGTTCTTACCTCCACCACTCTTCGTCTATGGATCATTAATGTTTCCAAGTATCCTAAGAGCGAGGGCGGAGCAGTTTATCGGGGCCGAAGGAACATATTCGGAGAGACATCAACGTCGCTTAAAAACAGATAGTAACGACTGGTCACGCATCAATTTCTCCCTACAAAACACTGCCGAGAAGATGACTCCAGCAAGATTGGATGGATATGACCGCTTCAAACCTTATGGCTTGACCAACGCAGCCATTACCAGAGGAGGTCATGACAGCTCGGTGCAAGGCTTTGTCATTTTCGGGCTCTCGGAAGAAGCATTGAAATGCCTGGATCATCTTTTCTCGAGACAGGAATTGGAAGAGCTATATGGGTATCGTGATTTCGAAAGAGCTGGTCGGCCTGAATTGATTCGACGCCTTGTTGAGGTAGTCATCCCAGTGAAAGGTGGAGATGAGATGACCATCAATACAGTCACATATGAAATTGACAACAGTCGTTATGATCGCGACGAAGATTGGGATATCAACAAATTCGTCAGAAGCAAGGCATATACCAAATTGTCCGGGACTAGGGAAGGTTCTTTCTGGACGGAAGAGGAAAGTCGACTTGCTTCTACCATGGGGATAAATCTCGTGCTCTCAGGCGACATGCTCTGCAGTGCAGTCCTGCGGAAAGATAAGGACAAGCTGGTGGAACTTCTTGACGACGGGCATGATGCCAATGCTCCATGTTCCTACCACGGCTCCCCATTAGCAGCTGCGGCATTCAAAGGACGAGAGGACTTTGTGGAGTTACTCATTCGCTACGGTGCAGACGTAAATGCTACTGGGGGAGAATACCATACACCTTTGGTTGCTGCCACTACACAGGGACACGACGAGTGCGTTCGGGCCTTGATCAAAGCCGGTGCCGACATCCTGGCCCATGGGGGAAAGTATATCTCGGCGATATATCAGGCAGTCGATTATGGCGATGTTTACCTGGCCGAAGTGCTTCTCGAGAAAGGAGCATGGCTGACGAAAGAGTATCGAGAACTGTTGGATTTGTCTGCCGAACGTGGAAACAGGATTATGGTGCGAATGATCGAGGATTATGATGTACGCCAGTTGTACTTATTATCGGGACCGGAAACCAAAACTTCCGGGCATTTGAAGTCAAGGTACTCTAAGAGAATATCGCAGCGGAGCCAGGATGAGTCTGACAATGAGAGTGATGTGGGCAGTGACTTAGCCCGCAGGAGTTCAAGAGATAAGCTTGAAAAGCGCAGAGAACCTCCCACGCCTTTAGCTATAGTAAGGGCCGTGGGACTTCAAGCCCTGTATCTCAAAGGCCAACGGGGGAAGTGGACGGGGATAAAGGGTGTCAAGATCCTTCGCGCCGCCTTCGATGCCGGTGTATCAGAAAGTATACTTGATACAATCCGTCCGCACCTGTCAAGTTATCAGACCTTGGTCGACTTTCTTGGAAGAGCAATGGTTCAATACCAGGAAGAACAAGGGGACCAGGAGCCAAGTCAGCTTGCTTTGCCGTCTGGTATAGAAGACGATTTTTCGTCTAGCTTGAGCAGTCGAGTAGCGCAGCAGGATCCTGTCAGGAAAAGTGTTAGTGACCGAGAGGTAAGTGAACTTAGTTGTTCAAATTTTACAATACGACCCTGACTATTCTAGTACTATGAGACCAAAAAACCTTCGCGAGGACGAGCAATCAAAGGCGGCTCAACGGACGCTGCCTTTTGCCTGACTTGTGACGGACGTGGAGGACGCCAAGGCACTGGGAGAAAATGCACCAGCTGTCGAGGAGCGGGAACATTCCCCACCGAACGAGGCCATCGCCTCATGAAGTGCAAGCCGTGCAGCGGGTCTGGACTAATATTTGCAAATAGAAACCGCTGCCGTGCGTGCAATGGGATTAACCCTAGAGGCCTGGCGGGATCCAGCATCGATCGAGAAAGCACAGTACTCGATGATCCTCCCCCACCGTACTCTTCTGTGGTCTTTTACCCAACGAGAACCAACCGTAGAGAGAGCGACTACGACTAAAATGCTTTGGCATAACGGTTTTGTCAAATTCTTTTTTTTTTGCAACCGCCCCTTTTTCGGTGCTTCAACCAGACGCTTCTGTACTTATTTTCATCGTCTTGCTATTTGTGCAACAGATACTTAAATATCATTTGGAAGTCCTTGGATTTACCCGATTAGAAAGCAGCTGGCCAAGAGTGTATTTCCGCATTGTAGACAACTCAAGGAAAGCTCGGAAACATTAGCTCCTTCGGGGACAATATTGAAGTTTAAGCTGAAGGTTATTTCATGTAGTTTTACTTGTGTTGTGAACTGCAATATGTACTTTTAGCCATGGTGTTTTGTTTTGAATTGCTGTAAAATCAAAAGTACCAAGGAAGGCAGATATACTGAAGTATTTCAAGGCTCATACACTTCAGAGCTATTTTTAGGAGTTCCTTTGCGGCCAAAAGGATATCCCGCTTCAAATGATGGAAGCAAACAGTAACCAACTCGCCATCTACATCCACCAAGCTCTTCAGACCGGGTTCCAAGCAAATCAACGGCAGTCACTCCCATATTCCATCCTCAGTTCCAAATTAATGACGTTCTGTCACAGCCAAACACGTGCCGGGTATAAATTTGGGTAAAACCTCAATTAAGCGGAAGCCGGGCCTGGTAGAAATTAGCCGCGATCTCTATATTGAAACAAAGCCATTAGCGTGCCAAAGCCTTACGACCTTGAGATCATCTGTTCGACCAGATAGATTAAATCTGCGATAAAACTGGGGAAATTGCGGGGCGCGCTTCAGAATCTGGGGTGCGGTGCCTCCTATCGGTGGTACTTGGAGATGGTCTAGGTGAGTTGCGGAGGACCTGGATTGGGAAGATGCAATTTGGCTGTATTGATTGCAATGGAAATGTCGTATCTAGAACGTTAAACTGGCCGTGATAACCGTGAAAGCCACAGACAGATGAGGGCATTTGAGGGGTATATAGGTGGCGTGGCAGTACTGCTTCTTTTGTCTGCTCTTCTTTCCTCATTCCGTTCATTGACCTCCACTTTTGTATCCACACCATGAAGTCTTTCGCCTCCATTCTTGCCCTTGCGGCTGCTGTGCAAGCCCATGTGAGTTAGATCTCGATCATCATTTCTCACCACTGACAAATTTCACCTTCGTCTCCTTGTGGAACCAAAGCTAATATTCCGTCTCCAGTACACATTCCCCGCACTCCTCAAGGGAAGCAGCCCAACTTCTGACTGGCAATATGTCCGCCAATGGACTGGCTATCAATCCAATGGCCCAGTCACGAATGTAGCCTCGGAGGATATCCGCTGCAACGTGGGAGCTTCAAGCAAGTCAGCGTCAGGCACCATGTCCTATGCAGCAGGAAGTTCCGTCGCGTTTACCGCCGCTCCCGACATCTATCACCCGGGTCCGTTGATGGCATACATGGCGAAAGTCCCAGCTGGCAAGACGGCAGCGAACTGGGATGGTAGCGGAAGCGTTTGGTTTAAGATTTTTGAGCAGGGACCAAACTTTGGGGCCAGTTTGACGTGGCCCAGCGATGGTAAGATCTCCTTTCTGTGTACGAAAAGCCTTGGTTGTGGAAATCTAATTTTGAAATAGGCAAGACGACTGTTTCTTTCACCATTCCGCCATCCACGCCCAGTGGCGACTACCTTTTCCGTGTTGAGCACATTGGCCTGCACTCAGCTTCCGCGGCTGGCGGAGCTCAGTTCTATATCTCTTGTGCTCAGATTACCGTCACTGGGGGAGGCTCTGGAACTCCGGGACCATTAGTTGCTTTCCCAGGCGCATACAAGGCCACTGACCCGGGATTGATGATCAACATTTACTACCCTGTGGTAAGTGAATATCCATAAAACAGTGTGTGAAAGATTTTGGGATATAAGCTAACGAAATACAGCCAACTTCCTACAAGATGCCGGGCCCTAGCGTCTGGAAGGGATAAATTACTCGGGAGGTATGTGATAGAGGCAAAGCGCTGGTATAAGGATCTGAGAGAGTCGCTGGCTTGGAAAGAACGACCCGAGGGAGATGCGTGTCACTCCTTGAGTATATTTTGAATGGTAATGGGAGGTGCTCTCCAATTCAAATTTTATTGTATATATTTAACGCAAAGATTGCAACGTATAAATACTTATTTTTGATGAAATGGCGAGAGCCAGGTTGCAGTGAGAACAATTGGGCAGCGAAAGTGAAGCGATTCCTGCTTTGCGCTTGAACAGTCTTCTGGGTGTGCTTTGACCAAATACTTCTCGCCGAATTGGACATACCGTAACCGCAACTTCCCCAAGACTACTTAAGGTAGATCGTTCCTCCCTGAACCATCCTTCGTGAAGTGGCCTTCACAGTGTCTACAGCTCTATTCCCCGGACGATTCCATGCCATGGCCGAGATTGATCGTTGTAGATCTCCAAGAGAAGTTGGAATACAAATAAATAACCCCGCATCCGAGCACTTCGGATGCGGGATTATATTTTAACAGTGAAGAATGTTTGTGTAAATTTTTAAGAAACAGTAGGCCAGGTCCAAACTCTCGGGATGATCTGCCACACTGTCAAGGACTAGCCGCGGCATCATGTATATGTGATGCACAAGCGATGCGTGAAAGGGGCTCATCGATCTCGCTTCGCGAACACCCCACGGAGACTTCTCCTGCAAGAATGAGGGGGGATTAGCGCGGCATCGTCTATCTCCCAGCAACCGGGATCACCAAGAGGTTAGATCAAATGTGGAAATTCCGAAGCAAATGCAGTGGGAGCTCAAATCGTAACCTAGATGTTCGGGATCGATTAGCAAGTTACATCACGATTTGTTGGCCGTTCTCAACCCATGAAGGCCGCTCCCTTGTACCTTCGGATCTACAAAATTCAAGCATTTGAGAAGGAAAACGTTGGTCGGGGTCCGAACTCTAATATGCCCGATTTTGTGAATCTCTAACATGGTATTGGGGATCGACATTACGAAATCGGCGCTCCGAAAGAGTGATTTTGATTCCCAAAAATTCGGGGGCGTGAATACTGGTGATTTGAACTTGGCTTGATTCGGAGCCAGACTTGCCACAGTTCGCGAGAAAGATATCCTCAATACCCCTCACTTGAGTTTATGTTATTTCGTCACGAGTCATAGTTTTGACGCCCTTTCTCCAACCTCACGGAGACTTCCCCCTGATCTGTGAGAGCCCGAGCCGCTGCTCCGAGCTGCTCCGAGCTGCTGGCATCTAAGCCAAATGGTGCGGAGGCATTTCCGACGAGAACGCGAAGAAGAATCGGACAAGAAGTACATATCTTCCCTTTGCACCCCGTGAATTCCCGCGTCCTAGGTTCTTGGGACGAGGTAGTCACACAACAATTTCCCAACTGCGGGACAACAAGACCCTCTGGGAACTTGCATGGACGAAACATTGGTAACACTGACGTCTGTGTAAAGACTCGAAAACTAAAGAAAATAATGCAAAGATAGACTATGTAACATACTTCGTTTCTCCGCTTTACACGTGCCAAAGCGGACGCCCGAGTCTGGACTCTTCACCTGCCTGAAACCCCTGGTGATCGCTGCCAACGCGGCAATCTGCAAGCCACCGGACACGAGAGCGAACGCCAGCGATGCTGTTACTCTCACGAGAAACGCCCAGTTCTGCACAAAAGCTGGGTGGAGATGAAGCCGACAGGACAGAATCAAGAAAATGAGGAACGTGGTGATGCATGCCGTCAGAGGCTTGCGCCCCTTGGCGAGGCGAGATTCCGGACCACCGTGGACCCTGCATTCGGCAAGTGGAAGTAGGTTGAACATGATTAATGATGAGTGAAAATGATTTAATGCAAATAAAATTAAAATAATAAGAATAATGGAATAAAATTCGACGGAGAATTGAATAATTAGTGTCCCAATGTAAATGCAATGCAAACTGGTGACTCAGATCCAAGGCTGGGAGTCATTTGCTGCGGCAAGGAGAGAATGGCCACAATTTTGAGTCATCCAAACAACCTCACCATCATATCCAACTCCCGTGATCAACTCCCATAAAGTCAACACAGCTCATCGGCTTTTCCAGCTCCTCCACGATTCTTGCATTTGTCAGCCTTACAGTCGATCATCCCCGAGGCTTCAACAATTTTCCATTACACGACGACCCTCTCGGGCGCTCGCCACCCCTCCTTTTCCCCTCCTTTCGCCCTCGCCAGGCCAATCCCACATCCGCAACTCCAGACCAGATCATGAATTCTAGCTCTTCTTTACGAACAGGTCAGCAGCTTACCTCGCCCTCACCGCCATCCTTTATCTTCTCGATTTCCCACATTAACCCATTATCATGCATGCCACAAGGTTGCAACGCATAAGAAAATGGCGGCGCTGTGGGGTCATCTGCGCTGGTGTCTGCTCGGTTGACTGATGCGTTGGCAGAAGTTCTAATCGGATCTGAATCCGCCTCACGAGGTGCTGAGCACCAGCCTCCTAAGCCGGCCAGGGTCTGTCGATACTTTAGCAGAACAGGTAATTCATTTGATTAATTCGTATTTCCAAATGTTTAAATGCCCCTAAATATTTTGATTCGCTGGAGGACGGGGCTATTTTCTATTTGCATATGCAGCCAGTGTTGTGCAGCATCTTCCGTGAATCCCGTGATTCTAGTGTTATCACCGGCGTGGGGGAACTGTTGATGATCAGCTTCAAAATGTTGAGATGACTATAGAGGTGGCTTCAGCCAGAGAGAGGCTGTGCGATCCAAGGCTACCCCAGAGTTACACCACGTGATGAAGCAGAGGAGGACAAGAAGCCTCGAGGACACCGCCCGTCATACCTGAGCAGAGTGCTAACGTGAATCGACAGGACGCTGTCGAACTGGCAATGAGTGCCAGTTTCTGCACGATGAGTCACGACTTCCTGGGGCTCAGGTAATGGCGGAGTCAACGTGGGGAGAACTTCCGGAATCCTCGGTCTCTGGGGAACCTACAGACAATGGAACGGTCCAACATAGTCGACAGGCCGTTACTCAGCCTGTTACTTCTAGGGTTGTCTCCAAGCCAGTTCCACAAGCACAGATCCAGGATCCTCGAGAATTTCAGCTGGGTCAGATTAGAAGACGTTTCTCACCCAAGGAATCGAAACAGTCAGACAGATCAACCCTGTTGAAATTCAGTCTTACTCCGTCAGACCCGGACTTTCCATTTGAAATGAATGCGCTGGACTGCAGTCTTTCTGTACCTCTCGCGTATCCAAAGGCCAGACCATCATTGAAAGTTGGCAATAAAGATATCCCTAGAGGATTTGCATTGAATGTTGAAACCGGATTCGACGGCCTTGCAGAGGAGAAGCAAGATGCCACCCTCCTGGAATTGGTGAAAGCTCTGGACCGGAATCTGGAAACATTCCTCTCTGCCCCAAAAGCAGATACGGTAAAATTGGTACCTAATAAAGATACTCGACATCTTTCAGCCTTGCCAGCACGATCGGTGCAGCCAGCCGATGTCCCACCAAAGGAGGAAGCACCACAGGTTCCACAATCGGGAAACGGCTCCGGATCTGCTTCTGTGAAACCCGTAGAAAGCTTCACAATTGAGCAGAAAGCAGAAGCATCCAAGCGAAGAGAAACAGAAACCAGGCAATTGGAAGCGAGAATGGGAAGACTACCCCTTTACCGAAAGTCAAGTGACGGCATTGCCTACACGCTACCCATTGAGCCTCGAAAGCGGGCAGAACTTCCTGTTGCTCTGCAAGCGGTCAAATCATTTAAGTTATTTGTTCCTTTGCTGTATCCTCTGCAGTCGTGTCGCATTCAACTTGAAGGTGTCGATCCAAATGACCGGAGAGCTGTTGAGAAGGGGTTCGAGAGGAAAGCAGCTCAAGGCAAAGACAATACAACCTTAATGGGTCACATCAATTTCTTGGCTCAGAACATCCATATACTTGCGAAGACGGTTTTGGAACCGGAGAAAAAGCCAGTAGCTGCTCCTGTCCAGTCACAAATACAAGAGTCAGCTTCAAGTACCCTCGATAAAGGAAAAGGCATTGAAGGACACCAGGACGCGGAGCGAAGCCACATTCAATACATCACCCGACCTCCCGAGTGGACGATCATCAATAGTGAAGATGCGTCCGATTCTGAAGACGACTATTCCTACGACTCAGGAGATGAATTCACAGAAGATGAGGAAGGCGGCATTGAAGTCAAAGTCCCACATGACCAAGAAGCACCTCAACCGCCAGTACCAAACCAAGAGAAAGGAACAGCAATATCTTTCCCCTTCATCGAGCTGTATGGAATTGAGCTACTAGAAGTGGTAATACTGAACCTCTCCATCAAATGCGAGCGATGCAAGGACACCATGGACATCAAAGGCCTACGAAACGGCATCATGAAGCACGAAAGCTGCAAAAAGTGCGCCACACTCCTAGGAATATGTTACAGACGCGATCTTATCCACGCAAATGCAGTGCGAGCCGGATTTCTAGATCTCGAGGGCTGTGTTCCGGTAGATATGTTACCAAGGTACGTCTCCTCGCTACCCCTTTATCCACATCGCTAACCGAACCTAGTACTTTCATCCCAACCTGCTCTCAGTGTTCTACAAACTACCCAGCACCAGGCATCGTCTCTGTCCGCGGCGAAACAACTAGTAACATCTGCAGAGAATGCCATCAGAAATTCACCTTCAAGATTCCACAGACGAAATTCCTTCGCATCTCCTCTGAACACCTACCTCCTGCTGCTGGTCCTCGCAGAAAGAAAGAAACGCTGGGTCTGACACCTGGCACCGAGTTACCTAAACGCGGACGCTGCCGTCATTATACGAAGAGTTATAGATGGTTTAGGTTCAGCTGTTGTCAGAAGGTTTATGCGTGCGATAAATGTCATGATGAGGGGGAGGAACATCCGAATGAATGGGCCAATCGCATGATTTGCGGGTGGTGTAGTAGAGAAGGTAATTATCGACCGGAGGACTGTGGGTTCTGTCATGGTGTGCTGGTTGGTAAGAAGGGCGGAGGAGGTTTTTGGGAGGGAGGAAAGGGGACGAGGGATAGGGTTAAGATGAGTAGGAAGGATAAGAGGAAGTTTAGGAGACCTGGGGGAGCTTCGAAAGCGAAGTGATTGCCGCTTTGAGTTGAGACATTTGCTGCGCCTTGGAAGGCAAGAATTCATGAGTAGAGAATAATTGATTATTCTTTTTGAGAAATGGTATATTCTTCAGAACAATTGCTGTAAAGGTAAATTGTGCTCAAAATAGCATCACCGCAAGCAAAATGACTCTTCCTGAATCCTCATCCCTCATAAATCAGAAGCCGTACTTATGAATCCTCACGCGGTTTCATACCACCCCTTTTCTGGTGGCAAGTACCGGTAGCATCCTGAAACACAAATCCTGCAATAATCTCGTAAAATCCCACGACCGCAAAGCCCCATTTCACTTTCAATTTCATCCCAAGTACCTTCGTACCTTCGTCCCTACTTTGTACCTTTGTATCTTCCAGCCCCCTCAACACATCCACTTCATCCCATGACAGCCCAACCCCGCACCAACATACACCCACCACCCTCTCATCCTCATCTCCACACCCAAACATGACCCCTCCACCATCGTCTCCCAAAACAACATAACACAAATACAAACCACATTATCACATCTTTCTTCATAAGCATCTTCATAAGCACCCCTCTCCCTACCCGCTCGGGAACCCCCGTCTCTTTCTTACCACACACTACCTAATCCAGCAATTCATCATAAGGCAACATCCCTCTTTTAGGCCATTATCATTATTCTTTATCATCATCTGTAAGAGCGCGGAACGAAGAAAGCAACCCCCACACGAAAATCTCACCGGCACAACAGCGGAACGCGTTCCCCATTCCCCCCTTCCGCTCATCTAATCTCATCTCTCGGCGCAGCAAGCACTCGGGGGTTCTTCCCTCCCGAGACGCATCGCATCCCGTCACCGCCTCGCCTCGCCTCCCGTGCCGCGTTTCATTATCGTCTTTCCGCACGAATGATGTAGGAGAGAAAATAATCATAAATGATCTGACAGAGGAATAGAACAAAATAAAATATTATATTAAATTATTAATGCACGAAAAGGGAAAATGCACAGACAGCCATATCAGGGAAGGGCTTCGGGTCGGGGAAGTCTTGCTGTGGATGTGGAGATGTGATGTACCGCATGGCATAAACATCACACCTCACACCCGATAATCACAGCGCAGTACTGTAACACCCGCCCGTCTTCCCTCCCGAAAGCCTGGGAACAGTTGTCTTCTCGCTCGCAAAGTCCGCCAAATCTGTCATTTGTTGCTTGTCAGTTATCAATACATGCGCGCGTGGTGCATGCATTATCGTGCGAACCGAATCCCTGGTTCCGTTTCCCAATCACCAACAAAAAGAAAAAAAGAGAAAGGGAGTTTTGGGGATGATTGATAGGTTTAACGTTCATGTACTTTCCACCTTGCATACAGACCGTATGTTGGAAAATACAGTTGTAGATCTATGTCCGCAAAAGGGGGGGGTATAAGATGTGACGATTCTAGATCTATGCCCGAATGTTTACACGGGTATCATCGAATAACAGCGTGTTTCGCGAGCGCGACGCGTTTTTGGGCTTCGGAGATGGCGTGTGATACCAACATAAGAACGTACAGCGCATAAATATTGAAGCGTGAGGTGTGAGCAAGTTTGTCCGGAGTGGAGGAAATACCGGGCGGGCGGGTCAGCTGTTGAGCTTCCCCGGATTGCAATTGCAATCAATTCCCGGAGGTTGTTCGCTCGCGTGGGGGTGTTGCGCCGAATGTGTCCGAATACGCTTGCTTCTCTCCGAATAGAATAAATAAAATAAAGTTCAATAATAAAATAATAGAATAGAATAAATCGATCGCACTGGCGATCAATCCAGTTTAGAATCCTACGAGCAAGCGGACCGCGGTTCGGTGTAAAGATAGTCATTCTACTCGTACTTGGGCATACGGAAGCGGTAGGTGTGATTTCGAATCCGCCCCCCGTTTCCGCACCGCACCGCTTGCTGATCTGAAAGGCTCTCCCCGGCGGCACAGAGACCAGAAAGTCGTCATTATTTCTTCTTTGAGCGGGATACAACTCCCCTAGAAATTATCCGGGCCTTTGCGGTGAGCTCGTCGGTGCCCACGTGCGTGGGGGGGGGAGATGGAGAACCCCCATATTGAACGGAATCCTTCGGACGCTTGACGTTGTTTTCTATGGTTTGTACGTACTATTGAAGAAGAGAAAGAAGAGTCGAGTTTCGGGAGAGGAGAGTGAGACATGGGATGGGGTATCTGGAAGGTATACACGTGGGCTACTAGACTTTGTACCGACCTCCCTCTTTTGCCTTGTACTTACTCTTTTTGGACCCGAAACACGGTTGGGAACATGGGGATATCATTTGATCAATCCTCGTTTTTCCTTATCAATTCAATCATTGATAATAGTCTTTTTTCTAAAAACGCTGGCTGGGTTTGTGTCGCATGGCAAATTTGGGGTGCTGGTCCCAGTTCCAGGGGAGTGTAACGTGGGATTTCCAGCAGAGTATCTTCGCGCCAAAGGTGGAGACTGTCTTTCAAGGCCTCACGAAACCCACATGGGCAACCACAATCTCGGGTTGGGGAATTTACTGGTTTTCGCGTGGCATCCATTGCAATAATGTCTCGCAAGGAAATGAATTATTCCGGACAGTAAAATTGCACTGTTTGCCCAGGGTATGGAATTCTTGACTTCTGAAAAGAGATGATGATATAATGCATGGTCTACCAAGGTATCTTGTGCGGTGAATGGGACCTTCCAGATTGGAGAAAGGCTATGCGCAATGCGGCGAAAATCATGCCTTGACTTGTGGGTTTTCCTTCGAGAAGGATTCAACGAACATGGGCAGACATGGGGAAAGGAAAATCCGGAGCGATAAGGTCCAGGTTACGGATTTAGTCATGACGGTACGGCTTGAGAGGAGAGCGTGAGGAGAGCGTGACTCAAAAAATACTGGTAATACAACGAGGCAAAAGAGGAGAAAAAGGAAACACGGTCCTTTGAGCCGAGGGAGGCGGAGGTCATAAGGACATCGTTGAAGGGCCGTCCGAGGTTCCTTTGTTTCTTTTGCTGGTTGCGAATGTCGGTACCGTGGTTATTGTACAGAAGGAACGAACAAATGGCACGGCTGGAGGGAACTTAAGCTCAATTGCTCAAGACAAAAGAGAAAGCCATAGCCTGATCTCGTGATGCGCCGGTTGTTTCCCCTCAGATCACATGCGTGGAAAAAACGTCTTTCACTTTTCACTGTTGGATCCAAGGTCGCCGACGCACCGACCGGAAAAACTCCGCCCATCATCCTCCAACGCCGCTAAATTCTTCCAGACCCTCACCCGTCTCGAACAAGGTCCCAACTTCCCCTCCTTTACCCGACGGCTCATGATTGGCGCGACAGGATAAAGAGAAAGAACCGCGTTCATCAGCCCCTGTCCGGCCCTCCCTCGGTAAAGGCTCCCACGAGGCGTTGCAAGGATACGCCCATTCGGTCCGCACGACTGGGACTACCGAGCTCCTTTATGCATGGAAGTTCTAGCCTGCAACGCTAGAAGGGGTATGCATGTGGAAAGACGATGAAGGAGGTGTGCGAGGGTGCGAGAGGGTGTGCGAGATGGACGGGGGCATGCAGGATGTGTGGGTGGGGTGCGCAATGGCAGTGGACGAAAGGGCTGCTGGAGCCTGCCCTCCTGCTGTACCTGCGTCTCGCGTGCGTGAGGCTCTCGCTGAGGGTGTGCTCGTCGGGCTCTTTAGCCTGAACAGGTCTCCCCAGATTGCACACGAGGTAGGCCAGCTGATGATGCTGATGTAGCGATGCGGTCACTGCTGCCAAATATACCTTGCCTTTTCATAGCTCGTACATACCTCCATACAGGAAGGATTCTCAGCTTCACATTCATAATCATTGTATTTTATATTTACCCATTTGGAAAGTAATACGCTGCTCGCTCCTTTTCCAAAGAACGACTGACTTTGGGCACCAGTAGTAGTACCTAATGGTACGGCACTCCTCGCGTCTAGTGGACGAGTCAGGCTACGCCGTTGCGATACTTTGTTACAACAGGCATGTCCTTCCCCACCACCTACCGTTGTCGGGTCGCAAGAACAGCTTCCGCGGTAGCGTCGCGTCTCGATTTGACGCTCGGTGGGCATGGGGGTTTTGTGTCCGGGCCTGATGCGGTATCTCTGTTGACGTTCAGACCCTGCATACGAGTGGACGTATTGTAACCTTCACTCAGGGCTGTCATAAGCTCAAGACTCAGCGGAACGGTGAACGCAGCGTTGGTAGCGAGAGGGCGTCATGCAGGGGGAAGGAGAATTGATTGTGCAGGAGAAGAAGCGTGATAAGGGTAAGGGCAGGGCAATCTCGGGAGGTCTTCCGCTGGTGGGAGAGGGTCTGAACATTCCATACTTCGTACATTTGTTCCAGAAACGGATACCAGTTTCCTCCTTTGCAATTGATCCCCGAGTTATCCACTTTTGCTCCACTGTTCGCCATGAATTAAATAAATATAATAAAATAAGAATATTCATTTAATTATTGACTCGAGCACCAACAGCCCCAGCGGCCAGAGCGTCGGGCCAAATGATCACCAACGCGTCTCCTTAGCAACATCCCAATGGTCCCAGAGTGCACGGAGAATCTGTTGCCCAAAGGATCAATAACGCAATCTCCCAGCCCAAACTATTCCCTTTTCAAAATGCAAAAATCTCCTAACCAACCACCCAAACCTTTGCAACGCGGAAGGGGACCCGAAATCAATGGCTTGATGCGAAGAAAAGCGTCATGATTGAACCCCTATCACACCGCAGCCGTTTCATCACTGACTCGAACAACGGAAAGAAAAAGGGGGACTGAAACATTATGGCACCCATGGGACGGCACGCTCCCGAAATTAAAGAGATGAGACATCGGTACTTCCTCTTTTGGGGGGATCTTCGTAAATAGAACATGCTTCGGTGTCTGCTCTGGATCTTTTACTTGTGCATGTTTGATGCAATTCGTAGAAGCCTGTGCATACCGAGTATCAATTTCTGCAACTAACAATCGATCACAATTGAAGCTGTAAGTACACTACAACATACATTATGAATGATAATTCGCGATTCTTTCAGCCAATTGTAATCACGAATGAAAAGCTCGAGCTTATCGGAGGAGAACAGAGACACGGGACGGGTAAACCCCAGAAAAGTCGAAAAGAAGCACGCCAAACCACGCCACCGGATTCCTTCCCCGACTAGCTTTGCTGACCTCGGTCCCGAAGGGGAATGGAGGGAGTCAGCAGGGGAGACGGAAAGGGTAGTCGGCAGTTGTCGGCGGTGGGGTTCTTTACGAAATAATGAGCTGTTGCGGTGAGGTTTGTGTGCAGAAGCTGGAGATGAGGGTGGATTTGTTTAATTTGTACTTGGGTGCTGGGATCAATTTTCCTTAGGAGAGATTGTGAACTTTACGTGAGGTTTGAAAGCATGGAATCTGTGAGTGTGAGGCTGCAAAGTGGGTTTCGAGAACGCGAGGTGGAGATTTATGCGCATGATATCTTCGTCACATGACACCATCACTCCGTTACCGGTACTTGTTCATCCCATCCCATCTTCACATCAAACATCAAACAATCATGTCCCTCAAAACCTTCAATCACATCACATCACATCACATCACATCACACCACATCACACCAACCTCCACTACTGCCCACAAACCCAAAATAACCTTCCTTCCCTATCAGTGCCAGCGCCAGTGCCATCACAAAGTATTCGCCGACCTCAACCCCCACTAACGGTCGGTCCTACTGTACTTAAAAATCCGTGTATACACGGACCGTGATACACAAACTCTATCTGATCTCTGGCTCTAGATCTCTCATTCAAACTCAAAAATTTGAGTTTTCGCGTGACGTAGATTGACTTTCAAATTCGCGCGTTCCTGAATTCCTCGTTTCTTCCCCGCAACACTGTGTGACTTTAAACCGAGGAACTATTTGCCCCACCTGACTCTGTCTCCGCATTTCCCCAAGCTGAACCGAGCAAAAGCGTATTTCCCCGGAATTTCAAGTGTTGTTGTTGGTATGTGGGTTTAGCTAGTTCTAGTTCAGTCACCGGTTTCGTAGGCTTGATTTCTTAACCTCAAATGTAAGATAATACTTGTTTGTTGGTTAAGGATTTAATGTGACAATTAATTGGAAGGAAAGGAATTTTTTGATTGGTGCATGCTGGGACGCGAGACGGGGTCTGGCGGTTACAGGAGTGGCGAAGTAAGCACATAAGTAAGCAATACTTGGTACGAAGACAAGGCTGAGTTTTGGAATACTGTGACTCGTGATCGATATGCGCGAATGAGAAATGTTCTTCTTTGACGCATTTAGAATTGTGAAGTCTAGGGTCTTCTAGATGAGGAGACCTGAGTTTTGCAGCAGTGCTGAAGTAATCCATCCATCCTTTTCTTACGAGTTTTAGATTCATTCATATGGATTGTATACGACGAGGCAGACTTTGAGCGAGCGTAGAGACAATGACTGCATAGGTAGTCAGCACCGAAGCTTCCATTCCACCCAACACCAACGAATTACCTTTGTTGCGCAAGGCACCAACATCACGAGCCCCCTTCTCCGCTCAGCTCATGCAGTTCGCCACATCACAATTACAATACACCCTGCCTCAGCCTCGCTTTCCCCGAGTAATACTAACGAAATATATTTTCGGACCCCATGGGCTGTAAGCGCGGGGCAGGTCACGCGTCAGATGATAGATTTTGATGCGTTGTCATACATGAAGATCACTCTATACTTGAAATAGACAACATCAACAAAGCCCATCCCCAACTTGCGAGCCTCGTGCTCGTGCCTAGGAAAATGAAATTCCCCACGAGAGAGGGAGAGACAGATCGCCCGGGCGTAGAAGGGAGCAGGTGATTCTGTCCCAGGGCTTACTTGCTGTGAGTTGGCACGATGCTATGCGATGCGAGGAGGGAGATCTGGGATTACGATCTTCGATACCTGCATACGCATCCGATACCGAGTACCCCTTTGCCTATCCTATGCAAGAGATAATGTGATGGGATCAGAAAGACCCTTTGTTTCATGAGTTGTTCGCCCTATTCCCCTTTCCACTTTATCAAAAGCCCAAGGCATTTTAAGTTATCGTCCGCATGACCTCAAAACGGCCTTTCTTTATTCACACCAGCAACCAATAAAAAAATTCCAATTTCTTTCCCAATAATTTAAATTTCTTTATTAGGAAATCCAATGCGAATGTGAATGGGTGCGAAAAGGGTTCGAGACCAAGCGTTACGCGCGCTCATGCGAATGGATGGCTTCTTGACCTATGATACTCAGCACGCGCTCTGAGCGTTGGGGAATTGCTTTTGATGGTGAGTGATTGCTTATGTTTTGCGTGTTTTCGTGAGGGCGGTACGGAGCGAGCCTACAGCGGGCGGTAGTTGCGGTCAGGTGCTTTGGAGGAAAGAAAAACGTGGGGTTTGTGGGGGGCAAGGGGTCCTAGATAATGGGTCTACAAAGGGAGATAATGCTTTTGTTGAATAATATTTAGTACGGTGTTCTAGATCTTGAAATGAAAATGAAATGCGGCAAGAGGAGGCTGGAATGAAGGTTTGCATACATGCAGGCAAGGAGAATTTGGATCTTGCATTCCTTTGTGTTTGTATCGTGGAGTCAGATCGCGAAGAATGTGGATGCCTCAATTTTATGGTTTATGTAACCGGTCATGGAATGCTCGTATTATGTGAGCATCGTGAGATTGAGAGAGAGCCGCGCAAATCAGAGCTTCATTAAAATGATCGACGGCAGCGGGTACGGGGAAGGCATTTCCTGTGTTCCGGGTGAGCAGGGGGTGAGTTTGGTTCTGTCACTTTGTGATAAGTAGCGAGGGGGCCGTAAGCATCGTGAATTGATAACGAGTGTTTTTCCTGATTAGGGTGGTCAGCGCAAATTACTGCTACGAATCACCTCCCCAGATTATACTCTGTTTGCGCGAAGGATTGTCGTGAGGTCGATGTGACTTTGTTTCTTACTTGCTTCTTGCGTGTTTGAAGTAAAGAGGATGATGACCTGAATACGCCGCAGACCAACTGAAAACATGAAGGCGTCGCGAAGGAGACCACGAGGAGAGCTGGATTAGGAAGTCGGAAAGCCACGCTCCATGCAGGGTCGTGTGGGGGTGAGACCCATCCCAAGACTTTGGGGGTGGATGTCAGGGAGGCCTGGGGGTTGGTGCGGATGGGTGTGAGCCCCCTGTCTGAAGAGGATGCACTCCCTGTGGCTTCCAGAAAGAAAGAGGCTGGTCGGAGAGTATTTTTGGGCGTTTCAATCTTCTTCTTGCCGGTCATTCGTTTGCTCGCAGTCGTCAACTTGCAGCCAGCAATATATTTCAGAACCCGGCTTGCTGGCCAACGGATTCTGTTCATCTGCCATCGTGTGCGACGCATGTCACTGGCATCTGGCAGAAGATATTCTCGGGAAATGCCAGATGGCAAGGCCAATCCGGGGAAGAGTGCGCGACTGTGTGACCTTGTGCGAAAAGAAGGCAACCCGCTAGAGTGCGGGATGCTAGCGGCCACAACGTTTGTGTGATGATGCACTACGATGACCTTTTGTCAGAGTGTTACAGAGCGCTCCTCTGATATGAAGATGACTCCTATTCTAAGTTGGGAGTTTCAAACGTGGTACATTCTGCTGTAACTAGCACTTGCTCTACTGCGCCTTTTGGCCATGCGCAAATCCTGATTTTTTTCGTTTCTGATGTCACCATTCATGATGTTCGTTTTCCGGAATCTTACCGAAAATCAAGAATGGCTTCACTTCCCCTCGCCCACGGTCTCCGAGGCTCGGGTACTTACTGAGGAAGTCGAAAAGTCAAATCAGATCAGGTATGTTGGACCGGTATGGCCCTTGTCATTGTTGTTTGCTCTTCGGGAAGAATAGATGAGACAGATGACTTTGATCTGGTGGTGAAGAACCAATAATTCCGGAAAGACCCCCATGTCTCCGATCGATTGAACTCACCCTATCCATAGCCTCGGGAGTTGTTGATCATACTGAAAGAAAAATACCAATACATTCTCCCGGACCTTGAACTGAGACATTGACGTTTGCAGCTCGTGCCCATTTTGGGAGGCGTAAATCTTTACGCAACAAGTGAGCTTTCACGATTCGTAACGACTTCTTCATGCCAGACGGCGCAGCATGCCAGTAACAGATGTTGGTTGATCATTGATGCAGCCATGGAGGGCAGATTCATTACCCGTTGCCTGGTTTACTGGTTGATGGGATCGCGTGAGCATCTGAAAAGAATCAAACGAAGCCGGATTAATTGGCGGTGACGATGCCCTCCTTCTCCACGCCTAAAAGTGCCTGAAGTCACCGCTGGCGGAAGCAAGGCGTTTGAAATGCTGGGTGGCATGAGACTGGTGGTGGTGCGCCCAAAGCTTCGGGACCTTGGCTGGGAGAGGGGAAAACGTTGACATTTAGTGGAGTTTAGTGGAGTTTAGTGGAGAAGCCGGCGTTTAGTGATGTCTGGTGCTGTCTAGTGCTGTCCAGTGGGCCTTTTCCAGTGAAGCCGACCGCTGAGAATTCTGAGAATTCAGGGCATTTTCAGTGCACGGGCGGTGCCAGACCTGGTTGGATGCCACCGTCCATTCTGGCCAGCGAGGTTTGGCCGAGTTACCCCATGCGGCCATGACTGCCCTCTTCAGCTCTAGGCTGACCCGGCGATCTCATACTAGATGCTAGCCCCCTCCCCCTCCCAAAGTGCCAGCCTGTTCCAGCATTCTTCCCCTTGGGGCAGTTTGGATGTCCCAGCAGATCTGCGTGGGAGAAGGCTGAGATCGCATTTGCGAGGGTGGAAGTGGAAGTGGAAGGACGGTGAGGTTGACCGCCGGCAAGCCAAGGCCAGAAGGCCAGAATGCCAGAAGGCCACCAAAGGCCGCAGTTTACAGCGCACACATCAGCATCAGCTGCGCCCAGCGTGCATCCTCTCAGAACGCTGCAATAAAGTCACGATCAAGTCACTGCCGCTCAAACTCAGCGCTTCCGCAACTTCATGATCCATCAATGCGATGCCGCTCCTTTCCGGATTGAAAGTGACGACCGAGCCTCGACTCCTTCTGAGTCCGAGTGAGCTGTTGCTCGAGTTGTATGATCATAATAGCGGTTGTTAATGCGGGAGGGCTCCCGGTTCATGTTCATAGCCACGTACAGGCATGATACCTCGAGATGTCTGCTTTTCTGTACACATGACTCTCTGTCCAGATTTACGCTCCACCTCCGCAATGAACCTGTCGGCCCGGCCGTGTGTTCGTATGTTCGTACGGAGTCAAGAATCAAGTATATGAGTAGCCGTGGCAATTATAACATCACGTAGGGGACATTCGTTGGTCTGTTCTTCAGCAGTTCAGGCATGGCAAATTTCAAATTTGCAAGTGTCGTCGGCGGCTTCCTGGCTGAAGGGAGAGCCTCGTGGCAATTACTTCGTACTCAGGGCTGCTGCTGTCACGGATGCCAAGTACGGCTTCGCATTCGCAATGGCTTTGCACTCAATGGATCACGAAGCGTAATACGCTTTTGAAGAAAATAACGAATAACGAATAACGAATAACGAATGGCCGTGACGGACGAGTCGCCTTGGCTATGATGGCTATGACTGAGCCTGAGTCGCGGTTTGCCTTGCCTCCCGAAACCCACGCAACACACTGTTGTTGGCGATTGAAATGGGCGCTGAAGCATCGCACTCTCCACTGAAACCCACCGTTAATCCACCCCCATCTCTCCAAGCCTCACGATGCACACGAGACCCCTACTTTTAAATTGAATGCCGATATGCCAATGTGGCCAGAATATAGACGCCAATGAAGCTGAATTGAATGGTGAATACAGATCCAGCAGGCAAGACATGATTCACTCTCCCCTCACCCATCATGGCCATCCCATGCCTCCTGGTTCACGTTGACCAGTCCATGTCCATTCCATGTCCATGCTCTCTCGTGGGAATCATGGAATCAGGGAAGCATAGAGTGCCTGAGGGTTGCCTGAGGGTTGTTGGTATGACTTGCGCAACCGGGGTTGAGCGCTGAACGACGACTCGTGAAAGGTGAAAATCATCAGAAATCAGAAATTCATCATGGCATGGCAGGGCAGGGCATGGCAGGAGCCGGAACAATGTGAAAGTCCCGCGGCTTGTCTGGGACCAGGGTGCGAGTGGGGACGAAGAGGGCACAGAAGGTATTGCCCAAAGAGGTTTAGGGTGGAGTGAATCATAGCGCGCTAAGACACGTTAGCCAGCACTAGCCCGCAAGCGTCGGAGAGACACCGCCAGGTACTAACGAACACTTGATCCCAGAAACAGAACGCTGTCCAGACACCCCATCCCACTACCCACGACCACGACCCATGCCTGCAAGCCAGGCCCAGGACTATTTGGGTGCCCACTCTTCCACTCTGCGGTCGACTACTACTACTGCACTGCTGCCACCGCATATCCCATACCCATCTACATTCACATCACATATCAAAGAAAACACCCTTCTTCCCCAAGATTCTACATTCACAGACGAATCTCTTCTCTACACCACAACGAATTCGCCGTCCACTACCATCGTCGACCGAATCTACATGATCCTTCCAGCAACGTCTAAACTAAGCATACCGTACCCTACCGTCGTTTAATGCATGTCACTGCCGGGTATCGATTACGATAGCATTTTCCGATTAAACTCAGAGATCCAACCCACCACCGCCACCTAGACCAACCCAACATTCAAAGATAAAGACGAATCCCTCGAGATCAGCTTCGCGTTCACGTCGCGAGCATCCCACAGCAGTCGTGTCTCCGCAATTATAGCCGCTCGTGCGTTCGAGCAGACAGATAGAGCAGCTATGCCTTCACGATTAAACGCGCCGGTCTTGACCGTAGACGTGGGTCTAATCCACAAGGTCGACACCCGCAATGTCGAGAATCTATTCAGCATGTGGACAGGTGAGTTTTCTAGTGGAATTGGTCTTCTGACGCGCTCCCGTCACTAACACGTCACAAAGTATTCTCCAGATGCGCCGCATCATTAGAACAGGGCCGCAGATTAGAAAATCTGTCGTGGAGATTGTGGAACAGAGAGACATTTTGCTGCGATCCCGTCTCTGAGGCCAACGCCACTACTCCAGCCATCTCGATCTCCTCGAGAAGTCCAGAAGGTCGGTACTCAACAACCGATGTACCAAGTCTTTCTGGCAGTCTCGACTCACTAGCAGACGAGGAAGCCCTTGAATTCGACACCGACTCTACCTCAGCTTCGACATCAGCTGCTCTAGATATCGGACACCCTCAAATCTACAGACAAGACTCCGTCAGCAGCCGGAGTCGAGGCCGAGAGAGGCATATAACCCCCTGCGACCTGGAGAAGATGGTTCTTGAAATCAAGGAGAGGAAGAACCTAGAACCGCTCCCCATGAGCAATCACTCCTATCTCGCGCCCAGAATCGCCGAACCAAAAAAAACATGTGAGCCAACGCCACAAATCGCCATTCCCGCGGCCGAAAACAACAAGTCTTCAGCCTCGGAGGCTGCTCCTAGTAATTCGGCAGAGTCGGCTTCAATGGATGGTGCAAGCGGCACCTCCGTGAGAAGCACGACTAGCGTGGTCAAGGGCTTCTCACCTTCACATGTCAGCAGCTCATATAGGTCGATTCCCCTCCTGACTACTCCAACTTCCATCCCCGAAATCGATCTCGCCGTCGCCACTCCCGCTAAAGGACCTCAACCAAAGAAGCATACCATGTTTGCGCTTGGAGGATCATCAGGTGAAGACTCATTGAGTGAGCAAACCAATTCCATCGAGAACAGTCTCCAACCTGCGCGACCGAAGAAGAAGAACGCCATGTTCTCCTTCGGCGGATCATCAAACGAGGACGAGAGCTCTCTGCCAGCGAACATCAAGAGCAACAGCGTTTTGTCAAACGGGCTCCAGCGTCCATCCGTCGCCAAGAAACAAACGTCGTTTAAGGAGGAAGTTGCCACGCGAACCATCCAGGAAGAGCAACCATTTGACGATGATGTCTTCGAGACTGACGATGAGGACGAGATCGACGAAAGCGCGATTGATGATGACGATGACTCTTCAGACTGGGAAGATTCAGTGGAGGACAGCGGGAACCCAAGCATCGACGAGAAGACATTCTTCCAACGCGTCGACTCAAGACCGAACCTCACTTCGCGCCGCTCCCTAATCACCACAATGCTTCACCAGAATGACAGAGCCAATGCTCTGGCGCAAGCAGCAGCCACATCGAGATCAACACCTGCGCTTCAAAGGTCGCGGACCACTTCGCCAAATGGACCTTCTCTCGCCGCCTCTCCGGACTCGGATGACGCCGGTCCCCTCATGATGAAGAAGGGCCTGAAGCCAATTGCTGAGATACCTCGATCTTCAGCACAGGCAATCATCCAGACAACCACGAACACCACTCCTCACCAGCAAGCACTCTCTCCCCGAACTACGCGTCGGAAGATGATCTATGATGAACTCACCGTGAGCCTTCGCCAAAACCTCGTGCATGAACACCGACAAAAGTCACAAACTGCAAACGCGGTTCTCAAGCGACGGCACACAACTCAGGATGTTGCAAACCTCAAGCAATATCCCGAGAAGGTTCACATGGATAGCAAGGACGGTGACGCGGTCAACGCAAGCTGGAATCAATACTTCGGCAACGGCTTGGGCGAGTACCACTCCAAGGGATGGTAATCTAATACACACATCTCCTCATATAAGTCGCATAATTGTAATGAGAGCAAGAGAGGAGACGACACTTGCGCCTTGAGGACATCCCAGCATCATATACATATATACGTTATGGCAATAGCCAAACATCGGCTTCACAGCCCCCAGCATTCACCGTCTCGGCATTCTCGGCACAGAACCAGACGCGCGGTTTTTACTACGGACAGTACAGCATCGGCATTCATAATGTCTTTTGCTTTGCGCACCACAGCGAGCACAGCATTTTGCTTTTAAGCGATTCCGGTTTTCTTTCTTTACATGTTAAAACACCATTATATTTGCATGCCTCGCGCGGAACGGCCTATACATCTGGCGGCGTTTATGAACCCTCTGCTCTCACCCTTCCCTCAAAGGACGCGGTGCAGACCCAAGCAAGGTTCCGGAAGGGAAAAGAGCTTTTTTGATTTTTTATTTTCGGCCGCGGGGGTCTACCTTAAGGGTATCTCCCCTATATTTTTTTGCTTTTACGATACCACTGGCGTTCTCGGATGATACCATGGATTGTGTTTCCCCCTTGGGCTGGACTGGATGCGGGTCGCAAGGCTGCATTGATCGGGTTCCGGTGGGGGGATGGTCTTTGTACATGTTGTACGTGGCGGAGAGGGGTGTGTGCTACGATAGTTGAGTGAGCGAAATGAATGGGTGGATAAGCCAGTCACTGAGTTAAGCATAGCGAGAAAGTCAAGGTCCATAGAGATTCCATAGCTAGCTAAATGAGAACTGTGCGTATGTACAAATTATATCCCTTCCCTCCTCCGTGACCGTGATTAGTGTGAAAATTTTCGCAGAGAGCTGTGATGGCACGCAAGCCACTGGTGTTACAGGGACGAAAATGGGAGGGAGGTACGAAAAGTCGCTCCCGATGTGACGGATGTCTTTGCGTGTGCGTGTGTGCCTATGGCTCGATCACTTGGAGGTCAGCCTCCTGTCATACTTACACTTGCCCTTCAGCAGGCCCGCGGATGAACTTCCCCGGAGTGTTACTCCGTGGGGGTTACTGTAACATAACAACACCCCTCCATTCACCCATCGCACTTCTCATTTCATTGGTTGGATTACGATTTTTTCGTTGTACAGATACAAGATACACAAGGTCTTTGTGTCACTATTACCCCGTTGTAATTATGGGTTTATTTATAAATCTGTGATAGAGGAGATACGGTAAGGAGGGGTAGAGCAGAGGAGCAAACCCGATCCCCGGAAACCCGCTTGCTGGTAAGATTACAGTAGGGAATGTGGAAGGGAAGGAGAGTACATGATCGGGGTAGGTAATGTAATGCGCGATCGCACGGAACGCGGCGGGTGCGTGCTGGATGTGCCATGTGGATGTGGTACATGTATCGGGAGTGTATGGTACCTGTGTAGATGTAAGATCTTACATAGGCGAGGATGTGTATGGGGGATGGGGTACACATGTTGTGCGAGGATAGGGGGCCTGGTTTTCGGGGTTGTGTATTACCACACTCTTTTTTGTGGAGGGAGGGGGATGGAGATTATGTGTGAGTGAGATGGAGGGGAGAGAGGGGAGGGGAGGAGATGTCTTACAATACTGTAGTTGAAAGCGATGTTGGAGTTTCGGAGATGATGGTTGTAGATCCAAGAAAACAAATATTGATTTAAATTCAAAGTAAGGAAAATAATTTAATATCGTGAAAGAGGAATAATCTCATCCAATGATTCAAACACTGTAAATGTTTCATTTCAAATGAAACGAAACAGATGTACTCCGCATCGCATCCGTCGAGTACGATGATGGTGTGTCTGCCTTCCATGCATCCTTCTATTCATAAAACCTTACCAAAGTATCATACATAAGGGGTACAGCACAGCACAGTACAGGTACAAAATCCTTCGATCACCACGCCTCTCCTCCAGAACTACGCCGCTTCTTCCATTCAAATCACATTCACATCACAAATCCATTACCAAGGTACCAACCTCTGTATTAGGAAGGCACCAAGTCATCATCATCATGATTCCAACACCCCCAAATAAATTCCATCCATTCCAACAGGCTCCGTTGTAGAAAAGAGGCACGGCCGTGAGCGTAAGACATAAGCAGCCTCCTCGCTCCCAGATCCAATTCGCTCCTCGGGGGGATCTCTGACTTGCAGCACCAACAACGGTACGCGACGGACCGCAAGCTGTGGTAATGTAATGCCATGCCATGCCGCTGCGCGGCGTCGGGGTAAGGCGTATTACTTGTTACCTTTTTCTACAGTATATCGCGAGAGGCGCAATGTTGGATGTTGGGATTGGGAAGAGGGATTGGGTAACGTTTGATTTGAGGGAATGGAGGGAGGCGGGGCTGACCGGGTGAATTGGATTGGGGATCTTACAGTACTCTTATTCTTACTCTTACGATGATCGCGAATGGATTGGGGAGAGGGGACAGGTAAGGAGGAGGCATAGGTGCTATAGGTAGTGTTGGGTTGGTGTTAGATGTTGGGGTTTGGGGGTGGCAGATTTTGGACGGGGCGGGGGAGGGGGATGGGGATGAAGGGGACCCCTCGGGGATGGGGATATTGGTTGGATGTTGGCTGTGCTTTGGATGTCATATCATGTCATGTCATCAGCAGGCACGGAGGGGAGATAGAGCAGGGCAAGGTAGATACCTTCAGACGCTCGAATGGAAGCTGGTATCTGGGTTCGATGCTGAGATGAGGTGAGGTGAGATGAGCATGCACGACATCAGTTGGAATCACGCGCGGTGTGGGTGGAGCGGAGTGAGGCCTTGAAGAATCCGAGTCTCTTCTCAGCAATTTTCTCGGCATATCTCTATACGTTCCCCGCCGTCCGTAAGTTGCAGATCTTCTTACAAGTACGAGTACCCTTCGTACATGTGTTGGAAAATGCATTAGAATAGTTCTACGTGAAGATGAGTGTGTTGTGCTTGCATAAAGACGGTGAGGAGGCTGAGCGGATTGGTGGGCGCGAAGACGCCAGGCGCGTAGAACTAGTTCGGCGTTTCCACACTGTTGGCTGCTGTCTAAGACATAAGGAAAATAATAACTGATTTCCAATATTATTTTGATTTTTTTTTTTCTCCAACTCGAGACAACAGACTCCACACCTCGAGAAGGATCTAACATGAAGTTTCCAACTGCCGGCCCGTTGCTGGCGTTCGAAAACGTCCAGAACACTGGCATCCCCACAAGGCTACGACGCTGGTGGAGGCGTATCACATGCAAACACGAGGCTGTGACACAAACTTATCAATTCGCTTTCTCCCATCCGGCCCTTCTCTTTTTCGTGCGCTCCATATATGAATTCTTCTTATTAATGCTCTATCTCCACCCATCAAGCTTTCGTCCCAACGATCCGTCCGAAGAACCATCCATTCGTGACTGCAAGCCACAAAGCAACTCGTAATAACGTCGTCGTCAACCGTTGTTCTACAGTTCTAGAAGAAAATGAATGCTAATTTAATCTATTTTCTAATTCGGACATAAGATACGAAGGCAAGCTGAGAAGGGAGTACTATTCGTAAGGCTGGGGTCGCGTGCCCTGCACAAATTAATGAATTGGTTTTTTTTCTTCTTAATTTGGCATACCCGCCAGCGGTGGAAGTTTGGATCGCGGACTTTAGCCTGAATTATCCCTCCAGGGCACAGTATCTGTTGGGGAAGGCTGAGCTGAGGGGCTGAAAGGAGGGGGTGTGGTAGAACGTGGCAGATCAGTACCCGGGAAATCGATACGTATGAAAAGATCAGATGGTGGTTTCAGGGACCAAAAATGACAGGAATAAAAGATTACGATAGAAGCGGTCTGTCAATATATTCTTCATCGAACCTTCATTATGGCAGGAAAGAGGCATCGGAAAACTTCACAATGAAAGACCCTGGGTTTCATCAAGCTGGAGACACATGGCAAATGGGCTTTTGCCGGGAGAATGACCCATATCACAAGGCTGAAAAAACACCCTGACCGCCCTTTGCACAATGCCCAAAGAGCATTACGACGGGGCTTCAGATGATCTCCCGAGTTTGTTCACCGCAACTGGTACCTTTCCTATGAATTTTTACTCGCGAAGTCTAGAACTGTTGCATGGCACCACCTTTGTACGTCTTACCGAGACCCCTCATACTCATCCCTTCACACATCTCCCAAAGGATCTCACCGTCACCCTTGAGTCAGTCATCTGCACCGAAAAGTTTCAGATGTCAAAGGGGTTATTTTGTACATAATCAGATGGAGCTTCTCCGGCGTTTGACGGGCATAGAGGACGGAGTCAGCTCGGGCAAACCATGAAAATCTAAGAAAAGCGGATTTCCCAAGCGGGGCATCCCGAATGCAAGAATTGAGTTTCGACTATGACGATGATTTTCTCCGAGTTTCTTAATCGGGCAATAGAATATTTTATTTCTTTTTTATTATTTTTCTTTCTGGGATGATGCTTTTTCGCTTTGACCCTTCATAGCGGCGGGGCGGCATTTCGTCTTGACAGGTAACGACGAGAATGACTCGAATAGAGTTTCACAGGAAGAGATCGGAAAGGCTGTTGAGATTACGCATTGGTGTCGCGAAACGCGATGACGGTGGATCTGGTCATGGAATGTTTGTTATTCGGTTTTGAGTTCTTGGTATAAGGTTCTTGTGTGGTGGCAAGGCGACCTTCCCCGGAATCTCTGAGATGGGTGACAAGACCCATGAGTCAAGTGACGTTTGGGCCGCCACGAGATGGAAAACTTTGACAATTATAGACTTTTATCAGGAATTCCATGTCAAAGCTTTGTTTTCGATGAGGAGCTTGGACTGCAATGAGCCAAGAAATGAGATCACAATTCGGTGAAGGGCTGGCTGGAGAGTTCCGTGGTCCTGTGCCAACTTGGGGGGTTTTTTCGGCCATCAAGTTTTTTTCATCAATATGCCAAGGCTTTCTCTATGATCGGTACTTTCTGTTTCTCAAGTGCCTCTGGCTCTCAAAGTCGACCTCGTTGCCCCAAATCCGCGTACTGTCAAGCCTCGTTGATGAACGATCAACAAGAAGCTATATCCAGAGTTCTCATACCATGTACTTCTATAGGATGAGGGGTATGAATTGAATATCTAAAAATAGGAAGTCAGACAGCGGCAGAGCCTACTCCTATATACAAGCCCATCTTTACTTCGAGACTTCTGCTGCCACCTCGCAATTGTAATGTGAGCCCTAGAAGTCTCGGTGAACGGTGATATGAGCCGCTGATGGCCATTTCAGTGGCGTGTCTTGATGAGAAAAGAACGCGGCCCTTTTTTGCTGGGGGCTAGCTGAAGATCAATTGAAAAGACAACAAAAGGGGGTGTAGCGACGGAGGCTGAAAATCAAGGGGCTACTAACCTACCAGGCTAGGAGCTAGAGCAGTCTGAGATCAAAATTTCCTCCACAACAGGTCGTTTTTCGTTTAGACATCTCATATAACTAGGTTCTTTATATTTCCAATTGGCTCACATAGCAAGCAAGCATTTTCCAAACTACATATCTGAAATTTCATCACTACGAACAATCAACATTCAAATTTCAACATCCAAATCAAAGAATACACGTAAGAGCACGCAGCCATACTCATATGACCCATCAGAAACTGACTATTATACAGGATATGCCTGTCCATAATATTAACTTTTTTTTTGGAATTTTTGCGGGTGATATCTCATTCGTCGCCAATTATTTATGTCATGAATACAGTGTTGGAGCGCCCATTACAATGTTTTTTGCCGGGCTTTTTATTGGTGCCATCATCGACATATGTCGCCAATCATTTACGTATAATGAATGGCTTGAAGAAAAAAACAAAACTTCAAGAGTGTGAAGATGTGCATCGGGAAAGAAGACGAAGATGTATCGTGCAGGTCGCGAGAGATACGATTCAAATTAACGAGCATTTGCTCGGCGAGGGGGAGGATGGGAGACGATGGATAATCCAGGGGATCTCAAAGGTTCCAACAGCATTACAAGAAGAGGTTTCTATAGATCAGAAGCGCATAAAAAAGGCTTGAAATAGATCGGTCTAACTCTGGAGGTATTCTGGCACCCTGGGAACCTCTTTCCTAATTGGTCGAACCCAAGGATGTCTTTAAATACGCCGGAGACTTAATACTATGCTCAATAATTAAGTGTTGGCGTTCATGGCGATACTAATTTTTGAAAATGTAAATACCCCGGGCTTTCAAATGACACCCAGCGATTCGTAATTTGGGGTTTCTGCTGCCACTGCGCAATTACAATATGAGCTCTCGAAAATCAAATACCAGGCGGGCGGCCCCGTATTATATCTCTGAAGAATATGTTGCAATTGAAATCATCTTTTGCTATTGAGCGATTACACCTGCGCCTCTCATCCGCGTAACCGAGCCCCTGAAATACCTGGATCGCTTCGCTACCCCTATTCAACTCCACCTGTAAGAAACATATTTTGAGATTCCAACTTCAGCTTTGTCTACCTTCTTGGCACTCCCCGTAAACTAACAAGTCTGAAATTATGTACAAAGACGGCTACTGGCCCTCAGACGGGGAGGTTGAGTCTCGATGAAAAAACATTGATAGCGCGCGAATGCAAGATCTAAGTTGGTTCTTGGGCAGAGAAAGAACCAACACCGCGTTCTGAATGAGTGTATCTCACGCCCAAGAATCTCGCATTCTTTCGGAAGTCGCGAGACAGTGCTGTCGTTGCACGACGCAGCCCCAAAGCCTTTCCAAAATCAAAGAGCGCAGTCTCCAAACACCAAAACCCCAATCATCCCAATGCAACTCCACAAACCATGACTTCAACACCGCTCACCACTTCAATACCGCCCACCCCCACAACTACCAGCAGCAGCAACTGCAGCAAACTACCACCTAACCAAACCCGCCCGCCGCTCCCTGCTTAGCCACATCTCCCACGGCGTCAAAGCCCCCTCCCGCAAATACCTAGATTTCGGGATTGATGCCTGCTCAAGATTTTTGAAACGGGAGATGAGGTAAGAGCGCCGGGCAAGAGAACGTATATTGCGTTTAATGCGCCGAGTAAAGAGGCTGTGAGGGCGTTTTGGGAGGCCGGGGTGGAGAAAAGGGGGGGTTTCTTTGCGTGGTGGTTATGGAATTCGGATGAGTTTGGGTTGGAGGCTGTTGTTCAGGATCGAAGGATGAAGAAAATGGAGAAGAATTTTGGGTGGACTGAAAAGCAGGTGGCGGAGAGATGATTTGGCTTTGAGGCTCTATGTGGGAGCGATGGAACTGGGCAAGAATCGCCCACTTGGATTTTGTTTCAGTTCGTCACTAAGTCAGAGTAACAGGGAGAGAAGATCTTAGGTACGAGAAGTCCTGTTTGTATAAATCGCAAAAAGCATATCCTGTGCTCTATGCTATCCTATGTCCACGTAAACAATTTGGTATCCTTCAAACAATCGTTTCCATAATCTTCACTGCAGAGCTCAACAGAATAAGCATCTTCATCATCGTCCGAGTCCCCCACAAAAGGCGGTGGACCCGGCAAGCTCTCTCCCAACAAACTGTCAGGCAACATTTGGCTCTTGGTCAAGAGTTGCGAAGAAGCCATCGAATACGGGACCAGCGGCTCAGGTCCTTGGTATTCACTCGTGCTTGAGCGCGGAGTCGGAAGCCTGAGTGGTGTGTTCGAGGTAACAGGACGTCTGGGTGATTCGAAAACAATTTCTCCCAAATTTTCACGCGGCGTCTGGGATTGGCTGAGATCGACTGTTGTTGCTTGGGATGGGCCTGGAAGCCGATAATTTTTGGGTGTGGTTTCTTGTTGGCTTGAGGGTATGGTTTCTTCGAGATCTGGGTCTTCGGATATGTTTATCTGACTCGAAATGAGGAGGACTTGGCTATCATATTCAATCTTGGGTATCGGGCTTGAAGGAATGTGTTCAAGCTCGGTAGATTCTTGGGCTTCTTCGAGATCATTGGAGTGTACTTGTGAGGAAGATGTCGGCTGAGTTTGAGTGAACTGTCGAATCGTGCTCGAAAGTTGCTCCTCAACTTCTTGGGTATCGGTTTTTGAAGACGGCGGTGTATTATTTGCGGAATTAGGGCCAAACAATGGTGGCAGGAGGTTGGCCATGAGTTGGTCAAGGACAACTGGCGGTACCCGATTGAACTTAGTCGGAGGTCTTTCGAGCCATTCATTTGCTACAAGTTGTTTCAAATGAAGAGGGTCCGCAAGCTCATAGAGCTCTGAGACTTCGAATGCGAACACCTTCCTACTCTTATTGGCGTTGAACTCGGCATTACCATCCCCGCTTTCGTCTGCAATCTCACCCGGACGTTTGGGCGAGCCGATGACTGCCATGTATTTCAAGGTTGATACAGGTGCTAATTCATACAGCCACATTCGGGACACTGGAGGAGGAATGGGCCAGTTACGTGTTATGTGATCCCTTTGTCTGTTAACAAATCCCTCAACCCTTGAGTGATGAATTGAAATGAAGATATCCGATTCCATGGTTCTAGGGGCCATTGCCTTGACGTGTTGACTTGTTAACCGCTGGCTTTCCATCAGCTGGGTCCTCTCTTGGAATGTCTCTTTTTGGGATTCCGGCTCATGTTCGTTGACGTTGTCTGCGTTACTGCTGGCAAGGTCGACAAGTTTGACTGCTTCCATTTGAGTTTCGTGGCCGATCTCGCCGTAACAAGTTTCTGGTCCAAGGTCCTCATCCTCTGGAGAACTGTCTTGTACAGGATCCTGCTGATCGGCATCAAGGTTTCTAGCGACCTCCTCCTCATCCTCACGTGTGTCAGTTCGATTGGGCTTCTCAGGTTTCAGGTCCTCTTCGTCGTCACTTTCGGCATCCGAGTCTAGAATCTCGGTCCTCGTTCTCCATTCATTTGGTGGTTGAGATGAATGGGGCACTCTCGTCAAAGTTGGTGACACAACATGATTCGCATCCTCTTCCCCTGGTATAGCAAATCTAACACTTTTGGCCACGCTTGATCGCCTTGTTGAACTCGATGTTATGCGATTCTGCTGGCTGATCTCAGACCCAGTATGAAACGTATCTAGAACTTCGAGCGTGGGAAGTTTTTCGGGACTTTTCTGGGTTCTTCGATTTGTGTTGAAGGGAATTGGAGTGTTGATGGACATCTCCTTGAGTGGCGAACGTCTTTGAGACCGCCTAGGTGAACCTCCCGATTGTATTGAGATTGGCGTAGCTGGGGATTGGGAAGATGGAATTTCCTGCCGGAAGATGCGACGAGGCGTTTGAGGAGGAGGCATGTCACCCTTGGGAGCTTGGGTACGGCGTGGAGAGACTCGTCTTGCTGGCTCGGCAGGTTTGGGAAGTTCGGGGAGTTGGGGGGATTTCTTGGAACCTTTGGCAGATTGCGAAGAGTATGGACCGTCGAATATAGCATCCTTCTCCTCGTCGGGATTATCTAAACTCTCTTCTGGAGCAGAGTTGAAGCTCCAATCCATCTGGCTAATCGTCTGTGTGTGATATTGAGGGGTGTCGGGTTTGTCGCCCAAAGTCTTCCTCCTCTTCTTTCCCCGTTTCTTCGACTCCTCTTCATACTCGCTCTCGTCCTCCTCTTCCGGGAAATTAGGAGTCAATGTGACCCATCCCATCTGCGTGAGTGTATCATCTTCCGCTGGCTTGTCAAGTCGAGGGCCGCCTTTCTTGCCATAAGACCTGCGGACGCGTTTCTTTTGTTCTGGGAGTTTGGTTTGGTGTTTGGGCCTTGTGGATTCGTAAACTCGATTTGGGGGTGCGCTTACCCTTTTCTTGGGTGGCATATTTGGTTGATCAAGAATAGGTACTTTTGAAATTGGGAGGTTTGGTGGCACTGGTGAGCGTTTGGGGGCATTGGTGGCATTGGTGGTATTGGCAGCTCGGGCCAATTTGTTTTGACGCGTCGCGCCGACGCGTCCCGCCAGATCTGATGACCAATATCTAAATTCACACCCTAAATTTTAATACTGAAGCGATGTTCCTCTTCAATCCTTGTATGAATTCTCTCGGATTTAAATCAAAGAACTTAGTATTCCTATCTTGAAACCTCTGACATGGGGTGTTTGATTTGAAGATTGCCGCGAGCGGAGAATCGATTGCACAAGAGCTTTTCGACACTGAGGCCCTCTTCTCTTCTCGTTGAGCGGCGGACATGCGAGCAAGGGATCGTTAATTCGTTAGCAAAGACAGTAGAGCCTCTACGAGAACCTTGATATCGCATTCTTGCCCCCTCAAATATCAATCGCTGAGTTCATTTGAGAGACTGGGGTATCTACAATTCCAAAATCGGTATCGCCACGAACGCCAATGCTCCTTCACTTGCCCAAATCATTTGTCCTCTGGCTTGCTTTTCTCCCCTTGCGAAGTTGTGTTGCTCCCACTACTTTCTCCTTCCTTCTCTGCACTTTCCCCCACGGCATCGGCAACTGTTTCGCTCTCGCTTTCCCCCTTCTTTTCCAGCTCATCCCTCTTGCAAGATTCTAATTCCCACTCAAGCGTTCTCACCAACCTTTCAAGCACCCACTCAGCTTCCTCTTTTCCGCCCATCAAAGGGCTTCTTTCCCCAACCCAACTCCACTTCTCAATCTTTCGTTCTTCTTCGTCACCATCTCTGCCACCTTTTTGCCCCACCGATGTACCCAGCCCCTTCCCTTGCCCTCTGGGATGAATACATGGCCGTCTATGCGAGTCCGCAGACCCCTCATCCTCCCCCACGAGTTTCAAATACCATGACCACTCATCGTAGCTATATTTCCGCGGCGGGCTAGAATGTAAGTGCTTCACCACATTTCCAATCTCCTTAACCAGAAGAAGCTGGTAGTCGATCTTATCATCCGGTAATTCATCACCTTCATCAGCCTTCTTCTTCGCAGCTTTACCTTCTCGGCCAGCACGATCATCAGAGACGCGTTGAGCGGCAGATTCAGGGTCATTCTTGTCTTCGCCGTCTTCGGAGCTCGTAGAGCGTCGCCCTTCTCCAAGGATTCCCGGAGGAGCTAGGATATTCTCTTTGCTGGAGAATATTTTCCCAAGGGTCAGCTTTTTCGCCCCCTCCTTCAAAGTTGCTCTTACACCTTGTTCTCCTGGCAGAATTGTGATGTTTGCTACCCAAAGAGTCAAGTCTTTAATCTCCTTCACAATCGTGTCTCCCATCTTGGAAATCAATATCGTGAGAGAGGGGACCGCGAGTAAAGACCACAGCACGAAGAAGGGCTTTCCAGAGTTGGATTGCGGATAAAAGTCCCCGTAGCCAATCGTTAGCAGAGATGTGTACGAAAAGTAAAGAGCGCCGAAGTAGGTCCAATTCTGCCCATACTCTGCGGCTTTGAATATGGCCGCTCCAACGAGCCAGAGCAAAAAGGTCATGCTAGCCCACATAACCAGCGATGTCCAAGATTGGCGCCTGTGTGCCTCATGTTGAATCTTGCGCATCATGTGAAACTCATGTTGCCGGCGGTCGCGTTCTGTCATGCCCTCCTTGTTTTCAGGTGGCGAACTAGAAGAATTGGGGGATTCTTTGCTTTCTGTTACGGGTTGCAAAAGGACCCCATCAGTCTTCTTGTCTATCTTTTTGATAAGCCGACGGCGTTCTTTCTCCACCATTCGAGCTCCGATCTTGACTTGCGCACGCTCAAGAACTAAAGATCGAATAGAACCGATTACTAGACCGATGATTATGATGCCGCCGATGGCAAAGGGGAACAAGAGACCTCGACCAAGATGCGTTGCTGGAGAATAGTCGCCGATGCCAACAGTGAGAAGAGTGAAGTCTGCCCAATAAACAGCATCCAGGAACTTCCAACCCTCAATGTGGGAATATACGGCAGCTCCAGCGAGCAAATAAATGAGGAAGCTGATGGTTTGCAGCATCAACGTTCTTTGGCTCATCGTCAACTGAAACTCTTTCTCATAATACCCTTTCCAGGCACCATAAACAGTGCCGAGCATGAGCGTAGCAACAATAAAATAAAGGACACCGGAAAAGATAGCGTAATAAAATGCTTGGGTGAAAGCATGCTGGTCCCAAGGCTCGATGATCAGGGGCCCACTAGCACAGGCACATAGCCCGATCAAAGTGAAGGACGATAGGTACCTAGGTACTGTTAGATGTTATACAGTGCTCTCGATCCATGCAACCTTACCATCCTATGATTGTAATTGGCTGAGCAATTGAAAATCTTATCCTCTTTGCCATATTCAAGAGAAGGGCAAGGTTAGATATGAGAGCAATCACAAGCTGGGCAGCGTTTATGCCAATCAACCTAAGAATTCCCAGTTAGTCGTGACTTCTGTGGAAAACTTTGCGGGTTTGCCAATCAAGCATACCATTTTGGATCATCTATCGAAATCCCATTCTGTTCCGCTGCCCCTGGCGGGATGTAGACTCTCCAGTGTACGACTAAAGCACATATCGAAAACGCCGAAGCCATGGGACCGAAAGTGCCTGCAATCAATGGAAAAGCAGTACTTGCGAGCCACCATGAACTGCAAACTTAGGTTAGCAACAGTTTCTGACATGGTGTCCAATATTGGCAGTCTCCAGGGATAAGAAATTGGTCGTACTTTGGTTCAAGAAATGCCTGCTCATCTTCCTCCTCCGCATCGTGCTCGTCCCGCTTCTGATTCTCCACGTCCTTCGCATCCTCAGAAATCGGCTTGTCGAGTCCAGGATCATTCATGTTTGCGACTTCGTCGCATAAAGGCGAGTTGGTGTATTACTGTATGAATCTTTCGTCGAATCGCGGCAGATAAGCCAGTGGACGTTGGCCTGGACTCTGTATATCTAGATTCACCTCGATTCCCGGATAGACAGCCCTGTGACGTCTTGTGCATCTTGCGCGCCCTCCACGCCAATCATCCGGCACATGAATAAGTTGTGCCAGGGTTATTAAGACATCCTTAGTCATGAGATACTGTCATTGTGTTGGTTTCCTTGGCAGCTGGAAAGAGGAGTTCGAAAAGAACTTCGCTTCCGAAAACATCCTTGTAGGTCAGTCGTCATGGGACAAAATTTCGGAGTCCAGAGTGTTAGTATTTAGCTGCGAAAACGACATGAAGTGAGATACCTATATAGCAGGCAACAAACCCCGGGGTATCCAGAGATGTGAGTTTTAGCAGCACTTGGCAAGCATGTCAAAGTCTCTTGGCTGCTCCAGCTATGGGGGCTGACCCCGCTGTGGGGGACCACTCGAACCGCTACAGTATCGCAGCCCAACTATCAGTGGACGAAGAATATATTTTCACTCTTCCAGAAGGGATGGAAATTCTTGTGAAATTGACTGTTTGGATTCTGTTGCTGGTAATACTTTAATAAAGCAGCCGGACTCCAGTATATGAGTCCCGTAATTCTAGCGGACTTCGGCACGCTGTATTTACAGCGACACGGCCACGAGGCGAGAATGCCTTTTCTAAGCCCCTATTTCTACTCTTCGATTTAGATTCTTTATGGTTTGGTATATCTCAAGGTTATACTCTCAGCATGGTTTTAAATCCCAGCTCGGCTTCTGCCTCGATCTCCACTAGGAAATCTGATCCGATCAAGCCTGAAACTACTAAAGTATTCGCAGGTCGTACTCCAGCACATTCAAAGACCCATCCATGAGCTCTGCTTACCCCCTCACAGTCCTCTTCGTTCCGAATCACAATACGTGTGCGTACGATGTCCGATAACGATCCGCCCAAGTTCTTGAGGGCACGCGCGATGATGTCCAGCACCGCCACAGTCTGACTTCGCCCAGATGACCCACCGAGAACGGGTATTGAAGGCAGAGGAGAGTTTGCAGTTGTTCCCGAGATTCGAATGATATTAGCAGTCCGGACTGCACGGCAATAGCCCTTGAATTATTAGATAGTCCTGGCGGGATAGGATTTGGTACTCACCGCGATAGGTTCCCATTTGCTGCCTGAAGAATATTCGATACGTGACCCTTCTGCGACTGCCTTTGCAATCTTGACATCCTGTTCGCTCTCTTGTAAGTGATGACTGAGATCACCGGTAGCAGTCAGGTAAGGGGCTCTGCGATACTCATCGCCACAATCGCCGGGGATATCTGACAGGCCTTCTTGAGCTTGGGCAATAAGAGCCTTGTCTTCTTCTAAAAGTTGGAATGAGAATGCAGCTAGGTTGCTCGTTGTGTATTTGTCTGACTCTTCTGATAGTCGAGAACCCACAATGACGGCGCCAACAGCAGGAAGATCCAAAACGTATCTCGTAGCTACGGCTGCGATTGGAACACCATGTTTTCGGGCTATGGTAGACAACGCTTGCAAGACTGTTTGAAAGGCAGCCCAGCCTCCAGCGGCTTGAATAAAGCGGAGATACTTTCGTAAACTCCAATTCAAAGCCTCGAGATCTTGTGGCGCTGGCTGCCCCAGCCATTTCTCACTGAGATAACCACCGAGGAGAGTGCCATATGCAAGGATGCTCACTCCATGCTGGGTGCATACTGAAGCCATACGGCCACGTATATGGCGACGGTCAATGACTGAGCAGGATATTTGATTTGTGGCAATTTGGAACCCGGAGTTGATGAGAAGCTCCAGGTGATCCGCGTCGAAGTTCGTGAGGCCAATGTGGGTGACCTTCCTCTTTTCTTGCAAAGTCCGAAGGTAGTCAAGATTGTGGATATACGTATCATCAGAATAATCCCATGCATGATCTTTCTCCTGGCTTGTTAGTTTAGAAAGTTCCGAGTGAATAGGGACTGACACTGCATGAGGTCTACCGTTGACTGCCCCATTCTTGACAGCGCCAAATCGACAGCAGCTTCTGCTTGCTGAAATGTTGTGACTCCAGTTTCTGCTGGACACCATTTCGTGAAAGCATTTATTTTCTTGCCAGAAAGTTTGTGATGATTTCCGATTGCAAGTTCTGCTGAAGAGTGAGCAGTTTGGCCAACAATGAAGGGATCCGGGCCGCTTCGGGCTTCAGTGCGTCACTTGCCAGCATCTCCATAATGGTCTGCCATATCAAAGCAATCAAGTCCCACGGATATCCAACATTTCAAATTAGCCGATCGAGATCTCGCCCCAGATATGCTGATAACTTACAGGGAATCTATCGCCCTCGAAGCAACATCAAGATCGACTTGTTGGTCATGGCCACCCGCGAGCTGCCAGAGGCCCGTTATCATGCGAGGTACTTCAACTGATCCACCAATTATCGTTCTCTCCGGCCTGGGAAGAGACATGACGGATTCTTAAACAACTGCTGAATTATCATACGAGAACGTATCCCCACTCATGTTGGGGGGAGTTGTGTTGTATCCAGCGCCTAAAAAGGCGGGGTTGAAAGCGGGGTTGGAGGTCTTTGTTCCTGCTCTCCATAATTCTTAAACCTGTTTCGTTATTTCCTTGCAGACTGTGTATAGTTCCTCTGACCTTAAATCCCGTGTGAATATTGCCTCTTTGTTAGCATAGAGAACAATTACAGGTGTGTAGGTGTCTCTTCGCCGCCAACGCCAAACTGCTGACAAGAACTATCGGTTGGACTCAGGGAATGCAGCCACTGAAAATTTAGCAGCTTTAGCGATACATCTCCTGAAAATGAACAGCGTTCAGGGATTGTCGCCTATTTGTCCAAGAGTCAATGCGCCAACATTGATAGATGATGCAACAAGGATACTGAGCGGTCAGGCGATTAATGCAGTAATCCCAACTTGTTGGTTGCTCATGACCACTTTACTTTGTGGAGTTTGTTTCAGGACTGTTTCCATTTGGAGAAACTATTTCCAAATGAAGATACGATCCGCCTTCACCCGCCACCAACCAGCATGTAACAGTTCCAAGACTTGTCTCCCATTCAAAAACGCAACAAGCTGAATTAGGGCTTAGGTGAGCGCGAGTTGGACGCGGTCTGCTTCAACAACTATATGTCAGGGGGATAAGCGCTGAGAAGTAGTGCACATGTCCTTTAAGGGTATATTAGTTTTCTTTTGACGTAAGATACTAGTAATCATAGAAGTGAATTACCACCTCAGAGCCTCCCTTAAGCTCTTCCCGACTGGCGGTGCACGGAATCTGCCGTACCTCTCGACCACAACTCAACAATTTCAAAGCCAATCAATGCAGCACAAAATAGATAATCATCTGAAATTCGGTCTATCAACGAATAGATCATGTCGTATTTAGTCACCAAATGCAGGAGTTTAACACCTATAACTAGTTGTGCCTCCAAGCCAGACTGGCATATACTGGGCTGCGGCATATAATGTAGACCGCGAGCCAGGCTCCACACACACCTCAATTCTAGCCCATAATTTAGCTTTCCCATGTTATAAATAACAAGTTTTTTTTTATCTGTACTAACTGATATAGATCAGCGTTGTTACATTTCCGTACAGGGGGATAACTCGTACCATATTAGAGGAGACCATCATTCCTCGACCCCGCTGGGTATAATCACAAAGCCTTTTCCCTCCATCCAGCGACTTTATCTTCAACACTGCACCTACATCGCTCTTGAACCATCATGCCTACGCCTAAGTACTTTAGTCGCTGCCCCGAGTTCCCTTCCAATCTCAAGCTAGCAAATGTACCTACCGTCTCGTTCAGTAATCTCCAAAATGATTCCGCCACTGAGTCCGAAAGGCTCTTTGAGGCCTGTACCGGGCATGGCTTTTTTCTTTTGGACTTACGAAATTCTGAAGATGGCGCAGAATTATTGAAAGATGCGGAGGCAATGTTCGATGTGACCGCAGCAACGCTCACTCTTGGAGCTGACGTCTTGAATGACTATGCATATAACCCTCCCAAAAGTCTTATTGGGTACAAATTCAAATCCTGAGATCGAGTAACGCAACTTACAATATTACTCCAGGTACAAGACTATGGGCAGCCTCAAGACCGATGACGGCAAGCCGGACACTATGGAGATATATTCGATTAGTCAAGATGACATGATTGGGACCACTCCTCCTTTCAAAAACCCAGAACCTCTTGAATCCCATCGTCAAGATTGCCAGGCTTTCTTCCGTCATGCGCACGCTGCTATTTCCGTAATTCTATCCCACCTTGACGAGAAACTGGGTCTCCCTCGCAACACATTGGCCTCAATCAACCCACTGGACAGGCCAACAGCTACCTCTCTTCGCTTGCTACTCAGCCCACCTCAAAGTGGCACCAAGGAGTTCCGCGGGGTACTCCCAGGACACACCGATATTGGCTGCATAACGATGCTTTTTCACGTAGCTGGAGGTTTGCAGATACTGCCGGCTGGTTGTGAGAATGAAGAACCGAACTGGCGCTACATCCGTCCTGAACCTAACTGTGCCCTTATCAACATGGGAGATACGCTCGTTGAAATGACCGGTGGAGTCCTGCGAAGCTCACTTCATCGCGTGGTAACGCCACCGGGAGAACAGGCAGGCGTTACACGCCAGAGCTTGGCGTATTTGGTCAGACCAGACCGCAATTTGACTATGCGGAGACTTAAGAGTAGCGGAGTGGTTCCCCCTCCCTCAGAAGGCGATGAAGAAGATACGCGTCTTGTTGATGAATGGGCTGCAGAGATGTCGAAGCGAATCGTCGTCGGGCAGGTGAAACCGAAAGGAAAAGGTGGACGGTTTGATATGCAAAGGAATCTAGTCAAGGTTTGAGGAACTGATTACTAAGATACCAAAAGATTTGGTGCATGGAAAACAAAACCTCTGTCTGCTGTTGAAGCCAGATTGAATCTGATCGAGAGAACAGCGAGGCCCGGTCACCTCGTGCTGTGTATGTAATATGAGCACACCCTAGCATAGCGGCTTCAATAATCAACTTGAGTCTCCTTTATCACCTCTTATAAACCATGAAAATGTCGTGAAAGTCACTGTAAAAGAAATGTAAAAAACAGAAAGGACAGAGAGAAGTACTTCAAATTATGGCGGCAGGTTTACCTTTTTCGGACGTTCTACATCATTGCAGCCACTTGACTAGGTGATTGATCAAAGAGAGATATAAAAGTCCTGAAAGCAAGTGTTTCAATGGCTGAAAATAAAATTTAAAGGAATGGTCGAAAATATCTAGAGGGAGGGGGGTTTATCTTGGCATTGCCGCGCGTGTGCGCTTAAACCTTTATCGATGCGTCATACCATCGACGACGAGGTATCAAGCACCATTTCTATATACGTGTATTATGGATAAGTCTTAGGGCTTTCCTTTATTCATACGAAAACGATGTGAATGGCGGCAGTTCATGCGATTCATCTCCGTATATCCACTGTCTGCAAACGGCGACTAAAATGTTGCTATGCCACCAAAACCACGAGGACAACCACGAGGACGACCACGGAAGACTGGTAATGGGCTGGGCAAGAATATAGAGGCTACCAGCACTGGAGATATAAGCGACTCATCGGTAATCACTATGGCCAGGAAGTCTACAACGCGTGGGAAAGGGAAGGGGAAAGCTCCGGTAAAACGAAGCCCAGTCCCGGATGTCTACCAAGAGATGCTGGCAGAAGCGCTTGCTTCACAGACAGACGTACCAGAGAGGCCCTTGAAAAAACGGAGAACCGGTCCTCGAAATGCACCGACGGCAGCAAGCAGCTCGAGACAGGTAGTGGACGAGGACGAGGATGAACTCGAGTTCGAAGATGTATTAGGGCAAGACGACGAACCTCCGAAGACACAGCAAACCGCATACCGCGACTCGGACGAAGAATCTGAAGACGATGAACTAGAATGGGATGGCGCGGACCTCGAAACACTACCTCAAGACGACGGACCGAGCGGTGACTTGGAGTTGACGCTCGCCGCGCCCAAAACCCCTCAACGGCCGAAAATATCTACAAGGCGGAGAGTTGTGTCAAAAGCTGAAAGGGTCACGCGCTTGGAGATTCATAGAATGCATATTCTATGTCTCCTGTCACATTTGGAAAGAAGGAACGATTGGTGTAATGATTCAGACGTCCAAACCTCACTGAGACCTCTATTGGACAAAAAGGTGATGACATTCTTGAGGCCGAAGTCTGATATGTCACAATTTGGGAGAGCAGAATCGCTGAAGAGAGGCTTGGAACAAGCTGCGATTATGTGGAGAAAGAAGTTCAAAATTACGGCTAGAGGAATGCGAAGGGCGCTTTGGGCTGATAGTGAAGCTGATCTGGAAAATGTGAGTCTTCATAGATCAGAATGAAGTCCCAGCTTCAGTCCTTACAACTAACACCAAAATAGTACAATCTGCCTGAAGATGTAGATCTGCCTATAGAAAAGTCTAATTTCAGAGCCGCGGCCAAAAGTCTCAAAGGTTCAAGAGACTTGGGCGCACAACTCTATTGTGCTCTTCTCCGAAGTGCCGGCTTAGAAGTCCGTCTGGTATGTTCTCTTCAGCCATTGTCATTCAACACAGGCGGTCCACCAATGTCCAAGAGCGCCCCACGCGCACCCCGGCCCCCATCTCCCGAGAGCAGCGAAAGTGAAGAGGAGGCTTTTGACATCAAGAATTGGGTTCCGTCATTCGGACCAAGTCCAGGTGCTCCTGGCTCACCAGTTACTCCACGTCGTCGACTCGGACATCCAAATGCGGCTGATTATCACATGCCTGAGATGAGTGCTCCAGTACGAGCCCCGCCGAAGCCCAAAAGAAAAGTCATCGTTGAATCGCCATTCCCCGTATTCTGGGTTGAGGTTCTAGATGAAGCACACCAGAAATGGCTTCCAGTGGACCCGCTGGTCACGGAAACAATCGCAAAGCCTCGAGCCTTTGAACCGCCTGGAGCAGATCGAGAAAACAACATGTCTTATGTGATGGCTTTTGAAGACGAGGGAAATGCGAAGGATGTTACGAGAAGATATACAAAAGCCTACAATTCCAAAACCAGGAAGAGCCGGATCGAATTCACTCATGGCGGAGACAAATGGTGGAGAAAGACTATGAGAAAGTACTCACCTCCCTGGAAAACGGACTTGGAACAGATAGAGGATACGGAGCTTGCAGCTACTGAAGCCAGAGAGCCAATGCCGAAGAACATTTCTGACTTCAAAGACCATCCAACTTATGCATTAGAGCGCCACCTAAGACGAAACAAGATACTAGTCGCAACGCGTGAGATAGGCAAGGTAGCAGCGGGTCGAGATTCCGGGACTCCTGGTGGGAAACGACTGGAGAACGTGTACCGACGGCGCGATGTGAAGATTGCGCGGAGTGCGGACGCATGGTATAGGCTTGGGAGAGACGTCAAGATGAATGAACAACCAGTCAAGACTTTACCTGCGAAGGGAAAGCCTGACGAGGATATGATAGGCGAGTCTGATGATCGACCGGGTACCAATATTTATACGGAAGACCAGACGGAATTGTATGAGCCACCACCTGTGGTTAATGGAAGGATCCCGAAGAATTCATTCGGAAATATTGATATTTATGTGCCGAGCATGGTTCCCAAGGGTGGGGTACATTTACCTTGTAAGTCTTGCGAGTGCTTCCATCTATTATTTGCTAACTTGATTCCAGACGACGAAGCTTCACGAGCAGCCCGTATCCTGGGCATTGATTACGCAGATGCACTGACAGGCTTCGAATTTCGGGGACGCCACGGAACAGCCGTCCTGAAAGGAGTGGTAGTTGCGGCTGAGTTCCGCGAGGCAGTAGAAGAGATTATACAGGGCTTCAGCGACGAGCGAGAGCGAGAAAGAGAAAAGATGCGTTCAATAGCTGCGCTCAAGATGTGGAAGCGCTTCTTGGTGGGATTGAGAATCAAACAGCGCGTGGATGGCTATGAAGTTGAAGGAGAAGATGACGCCACGGGAGTTGCAAAGGTCCCGGATAGCGATGATGATGATACTGATGAATATGTTGACGATGATGATGACGGGGGTGGCGGTTTCATTCCTGATTGAAATTTGTTAGATACCATGGAAGTTGAATACCCAAAAACGCTGCGTCAGGAGCTTCTCAAGATGGGAAGTAAATTTGGCAGCGTGTATTGATGCCAATTCTGCTATATTTTGAAAATGTTCTCTGTCCTGCAATTCTTATTCTGGCTCATAATCCAGGCTACATAGTTCATACATGCGCCCAATCGTCATTGTTATCCTGCCATTCTGGTGAAAGCGGTCGCTTCTACACCTAAACCCAGCGGTGACTTCCCTTTTCAGTTTTGCGATAGTCATTTCCTTTCCTGGTCCTCGTCGCTCATTATATTCTACCTTCCTCTGTCAATTATGTCAACCCCTCTTGCCTGCATCGTTGTCTCTAAATTGTCCCAAATCTTCCCAAACATTCTGCCTTCGGTCTCGCTCGTCGTATTTCTTTTGCATTGAGCACATCCTTGACTGAACATGCTTCGCCGGGGCCCTACTGCGATTACTTTGGGGGAAAGCGACCTTCTGGACTTCAAAGTGCGTTCCGATCGCCGCCTGGCAGAAGAGAGAGAAAATCGCAGGCACAAGTCCAAGAATCGTTCCACCGATACTCACGATGGCCCTCGTTTTAATATCCGCGCTCATAAGCAGCGAGAAGCCAACAGAGCCGTCACCGAGCCCTTTATTCGTCCCTTAAATATGCAAGCCGCCACCTTAGAAGATTCCGACGCCGCATCTACTGTTCACATCGAAGATGAGACTGAGGCTTCAACCTTGACCGATCCCTTTACCAATTCTGGCGAACGGACAGCTACATTGGAGGATATTGCTCCTCATTTGCGAGCCATCTCGCCCAGCAGTGCAGGCTTAGAAGGATCCACAGCTTCTTCACCTCCTAAGAACGATGACTTCCACTATGGAGGGTTCGTCGAGAGCCCAAGTGACAGCTATACATGGACAACTTCGTCATCGTTTGGTAGGTTGTATCTCCCACAATAGAAACCTGCTAATGCTTGTCAGCTCCTGAAGATGCATCCACACCTCAACACGAATCACTTACAAGAGTCCGACCTAGAGAACGCTTACCACGCTCTCCTCTCTATCTATCCCAGAATGTCTCAAACTCACCGGAACATCGCCCAACCTCTGGTCTTACGCCTCGTGTAGTTTCTCGCATTGCGAGTCACAATACACCTGGTATAATTTTCTCACAACCCCCTAGGCGACAACCTCCACACTTTAGGCACCAGACTAATAGCTTCTCTTTTGATTCCTCTGAGAGATCCAGTGCAGTATACGACCAAGAGCGGGCATCTTCTTCCTCGACTAATAACAGTACTTCCAGACCCCGCGAAATGAGCCTAGACGAGGAACTTGGCGGAGCATCTTTAGAGCTCGAGCAGCGCTCCCAGGCCAGCTCTGACGATTCCTCATCTGAAATGGGTGATTATCAGCTTGTACTTCCACATGACGCCCAAGAGGACCCAAGTAGAGGATTCATCTTCTCCTCGCCTAGACTCTCACCTCAACCCAGACATTCACCTCAACTTCCTCTTCCACCACCATTTTCGGCTGTGCCACGTTCTGTGTCTGCGGGACAGATTACGCAGCACCCAGAGACCAGTCCAATCGCAGGCCCATCTTCGAGCCCATCTAGAATTGACACGGATGAAGACGAAGAAGAACAAACGACTCCACGACCTATTTCATTAGAAGCGTACCAGCCTGAATCAGCACCAAGATCGACGGTAAGTCTTCTACACCACCTCGGCGGGACAAAAACAGGGGCACTGAATATTACTGATTTTGAATATTCCACTCCTCGTGGCACGTTCGGAATTAGTGACCTTTCTTTTGTCCACCGATATACCACCAAGACGCCTCTATACTAACTCTTGCATAGCCCGGAAGAAATTTGACACCAAGTACTCTTTTCTCTCGTCTGAAATCAGCTTATAGGACTCGTTCTCCTGTAGGCCGCCGTGACCCACCCGACTCAGTCTCTCCTTCGTCATCTCCGTCATCAACCGCTCCCAGAACCCCTCAGACGCGGCCCCAAGCCCAGGAATATCAGGTATATAATGACACTGTCTTGCCTGAAATGCAGCCTCAAACTCCGGCTCAATTGCCAGAGGCCCGACATCAATCCCGCTATCATCCATCGTATACAGCACCGATGGATGGGAGCGCTCCAAGACGTAGTAGTACCAGACTCAGCACCAACCAGATTCCTTTTGCAACTCCTACCCGAAGAGTGGCAACAAGATCTGGTTCCCCAGCTGGCTTGTTGGCGACAGGGTTCCAAGGCCTCTACGGTGGGAGGGAAAATGGCGACGACGAACGAAATTGGGTCGAAGGTGTACGATCAGATAATTCGGAGGTGAGGCTCTTGGGATTGAGGGATGCTAGAAATGATGGCAGAAGTCTCAATACAACTCCCGAGAGAGAGGAATTCAGACCAGGCCGGTAGGCACAAGGGGCAGAGAAAGCATTAATCTCAAACCGGAGGATTGAATTCGGCCAGTTTGCTGATGTCTCAATTTTGTTGTTCGGGCAGAGTTATACTTCTTCAATTATCGAAGCCACAAGAAAGCAAGCGGTTGTTTCATAACCTGGTCTTCCTAGGTCCTTCGCCACCATTCTTAGTCGACGGGACAGTTGGCTCTTTCATGGATTAGATGGAATTCGACTTAGACCATGTATATACACCCGTCAATGATCAAAGGAAAAAGAAAATAAACATAGAAAATGGAAAATTAGTTACAATTGTCGTGGCGAATCGGCTGTGGACTTTCCAAGGGCGGGATCGGGAATCATCCCGAGCATTGGCCTTTGTACCTTTTTGCCCCTAAATCGAGGTGAGCGAGCATATCTGAAGATGCAGTCTCCCCCATGTCGGAAAGCACTATAACCGGCAGTCAATTATAACTGAAATTCCTGCTTTTCGAGATTGTGTGCAATTCTGTAACACGGCCTGCCCTGAAGATCGCACAATGTCCTGCTTCTCGATCCCTGCGATTATCCCTGACCTCGCAGTTCCCAGTTTCGGGAGCTAAGCAATTAGGGGCAATCTGGGCACAGCGCGCTGGTGGCGCTCCGGAGCAAACGCGCCTAGAGGCTGGAACTTCTCTGTCGTCATCGCGTTCGTGGAGCGCCCATACCGCAATCATCGATGGGCGTGGCAGAATTCGATAATACCTAGGTACGAGAGCCGAGAGCCAAGTGGTGGATGCGCGTCACAAGATACTTTAATTTTAAGGTAGTATCCGCGCCCCAGGTGATGATTTTATGTGGATATTTTCTTTGGTGACGTTTGAGAAAACATTTACTTCACTTCCCTTTTGTTGATTCCCATTTGCGTTCTCGTTGTTGCCGAAAAGCCCACGAGACTACGTTTAGACATGCCGATTTTCTTAACGTCGAGACCTCTCATTTAAGTTTTTCGAAGTAGTCAAGATGGCTACTCAACGGGTAGCAAGAAGCAACACCGATCATTCCTTGAACGAAGCACTGGCTGCTACTGCGGACGCTCCTCGACCTGCTGTCTCGCGAACATGGCAAACCGAACGACCTAAACCCGCGACGACGGTATCCTGGACGCCGAACCTCGCGCGACGCGGTACGAATATATCTGCGCTGAACGAAGCGATATGGAATAATGATGGGACTGAAGACGATTCTACGAGCTCTTCTTCCGACGACGATGATGAAGAGGACGAGGAGACTGTAAAGGAAGAGAAGAAACACAGGAGAGGGAGGGAACATGGCAGAGGGTCAAAGCCCGCGCGGGGCTCTTACTCGCGGTTCAACGTCAAGAACGATGACTTCAAAACGAAGGGGAAGGTTTCCAAGAGCGATGGACGCTTGAATATCAGTGTCAATGAGACAAGCAATCGTGGATATCTGGCAAAGGCATTGGGAGCAGCATTTCTCAAGCATCTAAGTCCTAACGGCGATATCCTACACCAATCAGACCCTAAGAAGAAGGGAGAGCCATCAAGGGAATCCTCCGAAACAACCCTCACTACCTCCGACCTCCCACGCCCAAAACTGAATATCGTTGTCATGGTTATTGGGTCTCGCGGTGATATCCAGCCATTTCTGAAGCTAGGCAAGAACTTGAAGGAATATGGACACAGAGTACGAATAGCTACACATCCAGCATTCAAAGAATTCGTAGAAAAGGACTCAGGCCTGGAATTCTTCTCCGTCGGCGGCGACCCAGCCGAACTCATGGCATTCATGGTTAAGAACCCTGGCATGATACCTACGATGGACACACTCAAAAAAGGCGAAGTAGGACGTCGTCGGGACCAGATGGCTGAGATGTTCGAGGGTTTCTGGCGCGCTTGCATTAATGCCACTGATGATGAGAAGGATACTAATAATTTGAAGATGATGGGGGCTAAGAATCCTTTTATCGCTGATGCTATCATTGCTAACCCGCCTTCTTTTGCGCATATTCATTGTGCGGAGAGATTGGGTATTCCGCTGCATCTTATGTTTACATTTCCGTATACGCCTACGCAGGCGTTTCCGCATCCATTGGCGAATATCAAGAAGACGAATGTTGATCCGGGGTATGCGAATTTTATGTCGTATCCTTTAGTGGAGATGATGACTTGGCAGGGGTGAGTTTTGTTATTCCTAATTGCCGTGAACTTTGCTGACTGTGAGATAGTCTTGGTGATTTGATTAACCATTTCCGAGTCAAGACGCTGGGCTTGGAGCCCGTCTCTACTTTATGGGCTCCTGGACAGCTTTACCGCCTCAAGGTTCCTTACACTTATTTGTGGTCTCCGGGTCTTATTCCTAAGCCAGAGGACTGGGGACCAGAAATTGATATTGCAGGATTCGTCTTCCTGGATCTCGCCTCCTCGTTCAAACCACCTGAAGAGCTAACCAAATTCCTCGACGCCGGTGAGCCGCCCATTTATATTGGTTTTGGATCTATTGTCGTGGATGATCCAGACAAATTTACGAAAATGATTTTCGAAGCTGTGAAGAAAGCCGGAGTCAGAGCCTTGGTGTCCAAAGGATGGGGTGGTCTCGGCGACGATAACACACCCGAGGGCGTTTACATGCTGGAGAATACGCCCCACGACTGGCTATTCCCCAAAGTCAAAGCAGTAGTTCATCATGGTGGTGCTGGTACAACAGCCATCGGTCTAAAATGCGGCAAACCAACCATGATCGTCCCCTTCTTCGGCGACCAGCAATTCTGGGGCTCTATGATCAGCAAATCCGGTGCAGGAGCAGAGCCAGTACCCTATAAGAGCCTCACGGCAGACAAGCTAGCAGAGGGAATCAAGCAATGCTTGACAGACAAAGCTAGAGAAGAGGCTGAGAAAATTGCCAAAGATATCGAAGAAGAAGGTGACGGCGCCAAAAACGCAGTCACGTCTTTCCACCGCAGCCTGGTGCTCCGCGGTCACAACTCTATGCGCTGCGCTATCCTCGAAGACCGCGTCGCGGTCTGGAATCTCAAGAACACGAATCTCCGTCTCAGTGCCTTAGCCGCCGAACTTCTAGTTGAGAAGAAGAAACTGCATTGGAAACAGCTGCGATTGATTAGACATAATGAATGGAATGATTTTGAGGGACCGGGAGAACCTATCACGGGCGGCACGACGGCTATTATGGGGAATTTGACGGGTATTGCGACGGGGATTGGGAGTGTGCCTTTTAGGATTGCGAAGACAGGGAAGAAGAGAAGTAGGCATGAGGAGAAGAAAAGAAGAAAATCGGAGGAGGTTAGGAGGAAGAGTGAGGAAGCGCAGAGGAAGAGGGATGGGCAGGCAAATGGACATGCGAATAGAAAGCCTGTGGATGGGAACAAAGCCAATGGACATGTCAAGGGCAATACCTCAACAGCGCAGACCAACGATCATGACAAAAACCAGGAGAAGCAGCCTTCATCAAGCGAACCAGCAGGAAAAGACCCGACAGACAACATCTCCGATTCAAAAGCACCTGCTAGAGGCGGGGAGAAGGCCACCCAAGGCTATGAAATGGCAAAGAAAACCACAACTGGCGAGCCCAAAGCCCAAAACGAAGACGCTAACAAGGAGCACGAGGACCGCAATGGTGACGACGATGATAACTACTCTGAGCTCTCAGATGATCCTGAGGAAAATGCAGCTGAACAAATGGGCCGAGATGTTGGCGAAGGTCTCGGTGGCGCTGCAGAATCATTGGCTAGAATGCCCATGGATCTCTCCCTAGCAATCGCCCAAGGCTTTCACAACGCCCCTCGTCTCTACGGCGATGAAACCGTAAGGAGGTAAGTCATGTCCTTATCATATTATTCAAGACCAGAACTAATTCCCAAACAGACCAACTAGAATAACAGGCTACAAATCTGGCCTCAAAGCCGCCGGTCAAGAATTCGTCTTCGGCATCTACGACGGTGTCACCGGCCTAGTCGTGCAACCCTACACCGGGGCCCGCGACCACGGCGCCGTCGGCCTAGCCAAGGGAATTGGCATGGGTCTCACGGGCTTCGTGCTCAAAGACTTAGCTGCCATCTTCGGTCCCTTCGGGTACACGCTCAAAGGTGTGCACAAAGAATTATTGAAACACAAACAACCAACGCATTTTATTCGCAAAGCCCAGATTATCCAGGGGCAGAGGGACATGGACGATCTAAACGAGAAAGAAAAGAAAGAAGTCAGCGAGCGCGTAGCGCGGGGCTGGAGCGTCGTGACACAAGTATGGGACATAATGGAAGAAAAGCGCCGGCACGGCCTCAAAGGCCGCATCATGTTCGCGCGCGAACGCAAGACGTGGCGCGCCAACGGGGCGTTTGAGAACGTGGAGATGGCCGAGAAGGCGCTAGAGGCGAGACGGAAGGGTGAGAGTCTCGAGGGCGTGTTTAAGGAGCAGAGGGAGCAGTTGGATTTGGCGAAGCGGCCGAGGAAGAATGTTGTGAGGGATATGGAGGAGGGGAGGGGTGGGCAGGAGGATGATGGGAGGCAGAAGGTTACACTTAAGGGGAGCGCGGAGCCGGAGGGGAGGGAAATGCCTAATATTGTGCCTTGATGTGTGAGTGTGGGTTGGTGGGTTATTTAGCGATGGCGTTTGGGGGGTGATATATTTGGATGATACACAGAGAAATAGGTAGAGACTTCGATATATTTCTAATAGAAGAAAGAGAATAGAGTAATCTTGAGCCACCCTTGCGAGCAAGTTGAGAATTCGGTTTGAACAGGTTGGATACTCGCGTGGGCATGTTGAGTTGCCCCCTATTTCCATCCCTCAGCGCCCATCTTGCTTTCCCTTTCTCGCTACCTAAGCGAATATAGATCACAGAAGGGCCCTGGTTATACCCTTTCTCTCTCCTCAGCAAGGTGCAGGAGATAGAGACCGGCCGCAAGTGCAAGCTCTTCCTCCGTCGGGGCACCCCTCCTCTCCTTCCTCGTCGATCCCAGATTTTTCACACCCTTCGGTGGCCCGAATGCCTGCCCAATTGGAGTGTCTTCATGCTGAACCTCAATTGCTGCCAATTCTATAAGACCTCCCACTGAAACGTCTGGACTTCCAAGGAGAGGATGACGCCGTTTTCCAGCTACAACTGCAAGGCTATCAACTAGAGTTTCTACCCATGCAAGGCCCCCAGGTCACATTCATTGAGCTTTACATTATAAACAAAAGAATAGCGGCGAATCTGGCTGAGAAGTGATGTTGAATATTTCCCTTTTCCTTCTTCGGCGCTGATATCCAAACATGCCCACCACAGAAAACCCTATAAGTCACTCTCTTCAAGAAACAAAAGAACCCTTCAGAAGTTCAAGATGCTTTCTAAATCAGTCTTGAACCAAAAGAAAAGCCTATTCAACGAGGGATCTTGCAATACTGCCTCGTCCGCCCACTATTTCGCTTCTTAGCAACCCCCCTGATTCAAACCCTGTGAGCTATATTGCTGCCCTCGAGCAGACGGGCTGCCAAGTCGAGAGCGCTAATACCCAAATCATAAGATAGCTGATGGACGAGGCTAACAGATAATGCGAATAACGAGCTGAGTACTGATGCAGATGATGTTGTTGATTGCGTTGATGTTGTTGATTGCGTTGATGTTGTTGATTGCGTTGATGTTGTTGATTGCGTTGATGCGGATGCAGCTGATAATGCAGAGGATACTGATGATGATGCTGCTGGCCCAGGCTGCGGAGTCAATACACCGGGGTTTCGACAGTTGCTTAGTGGTTGACCAAGCGTGAAATGAGAAGCTTGTTCTCCCTATAATCTGTCAAAAGTCATTTTTGGATGGGGGATATTCAATATACCCTGAATACCCTATTCTGAGGCAGCGGGGCGCTCAGGACGATTGTGGTGAACAGCGTGAGGGCTGACAGTGAGAGATGCATGGCAGTGAAGCTTGCGAGTAAAACGATCACTTTGTTCAAAGAAAGATCTCTACTGACGGAGTTGAAAAGCAGAGAATGAGTTCTGGGGGCGAAGTCGGCTAGCAAGACACATTATTATAAGGGTTACTTGCGCATCGGAAACCGATGGTGTCCAAGTTCGGGACATTGTCGATACTCAGTCATTGGATCTAAGAGGCTGTCATTCACTAAAACTAGGAACAACAGTTTTGGGGAACACTCGGATGCCGGTACTTAAAGGTTCAGTGGGACTCGGTATGCATGGGTTCCTTTGGAGATAGACGGGGTCCAGCACTGGTTCTGGGTGGTTCAAGACAATAAAGCAGAATCGGTACAAGACCCAAGAAGAATCTCCGACTAAGCAGAAATGTTTTCAGAGTGATTTGAGCCTGATCTGACCTATCTGTTCTCGTCAAACGAGTACATGTGTGCTACCTCCCCCCTTTTCCGACCCCGCTCTCGCTCAAAACTCGCCGAGACCCTCTGGTACCTCGACTCAACCCAAATAATTTCCCTGAAAACTTTTGGGCTTCCACCGGCCCCATGAGTTCCCCGAATACTCTCAAGTGCCACCGCAACTACAATATATCTTCTTTAACGAAGCCCGCGCCCATCTCCGCGATCGCATAGACAACTGCTTGTGGATTTGCCGTTGGCTCTATGGGCATGATACTCGCATCGCAAACACGAAGATTCGAGCAACCATAGACGCGCAGTCTGTTATCCACGACTCCACCCATCTTACGTGGCATCATTGAGCATGTTCCCGTGTAGTGGTAGGCCCCATCCGCCGTTCGTCGAACATACTCCTTAGCTACTTCCGGATCAGCAAACCGCTTTGTATACGGCTTCAAATACCGCGTAATCGGCTCCGCGTGACTGATGATGTCCTCGGTGAAACGGACTTGGCGTGCGAGGACCTCGAGATCGAGCGGATGGGACAAGTAACGACAATTAATGTTCACCCCCTCATTACTACTAGCGAGCTCCGGCGCAGCGCTGGTAATATGTACTGAGCCGCGGGAGAGAGCATTCGATAACTCGATTGCAACTGAGACATGTTTGCCAGGGGCACGATAACTTGGGCTGGGGGCATCAAAAGGTGCGTATGCTGAGCCAAAAACATAGTTGCCTATTGCCTCCGAGGGATTTGTCAGAATGGAGCGCACGAAAGTCTCATGCGCAGCGGCAAAGGCTGGCGTGGTCAGTTCGCCAGACTTAAGATCCACCACGCGTAGCAATTCATCGAGTTCGTTGCGTCCCGCTTCAGTATGGAATTCCGGCAGCGGAAGCTGGGCCATGGTTTTCATGTTGCTGGTACTTAGGGGACCTGTTCCCTTGGTCCCATAATCCTGTATTGCCGCAGCTACAGCCTCGGGTTCCTGTCGAAAGAAGGCATCGATAGTTTCCACGTCGTCTCGAGCTTCGAAGACTAGTCCTGTGAAGAGGTGATTTTGAAGATTCTCACCGACGTGTGGGTTGTCGACTACGACATTGATTCCCAAGCGTTGGAGTAAATCAGCCCTTCCAATGCCCGAGAGTTCAAGGATTCGGGGCGAGTTGATGGCCCCAGCGGAAATGATGACTTCTTTTCGAACTTCAATTGTATGGGAAGATCCGTCTTTCGAGGTGTATTGAACGCCTTTGGCAACGGCATCATCACCGGATAAACGTCTTTCGAGTAACACCTTGGTTACGGTTACCACAGTTCGGATCGTCAGATTGGATCTGCTTCGGACGGAACTCAAATACGTATTGCCAGCATAGCTCCTCTGCCTTGTTGAAGGATCAATACTCTCCGGAGCGATATTCGGCCCACCAAGATGGCCAGACAGGGGATCAGTTCTGGGGAACCCCACAGACTCAAGGCCATCAATCCAAGCCTTCTCCCAAAGACTCTCGGGTTCAGCAAGCTTAATCTGGAGCGGGCCCTCGCCTTCAGTCTCACCAGACGGTTTATGGAGCGTGAACGACTTCTTCAAAGCCTTTTCGTACGTGGCGTAGTCCCAGCCTTCGTTACCCAAGCTCTTCCACGCCTCCAGAGTTGCCTTAGACGTGGAGGTGAAAAGAAAGCTATTGATTGAACTCGAACCTCCTAGGGCCTTTCCTTGCGGGATGGTGATTTGCCTTTCGAGGTCTTTCTGATCGACAGTGGAGAATGTCCAGTTATCTGGAGAAGTCGACAATAATGGCCAGGCGCCGGGGGTCAAGGTGTTGGAATCAGCGCTACGGTCTTCACCGCTTTCGAGGACGAGGACCTGGAGCTTCGGGTCCTCGGAGAGGCGGTTGGCTAGAACGAGACCCGAAGTACCGCCTCCGATGATGATGATATCGTAGGTCTCTGGAGACATACTTCTGACAATCTCGCTGCAAAAATGTTGGGATTCAAGGAAGGAATCCGACAATGATGTTTGAGAATTGGTCAATTACCAAGAGGAGATCTTCTGTCAAATATGCGAAAGAGTGACGAAAACCCAGAGTAAGCGTGGCGGGTAAAGTCAGAGCATTGTGCCGTTTCATTGAATACCAGAGTAGTGTTGCTCGCGGCCTGCAGGGTCTTTCAGGGTCCATCTGCAACCATATAAGGCATCGGTTGCGCAATTAACAGGCTTCTAGGGCCTATCGGCGCTATTCATGCTAATGAAGTACTGCAGGGATTGTGCCCAGACTTTTTTGTTGGTTCCCATGTCATGCTTTTGGTTGTCAATATATGCAATGCCGTTGGTGTTGGTTGGTGAGAAGCGAGCCGGAAACTCGGCCTTGATGCTTCAAAGCAGTAGCGGTATTGCTTATTGTCAGAGTTCGCACACTCTTTGAGGTGTTGTGGGCTTCGTTCAACAGAATTTACACGAGATACCAGCTCTCTGCCTTCTAAAATTTCTGTCGTATAGGACAGGAGACTGGGATTATGAAGTCGAAGCCCATAGTGAATATTAATGGGAGGGAGGGGGTTAAAAAGCAGCCAGGTACCAGCAAGACATAAGTTGAATCAACTAGGTAGACTGATTCCCCTGTTCTCCCATTAGGGAAGAAATTTTCAGAGACTCTCCTCAAGTTTCGTCACCTTCTTATCTTCAAGCCCGAATTCAGTCTCCAGCACTTTCCGCAACTTAACCTCTCGCTCCAAAAATGACAGCATAAACGAAAGCGCCGGAAATACAATGCCAATAAGAAAGACCTTACTCAGAGTCTTAGTAAACGTCTCAATAATCTGACTCCGCGTTGGCTCTGAAAACGACTCAACGAATTCCCGTGTTGCACTCGAGTACGCATCTCCATTCTGTAGAGACAATCTCGCAATTGGATCAGCTATGATATCGCCCGCATACCGACTGCTATAGATGTTGAGAATGGCTCCTGGAATCGCAACGCCCCAGATATTCCCGAAGCTGCGCATGAAAGACCAGCTCGCAGCCGCCACGGCGGAATCCGCTTCTTCGACGCCTGCTTGGAATGCCGGAAGGAGAGTGTCCAGAACCATACCGACGCCGACGGATGGCAGTATCTGGAGACAGACCCAGGTGGCTGTGCTTGAGTGCTGCGTAAGTACGGAGAAAGATCCAAGACCAGCGGCAAGAAAAGCGAATCCGATGATATGGAGTAGCTTGTATCTGCCCCATTTGGACAAAGCTACCGCTCCGACCGCTGCTCCGGGGACCGCAATCAGGGTGATGGGTAGGATTTGCACGCCTGAACGGGTGGGTGTGGATAGCCGGACAGCTTGGAAGTAGAGAGGCAGGAAGAAGAAAATCCAATAGTTTAGGATCGAGATGACAAAGGTGTTCGTATATATTATTACAGAGGTGCGATTTGCGAAAAGACGGAGCGGCCTGCCGAGATTCCAAGTTAGCGCTATTCTGAGGAAAGAAAACTCATGATAAACATACATTACAGGCTCCGAGACCCACGTAGAGCCTTCGAGGAAAAAGAACCCAACGAGGCCGGCAAGGCCAATCGTCAACGGCACAATGACATGGAAAGATGACCAAGGGTACACAGACCCAGCCCAAGTGAGTGCAATGAGCACCGATACCGTGGACGCCAACAGGAGGCTATTGCCCACCACATCAATTCGTTTCAATTTATCCCGAGTCCTGGTCTCTTTATCCCACTTAACACGCAGAAACAGCCACAGAAGAGCGAGAGAGACGCCTTCAACTGGGAGATTAATATAAAACACCTAAGTCATTCTAAATCAGCGTCAAAGACAATGAGCACCGGAGGTCAACAACGAACCCATCTCCAACTCGTACCCTGCACAATTGCACCCCCCACAACAGGCCCAATCGCCATACCCACTGCATAAGTCATAGCCAAAATAGCCTGATAACTACTCCTAAGCCTCAGAGGCACAAGATCCGAAATCACAATGCCCATGATAGCCGTCATGCCACCGCTGCCAGCACCTTGCACGGCCCGGCCTGCTATCAGCATTGCAGGGCCGTTAGCGCCGCCAGCGAGACCGCTGCCGAGCGTGTATAGGGCTACGACGGAGAGCGCGATGTGGCGCCGGCCGAAGAGACCGGCTAGTTGACCGGTGAGTGGTTGTACGACGGAACTGAGTTGGGCTTTAGAAGAGGATGTAGGTGCGGGGTGGGGGTGATACTTACGTTGCGAGGAAAAATATGTTGGTGACCCAGATGTAGCTACTTCCTAGACCCATTTGTTTGACAATGGTGGGTAGGGAGGTGACTACGACTGTATTTTCTAGGGAACAGAGGATCTGCATGGTGCAGAGAGCAACGATGATGCACCAGAAACGGTAGTCTCGGTCGTAGGCGTATTCTTCAGGTTCGACTTCGACGATCTGAGATTGGTCTAGTTCCACGTCTTTAGTGTGAACGTCGAGAGGTTCAACCTCTGGCTTGTCTGTGATGGCTTCTTTGGAGGCCATGCCTTCGCACTTGCTAGAAGCGAGGCTGTCGTTGACTGTGTATCTAATGGAAAGTTGTCGGCTTCATCGGTTGCTTGGCCGAAGTCTTTAATATCTAGGGAGAAGCGTACAAATGGGTACGTAAAATGATAGAAGACATCGATTAGAGAAGGGTTCCTTTTATTTGATTGAGATTATCCTGTAAGATTTTACAACGGCAGGGTACTTTTGCCGAGTTGGTTCCAACAATTGTGGAGCGATACTCCCCAGCGGCAGGATAAGAAGATACAACTCCGATTGCGTGACTTGTTGAAAACTAGCAGTTTCAAGAGGCACTTGCCGGGAACCAGAAATTAAAAATTAAAACACTTCTATGATTTTCAGAGTAGAAGGCACTATCTACAATCTATTTCTATCCCTATAGACCCATCTCAAGTCCAATACCCATCGCCCAAACAAAAGAAACCCCATTAATATACTACTAGTATGCACAAACAAAACAAAAAGAACTCCTATTTTACAACTCCCTCATCAAGCCCTCTATTCCTTCTTAACCTTCTCCTCTTTCGCCTTCTTCGGCACCCTAGCCAGCCAATACAAAAACACAGCTCCCGCAGCATTAAACACAATATAAACCCACATCAGCCCGAAATTCCTCCACCGGTCACTGTAAAACACATTAACCTGCGCCAAAAACTGGTTCGTCTCGCTTAGCGTGCAGAACTGGCAGTTAGCAGTCGCGTCGCCGTTGGTGTAATACCCAGCTTTCGTGGCGTTGATGTACGGGTCTAGGTACTGCGCGCAGGTTTTGCCCGAGGGAGGGTTAAAGGAGAGGTATTCGACGGGGGCACAGACGACTTTGGCGTTGGCTATGCCGGCTGACAAGACGCCGGATACGAGGTAGGTGAAGGGGGAGATGCGGTACATGAAGATCCAGAAACCTGGGAGTTGGGAAGGAGATGCCAAGACACCGTTGAAGACGAGACACAAGGAGAAAAGCAGTTGGGCTAAGTTGCCGCCTGCTTCGGCGGATTCGATACCGGCGATGATGAGGCTCGTGAAGGTGGATGTGAAGAGCAGGAAGGAGAGGATGAAGAGGAACATGAGGCCGCCGCGTTCGGTGACGCTGTCGGTTGGAATGGCGTTGCGGTAGAGACCGATGGGGTAGTACCAGCAGAAGAAGATGAGGACACCCATCAAGGCGTTCCAGGGAATTTCGACCAGAATGTTGGAGACAATGAAGACTTGCCAGGAGTAGGTCTTTGACGGGCGTTCGCGAACTTCGTAGAGAGCGCGCTGGGTAACGAAGTGGGGCATGATTTGCTGGACCAAATTACCGAAGATGGTGAGCAGCATGAAAATGGCGAAGAGCTGGTTCTGCATTCCTTGAAGAGATGTTGGGGCGCGCCAGAACGAGAATCCGATGAAGAGACCAGTTGCAACAGACAGAGCTGTCTTGGAGTACAGGTAAGACGGTGTTCGCCAGTACTGTTCGAAGACTCGTTGGAGGACGACCCATAGTTGAACTGAGAAGGGGGCAGCAAATGGATCAAGGGCAGTCTCGTCTTGGATATGTTCCTTTTGGGACAAAGTTGCCTTCATCTCAGCAAGAGTAGCCTTGACTTCGGAACGTTCCTTTGAATTGTTCCATACAGCTGGCCAATCAATATTAGTTTCTGAGCCAGGAGCAGCGCCAATAACTTCGAGCATGACTTCGGCAGGATTCTCGTCAGCGCCGAATTGTCTGGATCCATTGCGTTCGAAGTAGTTGGTGAGGATCTTCGAGTTCTCTCCGATTTGACCAAAGTACACGGTTTTGCCACCCTTAGCGAGGAAAAGCAGGCGATCGAATTCTTGGAACAGGATAGCAGATGGTTGATGGATGGTGCAAAGAATAGCTTGGCCATTGTCGGCCAACTTCCGAAGTAAAGCGCAAATAGACCAGGCAGTTTGGCTGTCAAGACCGGAGGTAGGTTCGTCGAGGAAAAGGAGAAGAGCTGGCTTAGCTGCAAGCTCAACTCCAATTGTAAGTCTCTTTCGTTGTTCGACATTCAGTCCTTCACCAGGGATACCGACGACGGCATCGGCGTATGTCTCCATCTCCAAGACCTTAATGACTTCATCAACGTAGGCGAGTTTTTCAGCATGGGGCGTCTTCTTCGGTTGGCGCAAAAGAGCACTGAAGGTCAAAGCTTCTCGAACGGTAGAAGTAGCCAAATGAAGATCCTGCTGTTGGACGTAACCAGTCTTCCTTTGAAACCCAGTGTCTCTCTGGCGACCGTCAACAAGCATTTCACCACCTACAACACCCATTGTTGTTCGGCTGGCAAGGACGTCCAGCAACGTAGTCTTTCCGGCTCCAGATACACCCATAAGAGCTGTTAGTGTGCCCGGTTTGACCCAACCATCAACGTCATCCAAAAGTCTTCTTGGCTCGTTCTTGATTTTGATATCATAGTTGACACCATCCCAATGGAAGATCGCAGTCTGCTTTTGAATGCTGGCCGGAGCGTCAGGTACGGTCTTAGTTCGAGCAAGCACGACTTCTTGGCCATCAACCTGTGTCTCGACATCGGGCTTCGCGGCGAATTCTGGTACACGGCCTCGTCTGAAGAGTAGAACCTCACCCTTGGATTTCTTGGCGGAGATATATTCAGTAGCGAGGAGGTAGACAGTACAGCCAAGGACCATAAGGGCAAACATGATACCCAGGTTTCTATACACAATCGTTAGCAAGACCTAGGGGTTTCAGCTTGCATTGCACTTACCTCCACAGGTGAGACTTGTAGTATTGGTAATTGAGAGCCAGGTATCTATCTCCATCAATGAAATCCGCACCTGGCTCGCCGCCAGTCGCAGCGCAAACTCGCTCATCAGGGTTGACATTTGCGAAGGGTATGAACTGGGAACAAGCAATCTTTCGACCGGAGAACTGCAAAGATTGGTCAGCTATGAATAAAGAAAGGAAGCCATTTCTCATACCTCATTGATCATGAGAGCCTCAAAAGCGTAAGCCACAGGGTCGAGATAGTTCAGCCATCTGAACCAAGGATGCATATTCGTTACTGGAATAGCAAAACCGGTATAGATAACCAAAGCCAAGATGAAGATCGCAGCGGGTGCCATTGCCTGTGACAAACTTCGGGACAGAGCACCGATGGAACGGAAGAACATGGACATGGTGACTGTGCAGACGAATGTGAACAGGAAGAATACGAAGAAGTGGCCTGGCGTTCGTCGGAGATTCGTCATGAAGTATACCGTTAGATCGAATACGATTGTTGTTCCAATTTTATTCGGTAAGTCAGTAATCATAGATGCTATTGTAATGTTAGCGACCAATGCTTTCAACTCAAGGACTGGAGGCTACGTACCGACAGCTTCGGAAAACGGATGATAGAAGGCGTATTTCGATTGCTTCTCAACGATTCCCCGTTGAGCATACAGCGTCAAAATCTGCCCAAATATTAGATCATTACCCCGTTCAAAACACCACAGAACCAACTTACTTCCAACATAGACTGAAACGCGGCCATCAGAATAGCAAAGAAGAGCAAGGCACCTTTACTATAAAGCGCCGCCGAGGTATTTTGAAGATTATAGAAGACACTGCTAATGATCAACGCCAAAGCAGTCTGACCGAAAAGACTCGTGAAGAACAAACTCGCGTCACCACGCAATCTCTGGAAACCACGACGCGTGCAAAGCTCGATTTGCATAGGAACTGAGAGGGTGTAGGGAGATTTGACGCGTTGGGATTTTGCTTGAGTAGCTTGACGGGATTTCTTGAACTTCTCGAGATGCTCGCCGCCAATGGGGTATTGCTCTTCGAATTCTGCGATTTCCCGGAGGAGCTGTGCTCTGTCTTCGCTCTTTTGCCACGCTGCTGCGAATTCGTCCGGGGTGTAAGGAGTCTTGCCTTCGAATCCTGGTCTGACGATACGCTCAGCTGGACTGGTAAGAGAGGTGAGGAAATCGGCGGTCGTTTGCCTTAAGGGACATTCGAATCCCATGTTTACGAAGAATTCCTTTGCTGCGTGGATGTTGCCAAAGTAGATCTGTCTTCCTTCGTACAAAACGGCTACTTTGTCGAACACATCATAGATGGATTGAGATGCTTGATAGATTGCTACCACAGCTGCGCAGCCGGCCATTTCAGTTGACAGTCGTAGAGTCTTCACGAATTCTAACGCAGTAGCACTGTCCAAACCACGAGTGCTGTTGTCCCAGCATTGAAGAGGGCTTCCACCAAGTGCTCTGTTGAAAATTAGTGGCTGTTCAACAAATAGTCTTTGGAAGATGAGTGATTTCTACGTACGCTTCAGCAATACTAACACGCTTCCGCTCACCACCACTGACACCTCGAATGAAATCGTTTCCAACCTTCGTGTTTAGCGTGTGAGTAAGTCCAAATACAGCCATAATCACGTCCCTCATGTGAGCAGCATATTGATCTCTCGTGACGCCTGGAATCCGGTTTCGTGGTGCTAGAAACATATTAGACAACGTCCCTATACTAGTGTAACATTACCAACATACCTCGTGCTCGTGCAGCAAATTCCAACGTCTGTCCTACGGTCAATTGAGGGAAATGTACATCCACTTCGGCTTGGTAGATGCATTCTCCTCTGAAATCCTTGTGCATTTGTTCCATGGATATTCCCTGGTAGTTGATAGTCGTCTCCTTGTCAACATTGAAACCGGCCGTCTCTCCGGAAATCGTTTTCAACAACGTCGAACATCCACTGCAGAACCAGTAAGTCAGTACGCAGCTCCTCAGTACAAGACTGATAGTTCCTCACCTTCCAGGTCTACCCAAAACAACTAGCATCTCGCCACTGCGAACAAGTCCATCGAAATCCCTCAAAATCTGAATCTTGGTCTGTTGTCTCTGCCCAATAAGTCTCCTGAAGAGCCCACCGGCCTCCAATGGGTAATTCCCAAACGTCTTCTGGTAATCCGTCGACTCTCCAAACCCAAACGCGCTCAAGTTCTTGTACGCAACACCAGCAACCCTCTCAGGATATCTCTCTGGGTCCCGCGACTGAATGCCCACCAAAGTCTTCACCCAAGCCCTGTAGCTGAACTTCCCCGACAGCGGATCCAGCGCGGGGTTATCATGGTCGCCAAACGGGTTGACATGTTCGCCCTTTGCGTCTTTGACAGAATATTGCGTCAGCGCGCGCGCGAGGTCGTGGACTTTCTCTCCATCGTCTGAGGAGTCGATCATCGATTCGCCGGGTGTGGTTTCGCGGTCAGTCGAGTGGTTCGTCTCGGTCTTCTTCTCGATGAACTCCTCGACCTTGTCGGCTGCCTGTCCGGCCTGGGGTAAGGCTCCCCATGGGGTGGCAGAAGCCATAGCTGCGAATGAATGCAGCGAATTGATTAAAAAAAAAACTATGAGTTGAGAAGTAATTGGGAAAGAGGATTAAGGAAACATGGGCGCAGTGTTTTTTCTTCAGCTGGAGATGAAGAAGCGCAAGGAGAGATTGATTAAGGAAAAGATGCAGCCGTGCTCGGCGGAGGAGTAAATATTATTTAGCACACGAATACGATAGGAGGAAATGCACAAGGTGACGAACGGAGGGTCGGCTCGCCAGTCCACCGGTCCCTCGTAGATCTTGTAAATTTGAGGGTCCCCTGGCGCCCGGAAGACGTCAAGTGGATGGCAGGTTGATTTAGTGATTTGGCGTCCCCACGTTCAGGTTCAGGTTCAGCTTCAGCGCAGTGCGCACCCCGTTGCAGATTACGGGCCCAGTAATAATTTAGAGTGAAAATTCATAAAATGCACAGGGGCCAAGATTCCCAAGAGAGTGAGATTGAAGAAAAACAGTCAGCAGTACGTAGTAAATCTCCAGCGATTCATCCAATCACCTTCGCCTCTTCTCTATCTGATCCTCACCGGAAGGCCGTGTAACCGAAGCCGAAGCAGATGAGAGCAAGTCTAGACGGACCCGCCAAGGGACCCTCGGTCTGTTTATCGATACAGCCAATTGTGGACCACGCTTCGCGAGCTCCGGATGCCGGGACGTTGAGCAGCCGTTCGCCAGGGCCATTATTTTCGTGTTCGGATGGGGGATAGACTCAATGAGAGTTGCGGAACTTGTGGTTTTCCACGTGGTGGAAGAATTGCGGAGAGTTTTCGCGTACATGGCTCAATGTTTGTCCTTATTATGTGGGGTGATGGAGACTTACCGGTGATATAAGAATGCCGAACTCATCTCGACTCATCGGAAAGGCTTGGAATGTGGATGATGTTTCGGTGCATTTTTGAGAGGTAGGCTGAACGAATGCGAAAGCATCAATGAATTCGCGTTCGCATTTTACTTTACCCAGCACACGATCAATATTTTGTTTATGCACATGCAGTAATTGTTATTCTCCTTTTGTACTCGTCATACATCTACATTGATGGCTCCGAGAAGCTGCAGTCAAGCGGCGAAGCAAAGTAAGATTATGACTCTATTTATCTTCCATCTTTACAGCTCCAAGAATCTCGGATACACCGGTCAAATACACAACGTCGTACAATTAGGGTTCAAGATATAACGGCTGCCTAACCTTACCGTTGAGTATGTTGTGCTCCCACAGCCGCATCAGAGTTCAGCCCTAATTCCGCCGAGAAAGCTCGGCCCCTCCTTGCTTCCAGTCCGCTATCTCGCATTCAAACTAAAGAATACGGTCTTACACAGTGATTTGCATGACCTTCAATATCTTGCAAAAAGTGATGTGTTCTTGAGCGAATTCAGAGGTGTGAGTAAGTCGGGTAAATGATTACACCGAGCACACGAATAGTTTACGATTCAACCCCCTTCTGCTCTTCGAATCGAGCTTCCTGATCTTATATGAGCATAGAAGGATCTTTTCCGCCGAAAGATTAGGTCCTCCCTTTCCGGACTCGTTTATTGGGGGGTTTCAGGTAAAGACTTCCTGGACTACATGTGGCAGACACAGAAAATGGAACACTATGCCGCCCCGGGAATCTCGGAAACCGGAAAATAATCCAAAATAAGGGTATTAGAGGAACAGAACTAGAGTTGCCCCTATCCTCGTAGATGGAGGAAATAAGATATATCATTAAAAATATGGTATTCAAACGTTTATATATCATGGCTCATAAATGCGGCACATTTGCGCTCGCCAGCAGTAAGTTCAGAATACTGACCACGCCTTCGCCCAGGATGAGGCCACTAGCCAGTATCACAATAGGTGTTTCCTCACGCCGCTTGTAGGTGCGCCAGTAATAGTTCACGAAGCCGCCGATGGCTCTCGCGAGAGTGAAAGAGGGGACGTTATACATGCCTTCACGCATTAGTATCACACGAAGATGGGGTTTGAACGGGCAACTTACCAACTGCAACAGCAATCCCCCCCGGCACCCAAGGATGCCACCTTTTCCCCGCCCCATAAATCCTCACCAGCGTCGTCCCCGTAAACACGACCGCCGCGCCGGCAGCCCACTGCCACGCCATCTCTGGCAGCCCCTTCCCCGTCACCAACCTAGCAGTGAATATCCACACGTACCCCGTAGGAACCTGGAACAAATCCCCTGGAACCTCATACACACTCGTGTAAAGGCGGTAAATGAACGCAGACACCACCGCACCAACTGCACTACCAATAATCTGACCCCAGAATTGCGCATTGGGTGCAGCACCCAGAAGATGCCCAGTCTTGAGATCTTGCATCAGATCGCCAGCCTGCAGAGCCCCAGACTCGGATACAGCGCCTGCAATGAGGTTGATGAGCACAGAGTTCTTGTTTGATTGCGGGATTATGAGCGCGAAGAAGAGTTGGGCGAGTTTGGATATGCCGGAGACGGGGTTCAGGTCTGTTTCTCCCAAGGCTCGCACGCCCATGATGGAGAGTACGAGAGCCATGAATACGGCTGTGATGGTGGCGTAGAGGGGAACGAGGGCGCCGAAGACGACGCGGATGGCGATTATGCAGAAGAGGATTGAGAGGGCGAGGCCGATCCAGACGGTCAGATTGGAGACTAAGTGCTCAGGTGGCGCGTCGGGTTCAGGTAAGTCTTTGATTTCGTCTCCACGTACTGGAGAAGAGTCATCGTGCGCTGATGGTCCAGTTCCCTCGAGGGGTGTAGAAACGTCTTCTTGACCCGCGAGAGGGGCATATCCTGTCGTTGATTTACCGCTTCCGCCCCCAATTTGAAGCAGACCTTGCCAATCTCCCTTCTTGAATTTTCTGCGAACATCCTTGAAATATCTTCCGCCATTCATGACCACTGGGCGGAAAGCAATATATCCAAGACTGATGACTGAATCGGCAAGCATAATTGCCAATGATATCCAAACAATCCAACCTTTGCTCCCCGTCTCCCAATCATCAACGGGTCCAGGAGCCCATCCTCTATTCTTTGCAAGAGGAGAGAGTATTCCCCAGCCAACAACAGCTCCAATAAGCATATGCGTAGTTGTTGCAGGTCCCATAATGATGCCTTGACCAACATACGCCAGTGAAGGGTTGATAGTCCAAAGCCAATTTTCCGCCAATGTAAATCCAAAGACCGGTAGATTCCTCAAAATCGGGAAGAAATACGTAGCAAGCGTATAAGCTCCCGAAATGGCGAAGGAAATCACCAACAGCTTAACCTTAGCTTTCCAACTACTCTGCGCCCCCTTATGAACCTCCTCCTCATCCGCCTCCCTCTCTGCATCCTCCGTGTTCTCAAGCGGTCCATCAGCTGTAGTGTCCTTCTTATGCAAGACGCCAATCATAAGCGCCGTAGCAGTACCAGAAGGAAACTTCAGCTTCTCCCTAATAATAACCTGCCTCCTCAACGGCACCGCAAACACCACCCCAAAAAAGCACAACCCCAACGCCCACAACACCATCGACCCTAGACTCAAAAATATTGGCCCCCCTTCCTCTCCCTTCAACATGTAATTTAACGCCGGCATAACACCCACGAACCCGCACCCAAGCGGCATCGTCCCCATACTGCCCGCCACAGTCTGCACCAGCACATTTTCCACGGGTGTAAATGGCAGACTCAGGTGCTTGGATAGTGTGCGGAAGAGCGCGAAGCCGATGAGCGAGGATGGCATGCTCATGGATGATACCCATCCGGTTTGTAGCCCGAAGTACATATTTGAGAAACAGATTATGAGGCCGACGAACAGACCTACGGCTAGGCCGCGGAGAGTGAAGTTTTGGCCTTCGGAGGCATGGTAGGCGATGTAGCGGCGCGCATCGCTTCGTCGTCTGCGCTCTTGTTGTTCTGATGTTTCTTCTGGTTCTTCGGGGGAGGATGAGGGTGGGATGGATTGGTAGGAGTGGGAGCTGGGTCCTCCTCTATCGGGAGCCATAGTGGTCTGTTTACTGGTGTGGGACGGTGCGGATGGATGTTAGGAATGCATATGGGGCGAGAGGTAGAGAGAATGGTGGCTTCTGCGAGAAGGGAAAGCCATGGTGAGACATTCACTCTTGAGGTCATACTCGAAGCTGTGGATGACCAATTTCATTGCGCGATTCCGATGGAGATGTTTGCGCGGCCAATTGAAAACGATTTCATTGCAGGGATACTTTGCCGGAGCCCGAGTAGCACGTGAGGTAAGTCATTCTTGGGAAGATGATTGCTGTTGATTGTGAAAGTTGTGAAGTAAAATGTAAGAGAAGATAACGTTACGAAAAAATACTCAGTCGAAGGGCTTCTTTTTCGCGAAATTATTGTGATGCTCGAATGGTTCATCGTGGTTGATGGATATTTGATCTCCAGCGTATGAGCCACTAAACTTCCAGTGCCGCGGACGCTGAAACTTACCTTTACAGGAGTGTAGGTACGACTTGCTTCTTGTAAACTGAGCTAAATGGTTTGCCTAGAACAGTGACAGGCTACTTTTATACTTCTCAACTCGACTATTATGCCCTCACCATGACAATCACATTGATGTTTCCAGCCATTTGGTACCATCGCGGGTGGCTGCAGCCCCCATCTCTTTAGCGAGCAGCCCCCTAGATTGAAAAGGGGCTCGAGGAGGGTCATCCAAACGCGGCTTACCAATTTCAAAATCACTGACCACAACATAAAGATCCTCCCTCTGGTGTTCTTATTAGTTATATTGAACAATCTCCACTGAATACAACTTCATCTCGAAAAGTATTGTGGTCAATAAAATGAAGTTCCCCCCCCCCAATATAAAATTGCTTCGTACCTCCATACTTGCCGATCCGATAATACATTCAACCACACCCAAAATTCTCCATCTCACAGACTAAAACACTAGGTAAAGATCATCAAGCAACTTCAATTGGAGCAAAGTACATAAACACCTAGAATCCCCAACAGAAATACCTCAACCTCAAGAAGTCCTCCACAGCATCTCCCCCACAGTCTCTACAGAATTTCCATTTCCATCTCCATTTCCAATTCCAGTTCTATCAGCTCAACTCCTCAGAACTCTCCACAATCTCCAACATAAAAACACAAAATGCTTTTCACCCTCCCAGCCCTCGCCCTCTTCCTCGCCTCCGCTCTCGCTGCTCCAGTCCCACAAGTACAATTCCCCTTAGCCTCCCTTGCCTCTAACTCTCATTAACCACCTAATAGGGGCTCCCAGGGCTCTCGGGGCTCAATGTTCTTCTCCCGGATCTTCCCGTCACTGATAATCTTCTTTCAACCGCCGCTCCCGTCGTGAACGACCTCGGTGGGACGGTGGGCAAGGCCACTGGTATTCTGGGTAATCTTGGTGGTGGTGGGCTTGGTATTAAAGTCTAGGTGGCTGGTGTGGGTGTGTTGATTTGAGTGTTGGGTGGTGGAGAGAGGTGTGGGGAGAATTGGAAGAAATGAAGGGGTTCAGTTGGGTTGGTTGAATGGTGTGGTTAAGGGAGGGTGTGAGTGTATAGTTGACGTGTTCTGTCTGAACTGTTCCTTTTGTTAGGAGAAAAAGTGTATCAGTATGTCTCATACTTTAAATATTTCAAGCGCAGTGATGTTTCAAGTGAAATTCTTCAGTACTTCATACATATTTTGCAACGGTACAGTAGGCTAGGCGAGGGGGAGAGCACAGCATTATCAAGACCAAAATCAGAGAAACCTGGTTGAGGCGATCAATTAGAGTTTAAGTCCATTATAAGAACTAGGCATCCACCTTGAGCATCTTTCAATTTCAAGCTGTCCTTCTGCCCCAATGATGGTTTTTGAAATCGGGTAAGGTTCCAAGCATGACCCCCTAGGTTTTAGCGACTCGCTCATTGACTTTCAGGGTGCCGGGTCGCTAAAACTAGGTGCAAGAAAATTTCTGCCGGAATTTCTGTTGGCGCTTTTGCGCTGTAATCTTGGTCTGATACATACCTAGGTAAGTGTTGTCTTGTCCTTCTGTCGAACGCTCACCGAATATAGCAGCATCATCAGCAACAAGTTATTCGTACCTTCCGCATCAGAATAGAATGAGGTTATGCACTACAGGGGTTGCGCACCAGTTGTTTCCGCCACTCATGCACGAAATCCGCCAGAAAGCAATACAACCTCATTCATGTGCCGCCATACGGCTTCAGCTTTTGACACCTTACACCGAGAAAGATGAGCGAGGCTTCGGCAGCTGGAGCACCTATCACTCAAGAACACTCACAAAGCGATGAGTTCGACCTCCCCAGCACCTCAAATACCACTCCTCCGACTCCGGATGACATCGACCGATGGCGGTATCATATCAGCCTCCAGGAATTTGGAGAAAGTCTGCATGCCGCAGCCCAGGCTGTGTTTCCCAATCATGAAAGATCTAGATATACGAAAGTATTTGTTCTGATGTTGTGTTGGGAAGATGAGGATCCGCGATTGCCTGTGTCTGTGGAGATCGACAAATTATTCAATGTATTCAAGTATACTTACAATTTCGAGACAGAGATCTGGAGAATACCTGATCGCAATTCCCATGCCAGATCCAATCAAAAGATTCTCGATTTCGTTGAGATAGGGGACGATAGCTTGGACCACTTGAAAATCATATATTATGCGGGACATGCGAAACTGTCTAAGAATCGACTTCTGACTTGGACGAGGTAAGCCACCACCTTCTATTTTTGGGTTGAGCTCATAAAATCATAGCTGGCGAGACAATAATCTGTCTAAATGCCCCACTGTGAAGTGGAGTGGCATTCAGAACGTTCTCGAAGAAGCACAAAGCGACGTCTTAATCCTCCTGGACTGTTGTGCTGGAGGCGCGGTAAACACCCTCGAAGGCAACGGGGTGACTGAACTCATTGCAGCTTGCGGATACAATGCTATCGCCAACGGCGTCGGTCCGTATTCTTTTACCCATGCATTAATCCTCGAACTTCTGGACCTCAGCAGCAAGCCACCGTTCACTGTTGCCTATCTATACAACAATATTTTCACCCGCATTCAAGGGCGAATGCCTGAAGATGGGCGCGAACGGCATCCACCTCCCATTCATCTGGTGTTGACACAGGAAAGCCGGCTACCGCGGAGTATCCAGCTTGGTAAATGCCCAAAATTGAATTTGGCTGAAATATTTGAGTTGGAATCTCGAGAAATTAGTTCTGTTGCCGAAGGAAAAAGGCCAGAAAGAGCAGATACATCATCAAACCCGCCTGATAATTCTGCTGGAACAGGCTCCTTTCCCCGAATGAGTCCTTCATCGCCTCCCGCCGAGGTACCGAGACTAGCGTTCGCAATCCGTTTGAATGACACCTTACGACCTGATCAACTTAGAACTGATCTTTTTGTGGAATGGTTGCGCAGCGTACCTGCCGTCGCTGAGGAGGTGAAAGTTGAAGCTGGCTTTGACAGTTTCTCTTCCCTCATCATTTTGTCGATTCCGATATCCCTGTCTACGTTTCTCCCTGATAACAGGGCTATTGTTTCTCTTGGGCCTATCACATCTCTTAACAAAGTTCGCCCTCCAAAACCAGTAGCCCAAAAGGCGCGTGTCATAAACTCTTGGGAACCCCCCGGGAAGTCTGATACTGGACCTCTGGGAAGAGAACAAACAATCGTGATTGAGCCATCTCGAAATTCAAAACGAAGCAAAGCTGGGAAGCAGGGACCAATCTTTCACCAGCCAAGTAATTCTATGGAACCGCCTCGACAGCCAAAACCCATACCAGGCCGACCGCAGCCTCCAAGTGGATTCACGTCTGTCCTTGCACAAGTCTCGGAAGAAGCTAATACCCCCATCCCTTCAAATGTGCGAGTGAAGAGTCCAGGAACTTCTAGCAATCTCCAATCAGCTAAGCGTTTGCCCATTGTCGATGAGGGGCAGAAGGGTAGTCAGAAGCTAGGATATCCTACCCCACCCTCATCCGGCGAAGCGACTCCAAGGTCAAGCCAAGAGAACTATGGGCCGCTTCTAGATGGGAGGTAATGTCTTTAAGTATGTGAAGGATGGTTTGAGATAGGAAGTTCTTTCGAGTGTCTGAGATCGCCGCTTCGGAGGAAACTCGGAACTTTGTGGATGTGTTCTGTACAAATTAATGTGGAGTGGGGTATCTACATATGCTGCCTTCGTTGTACAATTCAGACCAGGACATTTGTTTGCAAAGACCCGACTCTCGTCTTACAAGTGGAAGAACCAGTTCCCAATTTGATGCAATTTAAATGGTTCATTGCTTGGAATCCGCTTTCTCGGTGCTCTGCGTCTTCTCAACGACCACATCTGCCACTTTTACACCCGCGGCCTCCTCCTGCTTCGGATCGCCATTATCTTTGCCTTCTTCCGCATCCCGCACGCCATCAATCTTTTTAGGCGGGAGATTCTTCTTGACGCTGCACCACTCCATCGTCAAAGCTCCAAGAACGGCGAGGCAGGCCACGATAAGACCAACTTGAAAGCACACACGCAGGGAATTATTGTAGCCTTCCAGAGCAGCAGCGCGGTAAGCCGCCGGTATGATGTCAAGGATTTGGGTAGCTCCAGATCCATGGATTATTTGAGGAGTTATGTCCGGGATATCAGCGAGACGGTGGGTCAGCTGGTTGTCGAGCACGTTCTGACCGACTGAAGTGAAGATGGCACCGAAGAGGTATTGGCCGAAGAACATGAGAGATGCGCCAATGGATACATCCTCACGCGGCAGCACCGTCTGCGCGGCCATATTCGGCGCTTGCGAAGAACAGCCCAAACCGAAACCATATAAGATCTGGAAGCCGATCCATTTTGCCTTGGGGGTGTCAACCTCAAGGATTGTGAGCAAACCGGCGCCGATTGATGTTAAACAGGTGCCGAATATTAGGAAGGGAGTGTAATATCCAATCCGCGAGACGAGTATACCAGTAACTACCGATGCTACAACGACGGGCATCAACATAGGGAGAAGACGGATGCCGCTATCAACGGCCGAGACGCCCTCTATGGCTTGGAACCAAACGGGAAGATAATAAACTAAGGCTCTGGCGTTAGTATGCCGTTACTTTCCTATCGAATTGTACCAGACCCACCGAAGAGGTTCATATTCGCTCCAATGCAGGAACTGACCCAGAATCCGGAGGCCACGCTGCGCTGCCTGAAAATCCGGGGTGGTAATGTGGCCTGCTCTGGTTTCCATACTTGTATCAAGGCGAAGGCGATCAGAAGCGCAAAAGCGAGCGTAAGTAGCGCGATAATACGCCCTTCACTCCACTACGTCTAGTTAGATATGCCGTACAATCGGACATAAACCAGATCTAAAACTCACAGGATAGGTGGTTCCACCCCATTGTAAGGCCAAACACAGGCAGATGACACCCGGAAGGAGAGCAGCCATGCCTAAGAAATTGAGTTGTAGCAGCTTGTCTTTCAATGGTATCTTGGTTTCTGGGCGGTCAGAGATCTGGAGTAAGAAGAACACAAGCACCATGACCACTGCTCCCAATGGAAGGTTGAGGTAGAAGCACCATCTCCATGTAACATTTGAAGTGAAAGCACCTCCGATTAATGGCCCGGCTATGGAACTGACTCCAAATACTGCGCCAAAGAATCCCTGGTATTTCGGCCGTTGATCTAGCGGGACAGCATAGACAATGACAACTATCTAAGACGCATCGTGTCAGGTATAGGATTGAGTTGTAGACAAGCTTGTCCCGGGGAAGGAGAGGGAAAACATACAATGCCAGATATCACACCTCCAGATCCCAGACCAGCAATAGCTCTGCCAAGAATAAAAGCAATGGAGCTCGGAGCCGCCCCACAAAGCGCCGATCCAACTTCGAAAAGTAGGATGGAGGACAGAAAGGTGCCTTTGATGCTGAAGACTTTGTAAATCTTCCCAAAAACTAATTGAAAGGCACAACTGGTCAACATATATGAAGTACCATACCAGCCAATATCTCCAGCGGAATCAAACTCGTTCGTGATTTGTGGAATAGCGGTCGAGATGATGAGGCGGTCCTGCAAATCAGGTTGGTCAGTTTAGGTTCTTTCTTGTTGCAATCTAAGCACGGACGGGATACGAACCAGAGACACAAGGAACATGGTAATGAAGATGGACGTCATAAGCACCGCGAGCTTGATGCCAGATGGATATACAATGTCTGATTGGCTTTGGATCGGACCCTCTGACTCGGGCTTGTCTGCCATAGTATCCCCTCTTTCGCTGGCGGAGTCTGTGACAGTTGGAGTCTTGCTATTTGCTGGCGAAGGCGACACAATTTCGTCCCCCCGTGGCTTTATTCCCTTCATTTTGAAAACCATATCGATTTATCTTGAGGTTGCAAGTGCAGGGTAGAAACAATTAAGATGCGAGCGTCCAGGGTGATCGGAAGGAATTGTTTGAAGGAAATAGGAGAAACAGAACAAAAAATATCTAGAAATCTAGAGAAGTAAACATTAGATACTTTCTACTTTGAAAATATCTGCAGCATCATTTGTGCGGCTCACACGTAGGTATAAGTGCTACTGTGAAGGAGGACGCGATGTCCCAAAAGAGTAATTTCGGATGGTCGGACATCACGTCCAGCCATCGCAGCGTGAAAAGATTCGGCCATAATATCTTGGTCCGGAAACGACTATTTGTGCCGCACGGCTGTGAAAACGGAATTAGGAGGATATAAAGGAGTACAAAAGATACAGGGAGCATTCAGATGTATGCACTGACTGGTAGAATGATTTGCTGGTTCGGGTAAGGCGTTGGGGAACGGGTCGCAAGATTGTATTTTTGTAGATATCTGACCTACCCTACCAGACTGGATGATGAAATGGGTCATAATCTTGCCAGTAGATGTAATAGAAGAATAACAGGGTTGCGAAAGGCATCACAGTTGGTGCCAAGTTCCACTCGTGGCATTTTGATGGAGATGTAAACGTGAGTGAGGTGACAGATTTGGCACGTGCGCCGATAGTAGTACTGGAGGTCTTTTCGGAACTGAAAAACATTGGATTCAGCTGGTGTCTATATAGATGTTTCAATAGACATTACCTAGATTAATTAGAGCCGTATTCCTGGACGTTTCAATATTCAAAAACTTGGACATTGGAATTTTTGGGATTTGGCGCACGGACCAAGTTATATTCGATACTGTACCTCCCTCCGTACAGCATTGTTCAGAGCCGCGCCCCAGCCCCCTTTTTAAATATTGAAGTCTACCACCATGTCGACACAGCTTGAATTGTATGCCCCGGAACGCAAGCCCTAAACCCTCAGAATGTTTTCAGTCTTTGAACCAAACTCGGTCATTCAAAGCCCGCTCACTCCGAAGCCACCTACAAAGCCTAGTCGACGCAGAGAGAAGCCCCAACTGTCCTGCACGATCTGCAGACAGAAGAAGTGACGTTTGGCTCCCCCCAAGAAACCTAATACGTACTTACATATCTACAGGTTGAAATGTGATCGCACAAAGCCGTGCAGTAATTGCAAAAAAAGAGGACAGCCCGAATCATGTGACTACATCAAACATGACCCTTCTCGTATGCGGGCTTCTGGGCTGCAAGGGCCAAGAAACGTTCATGAGAGAGTTCGAGAGTTAGAGGAGATGGTTAGGACTTTGCTGGATAGCCAGTCCATCCAAGATAAAGATGTCCCTACAGCAGAGAGATCGTCACCTGGCTCAAGTCTGACAGGACCGGCACAAGACGACGCTTTTACTCAATCTTCAGCGCCATCGCCTCAGCAAATGATGGACCCAAATGTGCCAGAAGTATCTTTGGGTAAATTTACGAAGACCAAAGATCAAGTGAGCTTCGTGGGCAGTGAGCATTGGGAATCTATCCTCGAAGATATTACCCAGTTAAAAATTGATATGGAGACTCCCGACCCTTCTGAGGTAGCGGACTTCAAACCCTCAATTTTGTTTGGTATAACGCCTGCGTCTAGATCCGAAATTATGTCCTCAATTCCCCCGAGGCCGATCTGCGACAGGCTGATCTCTCGCTGGTTTAGAACTATGGACCTCGCACCCAGTAGGTTTGCTTTTTATCTGATGGAAATTAATCTGAGCACTGAAATAATCATAGTGCTACTTCACGCTCCGACATTCATGAAAGAGGTTAGAAGGCGCCGAATGAGAACCGTGGGAGTGTATTCGCTGACACTTGTCTGCTAGTATGATCGGATGTTCCAACAACCCAACGAAACGCCTTTGATGTGGATTGGGCTTCTATTTTCTATTCTTGGCATTGCTTCCTATTTCTTTGCTGTGGCTGGCGACGACTTACCAACGATGCCTGAACCTTTCACTTCTATGTGGGAGATGACAGGCCATTTCCGGGACAGGACTGCGCAATGCCTCGTAGAGGTAAATTATCTCCGCCCCAAACGATACACCATAGAAACTTTGTGCTTTTACTACGCACTTGACAAATTTCAAGCCAGAGAGTCGGAGTTTGGAGCTTACGTTCTCACTGGAATCATTGTTAGAGTCGCGATGCGGCTTGGTTATCATTGTGATGCAAGCCACTATCCCAGCATATCGCCGTTTCAAGGTGAGATGCGGAGGAGAGTATGGTCTATGATCTACCAACTCGATCTTGTCACTTCTGCACAAGTCGGACTTCCTCGAATGATTAGGGATGCAGAGACCGACACTGCCGAGCCCAAGAATCTACTGGACACTGATTTTGATGAAGATGCAATTGAGCTCCCGCACCCACGACCAAGCACAGATGTCACCCCAGTGGCTTATGCGATATTCAAAGTTCGACTACTTCGACAGCTGGGACAGATCGTGGACCAGACCAATTCAATTACAGCGCCTTCCTACGATGAAGTGATGCGGCTCGATGCTAAACTCCTGGAAACACATGCTACGCTTCCACCATACTTGATCATGCGCTCACTAAGCCTTTCAATAACCGATGACGCAGATGTAATTCTCCGAAGGTACGCTCTTGAAGCATGTTTGCAGAAGAGTCGCTGCGTGCTGCACCGTAAGTGAACTTCTTAGTGCGAAATTGCTTCTTCTGATAGGTTTGAGGGCTGAGATATCAGCTCCCGAAACCTATCCCACCCTTGTTCCCAACTCTACTCCTGTGGGGTTCTGATTCGTACACAAGAAGTAGTGCTGACTACGAGACTCTGTCCAACAGGGAAGTACCTCATTCCGGGTAAATCCAACCCTCAGTTCCGGTACTCGAGAACTGCCTCTGTCGATGCTGCATTGAAGCTCTTGGATATTCAGTGTAGTTTCTTTGATGCTACTGAACCTGGTGGGCAACTGCATGGTGAACAATGGAGAATGTCTGCTATTTTTAATCAGGATTACCTGCTTGCAGCAATGGTTCTCTGTTTAGATCTTACTTGGGGATTGAAAGTGGGTAAAACTCCGTCTCTTGATTCTGAAGACGAGATTGAGAAAATGTGGCCACGAAATGAGAGATTGAAGAACCTCCAAAGAAGTTATGCGATTTGGTCCAAGTCAAGCAAAACATCGGGCCTCGCAGCAAAAGCAACCCAGGCTTTGAGATTTATGTTGAAGGATCTCGAGCCCAGCTACTCGGTAGAAGTTGTCTCTTCGGCCTCTGATCTATCAAGCCTCTCGGGTATGCTTTTTCTGTTAGTCTTTCCGTCCTTATGAAACTGACCATTTCCCCTTAGATGATACACCCGCCCCGCAAATACCTACAGACAATGATCAAGCACACTTTGGGGCTCCCAATAAGTTTGACATTGGCGCCGAAGGTTTTGTAGCATCAACAACAGCAGATTTTTTCACCGGGACGGTGGATACAGAAATGAATTTCGACTGGGTAAGTCACATACGCCAGACTAGTCTCAACTGCAAGCATATGTTGATTGTAACAGGGACTGTGGGACAGCCAATTCCTCCCTACAGCATTCGCGGAACCCGATTTCAACTCGTCAACCTTTCAATAAAATCAATTGCCTGCGAAAGACGTGTTTGCTTGAGACTCCGTTTACTGCGACTATCACTTCGGTGAGACTAGAGAATTTCTTGACCGGAGTGGATAAGTTGTTGACTTCAATATTCTGCAGCCAGGCCCTTTCGTCTACCTACGAGCATGTCAGTCCTCAACTACAATACCAGTGAAGCGACATCAGCTCATAAGTGCAAATATTGATGCATCATTTCCCCTACATTTTTTGATTCCGGGAACCGCAATGCTAGCCAGTGTCAACTCACCTGTCCTGTATTGTATCGATCAGTGATGTACAAATTTGCCAATTTAGAAATAGTTATCCGTGTCATTGTCGTACTTTTTGAGTCTTCAATGTTTCCTCTTCCAGGCCAATTCCAACTGGCACGTTAAATTCATCTACGATTTAATGTGATCTTTTCAATCGAAGTCAATCAGCACTTATGCTTTTTTCTCAGGTCCCCACTTAAGGAACTTTGGGCTGTCATTGGTTCGATGATCGCCCCCAACTACTGTGGCATTACCCGCCGTGCATGCAAGGGCTACAAAGCGCTAGCTCTTTCCGTCACCGATTACCTCCGACCAAAAATCGAGTTGAGCAGCTCAACCTCAAAATTGAGTCACGAAGTGCATTTCACATCTGATTACTTACCCCAGGGCGATATCCTAAGCATTGAAGGCATCTCATTGTCATTTAATCAGATTGCTTCGCTATGGTGTTGGGCAGTTTGGGGAGGAAGCGACGGAGACTAGACGCAAATGAAACAGAGGAGCCAACAGAGAAAAACGAGGCGATAATATCCAGTACCGGAGGCACGAAACATCGATTACGCCCTAGAACTGGCACGGCTGTCAGAAAATTAAGGCCGGTCGAAGAAACCGAACCTATAGCAACGCTCTCAAGGTCTCGAACAGACTCTTGCCGCTCCGAGCCTCGTGCCCAAAGCTCCGAGGAAACTAGCACTCAGAAAAAGGCATTTGGGGCCGAACCTTTATCACAATATATTGGGCTCCCTCAGGACAAAACTGTTTGTTCCTTTCCAAGTCCTCCCCTTTCCGGATATGATCTCGATCGGTTGAACTACCACATCGATCTCCAGGACTTTGGCACAAATCTTCAGCAGGCTACCAATGCAGTTTTCTCCAGTGATCGAAGATCAAAATACACGAAGGTCTCGGCACTTCTTCTATCTTGGGAGGACGAGGACCCGCAGCTCCCCGTATCGTTAGAGATCAAAGAACTAAAAGATGTCTTGGTCAACCTTTACGGATTCGAAGTGGATGAATGGAACATTCCAGCCGCCAACAGCCACGGCGCTCTTAATTTGAAGATACTGCAATTCCTGGAGGATTCTAGTACTAAACACTTAAAGCTGGTGTACTATGCGGGCCATGGGAAACTGAGTAATCACGGGCAGGCTATTTGGACCAGGTTGGTTTTCAGAATTGTTATTTGATCTCTTCACATTCTAACTTGATTCAAAAGTCACCGGAATCAGTGTATGGAGCGGCCGTCTACAGTGAAATGGTCTGGGATTCAAAACGCTTTAGAGGAATCCCTTTCAGACGTGTTGATTCTCTTGGACTGCTGCGCTTCTGGCCTGAGTAACACAGACGAGGGTAAGCAGAAGACTTGAATTCGTCAGGAATTATAACATCGGGACATAGACCTGACTCTGTCATAGGCAACGGCGTAACTGAACTCCTTGCCGCTTGCGCTTTCAATAATATAGCGAACGGAGTCGGACCGTATTCCTTTACTCATGCTCTGATTTCCCAATTGCGAAAATTGGCTCATCTGCCATTCTTCACTGTCGGACATTTGTATAATCTGCTCTTCGCCAAAGTTCAAAGCTTCGAGATCGACGATATATCAAGGAAGAAGGCGCCAATTCATCTAGTGTTGACGCAAGACCGTCTTCTCCCACGAAGCATTCGCATCTCAGCAAGGCGGCCTCACCCACATCTGAGTCGAGCCTCAAATCACATCATTTCAGGGCGAACACCATCTAGCAATAATGAATGGAATTCCGAAGCGGCTTATGTCGAGCAGGACACTCCATCACCACAAACCTCGCAAACCTCGACTGGCATATTCAGCCTTGAAAGTGGCGGAGAGTCATCTTCATCCTCCATAACACAGATTTCAGAGTATCCCCGCATTCTTCTTAGTATCCGGGTCAGCGAGAATATTAAGCCAAGCGAACTATCGCCTGAGCTCTTTGCGGAGTGGCTTGGGACTATACCATTATCCACAAAGTCTGTCAGGGTCGAAGCTGGATTTGCTAGCGACTCGACGCTGCTGATGGTTTCGGTGCCAATTGCGCTTCTTGGATACTTACCAGAGAACCCTGCCATCACCATGCTTGGGGTCACACGCTCTGCAAATTTGCTCTGCACGATTACAGATCATCAGCCTACGCTGCCAAATATCTCAGGTCTCAGAGATGATATCATGGAAGAAAAACAACAAGACACACAGGACTCTGGCTTTGAAGAGTTGAGCATGATTTACGACGATATAACAGAGTCTCCAAAAGCTTGGAGAGACAGCCCGAAAATGGTGAGGACAGTTGAATGTTTCTCGATCAGGCTCGCACTAATGTCCCCTAGAAATCCATACCACCCGGTCGATGCCATAGCTGCAATCGAGGAGAAACACCACAATGCAGAGGCGTTCCTGACGGGCCCAGAAATATTTGCACCGCCTGCGGGCTCGATTACCAGAGCAATTCAAAATATGGTCAGAAACAAATTCCAAAATCAGGTTCCCCACTCCGCCAATCAATTTCCTTGCCTCCGGAGGAGATTAGTTCCCCATCCGTCAGGAAGACCTTATTCCAAGGTCCGCCTCCAGAGTTCCCAGAATCATCTGACACACTTTCTCTTTTGAGAAAAGAATTGGAAGAGAAGGAGCAACTGGTTGCAGATTTGCGAGAAGATTTGAAAAATGCGAAAGCCTTGTCGAATAAACTTGAGCGGAAATCCGGCAAAGATCCCCGACGAGATGACGATAGTAGAGACAAGGATGAATTAGAAATGCTCCAAGACAATGAGTATGGGAAAGTATTTGCCGACTTTGAGCAAGAAGAACATGACGATCCTGTTAGATCGCCTACTCGCGGAAGCCAGAAATCCATCCCGCAGGCGCACGTGGGCGCTTGCAAAGTTTGCCATCAGCTGGGAATCGACTGCGATCGAAGTCTCCCTCGCTGCCGCACCTGTGAATACTTAAACGCTCGATGTACTGGTTTCAATCCTCTTTCCCAAAAAGAGCCCTCAAGAAGGTTAGTCTCTTATGTTACACCCAAGTCTAACCGAGACAGTGGTGACTCTTGCAGCTACGTTGTCTTCCTCGAGAATAGAGTTCACTATCTAGAGCAGCGGCTTGACAATCACATCATTCCTTACAAACCCGGAGACGGCTTCGACCAAGATGATCAGGCAGAAGTTTTCAAAGCAAGCCACGATAGCACGACAGCGCTCGCCGCTACTTCGTCCCATGTTTCAAATACACTCTTGCACATAGGCGATAATCATGGCTCACCAATTACACCTCCAATATCCGCAGCACCACTGGCGCCAGACTCGAGTAACGCAACGCGCAAAAGCCATCTAGATCTGCCCAGGATTGTTGTCATCTCTGATGAAAACGTATGCACAGAAGCCATCTTCCCAATAACTCCAGCAAGTTCCGAGACAAATGTTGCCGATCAAAATGGGCTATTCACAAGTGAAGAAATTGAAGTACTCCACTCCAGAACCCCGGTTTCACCCGCAAACGACCCACTATTCAGGTGGCCAAAAAGATAGCCCCATTGAATCAGCGGACTCTCAAAAGTAACGAAAGCCTCCGCTCTCGCTTTCAAGATCCGGTAGCGATTGGCAACCAGCTTTCTGGGGCCCAGATCTAGGTGAAGAACCGCCCCAGAAATTCGACCCCAGCCCCTATTCCGGAGTAAAAGACGTCGAAAGCTATATTTGATCGTATGAGAAGAGTTCTCTCGTACGCATTCCATCCAACCCCAGAGCCACTATATTATCGCAACTGATCTTTCCCTTCGCCTACCCCAACGCCAGGAGAACCCCCCCCCAATCCAGGCAAGCAACAACCGAGTCTTCTAAACCAATCATACGTAAGCTAATCCTTCTTCCAGACTCCAGCTCAAGATATTCACGGGGATAACAGGATCCGCAGACCCAGACTTAATCGAATCAACGATCGCCAGAATCCAATACAGAGGAGGACAGGAAATGAGTTCTTCGGACATAACTCGCTCCATCAGGACGTCAGTGGATTGCTTGCCTGTGGGCAAAGTCCTCAGGCCCATCTCCTCTCTAATTTCAGTTTAAACCTAGAAACCAAGCGATCTTGGGAACAGGGTCCTAGAAGATGTAGGTATGGCTTCACCGTGATGAAGTGTTCAAGTGTAGTCCGGAATAGGGGCTGACTAAATTAAGCGAAACTAGCTTTAGAATCACGAACCATAGAAAGCTAAGGAGGCACGTCATTAGAAACCGTTTCTGACCTTATTTAGATAAATACGTATGGGATATAGGAGAATTGTATTACATATGGTCAAAGTTTGGACCCTAATTGTCATCATTTTTGCATAAGCTGCTTCCCGAGAGTCTCTCACCACGTCTCTGTCTACCCCACTTTCACTAATGCCAATGCTTCACTCGGCTCGGTTGACTCACTTGAACAGTCTCGAGTACCCTGAAAAGCTTGGTTTTTTGGTCACTCAATTAGGGGTCGACATCAAGCACTTTAAATCACTAAGTGTTGGATATCAACGGATATATATTGATGTCTCATAATACATTAGCTCTTTACGGGATCTAGCGTGTTGCCTGCCTGGTGTTCTCCATCTCTAACCGGTAACTGTTTTCAATATTAATACACAACTAACAACTCCGAGGTCTGGTGAATACTGGTACTTACATAATGGCGGACCGGGCATCGGATACGCCGGTTTGGACTCATCATTGTAGATGTTGTAATGCACGCCCGGGTCGGTCTGGTTGTAGAGAGATGTTCCCACCACGCCAGAGGGGGCAGCAGTACCGCCACCGGTAATCTGGATATTGGCGCACTGAGGGTAGAACTGGGCGGCACCGACGTCGTAGGCCGAGTGGAGAGCAAGTATTTCATGGCGCAGAACGTAGTTACCGGCACGTATAGAAGAGGGAATGGTTACAGGCCAAGCGCCAGCCGCTGCTTCCAGCTGATCGGCTGCCCAAACGCCCGCGGTACCGCCTCCTGCGCCGTAGGATACCTGTCCTAGCTCCGCAATTTTGAACCACTTGAGCTGCAATTTGTTCACCTTGGTGCAGTCGCCGTTGCAAGCTGCCAGGTAAGAGAAAATGGGTCCATGGTGGGAGTCAGGCCAAGTCGTCCAGTGCAAGTTGATTGTGCTGCCGGCCGCGATGGGAGAAGCGTAAATTTTCGCATTAGTAGCATTGATCGAGCAGATGATATCCGGGCTGTTGACATCACTGCTGTAAATCGGTCCCGTATTATCGTTCCACGCTGGCCAGCTGATGGTCCCTTGATCGGGTGCCCAGGGCGCTACGGTGGGGTTAAACCCGGTGTAGTTCTTGAGTCCGATTGTCCAGCGGTCAATATAGCCGTGGGCTGAGACGGTGGTCACCGCAGCGAGGACAATCCCGAGAGTAGCTTCCGAACGCATTTTGACTTTCAGACAGTACAGACTCAAATGATGGAAAAAGTTTATAGTTGGAAATTCAAGCGTAGATCATTTATAGATGTTTATAAAGAGGGGTGAGATGTTTTGTTATCGGTATGCCTGTCATAAATTTGCCAACCGGCTCTTTCAGCCTATGCCAACCTCAAAGCCTAAAAGACGTATATTAACATTCTACATCAATTTCAACTTGAATTTTGCACATACGGGTAGATTCCGTATAGATGTCACAATGGTGGAACAATTATTTCCACTAATCAATAGTCCGCCATATCTCTTTCACCTCTCATTCATGGGTTTGCTCTGTCACAAGATTCCGATAACCCAACGGATTATTGAGCCGCGGCAAAAGTAACACGAACACGCTGTATTTCTCTGGAAAGTTTCTAAGGTGTTATCAATATGGTAACCACGTGGAGTCTATGCTGCATATCCATTTCCAGTTGATGCTTATCCAAGTGGCAATAATGAACGCAAGAGGAGGCGCATTGAGGGTTTGTAAGTCCTCTTTATGTCGCATACATAATCCTGACTGGTTTATATGTAGTAGGCACTGCCTTTCTTGTACTAGACCTACATGGAAATGCCGGTAAGCTTGATGTAGCGGTGCCGTTTGATTCACTCCAGTAGCTGGACAGCAGCACTGGTGCGTGGCCGGAGGTAAAGGGCGCACCGCGATTGGAGCTGAAGCTTGCGTGATTAGCAAGTTCGATACTAAAAGCGTTCCTGCCGAGATTCGAAATTCTTCTCCGACTATGTCAAAACATGAGCAGATCAAAGGAAAAGGGGGGCGTTAGCGCCCCCGCCAGGAACTTAGCGAAATACGAAATACCCCCTCATCCCCTCGACGTTTCCACAACTCCGATTTGCGAAGGACAGTGAATGAGAGCTGAGTAAGCAATCGATGAATTGCATGGTACCTAGGAACAGCTACACCTGCCACCAGGTTTTTGTCCAAGAACCCACTACTCCTTCAAAGCCACAGCCGCGGCCACCGTCGGCACGATCATTGGTGCAACAGCTAAGAATGTGCCTCAACTTACCGGCGGATTTATCCTCATTGGCGCCTCTGCTGGAGCGGGTCTCTCGTTTTTCTAGGTCTTGTTCGAGCTTGTTCCTATGAACAGACGTTTCATTGGAAACGCCTTCCTCTACATAATGATCATATGGTCTACTGGTCTGGGTACCAAAGTTAGCAGCGCGTTTCTCACCACGCCCTTTTCATGGAGAGGAACACTCTACCTGATGACAGCAATTAGTGGGGCAGGCACTATCTGCTAGTTACTGTTCCACTTCCCGCCAAACTTTCGGGAAGCTTTATCGCGGAAAGTCTCTGAAGAATTTTATTCTTCACTTTGACTACGTCGGCTTTGTGCTCTTCACCGCAGGCACTCTCCTGTTCCTCATGGGGCTATCTTGGGGCGGATCAGTCTATCCATGTAAGTTAACGACCGAGCCCATTTTGTCTTGTCCAGCCCCGATATTCATTTCCCCCATGAAATGATTTCCTGAGAGCAATATTAATTCATATTCTAGGGACTTCCGCGCATTGTATTGCCACTCTGGTCATTGGTGGCACTTGCCTCATCGCGCTCTGCTTTTGGTGCGCCTTCACCACGCTCCAAAGCCCCTTCATTCCCATGCATCTTCTCAAAGATATTCGATTCATGGCCGTCGTCTGTGTCGTTACAAATGGAGCCATGTCCGACTACGCATTTGCGGCTATCTGGCCTCGAGCTGTGGCGGTCCTCTACCCCAACCTCTCAGAGTCAAACGCTGGTTGGCTTAGTACTACAACGTCTGTCTGCTTTCTGGTTGGTCAGGCCTCTGGCAATGCTCTTGCATCTTTCATAGAGCCTCAATATGTCCTCTACGTTGCTGTTCCTGTCGCTGCCGTTGCCGCTAACCCCCTTAACATGGGTCTCACCGTAGGACTGCTCGTTCCTGGCCTGCTTTGTGTGGGTATCTCCGATTGTCTCGCCATTACAATGTCCACGATGGTGATCAAGGATCAAGACGAGATCGGCACCGCAGGTGGCATCTCCGGCGCTATTCGCTCTCTCGGTGGTATAGTTGCTTCTACCGTTTACAGCGTCATCCTCGCCAACCGCCTTGCTCAGACTGTTCCTGCCCTAGTCCCACCAGCGGCAGAACAGGTTGGCTTGCCTGCCTCATCCATTCCGGATCTATTGACAGCTTTGTCTAGCACTGGCAACACCACAAGTATTCCGGGCATTAACTCCCAGATCACGGAGGCTGCGGGCCGAGCATTTCAAGTGGCAAATGCGGAGGCGTACAAGACAGTCTTCTTGATCACGATAGCGTTCAGTGGGTTGAGCATGATTATGCTATGGTGGGTGCCAAAGCTGGACAAGAGGAAGAGATAGTATGTGTCCAGAACGCTGGATGCCAGTGAAGCTAAAGTTGAGGATTACGAGAAAGCTTGAGAGGGGGAATAGACTCGGCCGTCTTGCCGTCGTCACAACAACAAGATCATCCAGACTCGATACTGTTCAAGTATCTCATCTCAACACTCCTTGGACACTGTTGCCAGCTCGTAGTTGACCTGGGTTTTGAAGAGCTACTCTCACCATAGGATAGATAGCATTGTAGGCCATGTTGATTCTAACGAACGCCAATGATGAGCGGGTTGGTTTCAGGCTTGAATGTGAAAATCCAATTCGCATTTCTTCTTGAATGAGTAACAATTTTAATCCAGTTCACTCCCATCTCAGGACCTTGTCCGAAGAAAATGAAAAAGTCAAATCGTAAGTGAGCTAAGATTCAGAACGTCAAGAAATAGGGGGTCGGTTGTACTGATAAGCGATCGGGAATATGGAGACGGACCCGTGGCTGTAGCTATGTGGTATTGAAGGGAAGAGCCTTGAAAATCATGAAGCATCTTGTATATACAAGGAAAAGCAAAAAGAACATGACGTACCAGTATCAGAATGCAGATTTCCTTTCGTCTCCACTGCAAGCTTTGACATCTGAACGGTTAACGGCAGCAATTACCCCTGAGGAAAGCCGTTGAAGTTAAGACGAAGTTCAGCCGCTCACTAGACGCTCTCATTAATCAAGAGATGGAGCATATGCTGTGGAGCTTGTGTTGGTCCGTTGCGTCAAGCTGCGTCATTCTCTCTTCAGAATAACTTGGAGTGCCTATTTTCTCGTCATTCGTGCCCCTTTACTCATTCGAAAACTACCGCGTGGAGGGAGCCGACTCTTTCAAACTTCAGGGACATGTACTTGTACCTGGAGATGTACTAAAGATAGTCTGGATATTCCCCAGGTCACAAATGGAACTGCTGAAGAGCCTCGATAATGGTCGCGTAGTACAAATGGAACCGGTACAGGATTTCTCTGTGCTTTGTAACACAATAATCTCACAGAATAATGCCAGCGACGTGGAAAGTGGATTTTGAGTTGGAGGCCAGATCCACGGCCACGTCCTAAAGTTTAACGAGATGAGGACGCTCATCGTTGCAGCATCCGCAGCGTCAGCCAATCACCGCAAAACCAACCAGGAACTTCGATTCGATCCGAGTTCTGCGGGAACCAGCAGCCAGCAGCCAGCAGCCATCAGCCAGCCCAGCCAGCCAGCCCAGCCCAGCCTTTTGTCTCTGTCTCTGTTCCCATTTTGGGAGACAACATCAATTTCCAAGTTTTGTATCCGCGGCCCCTTGCACCTGCAACTGCAATTATTGCAATTCTGCCAGCCCAGCAGTAGCTCAGCTCCACCACCGGCCCACCTGTTGGCTGTCGACGGTCCTCCTCTACCAGCTATCGCAAGCACGGGGCAATACTAATATTCAGGGCAGCCTCAAACAACGCCAGGGACCTTGATACCGGGACAGCTCTGCCTCAACCACCGTACCGGACACTAGACTCAGTGCAGCTGCCTCCCGCTGTGATATGAGATAACCTGGCATTAGGACGTCGTGACTCGTAGAGCCACAGCCTACAGCTACTGCAGGCGTCGGTCGTCGCCATGGAGCACGACCTAAGTCTGTCCCAGTCGCTGGGTGGCTTGCGCATTGCGAATCCCGACAACGATGTATCACCAGCTTCATCCAGAGACGTTTCTGCAGACTCCAACCCGAATTTAGACTATTCCTCCTCAGCGCCTTACCCTCCTCCGCCGCCAGCATCAGACGCACCCTCTCCAACGGCCATCTCGAGAGAGGTCCGATCATCCACCGACCCCCAAACGCAGTCTCAGTCCCGCAGACATTCGATATTCAATATTCTCCGCCGTGGAGAGTCCTCTGGCGACCCAGTCCAAGCCCACACCTCTCCTCCGCCAGACCCAAAAGCACAACGTTCGGACTCGAGTAGTAGCGGCTCCTTCAAGAATCCAAACGATCCTATAGCACGAGCTGCGGCGGCCAAAGCATATCGACAATCAATGCCTATGAACCACCAAGCACAACAACAAGCACAGTTTCCCCCATACCAATCTAATGCAATGCAAAACGGCCGAGGATATCCCCCTCCCGGGGCTGCACGCCCTGTCTCGGGAGTCTACTCTGCACACCCACCACCTAATGCAATACCTACCCGAGAGCCTGGCTCATACCGATTACGAACGGAGTCTTCAAGATCGTCGATGATAGGAGCACCGACAAGGAGTGATTCGAGAGGGGCAACTGCAATGCAGGCAGGAGTGCCCACAAGAGAATCTAGTCACAGGGACCGTTCATACAGCCAGAATCAACCATTACCATTTGGCAATGCCCCATTGCCCCCGCGAAGGAGTTCACGAGGAATGGGAGGAGGGCAGATAGATCCTATGCCTCCTGGGCCCCCGGGCAGCATACCGCAAGGATACGTGACCGACGGAGCCCCGGTGCCAAACAGTAGCGAAGAGTGGAAAGATAAAGGAGCCGCAGTTGGTGTACGACAAGAATATGACGCCAACGGAAAATTGGTTTTGAAGCAGGTCAAGAAGGGAGTGAGGGATTTTACCTTCGGTCGAATATTGGGAGAGGGATCATACAGCACAGTCCTACACGGTACGGACCGGCAAACCCTGAGAGAATATGCGATTAAAAAGCTGGACAAGAAGCACATAATCAAGGAGAAGAAAATCAAATATGTCAATATCGAGAAGGACGCCCTCAATCGATTGATAGAACATCCAGGTATAATCCGGTTATTTTACACTTTCCAGGATAGCTCAAGCCTTTACTACGTCCAGGAGTTTGCTAGTGGAGGAGAGCTCTTAGGGGTATTGAAAAAGATTGGATCTTTCGACGAAGAGTGTACTAGATTTTTTGGTGCCCAGATCCTTGCTGCAATAGAGCACATGCATAGCAGAGGGGTTATCCACCGAGATCTGAAACCGGAGAACGTTCTACTGGATGACCAAATGCACATCAAGATCGCAGATTTTGGGACAGCAAAGATTCTTCCGACCCCGGGAGACGCAGCGAAGCCGTATGATCCAGCCGGTGGTGATCAAGAATCCACAAGGGCGCGATCTTTCGTTGGAACCGCCGAGTACGTTAGTCCAGAGTTATTGACTGAGAGAGACGCGTCCAAAGCCAGTGATTTGTGGGCCTTCGGCTGTATCATCTACCAACTTTTGGCTGGTCGTCCCCCGTTCAAAGCTGCGAACGAGTATCTGACCTTCCAGAAAATTGTTGGCTTAAACTACGAATTTCCCCCAGGATTTCCTCCTGCAGCAAGGGATCTAGTCGAACGGCTTCTAGTTCTGGAACCCCAACGAAGATTATCGATCGAGCATATCAAGAACCACGAATTCTTCGATGGCGTGGTTTGGGGCCGAGAGCTTTGGAAACAGAAGGCTCCAAGGTTAAAGCCATACGTTCCCCAGCCACAAGAACCCAACCTCATTAAGCTTGGAAATGGGTACAATAGCGCGCCTCAGCCGATTCCCACGACGAGGGCACAAGCTCCAAATTCATCAAATGGTAATTCTCGTCCTCAACCAAGGATTATCACTGAACTTCCACCACCTACTCAACTAGACATTGAGTGGTCCCCGGTTCTCACAAGGAACAATGAAAGGATACTGAAATTGGGGAACTTGATGGTTCTGTCAACACCAATGCCGCATAGCCCCAATTCCAAGAATGGCGAGCATGAAGGCCATGAGAAGAAGGGGCTTTCAAGATTCTTCGGCGGTAGCACGACCAAGAAGCGTGCACGGCTGGTGATGGTTACCTCGAGCGGGCGGATAATTATGGCCGCCGCCGGAGGGGATGAAAAGAAGACCAAGTCAGAAATTTCTCTCCTAGCTTCTGAGTGTTCATGGCGGACCCAGACCGATGTTAAGGGCCAAGAGATCTGGTGTGTGGATACGGTAAGTAACCATTGTCTGTATCCTGTCAAACGAATACTAAGTGGTCAACAGCGAGGTTCCCATTACACCTTTGAGGATTCCAAAACATCCATCACAACAGGCGACCCATCAAAGACCTCAGCCCAGGAATGGATCGAGGCTCTGGAGCGAGCAAAAGACCTGGCTCTATCTCAAAGTATGGTTGGATCATACAATAGCGACAGCGGCTTTGACCTGTCTTCTTCCGTATCGAGTCCTAGTAGTACACTTCACGGAAACAACATCTATCCCGAGGGTTTCAATGTCACAGACCGAGCCGGCCGAAACCACTTGACCAAGAGCCAAGCAAGCTTTCAAGCGAGCTTAGGGGATGATCAGAGCGAGAAATCGGCGAAGAAACACCACCGATTCAGCAAGAGACAATCGAAGAATGGTCTGTCGACGCCATTTTAAACATTTCCATTATTCGGTACAGCTTTTGTGCTGTGACCGGATACTAGGCCGCTCTTGAAACTCAGGGCTGACTGTTTTGACAGCTCGAAACTACATATTTCTTTTCTTTTGCCGTTGCATTTGGTAGCGTGGCGTAGGATTTGGTTCTCTTCTTGCATAACTTTCAAGAACTTAGGCACTTTTCACGACTTATCAAGACTTTTCTTTTCTCCTGTCCTGTGCATCATGCAAACCCAAAAAGGAAGGCCAAGGAGCGAGGGTCGGGCTACTTTTGGTACGGCAGGCACAGTTTGCTTATATTATTGTGGATCTTGGCTGCATTGCGGAAGCGTTTCTTGGCTAGATCTACGGGTGGAATATTTTCGTTTGGGCGGCTTCGACGGGTTTGGTTTACATATCATAATTACGGGTTGCCTCTCTGCTTCGGTGATACCTGTAGAAAGAAGCTGTGAGTTGCGAGAGGAGCGACCGCGTTACGCTGTACATTAGAGAGATCGGGGATAAGTTATGACTGATACAGGGAGTTCAATAAAACTTTCCGTCTTTTGTGCCCAAACCATCCATCCCAATCTGTTTTTGTATAAAATTCGGCGATAAGATTGCACCCCTTCTATTGCCGAGATCGTACGTCACATCACCCAAGAGCTTCCCCTCCACAGCTCACATTCCTTTCAAAACAACGCCATTGAACTTTCAATGCTCAAAAATCTCTTACCTCGTACCATTCCCCGAATAATCACAAGAATTCAATTGACAAAATCACATATCCCAATACCTTTAACAACAGCTTCTCATCTCCAAATCCAAAGCTACCCCACCTCGATCCCCAGACATCACACCACCACTTCCAAACCACCAACAATGGATTCTTCTCATCCAGTCTTCGCCGAGGGTAATCTCGCCGTAATCACCGGCGGGGCTTCAGGAATCGGACTCGCTCTCGCACAAAAATGTGCAGGCTACGGCATGAACGTTATTATCTGCGATAATAACGCCTCGAACTTAAAGAGCGCAAAGGAAGCCGTAAAATCCAAGGCCAGGTTCGAGACTGTAGAAATCGACGTTAGTAAAATGGAAGATTTTGAGAAGGTGAAGAGTTTAGTGGAGAAGGAATTCGACGGTACCTATTTCCTCACTCCCCATTCCCAGTCCTATTTACTTCCAAGGTTCTCTATAGTCAATAACTAATAAATTCTCAAACTCAACAGGCAAGATCTCCCTCCTCGCCCTCAACGCCGGCACCACCACAAAGGGAACCTGGGGCGACAGCGCCTACTTCCAAAAGATCCTCTCCGTCAACCTCTTCGGCGTCATCAACGGCCTGAACAGCCTCCTCCCCCTTGCCATAGCCCACTCCACAGCCTCTCACTCCACCTCAATTATAATCACCGGCTCCAAACAAGGAATCACCAACCCGCCCGGAAACCCCGCCTACAACGCCTCCAAAGCAGCCATCAAAACCCTCGCCGAACACCTGTCCTTCGACCTCTCGAAAAGCACGCCCACAACTAGCGTGCATTTGCTTATTCCAGGCTGGACGTTCACGGGTCTGAGTGGCAATAATCCGTTTGGGGAGAAGAAGGAGAAGCCTAAGGGAGCGTGGAGTGCGGAGCAGGTGGTGGAGTATCTGGAGGATAAGATGGCCAAGGGAACGTTTTATATTGTGTGTCCGGATAATGATGTTAGTGAGAGTATGGATCGTAAGAGGATTGCGTGGGCGGCGAATGATTTGATTACGGGGCGGCCACCGTTGACGAGGTGGAGGGAGGATTATCAGAAGGAAGCGGAGGACTGGATGGGCAAGCAAGATTTGTAGTGAGAAAGTATGGGAGGGCGTTTTGAGAATCTAATTACTTTCTCAGTGCAAGGATTTGAGGAACTGATGGCATAGGTACGGACATTGTATTTAAATCTCAAAAAAGAGACAATAGAACGCAAAAGCATAAAATAATGAATCTCCTCAAATATTTTGGCTACCAAGAATGTCTATCATGATACAAGCCCTTCCTAATCCTGGTGCGCCATATCCTGTTGCTCCACATCCTGGTACTCGACATCCTGGTGCTCCATACTCTGGTGCCCCATTAACACCGGTTCGCCATTCTCATCCAGTTCCTATCTGAGTGCGAGTCCTGACTGCTTGCCAACCATCAAGTTGACACTCTCCCTAACATGATCAGTTCCCCAGATACCGTCCTTTCCACCCCGTCTCCACTCGTCACCCTTGGCATCTTCACCACCTCCCCTAGAAGCCTCTCCCGCAATGATCTCCAGGTCTCTCTTCTGAGAGCTGAGCCATTTAGCAATGAACTCGGTGGGGTTCTTCGATAAGGCGTCGAAGAATGCGTGTTTCGATTTGGAGTTTGAGATCTTTTGAACTAAGACTGCAACCCGTTTGTTGAGCTCGGCGATGTCGAGGAGGTCTTGGGCGTATGATGGATTTTTGAAGTAAGATGTGAGTGCTGCTTGAAGGGGATCGTCGACTAAGACTTGGATGTCATAGATCGTCGGTTGGGGATTCTCGTGGAACTCCTTGTCTACTCGAATTGTGTAGGGGAGTTTGACAGGAGGGAGGGAAGTCATGTGTTGCATGACCACATCAGGCAGGTATGGGATGTAGCCCTTCTGCTGACGTTGAAGAACCTGTAGGTCATATTGATTAACAAGCCCATCACGATGAACTATCATCAGGAAGTGATTCCATACGGCGGTGAGCCGGTCATCGCAATCAAATGAGCGCTTCTCGTCATCTTCTTGCAGACCGTTTGCCTTAATGTATTCATATATACCCATCACTGCTTCCGCTCGTGTAGCCTCTTTGCTGTCTAGGATATCAGCGAGAGCCGGACTAACGGCAAACCTCTCCTGGGGTTCGTCTCGGACGAGATTGATGGTGATATTCATGTTCTCGTCGCCTCCCCGTTTGAACTCCAGCTGGTCGAAATCCGCGGCATTCGGGAGGTTGGTGGCATTAGGGGCAACGGAGGGCTTCTTCCATTCCACGCTTTGGTCCGCACCATCTTTGGCCTTGCTCCGGTTGTCGAAATCAACTGTCATGGCCTTGAAGAAATGTGATAACTTGAACTTCTTGCCAGGGGGGTTGTCCTTTTTCTTCTTTTCCTGGCCATCTTCCGCCATTTCAGTGTCTTCGTCCTCATCATCACTGTCATCGCTGTCCAGGTAGTCATCGTCGGCATCCAGTAATCGTCCTTCGATTTTCACTCGGTATGAAGAGTCCATGTTTGTGCTGAAGTCGAAGGCATCCACGTCAAGGGTGTCCGCTTGCCAGGGCTGGTCCTCCACTGTATTGCTGATCCAAACCCGTAAAGTTCTATAGCGCTATGAGGAATTAGCTATAGCTCTGAGCTGTGGCTATGATCCATCATACCTTGACATTCCGGTTGACTGAGTCTTGGAGATCCAGTCGTTTCCTTGTCATCGTGGCATCCAAGCGGCGCTCAATCTCTCTCAGGTCTCTATACCGCTGGACTCCATCTCCAATAATGCACTCTTCAACGCCCTCTGGAATATTCTTGTCGGTGGGTTCGCGACTACGAAGCTTCGCGCGCTCGCTCGCCTGGCTCTGGGCTGCTTGTTGGGCCTGCATTTGCGCCGCTGTCAATTGATTCTGACCTGGATGTGTTCCCACCATTGGACCTGGTGGAGAGAAGAGAGTCAGCACAAAGTCATAGCTTTGAAAAGTGGAAGTTGCGATGGGACTAGAGAGCCTGAGACTGTCTGGCGCATTCGCATTCGGGGGGCTGCACTTGCCTATTCCTCGCCGCCCATTTGGTTGCGCGGCGGCATGGGGAGACCGCTGGGGGAAGCCACGGTATGCTGGCTGCATGGTTATTTTTCCTGGGCCCCGCCGGCTTAATTCCTTCCCTTAGCTTTATTGTTGCGTTGCACCGAACTTGCACGGCTCGACTGCGGTGCGAAGACTTCCTGCAAATAGTAGGCGCGTTCGTTGATGCTGGGCACGCGAAACATCAGATTGGAGATGGATGACTAAGCCGCAAACAAGGTGGGTCAGATTTGATCATATTTCGAAGCAGCTGTAATCCATTAGCTCATTTAATTAAAGAATGAACACGCTCATTAGGCGTAGACTCTGAAGCATCTCATTTCTTGTGAGGTTCTCATAAAAAACGAATGTAGTATGCCGATATCGTCACATTTTCCGATGGAGGGTGAGGTACTGTAGATAGATAGATTCTCTTCCGCGTTCACCAAAATCTCATTTAATCATTTCTCTCATGATCATGTCCAAGTCTGATATGTAGGTAAGCAAACGCCCTGGTCATTACAATGATCGCATGCGTCTGAAACAAGTCCCAATGCCCCCAAACTCCTATGCTGACCTTCAGCAATGCCCATATTGTCCTAATCACAATCCAACAAAGACTCCCACTCTACTTAACGAGCCTGAGTTCCTAGAAGGGCCGGCTTCTGAGTCGGCTCGACTGGTACCAGTGGCATATTCCTAATCTGCTTGATCAAGAACTCCCTCTCATCAATAAACTGCTCATCTTCCGTTCGATCCTCCAAGAAGTGTTTCAAGAAATTCAACAATCTCTCCCGATTGTTCAGAAGAATTTTCTGCACTGCGATCGACTTATGCGGGTTTGCCACGAAGACTTTGAAAACGTGGAATCCTTCATATTGGACCATCTTTCTCTCGTCGCGAAGTAGGTTCATGCAAATCTTAAGATGTTCGCCTCGGTCAACATACGCAGTCATCACCGCATAATTTGCTCGGTCCAGAAGGATCTCCCCAAGTAATTTGATTGACTGTCGCTTGGTGACATAACTCTCCGACTTGACGAGTATGTTGTTGTATTTATCGAAGAAACGTTCGAAGTTTGTAGAAAGATATTGAGCGACGATTGGCTTGTGCTTGGTCAATAATTCCTATTCTCGCGTTAGGATAGTTCAACCATTCACATATCCATAACTTACCCTAAAGGTCGTGAAAGCATCTGCGCCCACTTCAAAGGAACCCTGATCAATCCAACTGAAGAATTTCCAGAAGACGCCCTTTCCGCTTTGTCTAGCCTCTGGTTGTATGCCAGTCAAGCCTTTGGCGCTTGGAGTTCCTTCGCCTGGGTCATCATAGAGAATGATCGCTGTAGCCGAATCGCTCTTCAAAACCTCTCGGAGGACAGTGCCGGCTGGTGTCGCGCTCTCCTTATGATCGTAACCATTGCACAATTCCACAAGAACCTCCGGTCTGTTGTTGATAACATAGCTCAAGGCTATTGGTTCGCTTTTGGGTGACGCCGTAGGAGGTCTAAATCGCAGAACGTAGGAGAAAATAACTTGTGCGTCTTTCCTAGACTCGAAGGGGAGGCGATAGAGGTTCACAGCGAGCAGATATAGCAAGTCCTCCTGGATCATTCCAGTCACCAGGGAGAAAATCTGTTCGGGGCTGCTCTCCGTTTCTGACAGCGAACACGTTAGAAAACGGCACAGAGACAGTCGAGAGAGCGGGCTTTGTCACACACCTTGAGTTCCTTGCAGGACAAACTTCATTTGGGCCAGAGTTTTGGCCAGCTCCTCGGCCTGCGTATAGGTCAGCGCTTGGTCTTCTGTCTCTCCCACGCTCGTTAAACACCACTCACCTTTGTAGCTCCCCCCGGTCCATCGAGCTTGGATATCTGCTCTTTCGCCTGCTTGGGCAAATCCACAGTGTTTGTTCGCCGGCGGCCTCCAAATAGGAACGACATTTTGACGTGTTGTCAGCTCCTCAGCTGTCGTGTTTACTTTTGCGCCTTTGAGCTGAGGGCGGGGCGGGGCAATCAAGGGTTCTCGATAAGTAGGCAGTGAATCATGCAGATAGAGTCGGGCTTTCGAAGGAGCATGATATATGAGACTGCTCTCGAGTCGAGGTCGCACGGCGAGGGAAGCTGACGTTTCTTATTCTTATGTGGACGTTTCTGTTTGGCAGCCCAGCGCCAGAGCTTCGGGACCGAAACCAAAACATTGAAGGTGCTGCCCGCTGCCCAATGCCCCCTGTCGCCGCTGCACGGCAACCACGAAACATCCTCGCCATCAAAACTTTCCTAGCAGGGGAACTCCTGCATGCGCTCGATCACTTGCAAGGTACAGTTCTGTTTCGTTCCGTTTCGTTTCTAATAATATTTATATTTATGTCCGCTTCACTTTTATGTTCGTCTCAAATTATCCTATTCATAGACTCTACTGCAGTACAAAAGTTTGATTCTTATCGCCACGTGCCGCTGCTATCAGCTGGGATTTTGAAATAATTGTTTACAGAATTTTGAGTTTCCCCACATCAGACAACGCACACAAACAATCCACTGCTCATTTAGGCCAAATATAAAAACCCGGTTCAGGCTGACCTGGGATCCCGGTGGAAATTCCAGGAAATTTCAAACATGTCAGAATCGACGCCTACAACGCGGAATGAGGCGCCAGCCTCATCTGGCAGCTCTGAGGCTTCTGATATCTTGGATTTAAAGGACGACGAGGGTTGGGAAGATGCTGAGCCCGATGAGGAAGAGACGCAATTTATTTCCTTACTGGATGATGAAGTCTTTACGGACATCATGTCTATGCTAAATCACTGCAAAGAAAAACACAATTTTGATTTTCTTGAAATCAGGCAGAGACTCGGTCTGGACTTTTATGGGAACATCAAATTGGTCAATTACATTCGATCTCAGGTACATAGCGGTGCCAAAATCACAACAGATATATCAAAGGCGGATTTCGACGATGAAAAATACCTCAAACCTCTCTTGGAAGATGACGCTTTATTGTTCAGCTTGGATGAACTCCCAGATGTAGTTGAGAGCTCTTCAGACGGACTTGACAAGGGCAAAGGGGTCGAGAGAACTTCTGGGGAGCTTATGTCTCGAGTATCGGAGCTAGAGGAAGAGTTGCGAATGATGCAAGTCCAATTTGACAATTACCGGGCTACTGTCACCGAGACCTTGGACGAGAGATGGAACAGCAAGGACACAGCTGGGCCGTCATCGGGTGCCGAGAAGGAGGAAAAGAGAGATGATGATAGTCATTACTTCAGCTCATACTCCTACAATGGTCAGTACTTAAAACTACAACACTTCCGATTTACTAACGCCTCCAGACATCCATGAAACCATGCTCAAGGATGCCATCCGAACAGACGCTTACCGCGACTTCATCTATAACAACAAACAGCTGTTTGAAGGCAAAGTAGTTCTCGACGTTGGCTGCGGCACCGGTATCCTGAGCATGTTCTGCGCCAAAGCGGGCGCTGCACGAGTCATCGCCGTCGACAACTCAGCCATCATCGACAAAGCCCGCGAGAACGTCTTCAACAACGGCTTCGCAGACAAGATCACTTGCCTCCGTGGCAAGATCGAAGAAGTCAAACTCCCAGTCGACAAAGTCGATATCATTGTCAGCGAATGGATGGGTTATTGCTTGTTGTATGAGGCTATGCTGGACAGTGTTATTTGGGCTAGAGACAAGTATTTGAAGCCTGATGGGCTTATGGTGCCGAGTCACATGAATATGTGGGTTGCGCCTGTCGCAGATCCAGACTACATCTCAGATCACATTGCATTCTGGAGAGATGTTTACGGATTCGACATGAAGGCCATGCAAGCAGGCATCCACGACGATGCTCAAGTACTCCACATGCCAGCCAACACTGTATGCGCGGAACCCTTCCCATTCTTGCAACTCAGCTTGCATTCAACTACCGTCAAAGACCTCGTCTTCAAGCGCAAATGGTCGGGTAAGCTAAAGCAAGATATCGATGCGTTGGATGGCTTCATCATCTGGTTTGACTCGTTCTTCATGTCTTCTAGAGATGACGCAGTGCCTGAAGATGCAAAGGCCGAGGAGTGGGCTAAGTCTGGCAAGAAAGGGGTAGCTTTCACGACTGGACCTAACGGAACGGCGACTCACTGGAAGCAAGGCGTTATGCTTATCGACAACACCAAGACGAAACCCGAAAGCAGGAAGGAAGGAGCTGAGTTGAGCGGCGAGCTCGAATATGCTGTACCTGAAGACAATTCTCGAGCTTTGACTGTAGGGTTCAAGTGGAAATTTGATGGAGATGAAAAGGAGAGCTCGCAGAAATGGAACATGAAGTAGATGCAGTATCTTTGTTGAGATACCAATTCTTGCATTTAGCATAGCAGCAAACAAAAGTAAAATGTTTTGTGTATCTCATCTGTTTCTCGAGCCTTTCCTTTTTAAGTCGTCATCATATCTCATTTCGATCCCCGTGCCTCTCCAACCACAGCAAGTTCTGCATTCTTCATTCCGACTTCGTTTTGTTCCTTCACATAATTTGCAAGATATTCGGGGACCTAGAGGTGATCAATCCCTGTTTCCCAAAGCATTCGTTTCAATGCAGGAACTTACCTTGGCCAATCTATTCTCCGGGCTAGGGACAGGCTCACCAAACGTGGTATAAGTCGGAACTACACCGATCCCTTTTCAAAATATAAATTAGTAGAGCGCCACATCGGTCATGAGAAATTTCTAAATATCGTATTCAACCAACTCACAAGTCTTCGCTCTCAACTCATCATTCTTCATATCCGCGCGATCATCACTCGGGGCCCCAGTCCTAATCTTCGCAGACGCATCCACGATTCTAACTCTCAAGATCTGGGTACTTGTCATTTCGGTCTTGGTAGGTGGAATACGTGAATTTTCCCAGCGGTGCTCCACTACCTATATATCTTGTCAACACTTCTCCCTTGTGCTCTAGGTAAGAAGGGTGGGAATACATTGTTAGTAATCCTCTCCATAGCCCACAGCTTCTCTCCCTCGTCCGTCACCGGCGTCGCGTATCCATGAAGAACCGCAGAGCGATAGTTGTACTATAAAGTACTCTAATCAGAAATACTATATCCTGAAAGATACACTTTCTTTCAAGCTCACAAACTCACACTATGATGATTCGGCGTAAGTGCTAGCACGAGGCCGTCCATATGCGTAGCCGCAACTGTCAATGGGAAACCCTCTTCTTCTCCATTTCCGGGAGAGGAACCGAGACGCATCAGGCGGGATGAGACGTAGCCGTGGAGGTAGAGGTCTAATGGGGATGAGAGAGGGGAGTTCGGGGAGGTGAATGAGCCTATGAAGCCGAGCATGGGGAGGATCGCTGGGAATGGATCATTGGCGTCGGCGGTGGGGAAGGAAATGTGAAGGATGGGCGCGGTGTTCACTATGCTGTGGATTGTTTCGAAGTCGTATTTCCCTGACGTTAGGTTAGCAAGTGGTGTTAGATTTTGTGATAAGTAAACTAGGAAGTGAGGAAGTGGGTGAAATTAAGATTTAAAGGTCTCTAATGTTTTAAAGACAAGAAACCAGCACAAACTCTCCGAGACGAATAAGAAGAGATCCTGTGGTTTGAATTCCACATTTTGAATGGATATTGAATGGACTTTACCTCGTGGCTTCCCATACCGATTTACGGTGTTGCGGGGGAGCTTGGGGTAGCTGGATTCTGAATCGGACATCTTGACGGTAATGAAGTGGTTGGAAAGAGGTTCTTTTGGATGCAATCAACCCAAATCGCAAAGTTATTTTCAAAGATAAAGATCTCAGATATCCTACGTGAGCGCTCCTGAGTCACTCTTCTGAGATGTACGGAAAGCTGCCACGTGATAGTCTCCAACTTTCCCAATCCGGCAGGTCCACGCACAGACTGGGGTCGCAGCCAATGACGATGTCGGCGTTTTCAAGCATTTGAACGACATGCGTGAACGACATATACATCTCGAAGCATCGCTTCTTCTCTTTCCATTATAATCATACTCCCCCTCATGTTCCGCCTTGCGAGTAATTCATGTGATAGCCTTCCATCAATTAATGAGGTGGAAGTTTCCGCTTGTCTCCAATTGAGCTAAAGATTATTTCTGCGCCCTTCGTCATTATCATTCATGATATCAGTTTTAAGAAGTCGTTGTCATCTCCAGATGCAATGTTGGTACGGGTCGAAGCCGCCTTTCTTGAGCCGAATACCTTTGGCTTCGGGCCGGCCGCCTTTCCCATTTCAGTGATAGATCGATGTCATTCTGTCCTAGCAGAAAATACATGGGAGAGCTTCACCATTGCGCCAACATAGTTGTTTGGGCTCCAAGATTATCAGCTTATAGCAAACCAAGCTTCAGAAGGATATAAACCATTTGGTGATGATTATTTCTATCCTTTTTGAACAGAGCCTGGCCATTTCGTCTGGCTAGTAGTGGCCACTCTATTCGTGGTTCCACCATCCGTCATATATCTATTCGAACCATACTTTGCTTTGAACGGACCTATTTCGCTTGCTCCATGACCTCAATAAATTATTTCTCGCACTATGAAAGTTTCCTTGTCACCACACATCAAATTTCCTTACAGACATATTTCTCATCTTCGGACACGACGATTCGCTCAACCTCATCCTCGACAATGGCGACAATCGCCCAAGCCAATGGTCCCTTCGAAGAGGTCCCACTCGACAACAGCGACGCTCGCTCCGTGTCCAGCGAGTCCAGCTACGACCTTCTCTCCGATGACGAATCCCCCAACAGTCCTGCAGCTGCCACAGAAAGTGCGGCGCCAGCTGGTGATGTCGCATCTCAACCCGACGACAGCCAAGTCGAAACAAGTGACTTCCAAGATGTGGAGGTCGATGCAAAGCGTGCGCAACTTCGTTCCAGGCTCGTCACCACTTTCCAAGAGCTCATTAGTATGATCAACTACGCCGACGACTCGAATCCCAGCGATGCGGACAAGCACACAAACCTGTTTCGAATGAAAGCGAATGAGATTTCTGCTCTCTTTGGCGATGATGTGGACAAGCTGAAACATGAGATTGACTCGCTCACCGGCGGCATGTCAAAAATGAAGTCGCTGCTCCTAAACTCCGCGGAAAAGCAAGGCGAATATCTAGCAGATATCCATAGATTGACCGAGTCAGAGAAGCTACTCAAGGAAAGGCTGCACGAAGCCAAAGTGGATCTCAGTCTCGCCGAGGGAGAGAAAGTCGCCTCTAAGATGGAAGCTCGACAAAGGTACCTTGATTTAGAGACCCTCTCCAAAAAGCTTAACGAGACTGTTCAAGCGAAGGAGGAACATGCCCGAGACTATCGCATCAGGTACCAACGCTTTGATGACTGGGCCAGTACGAAAATTCAGGAGATTAAGTTGCTATGTACACAGGTTAATACTCTCCAAGCCGAAAAAGCCGAGAGTGAGAACAGAGACAAGCATCTTAGAATGGAGAATGCGCAGCTTAACACTCGTATCGACGAGATGCATCGGAAGCTGAAAGGCGAGGAGGATCAAAATCGCATTTGGGCAGAGGCTGTTGAGGTCTCGAAGGTTAGGATCAATGAACTGCAACAAGCAGAAGAAGAGGTTGTGGGGAACAACACAGTGCTCCAAGGAAAGGTTGAAATCCTCACAAAACAACTCGAGCTTGCTCAAGCCCGCGAGAAGACCCTCACCGCCGACAAAAGGGACCTCAAAGCATGTGTTTCTCGCCTTCAGGACGAAAAGAGAGCTTCAGCGAAGGCATATAATCACTACGAAAGCCGTATCAAAGAATTCAAAGCCACCACCGAACGCTTGGATTTCGACCTTAAGAATTCCCAGCAAAAGCTAGAGAAAAACGAGACACAAGTCGACGCACGTGTCGAGGCAATGAGGCAGGTAGTCAAGTACGTTCAGCAGAGACGCGTCCTCGCCGAGGGGAGAGCCAAGGAAGCTGAGCAGAAAGCCACTGAGGCCGAGCAGAAAGCCACTGAAGCTGAGCAAGCCCATGCGGAGGCCAAAAAAACCAGCGATGCGAAACACAAGCTGCGCCGCGATTTCTGTCGGAGGGTGATGCGTGATCTTGACGACGGCTTAAGGCATGCAACAAAAGAGGCCAGCGTGGCTAAGGAGCAAGCCATGGCAGCCGAGGAGAAACTCAAGCGCTTTCGGGAATTCCAAAAAGCTGTCGCTGAAAGAAAGGTTAAAGCAGCCGCGAAGGATGACGGCGAAACAAAAAAGAAGACGGTATATGAGGCTTGGTGGATGACACAGGTCTTTCCAGATTCGCTCAAAACCTTCGATTATCGCGAGTTGTTCCATTTTATCAGTTCATACAAGGACACGTCGCAATTCGCGTTCAGCGAGACTAGGACGGCAAGTGAGGAGAAGTTTCAAAAATCTGATTTTGGCGGTGCAGTAACGGCGGAAGAGCTGCGAGACAGAGCAAAGGAGTGGAACGAGGAATCCGAAGCCCGTCTCAAAATATGCCAGGCTTTGCATCCGAAGTTTCACGCATACCAGAAAGAGCGGTGGGAGCTGGAAAAAGCAGCAGAGGCCGATCCTTCACAGGCAGCCCAGGCACGAGGTAAAGCCGCCAGAGTTAGCGAGACAGATCTCTTGAGGAGGATCAATTTCAACGCCTACAGGGCAGGCGTGGCAAGGGAATTAGCCTGGTATGCTGAGAATCATGCTTTGAAACTAGAAAGTTTGGCCAAGGGAGGATCTAAGGATGACCTCTTTGCCAGCGGATTTTTGAAGGCTGCTCAACCTGAAGCAGAGAAGGTCTACACAACTGAGCCTCAGCCAACGCAGACTCAACCTGAAGCTGATAAGGTCCACACAGCTGAGCCCCAAACAACGCAGAGCAAGAAGGAAGTCTCTCGAGAGTGTGTACGGAACATGTATCGCACACTTTACAGAGTGAAGGGAAAAGAGTTCGCAGATAAGCTGCTTGTCAAAAATTGGCCCGACTACCAGGATCTCAAGGACGAGGATTTTTCTGCATAGATACCCATACAACTCGGATGAAATCATGATTACCTAGACTGTGGTAAGTGTTATCAATTCCTTGAGAGGCTTAGAGGAGTACACTAACTGATCTAGTTTATCAAGTTGACTCGGGTATATTTCTCGAAAAGTGTTGTGACTATTAGGTTTCGTTTCATCACCAAGTCAAGTAAGAAGTCGACGCCTAGCTGTATATAGTCTAAGTTCGTTGCTCATTCAAGACTTGAACTCGGTATTGGCTCTACAGCTTACTTGATCTTGGTTGCATTGCGATTAGCATTTGTGTTATTTAGCTTAGCAAAGTAGTTTAGTCGAATTACATTTCAACAACCGGTCTCTTTGCCTGAACCTTTCGAGCAGAGAGCTGCTCACAGAATGACTTCAAACAAGGAATGTGGTATATCACGCAAATCAAGCGCTCTAACATCAAAGATACACCAAACTCAAAACCCACCCTCAAGCCCCAACCACCCCAATCCTCACCAACATATTCTCCAAGCTCGCCTCCCCCGGCCTCAACTCCACCTTCTCCGTCCCCCTTGCCGGAAGCGTATACATCTCCTCCGTAACCTCATGCTTCTCAATACCCGCCTTCTTCAACTGTTCCCTCACAAGATTATTGCCCTCTTCATTAAACTCCCCGCCATCTTTGGCCGCCATATAAAGCCATACGGCATCTGGCAAGTCATTGCCGAGATTGGTGGCTGTGCGGAACTCGGTGAAGGCTTTGTTGAGGACTCGGGGGCCTCTGGTGGCGTCTTGGAGGGTTTTGGTGGCGAAGTGGGCGAAGAATGCTTTGCGGGTTCCGTCTTTGGATGATTTTTCCCAGACAGCTGTGGAAGTCAGTCTTGGGTGCAAAGGGGGATATGCTCAAGAGTGAGTCTGTAGGGAAAATGGGAACCAGTTTATGGTCTTACCTGCTACAACGGTACAGCCTTCGAGGTCATCCGCAAACATGATATCGCCTGGCCCCATTTTCTCCTCCGTGAACCAATTGTCCGTCGAGACCTTATTTCTGATGGGCATTTTGAAAATGGGTGTCGAAATGTCGAAGTTGAGACGTTTGTGATGAAAGACGGTTTTCGGACTGGAGCTTCTGACCTTTAAAATAAAAAAGAGGGGGTTGGTATGGGGGGGGGGGTAATTGACACACATATATATATAGCTGTGGAGTAGTAAAAACGTGGCTGAGGCTCTTCTAAGATGCTGTGTATGATGATTAGTAACAACTCTTGAATCTGTCAACAGAATTTGAAGCAGTGCCACTGGCATCCACACACGATCTTGGTAATTGCCAAGAGCTGAAGCGGATTTGAGGTGGCCAAACATGTCAGCTTACCGTGGCGCTCAAGTTATTTGGAAAACTTCACACAAAGTGGATCGCGGCTACTATAATTCATCATCTTACATGATAGCTGTCGGCCGCAGAGGGAATTAAAGCTTGATATAATCAGGGCATCGCCACAAAAGTCTAATTGCAAAGGAATAATCCTACCAAAGTACATACAATATCGGTGGATGAACAATTGATGCTGCACTACTTTCTCAACATCATCGCTACTAAACCAAGGAGCCTGTAGCCCAGTACGATTGCCAACAGAATGCCAACCCACTCGCCGGTACGACCAGTCTTATAGCCATACTGCGCCAAGACACCTCGTCCAGAGATTTTGCACTCGGAAGCAAGTTCGGTCTGATACATGCAGTGACAGCCAGAATCACAGTCGTAGGTTCTCTCCGCAAACTCGTTGACCATCATCCCTTGAAAGACATAACTCTGTTGAAACAGGTCAGCGTGCTCCGAATACAGCATATGTTTTTTGAGGTATCCAAAAGAGGGATTATTTACCTGATAATCAATGTAGTGGAATACGTATCTCCAAAATACGTTCAAAATAGCAGGCGGTACGAGGAATCCACCAACAGACATCCACAAACCGTTCGCGAAGGCTGTCAAAGCAAGGCTGATGACAAAGTTCGGAAATAGGGAGGAAACAAGTACGACCAAAGACTCCGCTGCCAGGAGGTCGAGGAAGAGCCACATGACCCAGGTAAAGAACGCAATAGCCGTGGGCTGAAAATTCGAGAGCCAGTAGGCGATTACTGAAAAGATGACCGAGATGAGAACTGTTTGCAGTTAGTCATCAGTCGTTTGGGAAGGGTTAGTTGATACGGAGGAAATACTTACATAGATACGGAAGGCCGATGATGAAATTAGAAAGCATGAATGCAGAAGCGCCGTAGAGGCCGTTCGCTCGTTCCTTCACGAATGTGGCACGGTCCTCGAGGAAACTAGGCACATATGCAACTGCCATGAAGGACATGAATGCAGAACCAAAGAATATGGCGTTGATGAAAGGCTGGATCTCATCCTGGTTGGTGTGTAAGCGTAGCCAAACGGTCCCCATCATTATTGCAAGGCCAGTGTACATGGCAATTCGGACGCCGTATGCAATGACATCTCGGTAACTCTTGATGAAGGCTCGGTGTATGAGAGTCATCAGAATGATGGGAAAGTTGCGTTTTGAAGACTTTGGAGTGGATAGATCCGTTACATGCTCGTTTGCAGCGCGTATCTGCATTGAAAGTTCCGCAGATCCTGGGGAGTTGACCCAGCCGCTTCGAATGCTTTCGAGACGATCTTGTGCAACATCTTGGCGGTTTGAAAAATCGATATTCATGAGATCGAGAACGAATTCGGCCGGGTTCATATAGAGGGGCATTGGAAAACCGAGGGCCTCGAAGTGGGGTTCAACGCCAGGAACGGAGCCGAAATAATGTTCTTTGCCGCCAGAGAGCAGTAAGAGCTTGTCAAAAAGTTGGAACGTGGATGTCGAAGGCTGGTGGATGCTTGCGATTACAATCAACTAAGAAGAAATTAGCTAGAAAACCTGGACTGGAAATTGTTGGTTCACGTTGTTCCTCCTGGCAACTTCCTTCACGAATGAAATGACCTCCCAACTAGCAGCACTGTCAAGGCCACTAGTTGGCTCATCCAAGAATAGAATCTTCGGGGCAGTGACAAGTTGGCTTGCAACGCTGAGACGACGTTTCTGGCCCCCACTGATGCCTTTTCGAATAGGTGTGCCAATAATTGTGTCTGCTTGATTCCGGAGCCCGAAAGAGCTGAGTAGGTCGTCGATTCGTCTCATGCGTTCTATCTTCGACAAAGTACTATGTATACATTAGTATGACCACTTTAAGGCTACTGATATTGTTTAAGGAGCAGTAAAGAGATAATGCTCCAACCTAGTGAGGCAGGTATGCAAGGGAAGTGATATGACTTACTTCTTATGAGCAAGCCGAGAAGCAAAATGCATTGTCTCTCTGACAGTCAGACTTCCAATGAGAGCATCATCTTGTTCAACATATGAGGTCATCTCCCGAAAGGCGCCAAGCGAAGGGTTGTTCCCATTGACCAGAGTAGCGCCCTCAACCTTCCCTCCACTTGTAGCATCTCTGTGTGCGAGGACGTTTAGCAGAGTTGTCTTTCCACAGCCGCTGGGTCCCATCAAAGCGCAAATTTCTCCTATTTCATCATCAGCAAGCTAAGATTGGAGTGCAGGAGAGACTTGTCAACCTGCTTGGGCGATTCCAGAAACATTGTCTAGAATAGCTTTGGGTTCTCCGGTCTTGCTATCCTTCACCGTGACAGTAATGTCGTTCCAGGAAAATGTATTGACAGTATCATTCCTAAGGTGTCCATCGGTGACCACCTTTTGCTCAATGTCGATACCGAAAGCATCCTCATGTGGGACACTGTCATTGACAGTGTTCGAAGGGGCAGTAGATGCCATCTTGCTCTGCTCCGATGAGACTTCGGCTTTGAAAAGCCAGCGAGTTGTCTTCAGGTGCAATCTTTGGAAAGAATAGATATGAGAGAATGAGTTGTCTAAACCCTTTCCAGTTATTTTGAAAAAAGTGGGAAGGAATCAAGGATGCCCAAGTCTTCGACCCGGGTGGGGTCACGCCGAGTTAGAGTTATAACTTGGGTAGAGTTGAGAATTATTCAATTATAACTCGACAAACTCGCGTTGACCCGGTCAAAATTGCTTAATTAGGCAAGGTCGACTCGGATTCTGAGGTCCCGAGTTATAAAATTCTATCCGAGTTGGAGTCTGAGTTGGCTCAAAGATGGAAGGAATAAACGTTGCGATGGTAGATCAAGTCTGAGGAGGAAGCAGTGGAATTCTTATACTTTTTGCCTCTTTCTAATTCCAGACCGACAGTAGATTAAAAGCTGAATATGAAAAATGCCATACAAGACAAAAAACCAGGCTACTAGCAGCTGGTACGCAATCAAGCCAAAATGCACACAGTAAGCGGCATCTGAGAATCATGAGCTCCCCGGACACGAATGAGGAACCCCGAATTCCATTTTAGTAAGCCCATGTTGGTCCCCTAGTGTTCCATACATCTGACGCGCTGAGCCTCCTCAGCTAGCCCCTATCGACCCTCGATTCGTGCTGACCGGAGACCGGTCTCGCGCAAACTTTCAGGTCGCCGTCCAAGGCGGCAGAGAACCCCGACGTGGATTACGCGAGCATTCTGAAGAAAGAGGTAGAAAATTTGACAGCCTTGCTGAAGGATATGGTTTTCAGGATAAAGTATACAGTACCGTCTTGAAAATTGAGGCTATTCAGAGATACATATGAAGCTACTACAGTCATGCGTGGTTGTTTCTGTGAAGTGTGGATGACGTGCTTCGGCGGGGGCAGGGTCCTGGTGGTCCGAGTCACTGCGGCGATCATTTGACGGTCGGATCACCACAACAACGCCACAACATTAACATGATGTGGAGTACTATACTGCAGCCTGCTATTCTCGACATAACATGGGGCGCGGTGGGGTCGTCGCGATCTCAAGATCCCTAATTGATAAAAACATACTAACATCAGGAGCTAACGAAACAGCATCGCCATGGATCTCTCCTTGAACCTCGAGAACACTCACATTTTGATAACGGGAGGCTCAGGCTTCATAGGTTCAACAACGGTCACAGCACTCGTGTCCGCCGGCGCAAAAGTCACCAGTCTCGATCTGCGAGCTCCAAGCAATCCTCCTCAATCTCCGAACTTCCAACATATATTCTGCAACATCAGTTCCGAATGGGATCTTACGAACGCATTTGCTACCTCTTCGGAGAAATTTGGCCCTGTGTCTTGCTGCATAGCCCTGGCATCTCTCGATTTCTCGGTGCTCCCTCATCATGAAAGTCTCGCGGACATGGACGTTGAGCAATGGAGGCATACACATCGAATCAATGTTGAAGGCACATTCTTGACAGCAAGAACTTGGCTGCGCGCATTGAGAGACTATTCGAAGACGGAGGAGAAGCAAGAGCTACGGAACGTGGGATTGATAATTATTGGCAGTGAGAGTGGCCATTTCGGAGAGAGGGGAAACGCTGATTATGCTGCGGGGAAGAGCGCAGTTCAAATTGGCTTGGTGAAGAGTCTAATGGCCGACGTCAGTAGGATATGGCCTGGTGCTCGGTGAGTTCCATATCGGTGGAGAATCAGAGTAGGTTGTTGATAAAGAGCAGAGTCAATGCTGTTGCTCCTGGACCAGTGGACACAGAGCAATTCCGGAAAGAGTGCCAGGAGAATCCCGAGCAGTTTTATCTGGATACTCAAGCAACGTATGTCGGAGCTATACCGGCCAAGGCTATTTGCTGACAAGTCTGAAGCACTGGATTGCGTCGGCCTGTTCCCCAGGAAAGTGTCGCGAAGAGTATACTCTTCCTCGCGAGTGAAAGCTGGAGTGGCAATATAACAGGGCAAGTTCTCAATGTTGACTCTGGCAAGCAAGGCAAGGTCATGTGGTCAAAGGAAGAATCTAAGTGATTAGAGCGAGTGCTCCTAGCAGGCCTATAGGGGATAAGACTCAATTTGCCGCACCAGATGAGATGCTGTAAGGTTTTAAACCTCAAGTGGGGAATCAAAGGGATGATATCCAAGCATTGGCGGTCCGGTTTTTAACTTAGAGCGCTGTGATAACGTATATACCAAACAATGCTTTTTCCCGCTCCCTGTCCCAAATTTGCTAGATCTTGACATCTCCAAGCTTCTTCACAACATCCTCATAAAATGCCATCGAAAGCTTCGCCGCCACTGCATCACTCGTCTCATCATCCGTCTCCAGAATCCCCAACTCAGTGCCGCCCGCGAGGCATTTAGCAGTTGCTCTCTCATACATCTCGCCCATATTGCTTCCCACCTCCTGTACCCTACTCTTTTTGAGCAGCTCCTCTCTTATCCTCACTGCACTTCTCATCCTGCCTACTTCTATCCCTAGCACTTTGTCGATAGTTTGCCAGCTAGCGAGCTCCACTAGCACTACACCCAGACTGTATATATCGAACGATTTTCTAGAATTCTCCCTTGGGCCAAATCCCTGACCTTGTGTGGAGGGATGTCGGTACATGTTATATGCTGGGACATCACCTGGTATCTAGAGAGAAATTAGCCTCAATATCTCAGAGAAGTTGGGAAATCTGGGAGGCATCCTACCTCAGTGATTTCGTCCGCTCTAGCAGGGCGGGAGAAGTCAAACCCCGACAGATACGGCTTGCTGTAGTTCACCGTCTTGGTTATCACACCGTGTTTATCCTTCGAAGTAACAGGAAAAAACACAATATTATGTGATCGTATCCCCTTATGCAACCAATTTACGCTATGCAAATACAGCAAACAATTCGCTACCGCATGGGCCACACGTATTCGGTCAGTCACTCGAGGTTTTTGCTCGGTCGAGAGTAACTCGAACAGCGATATTGGGGCTGTATCGGGAGATACATCTTCGTCTTTTGGTTTCTCAAACACGAATCCTATTCGTGGATCTAGACCTTCTTCTTCGCCTTCGGAATCATGCTCTGATGATTCTCGTGGTCCGTTATCGAAATATCCTAAGCAGTGAGGAACTCGAAACGCCTCTGGCTTCGGGCTATGGTGTAAGAGTGAGGCGAGCTTTTGCACTCGTTCCACGATGGCCCGAGGTGGGGAAAGCGAGCCCGGCTTCTGGTAGTCGTATTCTTTCCATTCGATCCATACTATGTGCTTTGCACCGTCATCATCATCGAAGATAGCTTCGCAACGAGCAGCTGTCAGATCTGTTGATGATGTCTCTGGATTCAGATGGATTCTCGAGCGTTCAATTTTCGTGTTGGCTTTCTCGGCTTCGGGCTGACCTAGTTGGAGGAGGATTGCTGTGGCTTCGTCCCATGGAGCCGGTCCTTCAGTATCTAGGGATTCGTTGAAGGCTTTGAATTTTGCTAATTGGGCGAGCAGCCGAAGGCCCGCGGCGTCGTTTGCAGGAGCGTATTGAGGTATTGCTTGGACTGGATAGGTGCGGGCTTGCATTTTGATGTCTAATGCTTTCACGAGCCGGTGTAGACTCGCAAGATCCTTGTGAAGCTGCAGAACCCCTCGGTTAGTATCCTGAGTTGTCCGATGAATTTCTGTCTGTAGACGAAAGTCCAAGATGTCCGTCATGTTGTCGTTCAGGGTTGAAAATCGCTGCAAAAGGTTCTCGAAGGCTTCTTTGTCGAATGCGGCCCACATGAGCCGTTTTCTTCCTGTATTCAGATCTGCTGCCACTCCACTGGCCTTTGACCTCAGTTCCCTCATGGCCTTGATAATAAAGTTCCTCCGAGGTTCGGACAACGGCACATGAGCACTCGAGGAGTCTTTCGCAGGATCGTCGACAAATTCGTCGTCTGAATCAAGCGGCTCGGGGGTAATTTGGAGGTGCTTGTTCTTGATTTGAGCTTTCTCAAATTCTTTAAAGAGACACTGGATTTGGACGAGCAGATCAAGAATGGTGGTTCGATGAATGACGAAAGTATTGGATTGCTGGATTTTCTTTCCTTCATCTTTCTGATAATCCATCAAGCCGGATGTCTCGCTCCACGCAAACAATCGCTGTTGCTCCATACGCAACCTCAAGTTTAGGTATTTGGACTCTTCAGGGAGTTCTTTGGCAGTAATGATAATTTGGATAACTTGAATACACCCTGTGAAAACTTGCCCAGCCAAGCCTGCAACGCTCAGAGCGATACCAGCTGCGCTTATCGGATCCATGATGATTCAGGATCCTCGTTGTGTCTTTGCAAATAGACGATACAGACGCCGCCTCACCAATACTTTGAAGCCGGCCGCATGGGAAACTTTCAAACCGAACGACTCAACTTCGTCTTGCGATTAAGTCACTAGACATGGGCCTTACAGCAAGCGATTAACGCATTGTATCATCCAAATATCATTTGACTGTCCTTATTCAAGGCCTGAGAGTCTGAGAGGAATTCGCGACGTGAGGACCCTGGTGGATTGTTCTTGATCCCCACTTTTCCGAGGAAATTCCAGGAACGTCCAAAGCGGAGCCTTCTTGAAATCGTGAGAAGAACGTCTTAATTTATATAAGAAAGGAGATGATGATGTAGCTTCATTCGTGGTTCATCTGAAGATCAGTCTAGAATTGGAGTCTCGTCGCCATGCATGACTTCGCGTGACACGCTCTTTAGCGACCCTCGATTCCGAGTCCGAGTTCGAATAAACAGCATTTGGAGTTCTGGAATACGTTGAGAAGTCTAACGACATGGCTATAGATTTATAAAGTGACGACCAATCACTTTTGGTCGTTATGAGTTGACATCGGACAACGAATTTGCATTTGTGGAATTTGTTGGCAGATTTAAAGCTATAGCGATAGCGACGAAAGCTTACCTAGTTCTAGCCAGGGGGGTGTATTGCGACCGAGCCACCGACTGAAAGCTCACTCTACACCCAAGTGGAATCAGAATATGAAACCTCACATCCATTCTTCCATTCCTTGTCCAAATTCCATCTGTGTTTTTTCTTGCATGTGTTCACGTGACTACCCGCTATAATTCACACCACCTTTTTCTACGTACCGTCTTCTCTATTTGCGTATCTAGTCGTTCCACGTTGCGACCACCCAAATCCACCGCATTCATAGAAGTATATCATAGACAGAAAAGTTTTGTATATTTTTTCTTAGTTTCCTTCCGTCTTCGCTCCCTTCTCAAAAGCAGCGCGTTGTGCGTCAGCTCTTATATTAATCCTGCAACGCTCGAGGAGCCCGAAAGCTGGGAAGTCGCCGATGGAGGTGCTCGTATAACAAGAACGAGGGTGCCTGAGCAGAAATTAATCGCACTTCGCCGACCACACCCTGCAAGTCAGCGGGATACTGCGATTTCATTGGAAGTATATCCATGCGTCGTACGGTCTCCGCTCAACACGTCCCCAGAACGTCGCCCTTCCATCGTAAAAACGCGGTAGGCACCCTATGTCTTGGTCGGTGACGAGCGACTCGAGCTCCCAATTCTGCCGCGATGGACTCCTCATCTAGCCCTATAGAGGCACCCTCTGAGGCCTCTACTCAGCCCACTTCAACCTCAAGCCCGGACCAATCGCCGGTCGACCCCCAAGGCGAGCGACAAACATCGATAGTTTCCTCCCAGAACGACCAAAATAAGGAACGGGTCACCGTACCGTCGGCCTGCGTGCAGTGTCGATCCAAGCATCTGAAGTGCGATGGATTGAACCCGTGTACACGGTGCTCCTCGAACAGCCTCGAGTGTGTTTACGTGAGAAGTCGTCGTGGGTTCAAAGGCCCGCGAAAGAATGGAGCCCAGGGCAAGGCTTCATCTATACCCGGTGCCGCATCAACATGTCCTCTTGTGAACCCAGCGGCTGTAAGAGGCCCGCCAAATATTCCAACTGGCCTTGCTACGCCTCCAGAACACAGACTGCAGACCCTACCAGGCACTGCTGATTTACAGATTTTCGAAGTAAATCAGGATCTGGCTTCCTATGACCCAAAACCACTTTCATCTGGATTAGATCTGCGGGAAAGATGCATCGAAGCGTTTTTCTATCACTTCCACCCGGCACACCCCTTCATCCTACCTCGGGCACAATTCATGGCCCTGAGGAAAGAGAGGCCGGTTGATCAGCTCGAAGCTGCGATGCGTTATGTCGGCTCATTCTATGTTTCACAAGCACCAAACATGGCTCTTGGGTTAGAGGCTGAACGCACTGTATATCATGCCGAATGCGCCAAAGACGGGTTCAGAGTCCAGGCCATGCTGATTCTTGCAATTGGTCTTGACGGGTACACATACCAAGAGAAAGCGTTGCAAATACTCACTGATGCTCAGAATGATGCTCTGGATATCGGCATGAACAATCGAGATTTTGCATTCTTGAACGGGAATGGCTCACCAGCTCTGGAAGAAAGCTGGCGAAGGACCTGGTGGGAATTGTATATTGTTGATGGGATGATAGCCGGTGTTCATCAGAAGAGTAATTTTCGGATGAAGGATATTGCTGCCGATGTCCTCTTACCCTGTGAAGAAAGGGAATATACTTCCGGGGTATGTAAATTGTACTCGCCCCCAGAAAATCCTACTAACTGTAGTGAAGATAATTCCTCGGGCACATTCTATTAGTGACTTTGATGACGAATCATTTGACGGGAAAGATTTCAGCTATTCCTCGTTCACTTACCGGATAGCTGCAATTCGAAATCTGGGTAGATGCATCAGCTACCGCGAGCAAACTGGTGCCTCACCAGATGGCCCTGCCGTCCATCGAATCGATGCGCATCTAGTCAATTGGAGATTGCATCTACCAGAGTCGAAGCAAACTTGCATCAGCAAAGACGGTCAGCTCGACGAGATGTTGTTCCAAGCTCATATGATCACAGCAGCGACGACTGTTGTGCTCCATCGGGAGCTTTCTGAGCTGGACTCAAGTGTGGCTAAGGATGTCACGTCCTGTGCCCCGCACAAGCAGGTTGTGCCAGGATCGAACTACAATGTCCATGCCGCGAAGATCGTCCAAGCTGCACAAGACATTTCCAAGCTTATCACGCTCCCAATTCCGTTGGTCAAGCACACTCACTTCTTCACCTGCGTCGTTACTCTGGCATCGGTCGTACACCTGTCCTGCTGGTCAATGCTCTTGCCATACAATCAAGATGACGATCTCAAGCAGCAGCTTCGTCTCAATACCGGCGCTTTGAAGACGCTGTGGCAAGTGTGGCCTTCCGCTGGGAATGCTTTTCGCCAGGTCAAAGGTGTTGCCCAAGAGATATTCGCGGCCAAAAAGCAGGCGGTGGAGAATGGGTACTGGTCACAATTCACTGACGAAGAAGTCATGCAGAACATGATTGCAGATCAAAGCATAATGGATGAATGCCACCTTCTTGAGTGAAGTTGAATTACTTGGGCTTGCGTCGTCGAGAGGAATAGCGTGGAGTTAGTCGATTGTAAAACTATTAATAGGAGGCCAGGAAAATGGCCATGACATCTACTCTTATGTAACGAGACCTACGAAAGAACATTCTTATACAAAATCAAAAAGATTTCCTCTTCAATAGCTCGCTGGTCCCCTCGAATTTCATATTCGGTAGAGCTATCACGTGCAGCCCCCCACTTCACCGAAAATTGTCCAACGCGACTTCCCAGATCAGACGCGTCAAATTAAGCACTCAACCCTAGTAACTTGAACACTTGACGTTACTTGCCCGATTGTAACAAACCACCGTCAAGACGGCCTGCCGCATTTAATCGGAAATCCTACAAGAATGGAGGCCGCCGAATCAACCTCCGCATCCGCTTCAGCGCCCAACGAAGAGCTCACTCCTCTCGAGCAAGACGTGCTAGACGAATATGAACGCCTCGCAGAGAACATGAAGAAGGCACGTCCCTGCATCTCTTTCCCACTGCATCTTTAGTTCTTAAACCGGGATGCTAATTGTCAATGGCAACAGCTAGCAAGCATCCTCGATACAATGGCAGGCAAACCTACCGCGGAGATTCTAGATGGGCTACGACAACTGGAACGGAAGACGAGTTTGGTGTTTACGTTGTTGAAGGCTAGTGTGTACAGTATTGTGCTGCAGCAGGAGATTTACTCGGGGGATCAAGCTGGGCAGGAGGGTTGAGTTGATTGTTGGATTGTAATATTTTGTGGGCTGAATCGGGTTACCTTCGTATATTGGAGGGAAAATATGGTGAAAGAGGATGGCATGATGGGATGATATTGGGTCACGAATTTGGGAATGGATAACGATATCACGGCGTTTGGAAGATACCCAGAGGACATAGAATGGAGGAGTAGATCGCAAGACAATAAATGCCCTGGCTATGTTTGATCCTATGTGCGCCTGTCTATGCAACTCCCCATACATACTCATACATGGAGCTTTTTACTATACAGATTATACACGGCCTCCATAATACACCTTCCGCACATCTACAAGCTTCTTTCCTCTTCCACGCGCGATCTCGTCTGGAATTCTTTGCTTCATCAACGCCTGATATGTTGCTTTCACGGTATTCATCTTGTTTCGGGAACGTGGGACCTTTGCTGCAAGGTCGTGGATACCGGCGGCGCGAGCCATTTCGAATATGAGATGTTGGCAGCGTAGACCGAATCCTGCATTATGTTAGCTGTGTATGATTTTCTGTCAAGAAAGGAATTTACCTGGTGGTCTAGACATGAGCTTCACCTCAACCGCAGACACCTTTCCTTCCACCTCTCCAAATATTGTGCGCTCTTCGTACCGTGGAATTGGCTGCATGTTTCGAATGGCTTGAATTCGTGCATTGGATAGCGTCTCCTCAATTTCTTGCCCCTTTGCTTCTCCAAGCCCCAATCTACCACGCCCGTTTCCAGCAATTGCAAGAATGTACTGGCTGGAAATCTTGCCCAAACGAGTTTGATTAACAACACGGTGGTTGACCAAAATCTTAACCCTGTAATCGAGAATCTCGTCCAAAGTCAGGCCCGTCTGCTTCCGTAAAAGATCGTATCTTCCGTCCGGGTCTCGTGGATCTTCTTCTTCCTCCGTTGACTTGGCGACCTCAGGATCATCGAGCGCGGACTCAAAATCGCGGGAGACTCCTGGTGCAAGCATAGTCTGATCTTTTAAGGGTCCGTTTGAACCTATCAGATCCGGCACTTCGTCGAATGCCCTCAGCATATCTGCTCGATTTGGGCGGATTTTCGCTCGCTGCTCTGGGTCTTCATAATCGAAATCTTCCGGCACTGGGTTCTCCTCCATGATCTTTGTGAAAAACTCCTTGTAATGGTCTCGATATTCCTCCAGGGACATCAGTCTTTCCTTCGGGTCAACAGGCCCCTCCCTCTTGACTCTCTTGTCTATCGTCGGCGCTATCTCACTGAAATCATCGAGATATTCCAATCTGCCCCAGTCTGAACGTAGCACACCCCGCTCCTGAAGGTCCTGAGGATCGATTGCCTCTTCTGCAGCTTCAATGGCTCGCATTTGCTCGGGCGTGTATTTCTTCGCAAGAATAGCCTTCTCTTCCTCATCGTAGGGCTTGAATATCTCGCGAGCTGGAGGTTTGCCGGAGACAAGGCCCATATCGGAGGCTTTGACATTGGGGTATCTGGGCTTCCGTCTTTCGCAGAGGTTGGGGGACGTATGGAAGTTCCGACTTCGAATGCGTGGCCGCAAGGTCGGTATTGAGGGGGTGGAGAAGAGACATCTCGCCGGCCGTGAGACACTCATCGCTGTTGGGTATTGCAGTCGGATGGGCGCCGCTCAATGGCCCAAATTTGCTGCTGCTCTCTCTCTTTTCGTGAGGGAGCTGTCGCGTACCAATTATTTTTTAGATCGCTGGGGCACGTGACCCTAATTTTGTACAACCTCGGACGACGCGAGCAATCAACCTCTTCTTGACTCGGAGCTCGTTCAATTCTGCGTGACATTGTCGACCTGAATAGTGGAGATTCCTCTTTTCCTTTTATGTTTGAAAGCATCTTCAAGTTGAAGAACCTCTATTACTACAAGCTGGCCCTTAAGTGCTCGACCTACTCCTGAACCATGCTCTGCCATTCTGTTAAGCCCTCAAATTGTACCAAGTGGGTACTGTGTTCGAGGAGCATTCCCCCGTGGCACAATTTTATTTCAAATTTGCTGTCAAGTCCAAGGCCCATATCATCCAAAAAGAGCCAGCCACTATTTATTAGAAGCTCCAACCCGTTGCTACCCTATCCATTATCCGTGTTCCAACAGGTTGAGGCTTTGGTCTTCAATTGCGACTACATTATTCCCCAAACCATCATCATCAAGCGTGTTGCTAAGTCTCGCCACTTTTTAGAAAAGTTCTAGAGGCCTTGATGGGTAGCATAGTCTTGAATGTGATCACGGAACGAAATCGCAGCAGATTATCTCCATCACCATTCTAGCATGTGCGTGCGGAATATTATATTAAGTCCCTGAAAACGAAAAGGTTTATCTCCTTTTGATAATGAAAATGCTTGCTACAAAACATATGTATGACGTATTCCAAAATGAAACTTCGGTCCTCTTTGGGGTTTGGTACGCTTAGTTCTAGTTCACCTGCCAATGTATGGTCCGTCGAATAAGACCCTACCCTCCGGAAAACTGACGACTGTACTACACTCAGTCCGATTTCCAACGTCATTTATTTAAATTTGCAAAGTTCCCGTCGCAACCCCAAGTTTACCTCGCCAACAGTATCCCACAATATTCTTGTTATCACTTCCTCCGGCCGTTCGGTCACTCCAAATTCGAAGATCTCTCCATTCTAGAGGGAAAGAATGTAGCTGCCTATCCTACGAGCTCCCACTCGTAGCTTATCACAATCGTGGCTACCATCCGACGCACACTGCTTGCTGGCGACGCTCCGCCACAGCGCAGACGACCGCCATAACTGTCATTTATTGGAGACATTTCACAACCTGCTCTCGAAATGATGTCCCAAATCAAAGCACTATGGGGACCGTCCATCGTCAGGCCGATTCGTCCTAAAACAAATTCGGATGATACAGTAGGGAGCTTCGGAAAGGACGATATCCTGTTGGGCAATCGAACAACTGGCGCTCCCAGCTGGTTCAGGGTATCCTCAGCGAGCCACGCCCCTTCCGAAGCGGCCCTTACTATGATGGCTTGCATGTCTACCAACGATGCTATTGAAAAACTCGGGTCCAGCAAGATGGGCCTCGAAATCGGCGAGGTTGATACACGCATCAAGAGGTGCGGACAAAATGTGCTTTCTTCCAAGACACCTCCGACTTGGTGGCAGCTGGTTTTAGCGGCTTTCTTTGACTGGTTCAATGGTATTCTGGTAGTAATTGCCATTGTAAACCTTCTGATTCCTCCTCCGCAATTCCCAACTGTGGGTATTATCGGGACGATGATTATCCTCGGCTGTGCTATACGATTCTGGCAAGAATATCGCAGTGCTGTGGCTGCGATCAAGCTTCAAGAAGGTCTTGCGACATGTGTTCGGGTACAAAGACGAGTTGTTACTGGGGAATCAATCGACATGACCGTCAATCAGCAGGATTTGGTCCCTGGAGATATAGTGTTTATCGACCCCGGCAATACGGTCCCGGCAGACTGTAAACTTATCCACGCTTCGAATCTGTCGATCAGTCAGTCAAGGTACGATGACCAAAGTGAAATTGGATTCCATGAGCTTTTTCCTGACTGAATTTAGTTTGACCGGAGAAAATGAGCCACAGCGAAAGAGCTTCGGCTGCCAAGCGCAGCAATCCAACAAAAGCGTCCTCGAATTGGAGAACATTCTCTTCATGGGTACCAACGTCATCTCGGGAAGTGGACTCGGTGTAGCCTTAAGAACCGGTGATAGTGGGTGTTTTTATCAATATGCAAATTCCGAAACCTACTGACTCTCCTCTCAGATGCTTTCATTGCCACTATCATTAAGCAGGTCATCAAAAAACGCCCCCAAAATGCATTCCAGCTCGGCATTAAGCATTTGAGCTGGGCCATGATAGTCGTCATTATTGTCGTGTGCCCAATTGTAAGCTCAATTCCACTGAAGAGCATACAGGTTTTGCTAACTACAGTAGGTTTGGGTCGTAAGTTGGAAGACAACCAATAAGTTGGTCGAGGCATTACTGTTTGCCGTTGCCGTTGCTGTGGGTTTAATTCCACAATTGCTCCCTGCGATCATCAACTCCAACCTTGCGCGAGGTGCATTCGTACTAGCTAAGAAGAATGCAATTGTGAAGTGCTTGACTTCAATTCGTAGGTGACTTATCATTCGATCGAAAGTTCCCTTGCTAACGTATGTTAGAAAACCTAGGCGCCATGACCATTCTCTGCAGCGACAAGGTTTGTCAAGTCGAATGTTTTACTTTCTCAATGCTGACTGTTTTAGACTGGAACGTTAACGAAAGACGAGATCACTCTTCGTCATTTCCTCGGCTGCGAGGGAGAAGAGGATTACAGAGTTTTCCAACTAGCCCATGCTAACGCTGCCGCTCAAAGTGGAACCAAAAATAGCATTGACACTGCAATTCTCAAGTATCCCACTTCCGAACATATGCCCAACATGGGGGAGAAGTTTGGTGAAATTGCTTTCACGTTCGAGGCAAGACGATCAAGTGCCATCTTCAGACTCGAAAATGGAAAGAATTGGCTAGTCTGCAAGGGAGCATACGAAGAGGTCCTTGCACTGTGCTCAAATATCCGCTTGGGAGGAGACACATTTCCTCTCGGCCAGGACCGCGCCACCGATCTTAACAAAAGAGTTGGTGCACTTAATTCTGACGGTTATCGAGTAGTTTTGGTTGCCAGTAGGGAGGTTAAGGAGATCATCAATGGTGAAGAGACAAATTTCGATGGATATGATGATGGCATGACTGTGGAGGGCCTTCTAACTTTCCTTGATCCCCCTAAGGATGACGCCAAAGCTTCTATTGCCCGCCTACAGGGTCTTGGGGTGGATGTGCGAGTACTCACGGGCGACAATATCGGAGTCGCGATGAAGGTCTGCCGCGATCTTGAAATCGTCAAGGATTATGACGATGAGCATATCCAAGCAATTACCGGACCAGAGCTCGCCCGTTTAGAAGCCGATGAGTTTCATGATATCGTCAAGCATTGCAAGATCTTTGCAAAACTCACACCTAACCAGAAAGGCGAGGTAATCTCAAGTCTAAGAGAGAAGCACGGTGAGGTTGTTGGCATGCTTGGGGACGGTATCAATGACTGTGTTGCTCTTCGTTTTGCAGATGCTGGGATATCTGTTGACACCGGAGCCAATGTTGCCAAAGACTGTGCAGATGTTATTCTCACGAAGAAGGAGCTTTCTATTATCGTGGATTCAGTCGTTGTGGGACGGACTACTCAGGGCAACACGTAAGTTCACCCACCCTGTTTCAACTCACATGCTGACCTTTATCTAGCATCAAATACATCAAGGTGGTTTTCGCTTCCAACTTCGGCAATATCATAAGTGTTTTGGTTGCCTCTTCCTGGATCCCATTCCAGGCCATGACAGGTCTTCAACTACTTGTCGGTGGCCTTCTCTATGAAAGTAGTCAGCTTGCAATTCCCTGGGATTCAATGGATCCCGAATACCTTGCAGTTCCCACAAAATGGTGTGTCTGGGATCTCCTCAGGTTCATTGTCATCCAAGGTCCTCTCAGCAGTTTCATCGACATAAGTACCTTCTGCATCAATTGGTTCTTCTACAAATTACGAGATCCTGAAAACATTGCAGCTGTCAAGACCTTCCAAACACAGTGGTATCTTCAGGGTATCTTGACGCAGGTACTCATTGTGCATCTTGTGCGCACTGCAAAACTCCCATTCATTCAGAGCCAGCCGACGAAGCCTCTGATTTTCAGCTCCGCCCTTGTGCTGGCTGTGGGCTTTGCACTTGTATATATTCCTCCTGTTGCAAATGCCATGCATTTTACGAAGCCGGAGAATAGCTTCCTTGGATTTCTCGCTGCGGAGATGGCATTTTATGCAGTGATTGTGGAGGTTACTAAGAGGATACAGCTGAAGGTGTTCAAAAGATGGTTGTAGATGCCGGGGTCAGGATTAGGAATTTTTGCTCATTTTCAAGACGATGTAATGAAATCTAATGAGTTGACATGAAATTTCAAGAGCACTTGGAGTCAATCTATTCGTACGAACATGCTCACCATGTTCAAGTATTATCTTGGGACCTCGCCGATAAAGGATATGTTGATAGGTGGAATTGACCAGTCTACTGACTTGGCCTTTTAATATACCATGATTAAAAATATCCCCTGTTCCTCTACGCTCACCGTGATTGTATTAATGGAGATTAAAATGTCACGTTTGATTGATGGAGGTTGTAGCATTCTACCTAAGCGGGGTATCCAGTGCATTTGAGGAACTCGGTGTGTTACCCCGCAATTCGTCACGGCCCCCAAAACACCCCCAAACACCCGTAGAATGCATTTATCATTATCTTCATTTCTCGTCCAGAGCAGAGTCTAGATGGGTCTTCAAATAACGCCATCGCCTCGTGACAGCCATTCCCAGCACTATAACTTAAACCCCTATCAATTTCCATCTATTACTTCTCCCACTATCTATAGCAATCGCTCAGTCAAACTCAATTTAATATACACATTCCAACTTTCTCCAATCTCAAGAGATAATATTCCGCGATCTTAGTTCAAACCCGCCAGCTGATCAGCGCATTCCGACGCGGAGTATAAATCTCCAATCATACACGGGCAGCCGCCAGAAAGGTGTTGCTGCATATGCGGATGGGACAACGTGTCTGGCACCCAACAAATCAGCAGACGCGGCGGCATGCAGTCAGCAGCCTTACCTCTGTGGTTTGGGGTATTGCCAGGTTGCACGAATTGAAACAGGCATCCAACATTTCTGACTCCCCCGAGACATGGGGCATCTAGCAGATTCTGTTTAAAATCACCCGTCACCTCTCCGTCTTCTCCTTCTTGAAATTCTTGCCACTACTATACTCGCGTTTTTTCTCAATTGGAAATACACTATTATACGTGTCTTGAGAAAACCGGACTCGAATGATTGACGAGGTCAGCATTCAGCATGCTTCTTCGCTCTTTATCACGCCTATCTTGAGTCTCACAAAAAGCCATTCTTAGAACACCCCATCAACACCGAATCCAAATCCAAACCCAAAATCAAACCCAGAATCGCCTTACGATTACCACTTTCAATTGTAATCCGACATACATACGAATACAACACCCAATTACCAAAACCTCGAACCCAAAAACGCTATCTATCGAACTCGAAGCAATCAAAATGCCGCCCTCAAACTACACAACCACACCCCTCACAACCCGCACCAACACCACCCTCTCAATAAGTACCTCCACCCCATCCCCCTCATCCACTACCTCCAGCAAATCACCCTACACGCCGCAACGCACATCTTCTTCGCCTTTCCCCGCTTCCCCTTCACCTTCGCCTGCTTCTGCGACACAGCGGAGAGCAACGGAGCCGAGATCTGCGGGGGGTATGAGGAGTCCAGGGATGAGATTGGAGGAGGCGAAGAGGAGATTTAGTAATGAGGGCAAGATTAATGTGCATACGGAGTGTGGGAGGCATGGGGATGAGTGGTTATTTGGGGGGTTTAGTGTTGCTGGCGCCGTGAGGAAGATGTTGGGGGAGGGGAAGAAGGGTGGTGAGTGAGTGTGTTTGGGGATTGTGGGGAATTGGAAACTCATCATGTGGACGAAATGGAAAGGGAGAGGATTCTGTGATGGAAGGAAGGAAGGAGGATTTGTTGGTTGTTTGTTTGTTTGTTGGAGGGAGGGGAATGTGAATGTGATCTGATGTGATGCTGTTGGAGTGTGAGGATTGAAGGGAGGGGTGCATGGTTGTTGATGAACTGAATGAATGATGATATGAGATTGGATTCTTTATATATATGATACCCATTGGAGATATTTTGTCTTTTAGCTAGAAAAGTAATGCTTGGGAAAGGGAAGGTGTTATGGATTGTTTATGATGGACTGGATGTTAGATAGGACAGATGAATACTTTTCTGCTCTTGATAGGTTATGAAATACAACATTGAAAGCATTGAAATCCTTGGGGTATGATTTCGAGTCACATTTGGTGTCAGGAACAGATGGCTTGTCATGCAGTATGACGGACCCCCAACCGTAGAAATAAGCTATACCCCAACTTACGTACGTAGGTAGCCGGCAGTAGGGATTTTCCCCTTGCAGGAACGGAGTTGGTGTCTTGGCACTCTCGGCCTGTCTTTTGAGGCTCTATGTCACTCGAAGGTGCGACGTTGCAATGACTGTGACTCTGGGAATACTTGTTCATCGAGTAATTGAATTGGATATCAAAGGTGCATCATCTCCCTACAAGTGCGGAGAATAGAATATAAACGCTCAAAAACCAGCAATTCCTAACAACGCCAACACATTCATCGAATGCAGCAGTGTTGGTCCTTAAACGCCCATGAACAACAATCATATCATCAAAAGTTGATAATCCAACTATTCCCAGTCCTCATCCTCGCTATCATCGCCCTTTCGTGACTCCTTGGGACTACCAGGGGCATGGCTTGGAGCACCTGAGGCGGCACCAACAACATCGTAACTTCCGTCGCTATCGGCCTGAGACTTCTCATCGTGGGACTTTCGTGACTCCTCCGGCTTGAGAAGGGCTTGGCCTGAAGCTTGGGTAGCTGGGTGGAGAGTTGTTGACGATTCAGCGGAAGCAGGCCTGCCCACTTCCTTAGCTTTGGTGGTCTTCGCAGCGGTGTCATCGTCAGAGTCCTCATCCCACCCAACTTCTTCTTCAGTGGAAGCTGCTGCGCCTGTAAAAAGTAAGCATGGATTTCTCATCTGCGAAGACTTTCCATACCTTTGAGTAAGTCTCGTCTCCGAGCTTCAGCAGTCTCAATGCTGTGTCTGAGGAAGTAGTATCGCTTCCAGAAATCTCCATACGTGACAGTATCAGGCACAAGCTTCTCCATAGAGGTTCTTAACTCGCTGAAGTTATCCAAGTCCTTGCTGATGTCTTCTGTCTTGCTCTCTACACTGAAGCTCTTTGTCCAAGCATCATATTCTTCGCTAATGGGGTCTTTGGTAAAGCTATCCAGAGAAGAGTGTATAACGTGGAGCTGAGCATCGAATCGAGTTGTGTGGATCACCCGCTTGCCAGATGCGTCCTTGCTCTCAAAGAGCACAGTACTGCCTTTGCCATCGGATCCCTCAGTCGGAGGGGCAATGCTAACTGCATCTTTTAAGAAGTTCCGGATGTTCGTCCCGAACTTCAACAGAGCCTCATCTGCAGCATCTTCAGCCTCCTGTATGTCCTTCAATCTCTTGGTAGCCTCGGTGCGTAGTCTGGCTAGGACACCTTCAGATTCCTTCAGAGCTTCATCTGTTGACACCTCCTTCTCGCCATCCTTATCCTTCGTAGCTTGTTCACCGGCCGGACCAGACTGGGCTAGGGATAGCCCTCGTGTACGACTAATAATAGTAGATCTGAGGTCTCCAAGACCTTTGGACGCTTCTTCCCCCACGGCGGAGAGTTCTTGGGATGCCTCCTTATAGACAGATTCGCCCTGGAAGCTTATCAGCACTAGCATAAACATGAAAACTGATTTAAACAAACCTGCTTGACTACACTTCCAAAGAAGCCTCCTAATCTGGCACCCCACGGGCTCGAGGAGATGGCTTTATATGCTTCCTGGAAGTCGGCATTGAGAGTTGTCTCGGGCTGATTTCCTTGCTTGTTTTTGGCCTCCTCGGGCGACAGAGCCTCCTCCTGGATATGATCATATGCGAGATCCATAGCAAATTGTTTTCGTGCGGTGGCCCTTTGATAATTAATGTGGGCAGCTCTGTTGAAGTGATGGAATGATCACCAGCAGAGCATGGGTGGGCATGCCCAAAACCGTCATAGCGGCACTCTCACGTGACTGCAACATTTTGGCCATTATCTTTTGAGACGATAAAGAGCGTCGTAAGTAGTTGGACACCAGGGGAATATCTAGGCAAAAGGATATATGGTATTCGACACCCGCTATTCGGCCATGCCGTGTTTCCTTTTTCGCCATTCCCATTCCACATTTCCTGCAGCTCCAATATGAAACGTGTCTACACCGTTGAAGCCGGACTTCGCCACCCTCGGATTTTAGAGGTCAAGTACCGTAACCGCACCGCCAGGATTCACCCTCCAGAAGAGCACAACTGCAGTACTTCGTAATAATGCATTATGTCGTAGGTGTGAGCAGTTTATTTGGGCGGCCTGAGTCACAAGAGGCAGGCGGGCTTGAGATAGGCCAATATCGATATCATATCAGGAGGTCGAGGTCGAGGTCGTGCCCCCAGTTTCTGCACGCGGCTCATCTTTCCCATCTTTCCCATCTTTCCTAGTGTTTTTGACATACAGAAGGGCGGACTTTTCCCCGTAGAGCGAAGAGGAGCTTCTCTAGCCTTCCAACCCCCCCTGCTGGTAGTGCGTCTTGATTATCAAGCACCCCTCTTAGAACCTCTAACCCGCTCTCGACCTTTCAACCCTTGCACACTCGCAATTCGCAAGTCACAGCAGAGAGAGCACTCAGAAAAAATCCACCTCATCGACTTTCTGCCTTGAGGCCACGAAACCAAACCCGCATTATTCTCTCCTCGTTTTGCCCGCCGGCAGAGTCTTCATAGGGGTCTCGCGTTGGCATCCCTGCATAAGCTGACATCGGCCATCTGCCTTCCTGCCCCCCGCCAAGAAGTACTGTACCGTTACCGTTTGCCTCTTCAACCGTAAACTTCACAACGCGCCCGTACTTTTTCTCAAACTCCTCCTCTGCTTTGCCAGGCGCTGGGAATGAGTCTCAATTGAAGACAGCATCCTACCAAAGCCCGCCTTCACCTACATAAACCCACGGCCAAAACCCCATGGATACCACAGCCCAGAAGAATAAGACGATCAATCCCAGTTTTACCCTTACCACCAGACAGGAGCAACTCCTCTTTGCAGCTCTCAATTCCAACAACAGAGACTCAAATACAAGCAGTCCCCAGGTCAAGACCGACGCACAATTCGCCATGGCTCCCGGCTCTATGACCGAGTCGCCTTTGCAGGCTCCAGGCTCCGCTACTCTGACCGGCTTTGACGACAGTCCATTTATTGACTACGATTACGAGTTCGATGGAGACGGAAGTTTCGACTATGATTTCAGCAACGGATCTCAAGGCCAGATGATTGGAAAATTGCCAGGAAGCTCGTCGGATGGCGATGCTGAGACCCATGATAAGCGAAGTCATCCCGATGACGAGGGCGAGGAGGAAGAGGGTGGTGGAAAACGCCGAGAAGGCGACGAAAAATCATCTAAGAAGCCCGGTAGAAAGCCTTTGACTTCTGAGCCTACTTCTGTGAGTGCCCTCGATGAAATCCTATCTTATCGCAATAGACGCTGATGCCTTCTACAGAAGCGCAAAGCCCAAAATCGCGCCGCTCAACGGGCATTCCGGGAGCGAAAGGAAAAGCACCTCAAGGACCTAGAAACCAAGGTCGAGGATTTACAGAAGGCGTCGGAGTCGGCCAATCACGAAAATAGTATGTTGCGCGCACAAGTAGAGAAAATGTCGGTGGAGTTGGTCGAATACCGCAAGAGGCTTTCATTGAACGGCTCCACCAGCCGCACATCATTGAGCAATGGCCTTCCACCATACCTTGCTGGCAAAGGACTTGGTAATGGAGGTCTCAACAACCCCAATGATGTCAGCTTTCAGTTTGAGTTTCCTAAGTTCGGCCGTCTTCCAGGTCCTCAAACACACCCCGCCCAGACGTCTATTCTCAATGGAACCAGACAATCGGCATCCCCGCCTGTTATGATGCCTAGCCCTAGTGACAAGGACTCAGTTAGCCCCCGTAATCAATCTCTGCAATACCCAGCGAGCAATGGCTCTAGCTCCGGTTTAACCCAGACACCCGCTCAGCTGGACAACGGAGATATGTCAAGTCTTTCAGGTCTTTTCAGCCCCTCTATACTTGAGACTGTTGGCAAGAGTCCGCAATACGACTTCTTCGGAAATGCTATCAACACCTCTAGTGGATCGAGATCAAGCACGGATTCGGCCAACGGTAATATGAGTACTGGTCACAATACGTCGTACAGCTCACCGTCAGCCTCATCAAATTCAAATCATGGCCCAAGCTCATCTTGCGGCACCTCCCCAGAGCCATCTATGCAATCACCAATATACAACAAACCTGTTGATTCTACACTAACGACAATTGGGGAGGAACATTCTGGCATTACTACTCTCGGCGAAGGTGAGCTCACCTTCTGCGACAAGCTCAACATGGCTTGTGGCAATCCAGAAAACCCCATTCCACGTACAATGTCTGAACCCAACTCAGGAAACCTTGATAACCCCTTACTCGACGTCAACGGAATTGACTGGTTCGCTCAACAAAATGGCAACCAGTTTGATCCTCAGCTCTTTGGTGATTACCGCGAGCCACAGGACAACATTCTCGCAGGAGACAACTTTGGCGACAGCTTCTTTAGCGATGCATTCGCAATGCCAGATTTCAATAGCCCCTTCAACGCCGAACCAAGCCCTGCTCCAGTCAAGAAGGACCTCGTGGCCCAAATTGACGAGAAGCAGAACGCAGATGAGGAGGTGGTCCCTGGAGAGGATACCACTAAGCTGCTAACCTGTAACACAATATGGTAAGACTCCTTCGCGCATACCTCATGGAAACCACCTGAATAGCCTATCCCATTGAATCCTCGCTAACACATCAAATCAGGGACCGTCTGCAAGCCTGCCCCAAGGTTAAGGAAGGCGAGTTCGACCTCGACGTCCTCTGTAAGGACCTGCAGAAGAAGGCCAAGTGCTCCGAAACCGGCGCTGTAGTCAACGAGTCCGACTTCAACAAGATTATGAAGTCGTACGCCAACGGCAAAGGCAAAGGCAAGGAGGCGGCAGCAAATAAGGCTTAAGGCGCATTCATTTTGGCACGGATAAGGCATTTATGGATTGGCGCATATGATAAAAAGGCCTGTAGCGCCCACGGATAGGAATTATGAATACTGATGGCGTCGACCACATTTGAGAGGTAAACGGTTGGCTTTGGCTCTTATGTACTGGGTTGGGTTGGGTTCGGAGTTGATGCTTTCAGTTGTACTTGACGCGTCATTTACATTTCATGCTCTAGCAAGCAATATAAACACATCTCTTCATCTCTTGCACTTCGCTAATAGTGGGCCTCGACGGTCTCACTAACGGGGGGCCTTCCCTTTAGGCCTCTTTACGCCAACTACTAATTGCTGTTCTAAAAACATCGCAGCCAAGCTATCGTTCCCCGTTCCCCAGAATAGACTGCGGGGTTGGAAGTCAGAAGGAGCGCCACGTCGATGGGTATTTCCCGTACTTTCTACTCTATGGCGAAACTCTATTGCTTTTCAGAAAGCTAAAATATCCTTTTGCTTCTCGCACTAGCCATCTGAATCGTTAAGAATCTGTATTCTAGTTCTCACCTTCCAGAACTTGGTATCACGAAAGTCAGACCCCCCACTCTCGTACAAGCCTCTACAATCCAAAAAATAGTATCGACGCGAAGAAAACGAATCATTTCAGGATAATATTTCACAAGGACTTAGACATTGAATTGATTTATAAGATACACAGCAATAGCTTCCATCTTCATTTCCCGGGACAAAGTCTGCCACTAAAAGTGGAAAATTCATGGCCACACCAAATGTTACAGCACTTGTTCATCTCCATAACAGCAAGCCAATACCCTCCCAGACTACTCTTTAGAACCTTGATATCTCATTCACACCTAAGAGCCAAAGGGCCATCAACCAGCCACAACTATCCTCGCAACCCCCAACTTCAACGGCAATTTCCATCTTCATATCTATCTATATCTCACCAGCACTGCATCTCACATGCTAAAATGTCGGTTAACAATGCCCAAACAGGAAAAGATACTCTATCCTCAAATTGTCGGTGAGCTCTGGTTCAGGGAATATAGTGCGGACGTCATTTGAGGCAACGGCGATCCTGGGGAAAGATTGGTGAGGTGAGGTGAGGGGCAAACCTCGCCACCGAGGTGTGGCTTGCATGTGCATGCTTTAGATGAATGTAGATTGCTGGGAGAACGAGATTTAGAGTGGTTTTCTTGATTAGTTGGATGTAGAAGAGGGAGTGGGGGTAGTTGGATTTCGAAGTAGAGTACTTACAGTACCTAAATGAAGATAGTATCTAATGTAAGATGAAGTTGAGAGTAGCTATGTAGATTTATGTTACATTCTAACTAATATATACCTTTAAATAGAGAGCAGTGATTAGTATACGGATCGAGCGAAATTTGTGAGAAGCAACTAATATTTGGTATCATGTCTACAAGGTTCATCCTTTCCTCCAAAACAACCCTTTGGTATCATATTCTGCCCCCTTCCATCACATACAACATAGGTCGTTTTCCACAAAGCAAATTACCAGTAATTCTCTGTTCTGTAGCTCGAGCATTCGCGTTGTGTACTCGTGTTCCTCCCAAGAACCGAAAAGGAAAATGAATAAAGACAACTCCCGCTGCCTTTACAATGCAAATGCCGCCATCGAATATTCGGTGAAAAACACAATTGACCACCCTGTATTTTCCTTCCCTTTGGCTTGAGAGGTCCGACGTACTAAATGTTTGTTTCGTTTGTTTCGTATTTCCATCATGATTTGTTCTTCTTCCGCCCACCGCTGCGGACCCCCAGAGAAGGAAAAGAAGAACTGCCCCCGCTTTTTGGTGTCGGCCGGGGCGAGGTTGATTGTCATGAAGCACCACTGCTTATCACAACCCTTGCGCCTTCCTTGCCTAAAATTCCTCGCTCTTGCGGTTTTGGACTATGTCCTCTGCCGCGCTTTCTGCTCAGGAAGCCAAGCATTCCTGTTGGCCTTTGAGCAGCTTCGATGAGTTTGGCGTCCGCGGGTAATGTGGTATCTTTCTTTGCCAACTCTGACCAGCTTCCGGTCTCACCAAGAACCATTTGTAGCCCACCGCCTTTTGACTCTTTCCTTGTGTTAGTGGGGCCTTGATGCCGGTTGTACGATGCTTGGTATGGAAGTGGTGCTCCTTTTCCGGAACTGGATGAGGCGTGTCGATGGTTGGTAGGTCTGGGATTCGAGGTCGGGCCTTGTGCTGGGGTTGATGTTTTCGATCTTTGAAGTCCGTTTGGTTGTTGCTTGATTTGCGATGGCACGGGTGGAGAATCTGAAGGTGAGGATGGTTGAGACTTGGAAATTTTCCCACGTTTTGAAGATGGCCGGGCAGTAATAGATCTAGGAGCAGATCCCTGGGACGTAGTACTGCCGACTGGACTTCCTTCGCTCTTGCCTTGCGCCAGGGGTGTCGATTGAGGATGCGGAGAGCCAGCTGGGGTGGTATTTTGATCCAGTGTTCCGGCATACCTGATATTGTTAATTAATGAAAAGATCAATATGATGGATGGACGAACCTCTCATAAGCTGCAGTTGTATAGTCGAATGGTAAGAACTGGGCCTCGATCATCTTGTATAATTCATCCTCTCGGATTTCTTTGTCTGTGGCGTTGTCCCTTAGCTCCTCCCTTGGTTTTTGTCGTCGAGCCCGAGCTTCTAAAGGTGCCTCTTCTAATAAAAGCTCCTCTAGATCATAAGTGGCATCAAAATTTGTCTTCTCCGCGTTTGGGACAAAGACAGGCTCAATTTCCTTTCTCTCCAAAGCTTCGAAATCTATAGGTCTGAAAAACGGGTTATCTGTGAAGCTCTCGAAGCTCATCGATCCCATACGCTTTTTTGGATCTTCCTCGAGCGCTGAACTAATGGCATGTAGACATGGCATTGACACTGGTGGTGCTGTGACCGGGAAATTCGGGCTAGCCTTAGTAATCTGTGCAGACAAAGCACTTTGCGTGCTTCCTTCAAACGGTCGCTGAGAAGTAGCATGTCAGAATAACGATTCCTAAGAATGAAATAAAACCATACCTTATTATAAATACACTCGTAGAAAAGAACACCCAATGACCACCAATCCGCCCCTGGCCCGTATCCGTGTCCTGCATAGACTTCAGGTGAAAGGTAGGCCAGCGTGCCAGACTTGCTGGTCAGAGCCTTCCCAACAGTATAATCCGAGGCAACATTCTAGGTCAAGTTAGTAATGGTTTCCTCGGTAGAGCAGTGAAATCACTGACAAAGTCTGCCAAATGGATATGCCCCTCTGAATCCAGCAGAACATTATCCGGCTTGATGTCCCTATGTATTATTCCCTGCCCGTGAATATATCGTAGAGCACAACCCAGCTCTGCAATCCAGAATCGCACTGCCTCTTCCGTAAACGTTTTTCGAGAGATATGGAATCGTAGGTCGCCGCCGTTCATCAAATCGACCACCAAATACATGTATTCTATATCCTGGAAACTGTAACGTAAATTGCAAATGAACTGGTAGTTCAGATGCTCCAACATCCGCCGCTCTCGTAATATGTTCCGTACGCTTTCCGATCGGACCACTGCACCGTGGAGAATCAGTATTTGTTGCAGGTGCGAAAGCTAAGTTTGAATAGCTCACCTTCATCTTTGCGGATGTACTTCAGGGCGAAGGTCAATCCGGTGTCCTTCCGCTCGACAATTCGCACCTTTCCAAATGCACCCTTGCCCACGACTCGCAATAGCCGGAAGTGATTTAGATTTACTACAACGCACTCGAATTAGCTGTGGTCTCGGAACACAAGCACAGTAGTATTTAATTGCCGTCTTGTGCGGAATTGACGCTGCAGCCCACGGATCTCTGCAGATCTAGGACTTGAGCTAGAAACAGAGCCAGAACCCCACGTACCTTCATCTTCGAAGCACACGGGCTTGCCTTGACCGTTCCCCATTGGCGCGGTGATCCTCGCAACTGGTCTACCTGATGAAGTGCTGGTTGTCGTCGTTGCTCACAGGCATATTAGGAGCCAGAAGAGAAATTCGAAGTATGGAGAGTTGTGATTTGGAGGCAGAAGCGGTGCGAAGACGCCTGCCTGTCTTGTTCGGTCGATTGAATTGCTGCAAGCGAAAGGCGAGAGCGAGGGGCCGCCCAGTTGGGAGATGCAGATGGAGATCGGACGGTAGCAACGAGTAACAACAAGCGATAATGATATGGCGGTGACCCGCGCTGCGTTCTGTATCTCGCAGTAGAACAGTAGTCGCGATGAGCAAGAATAAATTCTCCAGGGCCGTGACGTTTGTTGTTGAAAGAAAATGTTGCGGGTGGCAAGGACTGTACCAGGCCGAGAATAGATTTCAAGGTCCAAGGTCCAAGGTCCAAGGTCCAAGGTCCAAGGTCCCAGGTTTTCGTCAATTTGTCAAAGGGGTCGATGTCGAGCAATGTTCCTTCCTCCCAGCCCACGTCTGAGACTTTTCCCGCCTGCAGCCACTCTAAGTAGGGTATCGTTCCGCGTTTGTTGTGGTGTATGCAGAGAGAGCAAGCGGCACCGAGCTCTGGGTATCGATTTCCTTCAAGTTGCACAGTTGCACAGTTGCACTTACACAGTTGCAGTTGGTGTTGAAGAGTTCAAACCCCAGAACAGCCAAAACTGAGAGATAGCGGTCAAGGGACAAGCATGTTGCTTTATAAAGCTCCGACGATAGAGCGCGGTGCCAGTGCCAGTGCCAATGCCAGTGCCAATGCAGAATAATCGACGAGCAGACACACGCTCTTTCTCCACTGGCATTCCGCACACACTCCGTACCGTAGGGCCAGAGAGATTGTCCCGCTGTCCGCCGTACGCTGTCCCTGTAAATAGCGAGCGAAGGAGTGGCGCGCCAGTGTCCTCAGGACGCCGCAGACCGCTGTATCCCTACGCTGACTGGCCTGCTGGCTCTAACGTTCGCAGAGTCAGTTGCACACTGGTGGGGACGGCTAGGATCTGCTAGGGGGTTGCAGCACACTTCCTCAGATTCGCCATGCTGTTGGTTGGTCCACTACAGAGGCGGAGGTGTCTGGCAGGGGGCAAACACATGGAAAGAAAACATGGGAGAAGCATGGCAGGCATGTCGTACACCGAGGGTAACCCGATTCGAGGGCTAGAAGCACACTAGAAGGCGCCATGAATTCGATCGCCTGAGACGCCGCGCCAGGGGCAAGAGAAACACAGTCAGAAAGGATTGCTTGAAAGAAAACTAGATTGCTTGTCCTTTCTGTCAGCAGCGAGAATTGTCCTCCCAACGCGCTCTCAACAACCGGTTATCTGTCGAGGTTTATGGCCACAATTGATGACGACCTCCCACACAATTGCGGAGGACGGTTACTGCAAAGATTTAAGGGCAAGCCAAGAGCAACAGGAGCAACGAACTCCAGCTGTTACTACTTTACAGCTTGTGGAACCTCGTTAATTTTGACCCATACCAGCACTAGGAGCTGAATCCATGCCCAGAGGTACCCACGTACCGAACTTTCCTCTCCGCGTCCCCCAGATAAAGGACATGATTTCTTTCGGTCACGTTGCTACAGATTCCCTTTCCTCTCTGACCGTGGCATAACATACCAAAGTTGTATACCTCTCTGATAGAAACAGGCGCGATGGGAAGGATTCAAGGAACCGCTTGGGTCCTGATCATGTATCTGTACTTGCTACGACTTGTCATGTCGAGGTCGATATGGGTCCGTGATTAAAATCGATCGCCGTCTCTTAGTGGTGAGACAACCCCCAGCCGTTTCATCTCCTGGTACACCTATCATGACTCCCTCCTTTCCAGAGCCGTCAGATCTAGCTACAGATCCATATTTAGGCTGAGAGTCTATCGAAAACCAGATGATGAAGCAATTTGTTCATAACAACCTTAAGCATGATTTAAGTTGTTCCGACACGTAATATTGCACGAAGGATCTTCAGGGTGGCATTCGGAATCCTCCTCCGCGTCACGCAGCGCTCGGTGTTAGAATAGTGTTTTTATTATTTGGAGCGCAGCCGCAGCTACCGACAGGAGCACGAACTGTCCAACCTATTGTTTGTAGAAACTAACGCCGCTATATTCGGATTTAGCATTATTCTCGCCTGGGAGCCGAAGTTGAATCGAGGCTCACTTTTAGAGAGACTCGACGTGATATGAAATATTTATTGCTTTGTGAAATTGCACTGATCTTCGAAAAAGTTGTCAACAAGCTTCTATAAATGAGATAATAATAGCCAATCACAATCATTTCAAGGAATTCCAAATCATTAAACCTATCATCCTATCAGAAGCTGCAATAATACTTCTACGACAAAATCCACTACCTTCCCCTTCCCGACTCCCATGTGCCATGCCCAGAAGCAATCCCTGCCACGTGTACAGGGCTGATCAACTGCAAGGGCCCTCATCTATAACACATCATCTAAAACAAAGTCTTGCCATCTGCAGTCGAAACCCAAGAAGGCATCGTGACAGAAAAGGGCCACCTTCTAGAAGGAAAATGCCAGCCTTTGCCGCTTCCTCACCTCTCGGAACTTTCCCACCCAGTCGTCCCACTATTCCCAACTGTGCAAACATGTGCGACTGTCGCAACTACTGCTGCACAGTCAAAAATGATGATGACTTTTAGCTGTGTAAAATTGACAACTTTCCACGTGGAAAACAGAAGACTAATCTAACACTGCCCCTCGCGGTTCATCCTTCCGTAAGAGTACCGAAGTACCTAGGTAATTAGCTTGCAGATATAGTATTTACCTAGGTACATGTACGGAGTACTCTGCAATGCAGCATCATGAACTACTCGAACTCAATTCTTCATAGAAGGGTCTAGCTAACACACGTCTAAATCGTAACACTTAGCCTTCAGGCCAAGCCAGCCACCAACAAACACCGACGGCCATCCCGCCTCTGTTTTTGGACTCTGCGGCTCCAAAAGCTATTTCTAGCAGCCCCTACTACGCTGACTGCAGTGCTACTTACGTGCCATGTGGCTGCTTCGCGAGAAAAATGAGCTAAGTAACCGCGTCTCTTTTGGGAGCGATGATGCGCAGGGGTTGTTTTTTGGGATTCAGAGATGAATGATCGTTATTAAACATGCGATTATTGGGAATTGCAGATGCCGAATTGAGTCTGCGGTGTCAGAAAAGGGATGAAAACCTTGGCCCTCGGGCATAGAGTTTCACCGGAGAATTAGGGCACGAAGAGCGGTGACGTTAGGATCGCTTCAAGGGGCTCGAGTGTCATGCTTCAGGGATAATCCAACCATAAAGTGCTCACATGTTCAGCAGAAGGCACGGAGACATAAATCAGCTCTAGTACTTTTTTCCCATGTGAAAGTAGATCACATATGTACACCGAAGAGATACTAATAAACAGCCCCTTCAGTAGAGCCACGCCAGCCACTCACTACATGAAAACATGGTAAACCCATCCCAAGCAAAGGCTGGCGAGTCAAGAGAAACGCCGGTGAGTATGCAAGCCCAAGAAATGTCCACTCCTGCCCCAAATGCATACAAGCCAGGCTGAAATGCGTTGAAGAATGGTATTCGCGAAGCAAAATGAGGTGAAAAGCAAAAAGGTACACAGACAGGGACTGAATCTAACGATTTGCCCGCAGTGGAACAAAGCGTTCCATATACATGACTGATGTTGCATCGAAGGTTGTCCTCCGAGACGAGGTGATGCAAAGTGTCGGACAGCTGGGATATTCTCCTGCTGGGTAAGGTTGAGGGTAAGACAGCAGGATTAGAAGGCTCATATGTCGCCTTAGTGAGACATTGTGGCCAAAAGGCGGTATGATTATGCGCTTGTGGCGAAGATAGTCGTAACGGTGGAGATATGAAAGGTCAATAGTTGTCCTCCTGAGCTTCTCGAAGAGGTCGACTAAGCTGACTCAATAGAGCATCCAATTCCGTCCAATTCTCGACCTTTTCGGCGAACCTCCTGTGCTTTCGAGAGAGAACGTGCTGTGAAACTTTAGAACTTGGCCTGTATAAAATTGGAGTAAACATACCTCGTCGAAGTCTTCAAACTTATCCTGGCAATTCTCACAGTATCCTGGCTTTGGATCTCGTTTCTCTATCTTCCTTTGCTGTACAGCCTTTGCCTTACGAGCTGCCTCGATCTTCCTTGCCTTCTCTTCGGCCTCGGACGGATTGGTGTCTTCCTCAATTAGTTCAAGCTTCTCCCTCCGTCTTGAAATTCGAGTTTCTTCTTTAACTGCGGCATTAAGATCTGTCATGCGGTGGGAGCTGGTCAATCCGTGTGAGCCTGGCCCCCCGCTATTCTTCTCTAGAACTTTTCTTTGTAAACCGTGGACTTCCTTACTGGTTCCGGCCTTGGCTCCCGGTTGGGCTGCTGTTGACGATATCATTTGAGAACGGATAGCTGAAGTAATATTTGATGGTTGGACTCCCGATGCGACCGGCTCTCCCCCAAAGAGACGCCCCGCTCCAGCTCGACTAACAAAAGCATTCTGGTTCCCTCGAGATGATGCTTCGTTATCCGTTCGGTGTGAAATTGAGCTCTTTGAGGGTGCAAACGGATTGGCTTGCCTCGTGGAAACAGTGACATTTCTATTGCCTCTATCGTCCAGCTCAGAAAGTGCCCGCTTGCCATTGATGGCTCTTGGTGGCTGCATCTTGGAAGCTTCAGCAGCCGCGGCTCTAGTCCGTGGGACTAATGCCTTTTCCTTCTCTTGCTGCCTTTGAAGTCGGATCAGTTCCTTCTCCTTCTCAGCTTCCCGCCGGCTATAGTCGACTTCTTCGACAAATGGGCACTTCCCATTAGCTACACTGCGGAATTGAGGCCAATCACCCTCTTCTTTGTTTGCCACTTTGGCATATTCCCGTACCATAATCGGTCGTTGTTTCTCATCAATATCGTGAACATATATAAAAAATCCCTTGAAAAGGATCAATTCTTTTGTTGCTACAGTCGGATCTCGATCGGAAGGTCCATTAATCCGCTCGTTTCTCAAAAGTTGGGAAAGGTCCGTGTTTCGTGAAGTAGCCGTTGTTACCGAGTTGCTTCTGGTATTGTGTCCATGTGCTGTCTGGTATCCGGTGTCCGTATCAAACATGGTCGTCATCATTCGTTGTAGCTTTTCAAGAGCCCATATCTTCATCCCTAGCTCTCGAGCTCGATGCAATACATCCGTGTTGCGTCCTTGTTGCTTTTTCACCTCAGCATCCTGTCCTTGTGCTCCTAACCTTCTGCTAATAGGTGCCTCAAACGTAAATTTCCCTTTCGGTCCAAAAGCCTCGGAATGTGCATTTGTGGACTCGGATGACCTGTCCAACAAGGACGGGTTGATAGTCTGAGGCTGGCTATTTTGCGAGGTGGATTCGTTTGTGTTGGAGGATGTTACTGCGGCGTCCGCTGGGCTAGTGTTTGGAGGAATATTCCGAGTCGTCACAACATGGGTGACAGCATTGGAGAAGAATTTTTCCTCCCTCTGTACAGGCTATTAGCATTCAAAGTAGTAGCAGCGCTACGGATCTATACTTACTGCACCAAGAGAAATTACTTGCTTGGTATACTTCAATCGAACGTCCTCTGGCACGCTCTCGAAATAAAAGACGCAAGTTGGGAAAATCTTCCGATAGTGCTTCTGCCATGCCCTTATAGTGTCCAAATTCTCCTCCGTCGCCTTGTCTGCCTTTGCAACTGTATTTTGGGAAGGCCTGTCTCTAACTGCAACAAGTTTGCGCTCGAACGAGGACTGCTGGGAAGCATTGGACTTTCGTGTAAACACTCGACCCTCAGCTGAAGATTGAGTGCTTTGTTGGCGAGGCGGTGTTCTCAAGACCTGGTGCGAGTCCAGCATCTGCTTCTTTGCCGGCGGAGGCTGCCCGTAGGCATCTTCACGCTGTATGGTGGCATAGGATCGTTTCTGCTTCGACACAGCGCCAGCTCCGGGACGGTATGGCGAATTTATGGCATTGGAATTCGTCGACAGAGGCACTCTGCGACTGGACATGGTGGACAGAGTGGGTGGCAATGGTGATATCGATACTGCTGCCATAAGAAAGTATCTTCACTCCAGTGGCAGCCAGAGTCTGGTGGAAGGAGTGGGGTGGGCACGCGATTCAAGACACGTCCAGCCAGGTTCAGAGGAGGGTTTATAAAGGCATTGGAAAAGATGATTGTATCCTCAGAGTGGAAACGCAGTGCCAGTCGCGAAGGCACAGGTCAAGGAGCGTGGTGGGAATAATGCTGACGGATTTGGTGTCCCTTGGAATAGCTGGAGGTTAGGATTTGGATGTTTGGGGAGCCCATCAACAAAGCTTTGGCGGTGCTTGGACCCACCAGAGAACGCGCCTGCCCACAGCAACCTGCTAGCGTCTGTTTCTTCATGTTGCTGACAAGCTGATCCACCAAATCTGCATAACATTTTCGACAATTATGCTTCCAGATGGATTTATGCTTTTTGTTTGCATGGCATGGATCTAGTAATGCGTATGCGCCTCCGATCATGGGCATCATAGCCAACCCATCTCTGAACATGCAGCTGAGAAGATTTGTTCTGCAGCAATTGCAACCGCCACTGTCACCCTCCTGTCCATCTTATCGGTCGAGATGTCTGCAATGTGTAGCAACAGCCTCGTGTCACGCAACACAACGGAGATCGAGAAGATCATTTGCTACATGTAATGTCAATAGAAGTGCAGAAATACAACCCCGCCAGCATCTCCTCAATTCACGTCAAGCGCTATCAAAATCGATTCCAAGAACTCGTCCCACTTACTCCCCGAGTAGAAGTTATGCCTCAATTCCAGCGGAAGAACTTCAATTCGGCCAGCCAGTCCATGAGACGCATCCTCATCTTCTGAGGGCGGGGGAAAGTAAGTTCTGACTGCTTGCTTTATTTACAAAAACTCTGCTGATATCTCACTACCAGTCACTCCTGGAATATCCGCTCAAGAATATGCCGACCGAAGGTCGAAACTAGCCGCAAGCCTGCCAGATAACAGCATAGCAATACTTGCATCCTCAGACACGAAGTATCGCTCAGGGGCGGTTTTCTACGAGTTCCACCAAGAGCCAAACTTCCTCTACCTGACAGGGTTCAACGAGCCAGAAGCTGTCGCAGTCATACAGAAAGTTGGCTCTGGATCAGATTACAATTTCCACCTCTTCCTCCGACCGAAAGATCCAAGGGCAGAACAATGGGATGGTGCTCGTTCAGGAGAGCAAGCAGCATTGGATGTCTTCAACGCAGATGAGGTCTTTCTCTCGCTGGCTAGTGTTCAAATCAGTGCTGATTTTTGTGTAGTCAGGAGATATCAATCATTTACATTCACTTCTCCCGCCACTTATAAATGGAGCTAGCGAGATCTATACGGATATAGCTAAATGCTCTGGTTTTGGCCTTTTCTTCCGGAACCAAGAAGCACCGCCGAACGATTTCCAAAAGATGTTAAAGGACAGTAAAGTCAAGCCATTGAAGCCTCTAATGCACCAAATTCGAATAGTAAAGAGCGAAGCTGAGATCGCCAATATGCGAATGGCTGGGAAAATATCTGGAAGAGCATTTACAAATGCCATGTGTTGGCAATGGACTAAAGAAAAAGATCTTGGTGCTTTCTTAGATTATGATTTCAAGATAGGAGGCTGCGAAGGCACTGCTTATATTCCTGTCGTGGCAGGAGGGCAAAACTCGCTGAGCATTCATTACGTCAGAAACAACGATGTTTTGGTCGATGGTCAGATGGTATTAGTCGATGCAGGCGGAGAATATGGAGGATATATTGCGGATATCACAAGAACTTGGCCAATCAATGGGAAGTTCACGGGCCCCCAAAGAGATCTCTACGAAGCAGTTCTACGGGTCCAGAGAAGTAGTGTTTCTCTGTGCAGAGAGAGCGCAAACATGACATTGGATAAGATACATCAAATCACCGAACATGGGTTGAAGGATTCCTTGAAGGAGCTTGGATTCGATATGTCTGGAAATGCTTTGGAGACGCTCTTCCCTCATCACGTTGGACATTATATTGGGTTAGATGTACATGATTGCCCCGGCCATACTCGGACGATGCCATTAAAGGCTGGTCACTGTGTTACAGTAGAACCAGGAATTTACGTCCCAGATGATGAGCGTTGGCCAGCGCATTTCAGAGGAATAGGTATTCGCATCGAGGACAGCGTCTGTGTCCAAGACGATTCACCACTGATCCTAACAACAGAGGCAGTGAAGGAAATCGTGGACATAGAGGCATTAAGAGAATAATTTTAATGTAAATGTCTAATAGATTATTGTACAAATAAAAGATCGCAACTTCAAGATTTGGGTATGATTTTGCCTCTATACTTTTGTTCTGCGGTCCTGTATCACATGCGCCAGCCTTCCCCTCGCAACTGCCTCAAAAGCTTACAGCCTCGTCGGAACCTCGCACCTTTCACAAGAACACAACATCACGTCCTACCAACCTCGAAAACTGCAACCATGACCTCCTCGCCCGCCTCCAAGGACGCCCAAACTGCCATCCCAGACTCCGCGGACCATGAGCCCGACCTCCCACTAACCATGGCCTCGTCCATGATCCTGACCTCCCTACCCCGCGACGCAGCCTCAGCGCTCTCCACCGCCGGCGACTTCCCAAAGCCCAAAGTCACCGTACATTTCAAGGCCGTGGGTTCTGCGCCCAGCTTGCGGCAGAACGTTTGTAAGATTAGCAGTACGCAGCGCTTTGAGACGGTGGTGAGCTATTTGAGGAAGAAGCTGAGTGTGGGGGAGAGGGATAGCGTGTTTTTGTATGTTAATTCGAGTTTTGCGCCGGCGTTGGATGAGGTGGTGGGGAATTTGCATAGGGTGAGTTTGTCTGCGTTAATTTGGGGTGGACTGGAGATGATGCTAATTAATACGGTTGTAGTGCTTTAAGGATTCTAAGGATCAGCTTATTGTCACTTATTCGATGACACCGGCTTTCGGATGAAGGAATTCATGAATCTATTCGATTAATAACGGAGAACAAATCGCTATCGACCGCTGCCACCCGCTCGCTCTATGCTCTATCCGAATCCCGTAAACGCCTACAGTTCAAAAGAGGGTATATACATCAGGAAGCCTTTCCATCTAAAATACGTTCAAACTCAACAAGCTCCTCCTTCGAAATCGGATATGTGTGTTCAGGTGCGGGGTATGCACGGGTCTTGGTCTCGTCTCTATAGGCTTTAATTGCCTTCATACTTTCGCTCCAGACATCTCCATACTTCTTCACAAATTTGGGGATGAAACGACCAGGTGGGAAGTTACCAGTCATGTCTACCTGGACCAGCACTTGGCCAGAGCATCCATTTCCAGCACCGATACCGATGGTTGGGATCGAAAGCTTCTTGGTGATAAGAGCTGCAACTTCTTCCGGCACGGCTTCGATGACCGTTGCAAAACAACCAGCTTCTTGGACCGCCAGGGCATCCTCAAGCACTTTTACAGCACCAGCAGCGGTCTTGCCTTGTACTCGAAAGCCACCGAGCGCATTCTGGCGTTGGGGTGTTAGGCCGATATGCCCCAGGACTGGAATACCAGCAGTGGTGATCTTCTTGATTGTGGGCGCCATTTCGGCTCCTCCTTCGAGCTTGATACCATGCACGCGACCTTCTTTGATGAACTTGATTGCGGATTCTAAGGCCTGCTCCGGAGCAATCTCGTAAGAGCCCATCGGCAAGTCGCCAACCTGAGGAGGCAATTAGTTCTTGGATCATTCATTTGTTGTGGGGGACTTACAAGGAAAGATGTCTTAGCTGCACGGGATACGGAGCGGCAATGCAAAATCATTTCTTCCAGGAGGACCTCGCTGGTATCTTCCATGCCCATTCCTACCATGGCCAAGCTATCACCGACGAGGACAATCTCAATTCCTGCGGCGTCGGCGACATGGCCGCTGGGGAAGTCATGGGCCGTGAGCACGGTTATAGGTTCACCCTTTTTATACAAGGCACGGAGGGAGTTGAGAGTGACTTTCTTTCGCAAATTTGCGCCATAGACTCCGACAGGAGAATGAGAACTATGTCTGCCCTGAAATTGTGATAGTAAAGGTCTGGTAGCGAATGAAGCTGGTCGAGAGTACTGAGCAAGGAGCGCACGAGACCTATTCACGATGGAAAATGATCGCGACATGGCGCCAAAGCGTGGTTGTTGTTGCTCTGGAGTTGTAGTATTGATGATCCAAACAAATCTCACCAGAAAGAAGAGGAAACATGGCCATTGTTGGCTGAAAAATCGCTTTTATCAAGTCGTGATCAGTGCCACGCAGTGTTTCTCATACTGACATTTTTGAGGCGGAGGACGTCGGCAACACAAGCCCTGTGCCCGAGCCTCGGGGCGAAGACGGTGACGGTCCCTTGGAAGGCTGAACATTCAACTAAACCCCTTTCGTTTCTGAAGTCACAAAGTACCTTTCTCCTCTCTTTGTAAAGTTTGTCACACTGTAATACAGGGCTTGCATGACCCCTCTCTTGGGGCACTCGGCAGCATCCTAGAGGCCATTCACTCGGGTGGAATTCCCCGCTGTTGCTGGCATAAATCATGAGCTGTACCTTGCCTGAATCGCACCTGACCGCTCTGCGTGAATAACCCATCTTCCGCTGGTACCTACATTAATAGAGCGTGCCCCTGAATCTGTAGAAGGATATCCAACGCGTCCCAGACAAGATTCCATGGCCTTGACTCATAACAAATCAAAGAATTTCCTACGAAATAAAGCAACGACTTGATACAGTCATCCAAAAGTCACACAACCGCCCCCACTAGTGCCAAATCCGATCTTCGCCCTTGTCTTATCGCAATCGCCAGCGATTAGTTCCGTCATTTTAACCCGACCCGACACTGCCCATTCCGGATCTCGCAACTGTACATACATACATACTCTATCTTCACCACGCCCGTACTCGACGCCTTTAGGCTTCTGACACCTCGCAGATTTTCAGAGAAGGGCAAAGGATCCAACAGGTGCCCAGGATAAATTCAAGACCAACAGCGCGCGCGCATCACCAAGGAGGACCCAAGCACGCAGCGACAAGATGTCTAGTCCAAGGAGACGAATCGAGACTGATGTGAGTGAAGTTTGGAAATGGACAATATGAATGGAAGAGGCTGACTGGAAGCTTCTTTGCCGCAGGTCATGAAGTAAGTTACTATCCCAGATATTTTGACAACATGCTCTTGCTAACAAATGAAATAGGATGTATGCCCTTTACCCCGCCACCTGGTACATTGCCCAATACTTACTATTTGGCAGGCTTATGAGCGACTATGAGGTTACTCTGGTCAACGATAATAGTAAGTTTGCATCTTTCGAAGAAGTTCGTTGAGCTATTGCTAACAAAGAGCTTTTAGTGTATGTTTCCTCGCCGTCAACGAACGACGAGTTATAACTAATTATCTAAACAACAGGCAGGAATTCTACGTTCGATTCAAGGGCCCCGAAGAAAGTCAGTCCTCCCCCAAAACCCTCTTCCCGAAACAAGAAAGTTAACAAAATGTAGCACCCTTCCAAGGCGGTCTGTGGAAAATCCACGTCGAGCTACCAGACCAATACCCCTACAAATCCCCGAGCATCGGCTTCGTCAACCGCATTTTCCACCCCAATATTGACGAGTTGTACGTTCTATCCTTAGCTTGGCAGGTGAAAACTAACAATGTTGCAGGTCCGGCTCCGTGTGCCTCGATGTCATCAACCAGACCTGGTCCCCGATGTTCGACATGATTAATATATTCGAGGTTTTTCTGCCGCAGCTCCTCCGCTATCCGAACCCGACAGATCCACTGAATGGCGAGGCAGCGGCGTTGCTGATGAGGGAGCCGAAGGCATATGAGCTGAAGGTCAAAGGTGAGTCTGAGTCCGGATATGATACAGGGGAGTTCGACTGACATGGAGTAGAATATGTGCTTAAGTATGCCAGTAAGGAGGCTGCGGACGAAGCTGGAGCGGAGTCAGACGACGATGATGATATGTCTTCCGTAGGCAGCTTTGGGGATGAAGATGATGAACCTGCTGGGCAAATGGAGGAAGTCTAGGAGGATCCTGAAACTGCCCCTACGATAGCCGCTTATAATGCGGTCGAACTAGCCATGTTCCAGGCGGGAATTGATTCTCGACGCTTTTGACGCTCTTCTTCGGCCTCTGACGTTGCGGTCTGCGAACTGGAGCCTGATGAACCTACTGGTCAATTGTCGGAATAGGTCCCAGAGCACTCTTTTTTTTTTTTGTGGCGGGCCTTGGAAACGTGGGAGTTTTTCTTCCCTTCTCTACGCATTTTGTTTCGGTGTTTATATGGATTCGGGGTCAGGGAATGGATATTGATTTGGCTTCACAGGGGTTTTGTTTCTGGCATGGGCTTACTGCATACTCATCCCGTTGAGAGTTCTTGCGGGTCGTTTCTAGCGCAGCATTAGGAAATGGTATCTTTGTTAATCACAACTCCTTTTTGGAATATTCCTATGAAGTTGAACGATGCTTTAAAGTGGTAGGATTTTCTGGGTTCAAGTGAAGCGGTGGTATGGGTGATGTGAATGAATGAGTTGGAAAGTGGAAGTCCTGTCCTCAATTACTTAGTTTCGAGTCACGACATGCCTCATAGGATATACTTTTTCAGTGATATTATAGCTCAGAAACGTCTGGTATAATATAGATCCAATTGAGTAAACCTGATTTTCCACTTTTGTTGCACATCGCAGGTTAGTTATAACCTCATTTCCATATTATATTATATTCTACTCTAATATCTCCCAACTTTTACGTCAAAAAGAGGGGAACACTTCCTCGGTACATAGGTAAGCAACACTTATCAAGGCTGCGCATCTACAGTTCTTCCCGAGACCTCAGTGTAATTGTAATACGAAAGTGAGTCTCCAACATCTCTCGACCACATTTTCCATTCCTACAATACGCAACATGAGTTTGTACACTGTGAGACCCGATTCCTCCACTTATTTTCGCCCCTTTTTGCGGTTCGGTATGCCTCCTACTAGGTAGATCTAGTTCTTAATAAGATCCTGATTTATTTTCCAGATGTCTAAGTTTTTGAGCCTTCTTGGAATTCAGATCTTGAACTTTGCTCTGAAAATGTACTCCATTCGCGACCTCGGGAGAAGGCGGGAGGGGCTTGTCAAAATACGAGCAGGGTTCCTGTGAACAGAAGAATGATGTGATATGGGACTTTTCTAGACTATATGTTCATTATTGTGAAGCGAGATGCTATGCTATACCAAAGTGATAGAGTTCTGATGTTTCTGTGTTAATAATTCATAATTTCAATGTAGAAATTTCCCAAAGTGTCGTGACCAACGGAAGACCTGCTTCTACCATCTGCCCATGTATACCGTATATCCAACGCCAATTTACAAATATGTCCATCTACGCCAATATGTCCGTATATTTCCTTATATGCCAATATATTCCCTCATTCCCCAACAATCCAATGGAAGATTCCACTCGTCACCACAAGCAGCCCACTACAAACCAAGAACACCGCATTCCTGTAGCTTTCACCTTCCCTCATAACCCCAAGCGCCACAACCACGAAGACGTTCAGTGGAATCCGCAACATGCCATAAACCCTTGCCCGGACACCATCCTCAACGAATCGGCCCTTCAAATAGCCAACACTGGGCCAATACATACCCACGCACAGCTCAAAGATACAGAAACTCCAGAAGGTGAGTGCTTCGGAGGTAAAAATAATCGGGGCAAGTAGAGAGGAAGACGCGGTGGCGAAGATGATAGTGAGTAGGCGAGAGTGGGAGAGGAGTTGGTATTTGGAGACCACCAAGTTGAAGAGTAGGGAGCCAAGCATAACGGAACCCATGAAACAGGCGAAGATCATGCCAAGAGGGAGATCCGGAGATGTTGGTTTTGGGACGCCAGTGATATTGTGGGATGCGGCTGCTTTGAGGGCAGGCGTCCAGAAGAAGACGAAGAGGTACATGGAGCCTTCGAAGAAACAGGAGGCGAGGCCGAGAGTCAAGATTCGTTTGTCGGTTATGATGGTCTTGAGCACGCTCTTTGCTGGGGGAATTGAGAGAGAGAGTGATGCTGGAGTCGGGTCATGGTCGTGGCTATCGCCGTAATTCTCGCTCTGTCGTACTTATTAATGCTGTATCAGGGAAATGAGGGGAAGTGAGCCCTACCCAGTAACTAAAAATGATCCAGAAGGCGATGGTGAGGAGACCCGCGCTCGCCATGAATGGAGCTCTCTTGGTATTCGTCACTTGAACCAACCATTCGCTGAAGACTCCCGATACGATAGCTACAATGCTGTTCATAGTAGTCATGATACCAAACATGCTACTCAAGCTCGTTCCCGCTTGATCAATCCGACGTTTGTGGAATTCAGTCACCATCCAGCTCTCAAAAGCTGAGTACATCAAGCTAGTGCTTAACCCGCCGAAGAGTCTCCCAAAGAATAATACTGGCAAGCTCGGAACAAGTGTAGAGAAGCATGATACGGAGTAGGTGCAGCAGAATACAAGACACGCTGTTCGCCGGCCGTGTTTGTCGGCGAATTGGCCGACGAAGTAGCCTGAGATGGCACCGGAGAGGAAGCCTGTGACGAAAAGGAGGCCCACTATTCTTTCCTGAAGCCCGAATTGATCTTTGTATAGACTGTATACATATGGGCCTGGATGATTCGTGAGTTGAGAATCAATCGAAGTTTATCGAAGGGCTCGACGGGAATTGAAAATGAATAGGGGTTCGAAAACATACCTTGCAGCCAATCTGAAGCCATCACTAAGCAATAAACAGCAAGAAATAGCCTTGTGAATTGGCTGGCTTCCGCCTTCGATCGAGGGGTAACGGCATTCTGGGTCAGCGCCTTCTCTTCCAGCGATGGCTCCTTCTTATGATATTGCTGCCATGTCAGTAGACCGCAGCCTGTGATTAGGACCAGGAACGCCGAGTCGTAGAAATTCATGGTATGCATGTGCGTAAAGAGCTGAGTGAGGAGGAAACAAACAAACAGGACATGTATTTGCTTATGTAGATTCTAGAGATATTTCAAACCTTTTCTGACGTCGTGGAAGTCGACCCCAGCACCAACAGTGGTGAGACGTGGAGCTGAGACGCAGCCTTGCTTGGCTGGGTTGGGGTCGAAACGGAGAAAGATTCGCGACTGGTGCAGCCTTTATAAGACACGGTACCGCTAATTCCTCATATAAAATTTGCAAGAATAGAGAAACAACTGGGAATGATCTGAAAAAGGCAAATTTAATAACCAGTGAATTTTGCAAATTTTTGTGCTGTATCTTGCCTCGGGATTGCTATTGAATCTATGCTTGTATCTTTGTTTCATAGCTCAAGTGTCGTTTTAGGAGCTTGACCGCCCAGACGCGCTAGCCGATCGGGCTGAAGAAGAGCTGGGGGTTCTGCCACTACTAAGAACCACACATCGTGAGGATTCGAGGTCCAAGGATTTTCATTTTTAACCACCCCCCATCATGGATTGGTAGCTGCGCTTTGCATAGACTCGATGGACGGCGACTGGGAGGAAGTAAGTTCTTTCCTATCCAAAATCGACGTGCAAACTCTCAATATCCGTTGCCCAACTTCTCGTAAGCGGGGCAGCCTCGAGAGCCTCACGAACTCCAGTATATTTTGTCAATATACTGAAGATTCACCTCCTAGGTCGGGCGCCTGCTCGTTCCCCCGGGGCAGAATGCCCTCCCTTCGCAAGCCCAAACCATGGCCTTCGACTCTTCCCAAGAACTCCTCTGGGTTGGGAACGAATACGGCCGAGTCTCGAGCTTCTACGGCACCGAACTTACGCGATATACATCTTTTAAGGCCGGGGACGGAATCGTAAAGCAGCTGCTGATACACGAGAAAGGAGTCATTGCTCTCTGTGAAAAAAGTATACATATGGCTATACGGCGTGGACCTCCGATATGGCACATAACGTATGGCTCTGGAGTTTCTATCGGGCGAGCAAGACTGATATGGCTTACGATGATCTAGTCACGACGAAATGAAAAACCTCCAGTGCATGAGTTATACATCCAAGGGCACATCCGAGATACTAGTGGCTGGTCTACAAGACCAGATGTTTACAATCGATGTGGATAAGGGAACTGTTACGAAACAGGTAGTAGAAGCTGTGATGGTTCAGAAGTACTGTGCTAAATCTTCAGATACCTACGAGCGATCAATACACGAAAATGAAACGAAGCCGATATATCTGTGCCGCAACACAGAGCGGCTCGGTCAATATACTCGACTCGATAACGTTCAACATCGTCAAAACTTGGAGTGCCCATGCCTCACTCATCAATGACATGGATGCTCAGCATGATTTTATAGTCACTTGCGGATATTCCTTTAGGGGAGGAAATCAGCAGTCCTACATGCACGATCCACTTGTCAACGTATTCGATTTGAAGAAAATGGTGTCTCTGCCTCCCATTCCCTTTCCTGCTGGGGCTGCCTTCGTACGCATGCACCCCCGAATGTCGACGACCAGTATTGTTGTATCACAGCTTGGCCAAATGCACATAGTCGACCTCATGAACGTTCATACCAGCAACGTGAGACAAGCGAATGTTTATACCTCCCATTTGACAATGCTAGAGATCGCTCCTTCAGGGGAGGCAATATGTCTCGCAGATGGAGACTGTCAGATACATCTGTGGGGATCGATGTCCAAAATACACTTTGCAGAGCTCAGTAACCCCGTGGAATTTGCTGATCCAGAAGAGACACTGCCACAGGTCGACTGGACCGTTGACACGTGAGTACCTTAAATATCTGCTTCTAACCATACTGATCAAATACAGACCACTAAATACCATTGGTATGCCATACTATCGGGAACAATTGTTGTCTGCTTGGCCAAGTCATATGATCTTTGATGTTGGCGCTCCTCCACCAAAAATTGACCCCCAGCTCTCACTTCGGAAGGAGGGATGGTTTGAACATTCCCAAAATCCACGAAAAGTGAGGAGGAATCAGGCTATAAACACACGGACACCGGGGAAATCTACAGCAAGTCTGCAAGCTCCAAAGTTTTTGAGTGAAAGAGCCAGAGAATCTGCCAACGAGGCTGCATCAACAGAACGACGGATCAGTGATGTGGCCGATGCTATTGGCGCCACAGAACTGTCAAGTTTGAAAGCAGAGGTCCCAATAATGTACCGGAACGTCGAGATCAAGTATAGTAGGTTTGGTGTCGACGATTTCGATTTTGGGTATGAAGTTCAGAGTCGTAGTACATGATCCGCTTCGCTGACAGCTTGTAGCTATTATAACAAAACGGCATATTCAGGCCTCGAAATCCATATCTCAAATTCCTATGCGAATCCGCTACTCCAAGTCATGCATTTCATCCCGCTGATACGGAATATAGCATTGCAGCACACTGCAACCAATTGCATCAATGACATGTGTCTTTTGTGCGAGATGGGATTTCTGTTTGACATGCTGGAGAAGGCTGAAGGATCTATTTGTCAGGCGACAAATTTGTTGAAGACTTTTAGCAATCATCCGGAGGGTAAGCAGCACCTAGCTCTCTATACAGTATCATTAACTGACGTGTGACCCAAAAGCTGGCCCACTCGGTCTTTTGGAAGAAGATGCGCCCGGCGTTCCCCTCACGACAATGCTGCAGGGACTGAATAGATTTTTGTTGGGTAAAATAGTTCAGGACTTCAGGAGCATTCCTCCACATGCTTCTACTGTTGAATCAGTGTGCTCCCTTTTGAATTGAGTATGATATCATGTGCTAATGTCTTAAGATTCTGGCTACTCAAGCCCTTACCTCCATTCGCTGCGCAAGTTGTCGGAATGAACACACTCGGCCTGGGACGACACTCGTCAATGACTTAATGTATCCCGTATCGGTATTACTTCCCTCAATCGATACGGTTCCTAGTATATGCTGACCTTCGTAGAAAACAACCGCTAGAAGCGCACGAACGCCGAGGATGTCGTTCTGTCAAGTTCTGAAATTGAGCATCGAGCGTGAGACTAGTAGTCGCGGGTGGTGTAGTAGATGCCAGCGATATCAGTCTCTCTCGACACGCAAGACCATACGTAGTGTTCCGGCTGTCCTTATGCTAAATGCTGCCATTGCAAATAGTCCCGAAGCAAAACAGTTCTGGTCTACCCCTGGTTGGCTGCCTGAAGAAATAGGGGTAATTGTTGACCAAGGGCAGTTCTTCTGCTTCCAAGGAGACGATCTCAAGTTACATCTCCAACGTGGATTTCATAATATGATGGTCTACTCTCTCGTTGCTCTTGCAGCGGATATTGACAGTGGGCAACATCAAAAATCACATCTCGTGTCGTTAGTAAACGGTATGTAATTTCTCCATTGCCGGGTTGCAGCTACTAAGTCTTTATAGTGGCATTATCACAGCCCACGCTACAGACAGAGAGCCAGTGGCATCTTTTTAATGACTTTTTGGTCAGGCCTATCAAGACAGAAGAGGCGTTAAATTTCAACACTACCTGGAAACTTCCATCAGTGATCGCTTATCAGGTGAAGACTTTCAACAATAAAATAGACAATTCATGGAAGCAGAATTTGGATACTTCTCTTCTCTATATGGATCGCAAGTAGGTCTATCTTTTGCTCCGCTACAGCCCTCTAAAACTAACTTTTAATAGCATGAACCCTGGTGAAAGGACATATCGTCCACTGGTCCCAGAAGAGGCACCAGGGGAAGGTACAATCATTGCATTGGACACCGAATTCGTGGCAGTCAGACAGCCCGAAATAGAAATGAACTCCGACGGCGAGCGCGAAACCATCCGCCCTATAGTCCACGCTCTGGCCCGCGTCTCGGTCGTTCGCGGAGCAGGCGAAGACGAACTCCTCCCCTTCATCGACGACTACATCGCATCCAAAGAACCAATCGTTGACTACCTAACCTCATATTCTGGAATTGTTCACGGGGATCTGGATCCCCGTCTCTCAAAACACAATCTCGTTTCCCTTAAAGTTGCTTACAAGAAACTCTGGATTCTCCTCAACCTAGGCTGCAAATTCCTCGGCCACGGCCTGAAGCAAGATTTCCGCGTAACCAACATCCACGTCCCGCGGTCCCAAGTAATCGACACAGGCGAACTCTTCTTCCTCAAAGCACGACTCCGCAAACTCTCCCTGGCTTTCCTAGCTTGGTCTGTACTCAAAGAAGATGTCCAGCTCGAAACACACGACAGTATCGAAGACGCGCAAACAGCGCTCAAACTGTACCGGAAATACCAAGAGTATCAGGATGCTGGGATCTTGGATGTGATTCTGAGTGATATTTACAAGAACGGAAGGGAGTTGAACTACAAGCCTCCACCGACGAAGAAGGACGGGCATGTTATTGAGCGCACGGAGACTCCGCCAATATTGGCGGCTGGTTCCGACCAAGGCTTGGGGAGTACACCGCAGAGTGCGAGTGGACCGACGACGCCTGTGAGGAGACCGATTGGACTTGCGCCGGGGTCTGGGGCCGGAGGTTCGAGTTTTGGTAGTGGGTGGACTCCGGGGAGGGGCAGCGGGCTTGGAGGGAGCCCGTTGAGGTGAGTAGGTTTTCTTTTAGTGAGTAATTGAAATAAAAACCGTTACATGTTACAACTTTATTTGCTCTCGAAGTGCAACACTTGTTGTGTTAGGGATTTAGGCCACGAACATACTTCAACTGCTACGGTACCAGAACAATTACACCCATATAATAAGAAAAGCCTTATCCCAATCTTCATTTTCGTTGCACTTCCTAGACACTTGAATTACGTGCTGAAAATGTTTCACGTAGTGCTGATGATTCTTCCAGCTCAGTTCAAAGTATATTCGGACCTTGAGCCGAAGCCCGCCTCAAGGAGGCCTCCCTCGAGCTCATCCGTAATTCAAGTCATCCACATGCTGTGGATGATTCTCCTCAGTTGCGAACTTGCGTATTCGCGCTGGAAATGTGATTATAGATTATTAAACAATGAAAATTAAGGGGAGGGGAAATGGATGTCTGAAAGAGGGATTGTTTTGCGTGTTGGTTGCGATCCCGTTCCCGCTATCCGTATAGATTTTTGAACAATGGTTTCAAAACGGGCAAAAGTGCCGTGGGTATGCTACAGCGGATTCGATGGTTTGCAAAGCTAGCTCCCGTTTAAAGCTGATCGAGCCAGTGCCAGTGTTGAGAGGCGATGAAGGTAGGGGGAGAAGGCGGGAATGATGGTTAGTCGAAGAAGTGACCATAAACGACTTCTCACTCATTCAATAAGACCCTTTCAGATATTAAAATATGTGTATATTATTCGTCATACATAACCATAGGTGATTACCCCGTTGTGGACCAGGAAAGGGGCACTAATTATTGCTGATTTTGAATCTTCCACTCGGCGTGGTACATTCAGAATCAGTGCCGGGTTTTCTGTCCACCAAGAGGCTACCTAGGTCTTGATCGTGAGAGAACCGTCTATCCACCCGGTTTATGCCATTGCCTTCCGTGAGAACGCCAAACCCAAAGACCACACCCACCCGCTCCAGAGACGCCATGTAAAATCAAATATAGAGACCCAGAAAATAGGGAAGTAGCTCAGTCCTGGCTGGCACTCAGATCGTAACTCTTCTCCCACATAGATCGGAGAATCGCGCCAACACCATCATCGTCTCCTCCCCTATCGGCGATTCCTGAATCCTGGCTACCAACGCTCTGTTCTTCGTAGCTAGATCTCGCACCATTAGTAGTTTTATTCCTGGCCCTTGAATCTTTGAGACTCTGGCTTAGTCCATAAGATCCCGTGCCTCCATGTCCCTTCCTAGAACTCTGCGCCGGTATCCGTCTGTATTTCTCCGCACCGGGTAACTGGTTTAGTCTCTTGAGCGCAAGTCCAACTGGGTCCTGATGCCGTCTCACAACCAAGTATTCCAGACCAGTGCGCTCAAGCTGTAATTTGATTCTTGGATCTGGTCCATCATAGCCGGCGCCCACAAGCGCGCCAGACAATCCTAGACCATTCATCGCCACGCCCGTCGCCATCTGCGCGGGCTCTATATTCGAGGACGCGCGCTGCAGCCATAGTTTCTGCTGTGTGCGGCTCTGTTGGGGCGGGTTGTAGGGGTGTTGAGTTGTAGAGGATTTGCGGGAGCGCGGCTTGAGCGCGCTTTCGGAGTCGTCGTCGTGGGAGGAGTCGTGGCGCGTCAGGTTGCCCATGGACTGGGCACGTTTGACTTCATCTTTGGAGCCGTCTGGGATGCGCTGATGGGCATGTTGGAGGAATGGGGAGTTTTCACTAGGTGTTCCGGAGCCGCTGACGAACCGGGAGACGACTTCTTCTTTGCTGCCGACTCTGGGGGTACCGTTTAGGGTAGATGTGTGGCTCTTCGCAGGAGAGTCGGGGGAGCGGTTGGAGGGCGTTGCGGTCGCGAGAGACATTTTGGTAGTGGTAACGGTGGAGGGCACACGGTTGAGTAGTCGTTCTGTTATGACTTTCGCATCTGCTGTCTGCGACCGTGGTGCTCCATTCGTAGATGCAGATGGCGGATGGCTCTTGGTGGAGGGCGATTGAATAAGCGGCGACTGTGGTCGCGAGTTATTGGCACTGTGTTTGGACGATGATTGACCGCTCCGCGAGGGAGCGCGAGACAAGGCTGGTGAGGCAGAGGAACTTGCTTCTTCCCACGCATCCTCCTGATCGCCAATCTCAAAGTGTACAGACGTCGGCCTCTTCGTGCTCCCCTCTGACGACTTTGGCCGCTTGACGTCGGCGGACGAGCGATTGCGCTTCAGACTGACGTGGGACGAATTCTTCTTGAGATTCGTTGAGGACGAAGCGTTCTTCCCGAGTTTTTTAAGATCCGCATGCGAGCCCTCATTTCCATTTCCATTTCCCGTTCCAGTTCCATGCACCTTGGTAAGCTTATGCAGGGCCTTATTGGAAGGCACTCGTGAATGTACTCGCCCCCCATGCACTACATGCTTTTGTGCTTTTGGCTTGCCATGTTGCGGTGGGCTTGTGGCGGGCGAGTCGGTCTGGTCATGGATGGAGTTCGACGATCGGTGTGCCCCGAGGGCCGGCCGAGTCTGGGATTGTGCTTGCGACTGCGACTGCGGCTGCGACTGCATAGACTGCATAGACTGTATAGACTGCATAGACTGCATATGATCCGGCGGCATGCTGACGGCTGCGGTGTTTGCAATTGAGCATCTGCAGAGCAGTGCTTGCTTTTGCTGTCGGGGGCAGGTAGTTTACTTCACTAGTAGGTGGATGCGTTGGCTGGCGCGACTTCGGCCCCAGAATTGGGGGAAAGCGGCACTCATTTTGAATGTACCAGGTCGTGTGGAACATTCAAAATCCGGCAATATTCAGTGCCGCTTTTTGTGTCTAGGGGGATGGGTACAATAGGGTAGGTACGCAAATAGAGAGCACCAAATTATCATGTGCTTTTATATCGTCATAAGTTGGATTATTGTCCCATAATGTACAGACTTTTATTAAAATTTGCAAGAATTCACAGCTAGAGTCGTAATACCTTCTACAGTTTAAGAACTCTCAAATTTAGCACGAGCCCGTCAATGTGAGTGTCGTGTGCTATTTTCACCGCGGTTGACCATCGAAGTATTCTTCAATTTTACTTTGTATTCTTGCAGTCTTGTATCGCTTGATCAGAGTAGTACTACAAAAGCAGGCCACAGTAACGCCATGCAATTTATATTGCCCGCCCCCTATCCAATTGAGCAACTATCCAGAACTCTCTACACCTTCACATCTGGGCCAGCCTTGATGACTTCTTCTGTCGCCTCGGATTGGTACTTCTTGAAATTCTCAACGAACAGACCGCCAAGCTTGGTAACTTCTTCTCTGAAGCTTTCGTGTCCTTGGCTCCACGCGTTTCTTGGGTTCAGCAGCTCTGATGGCACACCAGTGCAGGACTTGGGCACTGCAAGATTGAACGTCTCGTATGTCTCGAACTCGACTTTAGCAAGCTCGCCAGAGTGGATAGCATCTAGAATGGCACGAGTATACTTCAATCTATCAACTTGTTAGCTGCTTATTCAGAATTGGGCTTCCGTTTCTACTTACGGACAACGCTTGCCACCAGTGGTAGCACCAGCTCCGACCCATCCGGTGTTCAACAACCAAGCATTAGCCTTGTGGTGCTCAATCTTGTCAGCCAACATCTTAGCGTATCGCATTGGGTGCAGAGCCAAGAATGGTTGGGCGAAGCAAGAAGAGAAGGTAGCCTGAGGTTCCGTGACACCGTCTTCTGTGCCTGCCATCTTGGAGGTGTAACCAGAAATGAAGTGGAACATAGTTTGGGCTGAGTCCAGCTTCGAGATAGGTGGGAGGACACCACGCGCGTCACAGGTGAGCAAGATGATGTTGCTTGGGTGGTTTTCTGACAAGCAAGGGATCTTGGCGTTGTGGATATACTCAATGGGGTAAGCACATCGAGTGTTCTCGGTGAGGGTTGAGTCATCGTAGTCGACAAGACGTGTCTCTGGGTTGAAAACGACATTCTCAAGCACTGAGCCGAATTGGATAGCGTTGAAAATATCTGGTTCCTTCTCGGCTGAAAGACCAATGCACTTGGCGTAGCAACCACCCTCAATGTTGAAGATACCACGATCACTCCAGCAGTGCTCGTCGTCACCGATCAGGGCACGGTTAGGATCCGCCGAGAGGGTTGTCTTTCCAGTGCCAGACAAGCCGAAGAAGACAGTAACATCGCCGTCCTTGCCCTCATTGGCCGAGGAGTGGAGGGTGAGAACATTGTGCTTCACTGGCATCTCATAGAAGAGGACAGTGAAAACACCCTTCTTCATCTCTCCAGCATACTCGGTTCCGAGAATGACCATTTCCTTCTCGGCAAAGTTGATGGCTACGGATGTGCCGGAAGTCATACCCTCGGTATATCGGTTTGCGGGGAAGGAACCGGCATTGTAGATGGTGTAGTCTGGGTGGAAATGCTCGAGATCTTTCCGCTCGGGTCGGATGAGCATGTTGCGCATGAAAAGAGCATGGTAGGCACGAGCGCAGACAACGCGGACCTTGATTCGGTACTTCTCGTCCCATCCCGCGAAGCCATCAACCACGTAGATGCGATTTCTTGTGTTTAAGTAATCAATCGCTCGTTCTCTGTTGATTCTCCAGACCTAAGGAAAGATAGTCAGCCTCTTGTTCTTAGTGCGCAAGCTTGCTGCGGATAATGGGGGGTATGAGCCACGTGATGCGGGGAAGGTTGCCGAAAAAATGACATAATGGCGCGTCGAACCCAGCACCAAAACGCGGGGTTGACGCAAGGCTACTGTCGGGCTTGTCCCAAAATTTGTGACGTCTGCCCAAGGAGAGGAGAAACGCAGAACCGAGGGTATGTGGACATCAGGAAGTGAGAGCCGGCCCAAGAAATGTGAAGAGAAATGAGAATAATTGTGAAGTTCAAGACGAGAGTGTCTCAGTAGTGGTGGAGGCAGAACTTTCTGCCGGAATGTGGGATGGGAAAATCGCAGGAAAATGGCCGGGATGCCGAGATATTTTTCCATAGGACGTAGAAGAAAATCCTCACATCAGGTGTCATGGGTTTATTGACAGGTCTGTGACAACATTAGAATTATTGAACAGTATCAAACAGATGTGACCACTTACCCCCACCAAACATCATTCTCTGAACCTGGCTCCTTAACAATACGCTTGTCTAAAGGCGATCGGCCAGTCTTCGCTCCGGAGTATGCTGTAAGAGCACCAGTAGATGTGATGGCAGAACCAGTTTCGTACACGAGGGCATCTTCGTAGAGAGCGGCAACACTTGGGTTGGGTACCTGGAAAAGAGGAGAATTGTTAGCTGCGGTACTCGAGAGTGGGCGTCTTCTGCAGATGTACTTACAATTGCTACACGATCATAGTCGATGTGTGCCTTCTCGTGCAACTCTTCCTCGAGCTCGGTGTGCTCCTTGACGGGTCTGCCATACGTGTTAGTCTGCTAAATGTTGGTTGTGGGAGTCAAACGCCAGCAATCACCAGCAATGGGGATTTCAGACACTGAGATTGGAAACGTACTGTACACCACCAGGGTGAAGGGCCGTCTTGTTAACCGTGTTGGTAACCATGTTTCTTAGGGATGTAGAGTGATAGTTTGATTTTCGAGAAGCTAGAATCTTTGATTTGGGACCAAGCTGGCGAGGATCGGTGTATGGAGACGAGGTTCTCTCGACGGGGTCCTTGGAGTTATTTAAGGGAGCGCTCATTGTTGCAATAGTTCGGCTGTAGACAACGGTTCGGGTCTGGATGGTCCAGGTACGGAAGGAATATGGAGATGGATCAAAGCTAGGTGCGAGTTTAGGTGCTCGCAGGGCCGAGGAAGTGGAGGGCCATTTGGTGGAGGACCAATCGCTGCTAGCTCCAGCCCAATGAATCCTCGCCAAATGGGGCTTTGCACAACCCCTCGAAAACAACACGGCGCAGAACATCGGAGAGGAACGGAAGAGACCACAGTTTCATCATTTCCCACTTGAACTACGACTCGTACTGCTGCGCCCGCATGAACGGAAGCCAGCCAGCAGCAAGCCAGGTAGACCGTAGAGGAGCCACAGAAGCCCGGGAGCCAGGAAAGATACCAGATTGGAGGATGCGGTTGCGGTTGCGGTGGCGGTTGCGGTTACAACGCGTTGGCGGCGAGTGGCCGTTCAGCAGTAGTCTTCACGATGCCCTCATAGATGCACGATGTGTCTGCGGCGGCGCTACTGTCTGAGAAAGAGACATCAGACATCAGACACCAGACCTCCGCATGGCATCACATGCGGGCAGGCGCCGAGAGAGGAGAGGCCAAGCCTGTGAAGCCTGTGTTTACCCACCCGTTCTCTGCACAGCTCGCATACCAAGCATCAATCACAGCAATCAGCACGCGAGCAGCTGCGGCTCTTCACACCCAAACCACGAGAGGATCGCGGCATGAGGCATCGACGTGGGCATGGGAATCTTGGGATGTCAATAACAGGAGCCCCGGAACGCCCAGATGCGTGGTTCTCTCCGACTTTGTCCTTCCCACCCCGCATTAATAGATTGCAGCCCCTCTCTCCTGGGATTGGCCACTATCATACCCTCTCGGGACGGATCATAGCGAATTATCTAGCCCCACCAGGAGCAAAGCTCCAGATCTCCTTCACATGCATTGCCCTAAGCACCTAACAAACATCACAGAGCATCTTACGATCCCGAACTGGAATTCAACGTGGTCATATGTATTGCACAGTCTTGGCGAGGCAGATTCAACAACAGGCGAGAGAAGTCAAACTGATTCTCTCAATCCTCTCAATCCTCTCAAAGTTGGTTGTTTTCGTCCTATCCCGTTCAAACCCAACCCCTGTTTTACGTTTTGGTGGCTTCAAGTGGGGCCTGGTGAACACGGTAGAAAGCTTTCCCCTCCATCACGTGGCGCTTCACGGTATTATCATAAAGAAGATCTTGCCTTATTTCGCCTTCATTAATCCCTCATAGCTTGGATCAGGAGCTTTGCCATCATCGTGGCGAAGTTGCCAGAATACAATTGAAGGCGAGTGATTCCAATTCCCAAAATTGCCGCAGTCAAAGCGCGAGTCAGCTTGCTTGATACGGCTAAGCCTCAGAGAAAAGTCAATATGATAAATGATTTAGTAGGATTTGATTTCTTTGCTCCTGCTTTTCCAATTTTGAATACCATTGGTCATTCTTCGAGCAATCATCTTCTATGGATTTAAGAGAATGTCACTATTCTCCTGCACCACTTATCACGACAACAAGGAAGTTTCCCTATCATTTCCTCTCTGGGCCTTCAGCCATCCATCTCAGTGCTTTTATTATCGCCAAGTCATTTTCCCGTCACCTGCTTCAAGCCATCTTTCCGCCACAGAATATTCAAAGAAGTAATGTTATCGAAACAAAGCTCCAGATTAGATGAGAGAACCTGTTGGCGCTGCCAAATCTCTTGCTTGCTAAGTCTGCGAATTTAACAATCCCCTCGACTGGCACAGCAATGTCGTCTTTCTCGTTTGTTGCTATCTTAGGTGGTATACCCGCAATCATGTTCAGACCTTTCATGGGGGATTGTTTCTCGTTCGTCCCAGAGACTTCGATATACTTATCGAACCCGGTGTGCAAAAGCGGGGACACTTGAATTAACGCCTCTGATAAATGCGGGAGGCTTACAAACAAGCCCAACTGTACGGCTAGTATGCCGATAACACTATTGCCGTATGTCAGCATCTTTGACAGGTCGACTTCACCCTAGGAATTACTTTCGTCAGATGATTCTGAAGACCTATATCCAGAAATCTCCAGACGTCGACTCCGGGAACAGCCGATAGTCTGCAGTGACGATCGAAGCTGTGTTCCGAATGCACAATCCAATGATCATAATGGGGTCCAGCGAAGGTGCTATCACCTAAACAAAGCGGGAAGTGCTTGGGAGTTGAAGTCGATGCTTAAGAAAAACTCCTAAAAGAGAACTGGCCCATGACAGGATGTTTTCAGGCGGCAGACTCTTAGGAATGAGCGCGATCGCTTGAGCTTTCTGCCCATTAAGCACGTTGGAGATGATGGACGATCCATTTTGCCACGCATTAGATGCGAATGAGGAGATAATTTTTTGTCTCACGCGTAGATCAGTCTTCCCTCTTCTGCACAAAGCATTGAATATTAGTCGTAATAAGTCCGGGATAATTCAGAAAGGCTTTAATCTGCAGGCTTAGACGCAGCTGCATCCCCATCCCCATGATAGCATATGTTGCGAAAGGAGAGCCACTCTACTGATGGGGAGATTTAAGCTCCTTCAATTCCTTCTTTCCAGCTTCTCGGTGATTTTAAATGATCCTCTATTCTATTTCTACAATGATAAACAGCATGATTACACGAATACGCATCTGATAGTTACCGCGTGTCAACCTTCAAGAGAGCCTGTCGAAGCTCATCTTCACAATTCTTGGACCTCTGTTCGAGTTTGAGTTTGACCTGTTCCTCTGTAAGCCAATGGTCACTGGTCTGTAGCTTTCTGTCTCGATATAACAAATACCCCAGCAGCTCCCCCTTAATTACGAGCTCAAAAGATTGTGAAATGGTAAGTCCTCTCAATCCCCCACACTCCCCAAGACATTCCACAAAAGGATGCGAAAGCAATAAATGGAAGGCTCTGTTGTACTAACACTGAGATTTGGGAAGACTCCGCTTAGATCCTGGTTCATATAGCAGCTATTTAAAAAGATAGCAGATGTAGCTTGCGATTACGCTAAACATACATTCATTCTCTTATAGCTGCTAAGTGATGTAGCCATCAAAATTCGCTAGCGCAACGTGTCTGACCTTGTCACAACTAGTGTTGGAAGCCAGAGCCCTTAGTGCAAAATAGCGATATTGCTCAGAGTCCACCAAAAGCAAATCTGAATGAGACGTTTTGCGTCCATAAAATCTCTCTACAATCTAGTTTCATTGACTCGATTCCCAAATCCTCGATGTAGCATCCGTCCTCAGTAGAGGTATATCCCAAATTTTGTGACCCCAAACGCCATCCATATGTGTAGACCCCAAGTATCCCAGCTTTACCTCTTCTTCTTCGTGACCTTCGTAAACCCATCCTCGTCAACCTCTGGCACAACAGGTTCCCTAACCCTAACCAACTGCGGCGCCTCCTCCATCTCAACATCCGCACCTCCGTCCTCATCCCCATCCTCACTCGCACTCGTCTCATCCTCCCTCTCATCCCTCTCCTTCTTTTCAAACATCTTCCCCAACTCCTCGCCTTTCCCAGACTTAGCATCCCACCTCCCCTTCAACGTCCCCACCTCCGCAAAGTCCCCCTTCGCACAATTACTCCTAATCCTCAGAATCTGCTCCGCGACCTCGAACGCGCTCTCATCATCCACATTCACCTCAAACTCATCAAACATAACCTGAAGCAGGAACGTCTCCAGCCATTCTGCATCTGCGTCTGGGGTTTCGGTCAGGACGTCGATGGTGGTTTGGGCGAACCATTCGCGTTTGTCGGCTGAGTCGGGGCCGCCCCAGTTGTTGGTTACGGCGAGGGAGAGGGAGGGCCAGAGGAAGAGGGAGAGGGTTGTGCCGAGTTCGAATTGTGCTTGTGCTTTTGCTTTTTTCTTTATGTTAGTTTCCATAATTTTTTTCTCTTGGAATGAGGAAGGGCAAATGCCTGGTGAAGACGCACCTTGCGCACTGCTACTTTCGCTGACTTCCATAGGGCCAGGAAGCTGTGTCGCAGAGGCCATGTTTGAATGTGGGGTTGAAGTTCCAACTCGAATAAAATTTTATGAAATGTTCGGGGTGTTTTGTTCAATTGCCGACAGGGGAGGGGTTTGCTTCTGTGCAGTTCGCTTGTCCGATGACGTTGTGGAGAGGCCGGGATCCTGGGGATCCATTTTCAAATTTGGTTAGACATTCATCTTATTTAGACCGAGTGATGATTCCATACGCCGACTTCGAATCACGTCGGATCCTGTTCTGTTTAATTAACTTCAATACTGTTTCCTTAATGTGTAATAAGTCATTGCGATTGTTTGTTTTCAATTGTGTTTAATTGCGCAAAGCGACCGCGTTGCTTGGAAGCTTACTGAAGTGACACTGCGCCGCTCTTGGGAATCTTTGTTTTGTTGATCTCGAGCATTAGAGGAAACTGAGCGGAAAACATGGTGTTTAATACGGCGACAGTAGGCACTGCGGTGACTCCCGCTGTCATTCAAACTTTCATTAGCCATGCAAGTATCCTAGCTCCCGACTTGCATCGTAATTGCTAATAATTGGCAAACAGTATCTCAATCGCAAACCTCTCGCGCAGAAGCCAACAGCGCATATTTCATACGATGAAGGCCTCCACTTAATTCGAAAGTTCTTGCTCTATGCCTCCCACCATACAGTCGAAGATGTCCAGCGCTTCACATCGCAATGGGTGCCGTGTCCGACTTGGGTGAAGGTAGACGAGGTCAAGATTGCGCCTGAGTATACTACGAAAGCTGCGGAGGCTATACAAGAACAATTGGGTCACCATGGTATTGAAAAGGTCGGCGGAAAGACCTGGTGGCAATGGCGCAGACCGGGAAGTGAAGTGAAGGCCGAATGGATCGAGATGAGAGCTGATCACCACGAGAGGAAACGAGCAAATGATTCAGGCAAGAGGGTCATGCTGTATGTTCATGGAGGTGGTTACTTCTTTGGAAGTGTAGATGAGCACAGATATCAAATGCAGAGACATGCTAGAAAGTTGAAGGCCAGAGTTTTTGCGCGGTAAGTTACAAAGAACCCTCGAAAGCATGCAGTACTAATCGCCAGTAGTGAGTATTGAAATTGTAGATCGTCGACGCAACTCTAATATTTTATAGCACGATACAGACTCGCTCCCCAATTTCCTTTCCCTTGCGGACTCCATGACTGTTTGGCTGCATACCTATATCTTCTCACCGTACAGGATCCTACGACGATTATTTTGGCAGGCGATTCTGCTGGTGGAGGTATGGTAATGAGGTAAATTCCGAACTTATATTTTTTGGGGGTCTCAACTAACCCACAACAGTATGCTAGTTATAATGAGAGATCGAGGCATTCCTTTACCTGCCGGGGCTGTCCTGATATCTCCTTGGGTGGATTTAACACATTCATTCCCCAGTGTTGCTGGAGACAACCCATTGGATTACATACCTCCTCATGGCTTTCACCAACGCCCATCACCTTCGTGGCCGCCTCCAAATTCTGACGACATGCTGGCGATAGAAGAGGGCTTGGTGAAAAAACTTGTAACTCGAGATGGCGCTTCCTTCCCTCAAGAGAGCGAAGCAGACGCAGTTCAAGGATTCCACGTTGATAATAACCCCGCTCCTGGCACAAAAAATGACACCGCCGGGACTGGAACTGTGACCAATGATGGGACTGGGCCAGCTGCGAACACTGTTCCCGGACCTGGGCATAATCTATCAATTATGATTGATGGTAAATTGGTAGAGATCAAGGATCAGATTCAGATGTACGCATCGAACCAGCTGATATCACATCCCTTGGTTTCCCCGATATTGCAGCCCTCCTTAGGAGGACTACCGCCGTTGCTGATTATGGTTGGAGGCGGTGAAATGCTTAGAGATGAGCAGATCTACCTGGCCCACAAAGCAGCAAATCCCTCTAAATACCCACCAGGTGATGCTTTTCTTGATGAGAGCCCTCATGATCACAACAGAAACCAGGTCAATCGGTGGAAGCCTACAGATGTTCAATTACAAGTTTGGGACGATCTCTGCCATGTTGCGCCCACACTGAGTTTCACTCGTCCCGCAAAGCATATGTACCGGTCTATTGCGCAATTTGGAGCCTGGGCATTGGCAAGGGCCCAGAAGACAGAAATTGAGATTTTGGATGACGACGATGTTTCGGTCATATCTACGTCTAGTACAGACGAGGAAGATGATGCCGCGAAGGAGAAGGTAATGCGATCAAACCAAACATTTGGGACTTGACTAACAGTAAAATTAGGAGAAAAATGCGGAAAAGCAAAACGGACCTGAGACTGGCAAAGTAGGCAAAGCTGGGGATGCCCTTCCACCATTCAAAAACCACATGATCCGTCAGCGTGTCGACAGACATGGAAACACCTACCAGCTTGAATCTGCATCCGATCTGTCAGCATGCAAATTATCTCCTAGTGAGATAGGTGTTATCAAGCAAGGCCCCGTGAAGAAATGGATGGCCGCAAAGCGAGAATGGGATACCAAATACGCATCGGCAAAGCGAAAGGTTCAGAAGCAAAGAGCAAAGGAGATGGCAAAAGGTTATCAACAATTTGGTGATGGAGAAGTCCCGCCGCCATCTGCTTTGGCTGGCCGCAGAAAGGCAGGAGAAAACCTCAAGGAAGAGAAGAAATCACGAAGTATGGGTATGAGCTTGTGGTCATTGTGGGGCAGCAAGCACGACGAGGTAACGATCGAGAACGAGAAAAAGGCTGATGGCGATCCTGATACGGCGGTCGCTACTTCCGCCGATGGAGCCGGTGCAAGGCCATTACATGATACGAAAACAGCCCAGGGTATGAAGCTTGAGAGGCCAGATCATAGCCGCAGCAGATCTCGCAGGCGAATCGTTAAGGATGAGCATCAGGCCGACATGCCTGACGATGTGGACGAGAACACTCCAACTGCGGTATTGATCGCGAAGAGAGCAGAAGCCGGCGAGCCCAGCGACCCAAATTTGGCTCCTAACTTCATGGCTGAATCTACGAATCCCGATCCTGGCACACCATCAATTCTTATTCGAGTTCCAACGAACGAGCAAGATGACTTTGACCGAAAACGACCTAAAGCAGGCGGCATCGCTTTTCCATTCAGCTTGAAAGGACATCAAGCTAGTGCTAGCATGACAACACTCACCAGTGCTGTCGGTGTTCCTCCTGCTAGTGATGTCCGAATTCAAGGTGTCAAAGACAGTGGGTTGAAGAACCACGCTCCTGGTGCCACAATCCGGACCTCCGTTGACGGCAATGCGAAGGGGAAGGAACCAGAGAGGGTGAATGGCGGAGCTGTGACTCCTGAAAACGGAGCAAGCGCGAAGGATAGTGATGATGTGACCCCCGAGGTAGGAGCAGTTGTTGTTGAGAATGGGGAGATTGTGAGTGCGGATAGACCGCCCCTTGAGACATTCGTTTCGGCTGCTGAGGTTTTGCCGACGAGCTCTAGTAAGGAATAGGAAGCCGGAGGGGGTTTCGTTATATGAGGGAGGGAAATAGCTTTATACCCATTGGGAGGCTGAATCGTTTACTTTGTAAGATAAATTGACGTATATAATTACTCTAGGTGTGTCAACAGAATCCCTATCAAAAAATTTCCATTTAGTGGCGGACTCTCTTCTACTATACTTGCTTAGATGGTCCCCTTTGTTGTTCGGAACTCATTGCCAGGGTCGAAATGTCGAAGGCGCCTTTTCCAAAAAGTACCGGATGCCACCTACTTGTTTCAAATCCCAAAGTCATTGTCAGACTTCAACTATCGCGTCAAGATGCAGCTGGCAAAGCTGTTTTACTCCTCGATTCTTGCATTATTTGTAACTGACCGCTTGTGAAATACGATAGCAGGCTGCACTCCTGCCACTTGAGAGAACTGTGAAGAAAATATGTTCAAGATTCAGACAAGAAGTGTTGCATGTTCATTGGTATTGCCACATTATAATCCAATAAGACTCCACAACCCAACAACCTAACAACCATATCCCAAACGCCACACCGCTGATAATGACCAGGTTACCCCTCTATCTATACCAATCCCCTTTGTACAATATAATCATTCCGTCATATACAAGCCTCCATATCCAAACACATCATCAATACGTCTCTGGCAGACCAGAGAAACTGGGAATCGCCGTCGAGCAGTTAAACTCGGGCGCATACGCCTTCTTGGGCAAAATACCAGCTGCCAATCCTAGCTGATAACTCCACTGCGTGGCATCTTCCGTCACCCATGTCCAGTAAAACCAACCCCATCCAGTCTCAAAACTCTTCATCTGCGCTTCAGCAAACATCTGGAGGAACTGCTTGTAAGCAGCGCTGTATGAACTTGGATCCGCATTTGCGCTTGTGCAGGAACATTTTGAGTCTTTGGTGGGACACTCAGGAGAAGTGACCGCCAAAGCTGGATCTCCAAGATTGTACGTTCCCTCCCAGCGAGTACCTGCACCAACATTGTTAAGATTTGGCGTGCAATCTGTGTCTGCTTGGGACCACTCGGCGAAGATTGTGGGCCCAAAACCGGTAGCAACGTTCATACTTTGCTCTGATTGTGAAGTCCAGTCGTTGCACGCGTAGTTGACTTTCTTGCTGTGGTCGAAGTTTATTAGGTCCTTGTTGAAAATCACGTACTGGTGGGCATCGAGCACGAGACCGCTATTGCCCTGTAGTTGTCCTTTCCATTTCGGGAGTCCCATGAAGCCGTCGCCAAAGACTACGTTGGCTGTGATGCCATTTTTGCGCACCAGCGTATAGGCACTCTGGGTCCAGGAGATGACATCTGATTCTTTGAGTGCGGTCATCTTTGGCTCGTTCACGAGGCCGTAGAAGGAGACGATATTCTTGTAGCGGTCTTGGGCGAAGAATTTTGAAAGCCGGTCGTGTAGATCGAGGGATCTCTGAGCGTTGAGAGACCCGTCAGTTCCATTCAACCACCCAATTGGTCCTTGACGCCCGCTGTGATTCCATCCATTTTGACTCCCAGGTATCCCGTGAACATCCAAGTTTATCCGAAGCCCATGCTTTCGCGCCCACTCAATACCTCGTAATAAATATCTCCAGGAGGTTCGGAATACGTATGGGTCGCCGTCGTAAGTTATCACAGCCCAGTATGAGTAGGGTATCCGGACATGATCGAGTCCGGCATTCGCAATGTCTATGAACGTTTGCTCGCTGACAAATGTTGCATAGTGTTTTTCCAGGGTCGATTTTGCGTTTGGCCCCAGTGATTGCGTTAATGTCCATTCATCAATAACCCCGTTTGCGCTAAACAGAGATGGAGTTATGAAAGGCTCCAAAGACAGCCATCCTCCAAGGTTGACCCCTCGTACTGGTCTATCGGCGTACGATCCCCAAGCAGTACCAATCGCTGGCACATTCGGATTTGCGCTCTTGGAATCATCCCATGTTGAATTTAACCCCATGATTGGGAGATCTCCCACCGTCTCATCCGTATATGTGACATTGAAGTCCGTGGTATCGTACCATGAAAATGGATCAAGATCTGTTCCTTTCGCTGCCGCCGGAATACTGGATTCTGATATTCCATTGAGGTTCGAGTTGGATGGTTTTCCGGACTCCTTGTTTGAGGAACTCGAGCTTGAACTTGAACCTCCCCCGCTTTTCTTTTTGCTCACTACCACTGCAACAACAATTATAATGATTAAAATCACCACAAAGATTCCTCCAAAAATGACTGATTTGTAATTAGCATTGCACCGGCTCTCATCCTCCAGAAACCACCTACCTAATTTCTTTTTCCGACTTCCATCATCTCTGTATTCATTTTCGTAAGACCCATCTCCGCCTCGTAGTCCTTTCAATCTCCTACTATTGCCCTCTTCAAGAAGCGCCCCGCTAACTACTCTCCGCTTCTTTTTCTTATGCTGTTTTCTACTCTTCTCTATCACGATCTTCTCATCCACTACCTCCCTAGGCCGTTTCCGCTTTGTTTTCTTCGGCGTCACTTCTTGCGGCCTCGAACCTCCTCGATCATTGAGCAAGTTGAGTTTGGCTAGCGAATCTGCGGATAATGCCTGCGAATCTGCCGTCGAGGATGGTGCCTCATGTCTCGATCTTCTTGGGGTTCCCTGGGACCTTCTCTTCTCATGATGATGGCGATGGCTTCGTTCTCGCGGTTTTGTACGTGGTGACTCTCGAGGAGCCATATCTTTGTTGATTTCAATTCGGCAGACTCTCTTCCCGTTTCTTGCTCAAAACACTCGCTGGAAATAACACAAGGATGAATTTTGTACAGGAAATTGAAATGGTTTGCTGGCATCTTGCGCGTTTCTTCTCCACTCAAACCTTGGAATTGCTTTCTTGGACCTATTTGCGTGTTGGCACAGCAACTATCGCCGAGTAATGGGAACGACCAGGATTGCGATAAAAGCAAGGACACCGCGGTTAGCAGCGGGCTTGTTAGGTCTGGCGCGACCTCCCGCATTCTTACATCCCCTCAATTCACGTACCAGTATCGACAATGAATTCTTTCTCAGTTCTTGTTGTGCGAAAACTTCAAGATGCGAGGAATAGCTAGAATATGTGCGAGAGGAATCCCCTCCTCGAAATCTCAAGGAATTAGACATGGCTTCCAGACGCAAACGCCCCGTCTCTATTCGAGCCTTCCTCCAAACGCCCGCCTGAACATCCCCACAGACTTCTCCACAACCCCGCTACTTGCCCACAGTTCCCAGTCCGCTCTGCAAAACTCCGAACTGCCTCCAGAAGTTCGAAATGGGACTACAAAACGAATGAACTTGTTTCAATCGATCAATGATGCACTGTCTATTGCACTGGCTGCGGATGACTCGGTGCTGCTCTTTGGTGAGGATGTTGCGTTCGGAGGAGTATTTCGATGCAGTATGAACTTGGCAGAGAACTATGGAGGTGAAAGGGTCTTCAATACACCGTTGAGTGAGCAGGGAATAGTTGGGTTCGCCATTGGGGCTGCTGCGGAAGGCATGAAGGCTGTGGCCGAAATACAATTTGCGGATTATGTGTATCCTGCGTTTGATCAATTGGTCAATGAAGCGGCGAAGTTCAGATATAGAGATGGTGGAGAGGGAAGACATGTCGGAGGGTTGACTGTCAGGATGCCTTGTGGGGGTGTTGGGCATGGAGCTCTGTAAGTTTGTGAGACAATGTGACTTTGCGATCTCTATTGCTAACCGCTGGCAGCTATCACTCTCAATCACCTGAAAGTCTGTTTACACATATACCTGGTCTACGGGTCATAATGCCCAGATCTCCTATCCAAGCCAAGGGTTTATTACTTTCCGCCATTGCGAGTGGTGATCCCTGCGTATTCATGGAACCGAAGGCTTTATACCGAGCTGCAGTTGAGCAGGTTCCAACTGCCTCATATACATTGCCTTTATCAAAGGCCGAGGTTTTAAAAGGAGGAAAAGATCTCACGATTGTTTCTTACGGGCATCCACTGTACACATGCAGTTCTGCTATTGAGAAGGCGGAGAAGGATTTTGGGATCAGTATAGAGCTGATTGACCTCCGAACAGTGTATCCTTGGGATAAAGAGTGTGTTTTGAAGAGTGTCCAAAAGACAGGAAGATGTCTAATTGTGCATGAGAGTATGGTCAATGCTGGGATCGGAGCTGAAGTAGCCGCGAGTATTCAGGAAGACAAAGAGACATTCCTACGACTTGAAGCGCCTGTGATGAGAATAGCTGGGTGGAGCATCCACATGGGGTTGATGTTTGAGCGATTCAATATTCCAGATGTTGCGAGTAAGTCTTACAAGGATATCTATCATGAGGGAGTGCTAATATGAAGTAGGGGTCTATGACAAAATAAAGAGGGCGGTAGAATACTAACTTAGAACGGTTGATTGTCAAAATAAAAGAGTATAAGAGTTGAGTTATCAAAGTATCAGCTTAACGTTTGGTACGTCTCATCAAGCATTCGAAGCTTGATACTTTTGGCTAGGAGTCCTTGGTGGTAGACTTTAGATCCAGCTGCTTCACCGCAACCAAGCAAAAAAATATTACGAGCCTAAATAAAAGATTGAATTCCCCGAATTATCTATCCGATCCGTAGATTGAATAGATAGCATAATAGGGCCCGTAAAAAAGTCAGAAGGAGCGCCGTCACGTGTTATAAGCCACACGCCCTCCCCAGCCACAATCGAGGGGTCAACACTCTTGCCGTTGTTGTCTCAATTGACGGGCTCGTGTCGCAACAATCAGGGCTCTATGAGTTAGTTGTGAACAGTCAACTTATTCTGCTATGGCTTCTCAGTTATCCACAATATCCACATTCGTGGAAGGTGCTCCTCCAGGAGAGGTAAGTCGGCGCTGGTGCGTGCCAGAAGCTGCGAACTGACATCCTTCGAGCTTGCAGATGTTATTGCCGGTACTTCTTCCTTCATGCGACAGTCGAGTTAATTACTGAAGCTGTGTTATTAGACATCAAAGCTCTTACGATCGATAGCCCAAACCTGGTCTCGCAACTGGGGCCTGCGTTCGAGAAATACAACGAGGAACAATTCGCAACGGTCAAGCTGCCTGGAAGCAGCCAACATGTCAGTCTGGTTCAGCGGAACGGTGGAATATTAGAAGGCTAATGCGCTGCGGAAGGTCATAGTCAGCTCGCACAATTCCCTAGGAGATGGACGATACTACGATGTTGAGAGCTCGTCTAGCTTCTCCTTCGACCACAGCACACAGGTACATGCGTTCACAGTGGGATATATGGGGGACAAGCTGCTAATATGAGCAGAAAGCAAGTGCCGTCCAAAGCTATGTTTTAGAAAGTAGCCAGTCAGATCTTGTGTAAGTAAAGCGACGGTAGTACACATGTAAGGACTAATGGGTCCAACAGGAAGTCGCTCTTGAAGAGCTTGGGCACACACGTCAAAGAACATTATTCCAATGCCTCATATGGCGTCTATCCTATCGAAGATGACTCGAAAATAGCCATAGTGGTGGTTGCCAACAAATATAGCCCGAACAACTTCTGGTACGCTACCAAATAATTGTCGTTTACATTGCTAATAGAAGCAGGAATGGTCGTTGGCGTTCGCTTTACATCTTCTCACCGTCTGATTCCTCCCTCACCGGCAGCTTGAAAGTCGACGTTCACTATTATGAAGATGGAAATGTCCGACTCTTAACAACAAAACCCGTCTCGGCTTCGGTATCTTCAGCATCCGCGAGCACAATCATTCGGGAGATCACCGTTGCAGAGAAAAAGTACCAGGAGGAGGTCAACAAAGGTTTCACCAACCTGAGTGAGGGAGCTTTCAAGGGCCTGAGGAGACAACTACCAATCACTAGACAAAAGATCGAGTGGGACAAGATTGCGGCGTATAAATTGGGCCAAGATATAGGTGGTGGAAGCTCTAAGAGATAGTCCACTGCATGTCCAAGGTATTTTATAAAATGATGGGTGGAATTTAGAAGTGACAACCGGAAACGGGTATTGTAACTTGCCGGTCCGTGTGGTGCAGAACAGTAGGCTAATTTCGGCGACTTTGAAGAATACAAGTGTCAAGATCGACAATTTCTTTAGAGAATCTAGCAAATCCGAAATCCTACACAATCTATTAAAGTACATTCATCGCATGAGAAACGGAAGACTTCCGTGACCCGAACTTGTGAAATTTATAATCGTAGCCAATTACACACAAGGCGACTCCTGCTGACAGCGGTGTGGGGTCGGAGTTACTCAAAATCGAATAGCTTCTCGGTACCGTATCAGTTTCTAGCGTTGGCGTTGTCGGACAAGAAACTCGGGAATCCGTCAAGAAGGTTCACAATCTGGGTTCAGGCCAACTTCCATCTGACAATTGCACCATCTCCAACACATTCAATCGGCAACGGTCAATCATCAGTCCCTTCCGGCCCCTCCTGCCCTCCTCAATTGTATTACATTGATCTCGAGGAATATTCCTGAAAACCTGCAAACGAGGCCCGATACCACTTTCCCGAAGCAGAAGATAAAGAATCTCATCGAAGTCAACATGTCGCAAGAACTCACTTACAAGGAGGTTGCCAACCATGCTAGCAAGAAGGACCTTTACTTAGTGATCCATGACAAAATCTACAACTCCACAAGCTTCGTTGATGAGCATCCGTAAGTCTCCTTTTTGTTATGGGTGCTTGCTGCAGGCAGGCAGGCAGATTGGAGATATGGCCACTTTTCATCTAGGTTGGGAAGGGGCTCGTGCAACATTGTTAGCTTCATACATATTGAGAATGGGCTGGCATGGCATGTGCCAAAAGCTTGCTATCACCTAGGAGTGTCTGCAGGCGAAGCTGTTGTCATTTGTTTTCCTCCTTTTGAGCTCCGGGAAAGACCGCCACTCTCAGCCCACCGTTCTACGAACTGCAAGTCTTGATGGGCGATTGTAAGAGAAGCTTACTGACTTTATCAATAGTGGTGGAGAAGAAGTTTTGCTCGATGTTGGTGGACAAGACGCAACTGAGGCTTTCGAGGATGTTGGACACAGTGACGAGGCACGAGAGATCTTGGACGGTCTGTTGATCGGAGAATTGAAGCGCGAGGTAAACAACAAGCCCTTTACATCTATTACACTACAAGAAACAGAAGCTGATTAAAGTGTTATTCCAGCCCGGAGACCCAAAGCCCAGAAGCGTACCAACGGACACCGCTACATCAACCCCACAAGCCAGCGGCACTGGACTCGGCGTTGGCCTTTACGCCCTCATTCTTCTCGGTGGTGTTGCCGCTTTCGGGGCCTACCAGTACTTGCAAAGTCAGGATGGGAAGGCGTAAATTGTGTTGGTGGGCGTTGGAGATGAGGCGGTGGGAGCTTTGTTTATGATTAGGGGAGGACGATTGGCACATTTGCTGCAGTTTATGCTCATAATAGAGACCCCCTTTTTCGTGGCTACTTTTCAACATCTGGCTCAGAGGACGCTACAGTGACAGTACAGTGGGCAGTAGATTTCCTTTTGGTTGAGACCATACTCAACAAGAAACAGTTACACAGGCAAAGCTTTGTCGAAAAGAATTTTAAAACTTTCCTCAAAATTGTGAGGCATGATCAACCTTTACATTCAAGTCGGCAGAGACTAGCACAGAATTTGGGTCAATTGATTAAATTAACACCTCGCGGGATTTCGAAGAGTGCCCCTGAATTTTCAGCTTCACCGATCCCGAGACATACCCAGTTACTCGTGCAATAAATTCAAAGTATTAGAAACTCATATTGCAATTGACAGACGATTCATTTCATGAATTTAAAATCAGTCTGTTCCTCTCATCACCTATAAAATCACCCCTCCCAAACGCCACGCTTATGCTCGTTCACATCCCTATCCGCATACTATAAATCAAGCATACATCCCCATCTCATCATCTTCCTCGTCATCGTCCTCGGCCGGCTTAGGAACTTCCTTCTTCTTCATAAGCTCCTTCCTATCCAACGGACAAGTCCCCTGCATCCTCAACCAAGGACCCACACAATCCAAATCAAATCGATGCGTCTTGTGACACGGCAACTGTACCACCAGCGGAAACTCATCATCCAAAAACGGCTCTCCACATATCGCACAAGTATCCGTCTTCTTCAACAATTTCTTCGGCACCCGATCCAGCTCATCGAGATACGATTGCGGCACACCCGCCGGCTTCTCAGGCGGATCCTCAATCTGCGATTCGATCGTTTGGATTAAGTCGTTTAGGAGCGCGGAGTTGACTTCGTTGGGGGCGTTGAGACGCAGAGCTACGAGTTGGTCTTGGAGGAGTCGCTCGGCGGCGCTGACTTCGACGGGTGTGGGGAGGGCGTGCGGGTTTGTGGTCTCTATTTGGGCGAGTTGGGCGAAGAAGGAGGACATTGAGGGGCGCCGGGTGGGCTTTTTGGTTGTGTTGGGCTTTATGCCGTGCTCGACTGCTTGGTGTTAGAGGGGTATGTTTGCAGGTGAAAGTGGCGGGGAAGGTACCTTCATAGGGACTTGCCATGCTGGCTGGAGGGTGTTGGATGGGTAATTGGCGCTGGATTGAATTTTAAATGTACAATGAAGAGAAAGGAGGTCAATTGCTTGCGAGAGTGTTTGATATTGACTGGTATTCTTTAGGTAGAAAGCACATACGAAGCCTTCGCTTATTTAAGGGACGAGGCTGGGGAAGCACAAGGCTGCCCTTTGGAACGTCAAGCTCTTCATCCTCCACTTTAATACATCATTGTTGTGGTTCAAATTCCGCATCAGCGATACATTAAGCTTTCTCTAGATGAGTAAACCGGGTTTATTTTGCTTTTATACTTTCTGAGGAGCGCTTCTCTCCGATTTGCTCAGAAAAAACTATATCGGGAGCAGGAAAGTGTTCCGTTGGAGGCAATCTGTTGTACCCTGACCTGACATACGGGGCTCGAGGATATCACTCGATAGGCAGAGGATTCAAATTCACAGGTCTCCCTCGATAGCTTTGAATACGGTTATGCTAAGGGCATCAGTATATATTCGGAGACCCTAAACACGGCGATACGGCGATATGACGATGACGGCGGTCCGCCGAAAGTGGGGGCAAGAATTTTCCCGGAGGCCCACCTCTAGCAGCAAAAAAATGGTCTCTCTTCCGTCAAGATGTGGTTCTAATCAAGTGTTGCAACCTTGAGCTGTCAAAAGTGGCCCGGCGTTTGAAGCAATCAAGTGAATTGTGATAAGGACTCTTTAGCTAGATCCATAGCTCGCTTTGGATTCACTATCCCCTGTCTTTCACTTTAAAATGAAATCTTGCTGGCTTCTCTTTCATCATTCTTACCCAAGATCTTTAAAAATATTTGTTATCCGTCATTGGTAGCGGTGTGGTTTCGCCACCACGATTCTAACAAGATGTCTGGAAACGAACTGGTCAGGATCGATACGAATATTCTTCCAAAAGCAAAACTTATAATCGTATTTTGCGGTCTCGCCTTTGCTCTTCTCATTTCTTTCATTGATCAGAACTCAGTCGGCGTTGCTTTGCCGACAATAGGGAAGGACCTTAATTCAGCGACGACAATTGCCTGGGCTGGCACCTCAAGTTTAATCGCAAATACGGTGTTCCAAGTACTCTATGGGAGGATATCAGACATCGTAGGAAGGAAAGTTGTCTTCCTTTCTGCGGTTGGGCTACTGGCTTTGGGGGATCTGCTTTGTGGCTTTGCAAAGACTGGTCCACAATTGTACGCCTTTCGAGCCATCTCGGGCGTTGGTACTGGAGGAATCTCAGCGCTGGCTATGATCATAGTCAGTGATGTCGTTACTCTAGAGAATAGGGGAAAATATCAAGGTATCCTAGGCTCTTGTATCGGTCTTGGAAACACGATTGGCCCTTTCCTCGCGGCTGCTTTCGTAGAGAAGTCAACGTGGCGAGGATTATTCTGGCTCATTTGTCCCATGGCTGTGCTTGCGGGAGGAATGGTCGCCCTTACACTACCACCGAGCAAAATGTCCCACAACGACTTACGGACAAAATTCAAAGCTATCGACTATTACGGGGTCATATCAAGTTCGGCGGCGATTCTTCTACTTTTGATCCCCATCTCAGGGGGCGGGGTATATTTTGAATGGGATAGTCCAATGGTCATTTCCATGGTCGCTCTAGGTGGAATCTCAATGGTGGTATTTATTATCGTCGAGTGGAAGATTGCTGCCATGCCAATGATGCCACTACATCTCTTCAAGATTCCGGCAGTCAGTGCCATTGTCGCTCAGAACTTCTTGTTCGGAATTGTCTATTACTCACACCTCTATTATCTGCCTATATACTACCAAAACGTCAGGCAGTTCTCGCCATTGCTCTCAGCGGCTCTTACGGTTCCTTTTATTCTCGGGCAGGCAACATTTTCTGTTCTCTCTGGACAGTATATTTCCCGCACAAAACGATACGGCGAGGTTCTCTGGAATGGGTATGCTTCCTGGACACTCGGATCTGGTCTCCTCCTATTGCTAAACAGGACAACTCCAAAGTGGGAAATCGTCGTCTTTCTCTTCATCGAGGGGACTGGAGTCGGAGGAGTTTTTCAACCTTGCATGATAGCGATACAAGCTCACTCACGAAAAGCTGATCGTGCTGTGGTCATCAGTATGCGGAATTTTGCGAGAGCTTTGGGTGGTTCTCTGGGACTCGCCCTCTCATCAGCAGTCTTCTCAAATGTCTTAAAGAAGTCGCTGAACTCCGTATCAACAGCTCTGCCACCAGGGTACAAGTCCGAGGTTCTGGCATCAATCTTAAAGGTTCCAGACTTGACCAAATTGACTAGCATCCAGAAGAACGAGGTCTTAGATGCGTATATGGACGCTGCGAAAGGGGTTATCACTCTTTGGGCACCACTTATGGGTGTTTGTCTGGTGTTGTGTGTTTTGATCAAGGATAGAGGGCTTCAAAGGGCGGAAGAAAAGCAGCAAGAGCACGAAGTGAGTGGTAGCGAGAATGAGACTGCTGGAGAGATCGACTTGGAATCGCACTCTCAGAAACCCCGTGGGATTGACGAAAAGCAGTCGACAGGTTTCCGAGGTTCTTCTGCTTAATTTGAAAATTTCTATCAATATATGCAAACGCTGAACAATTTTATTTCTGAAGTGTTTCAAAACATGATGGTTCCATTTTTTCTTCTTCTGAAATCCCGAGGGTTTGGTACGGTGCAAGTCGCATCCACACCTTTCCTCGTTTCATTTCTTGGTCATTGCCCTCCGCGCCACCTGTCACTTGATCGTCCTCGTAATTCTCCTGTTGCATATCGCACTGTGATATTCCAGAATGATTGTGGATTATGAAAGCTTCTAGTGCGACAACACTTTGACTCAAATATTCCGGAGGCGTTTTGATCTGCATAAAATGACGAATCCATCTCTACACCCTCTCGCGCTGGATAGTAAAAGTGGCATTAATTCTGAATTTACAAGGCAGGATGAGACATTTTGAAATATATAATAAATCTCAAATGGTATTGTATCCTCTCTCATTGTCTCATACGGGACAGGACATTCGCAAAAAGATAATGAATCTTGAAGATTTTGGCTATCTTCTCTAGTTGTCTCGCGCTGTGTGGAAGATTCAAATTCCGCAACATATCCATTCGGTGCCGCTTTTTGTGTGCTCCGCGAGCCCTTCGAGAAGTTTTGGAATATTCGAAAACGAGATGGTCATTTCGGGGAGAGTCGCAAGCTTTCCTTGAGAAGTCATTTTGCTCTTACAGCAAATCGTATCACAGTATATGGCTTCCGTCTCCATACAGTAGCCATTTTGACCTGATTAGCCAGGTGATCCGATTTGAACAGATACATTTATCAATACAGGCTAAATACATGAACTGTCCCAGATCCTGTTCTATGTAGATTCGCTGTTCTCCTCCTTTTTCAATGCCTCTATTCCTGTCTTCGTCTCCTTATGCTCTGTACTCAAATTTTGGTGCTTAATGAAGACACTGACTATCATGGCTACAGCCGCCAAGGCTGTATACAGTATAAACATATTCCTCAAGCTCCATGCAAACGCTTCCAGGACCACTTGACGCTGCGAGGCGTCTTGGATGGACTTCGTTATCTCCACGTTTGCCGCCGCCTGGCTCCCGGACAGGGCCTCGAGGACAGATTTGCTCAGGCCAGCAGCAGCGAGAGACGTTTGCCGAGCTTCCATGCTGTTTTGGAACACAACTCCGCCGATCACGACGGAAAGTGACATGGCCACGCTGCGAATCAAGCCCCAGGATGCTGTTGCTGACGAAGTTTCCGCTTGACTGACGCTGTTCTGGATTGCAACTAGAGGTGCTTGGAAAAGAAGCGCAGGCCCGAAAGAACCAATGATTTCCAGCCCAACAATCACAGCAACGGACGTGTGGGTTCCAAAACTTATGTATAGTCCTGTCCCTAACGTCATGAGGACGACACCAACCCATACTAAAGATAAATTAGCACGAGATTCCATCGAGTTTTAGATTTGAAGGACTTGAGTCCGGAGAAACTCTTGAAGAGAGTCTTCTGAAGAGCTCGACTCTTAGACACTTGTGAGAACAAGGAAAATGTGGGACATACTGAACTCTGTGTAGCGGCCTGTGCGATCAATCAAAAAACCAGCTACAATTTCGACCGCGGCTTGCATCACTATCAATGGTAGCAACAGAATGCCGCTTCGGATAGGCGATTTCTGCAGGACGGCTTGAAAGTACAGCGGCAGATAATATTCTATGCCAATGAGAACCATGCCGTGTGAAAACACGACGAGGAAAGTTGCGTTATTGGACCAGCTTTTGAAAACACCTAGTGGCATCAAGGGGTATTTTGTAAGACGGTCCTGGCTGAAAATGAAGAATCCGATCATGACCGTGCCGAACACGATCAAGGCGATCACTTTCGGGCTATTCCAGGGAAAGATAGCTCCACCGAAGTCTAGTCCAAGGAGGAGCAAGAGAGTGACAGCCAGAATGGAGAAAATTCCAATCCAATCAACGGTCCTTAAACCTGCACTCAGCTTTGTGCGGGGGTTGTGAACATCCAGAGAGGAGAATAAGAGGGCAAAAGTGATGCCAGAAAGAGGAAGATTAATCCAAAAGCACCATCGCCAACTCACGAACTGTGTAAAGGCTCCCCCGATCAGAGGGCCAGCAGACCCTGCTAGAGCCCAAACGAATCCTGCGTAACCCAAGTACAACGATCGCTTGCGCACACTGAAGAGATCCGAGATAGTGATGTTCACCAATTGCATCAGGCCACCACTAGCTGTACCTTGCAGTGCTCGTCCCGCAATTAGCATTGGCATGTTTGTACTGAGCGCCGCAAGTATGCTGGCTGCCGCAAATACAGCAACTGCTACGAGGAGAATGGGTTTGCGACCCCAAATGTCGCTGATTTTAGCCCAAATTGGACCTGAAGCGGCGTTGGCTAACAGGTAGGCGCCTCCGATCCAAACGTAGCCAGAAGCAGACCGCAGATCAGCACACATGGTGGGAATTGATATTGCGATAATTGTCTGGTCAAGCGCGGCTAAAAAGAGGGAGAGCTACAAGACATTGTTAGCTAAGACACCTTCAAGACAGAGCTGGGTAGATTATATTACATAGAGACCCGATAGAATGGCGTACAAACGCAGCTTGGTGCGGCCCTCAGGGCTGTCTTCCGGACTGAAGGATTGCAAAATGGGAATGCCAACCGGAGCAACCTCCGCAATGGGAGGTTCTGCCGCCAGTTCAGCGCGTTTGATGGGGGGCTCGGAGGCCGTCGTGATGATATCCATGGTGATGATATAATATTGTTTGTAGTGGTAAAGAGTAAAGAATTGCTATTCAACAACTAAACCAGAGCCGTAGCATTGGTTCTCTTATACTGCGTAGAATTGTGATAATGCGATTGAAAAGCGGGGTGACTCATGATACTTCTTCACCCGGTTGATCACTCCCAATTGGAGATTGTAAGCACTAATGCAAATACCCTGGAGGTTTCTTGGGAGTTATTTCTCAGTTGCAGGTTCTGATTGACTTGAGCGTATTTGTCGATTTATGAGACGTCAGAAGAGCGCTCGGAGTCGACGAGAAACCCCTTTTGAGAACCCTGACGCTAGACCAGATCTGGCTCCCCGTCCAACCCCTCCCCAAATTGATGCAAGCAGTCAGGTCTGAGTCGAACAATATTTTGTTAATATGCGTACCAGTATCAAATCAGTCCTTTTTAACGATACCAATTGGTCTGCGATCCTAAATTGCTGCGTTTATGCTTACTTATGAATAATTACCGTGAGGTCGTGTACGCCCTTGCTTGTACGATACGCACGTGAAGATTTTGATCTGATGGTTCCTACCTGCTGAGTGCAACTGCAAGTGGCACAAATTCGAGTTTTTTGACAAGTGACAAGTATTCAAACTCGCCGATTGAGTAACACCAAAATAAAACTTAACTTCATGTGAAGATGAGGTAAGACTTCCCCAAAACCTGTACCAAGGCAATGCGAGAAAGTTCCAATACACTTGAGACAATGATACTCCTCCTCTGATAGGGTAACCCAAAACACGAATATATGATATTTCCTTTGCTATTTCGAGGAGATCTGGCGACCCCAACAACGACCACCGTTCCTCCCGCCTCTCGAGAACAACTGGATCGGGCTACATCACCGGCCCCAGGATGTAGAAAACGTGGTGATAGATTCTTGGTCAAGTGGAAAATGATGGTATTGGAAGATTATTTATGGGGTGTTGGTTTTGTGAAGCAGAAGCTGCATGGCTGCGGCAAAATGTTGGCTTTCCCTTTACCTCGTAAACTTATGTCAAGAATGTTTCCGGAGATACTCCCAAGAAAGAACCAACACCGTGTGCATTTGCTTCGCATTTCCATTTTTAAGGAGGATGGGAAACATCTGAAAGAGGAAGGAGTAACCCATCTGAACTGTACGAAGTATTGGGAAGGAAGTGCAAGAGCTCCCACGTCCCATCGCCAACTCGTTGGCACTCACCGAACAATTACTTTCTTTACGCCTTCCATTCCACATAGTTACTCTCCCGAAGAAAGTGTCCATCTTTTTATTCCAGAACGCGGGCCTGAAAATCTTGCACTCTGTCCGATTGTTCGGAGGGAAGCTGATCTGCATGCGAAGGTGAAACACAGCCCCGCTAGAGGATTGAAACGTAAATACTACACCAACACTGCAGGAACATGCATAACAGTCGCACTTTTGTGTTCGAAGGATTTACTAAGCCCTGTTCAGCCCTAGAAAAAGTTTGCGGCACGTTTAAGCTTCAGCACCAACGCTTGGAACTTACTTGTATCTGGTGAGGCCCCGGCAACTTGTCACGCAGGATTTCGTGGGGACGTTTGAGCGGCCGGTTCCCCTGCGTTGATCGCTCAGCCTGCAAAGAGGATTCCCGGGGCAGACTTCGTCGTCGATGTACTTCTATATATCGAGTGTTTAGATACTTAGGTATTTCTTGCCCAAGATATTACAGTGCAATTCAAAAGTGCAATTATCTTCAAACCATAATTGTTTTCCTTTTCCTATTTCTAATCAGCAGACAACATAATTGCGGGTTCGACTTCAAGAATGTTCTCTCTATCTTCAATTGTATTGCTTTTCTCCATTTTTTGCAACTTCATCGACGCCTGGAGCGACGAAAACTCGGCCCTCAGAGACTTTCCAAGAAGCAATTCTCCACGATTGACGGCAATTACAGTACGATCGAAGTTTCAGAAAAGAGAAGAGGCACTCAAACCAAACCACCACTGCGAGCATAGCTATGCGGACCGTACGTTCTTTGTGATGAGGGAGAAAATCAAGGGCTGACAAAGTCAATAGACGCATCGGTCCTCGAAGGGGGATACACAAGGGTTGCAAGTACTTCTATGCAGTACAAGCTTCCGGCACTCATCCTTGAAGACATTGAAACGAATCTGAAGGACATTCAATGCTCGGATTCTAATTTAATGGTCGAGTTTGCTGAGGCCGAAATGTTTAATGCCGCAAAAGAATCCTGGGACAGTATCTCTGAGTTTCTCGTCATCTCTTCTCATGCCGGTTGTAATCCAGCTGGTGAACGGTCTCCATATCTGTGAGCATTCCCTTGAGAATCTCAAGAACCCCTACTGACAGGAACAGAGTATCTGGAGTGGAGTATAATCACGAATCGTTGACAGCGTCCTTCTTGTCCCAAAGGATTCAGTGGAAAGGATCATACGAGTCGATGACAGTCAGATTTGGCATGAGCCATGGCCAGTACGGATCGGACTCACTCAGAATCCACGAGGGGCTTCGTCGAAGGAAAGCAGCAGCTTCATCTACCTCACAGGCAGGAGCACCGACAGCAACCCCTAAAACGAACACATCTGCGCATGCCGACATTGGATTCCAAACCCTATCGAACCAGGAACTATTTGCATTTGACAATCAGTGAGTGAGACGAGATAGAGAGGCGAACTTAAAATTTTACTGACAAAAATTACAGGGTTGGCTCATTGAGCGACTCAGCAACCGTAAAATGCAAAAGCTGTTCTGTTAGTGGAACAATTGATATCGTAGAAGGGGAGATTACCGTCAGCAACTCCACGACCGAAGTTGGACAAGCCTTGGACTTCATAAATACCGGATTTTTCAGGGCCGTTGCAAACAACATGAGCGCACATGTAGAACTCGATACATCCCTCTCCTTATCAACTACTCAATCATTCAACAAGACCTTGGTAACAATAGGGTTGCCTGGATTTGAGGTTAGCATATGGCCGTCCTAGATCAGTTGAAAGAGTCTAACATCGAGAGAAAAGATTCCAGGCATTGCTACTGTTGGTCCCTTCTTTCGGCCGTCAATTACTGGCAGTATCACAGCCCAAGGGCAAATTGACTTTACATACGGATTTGACGTGAAAGTTTGTGGTTCACTCCTCGTGGGTATCGGCTGGGGCTAACAATTTGCCAAGGTTCCTAATAATTCATCAATTCTCTTGAACATTGGGAGTCTGAACGAATCTTCTTCCCAGGGCTTGTAAGTACGCATCTCCTCATGAAAGCCACAAAACTTACCACAGTTTAGCAACAACGCCCAGGTCTCCGCAATTCCTCTGAGCGCATCTTCACCTTCAATATCTCTCACACTTGGGCTTGGTCTTCGAGCAGAGCTAGACTTGGGGATCAATATTCTAAGTGGAGATGGAGACATGAGTGCTGGGGCTTTCGCTGACCTTCCTTCCTTGAAAGTCACCATCTCCAATCTCGCAGGTGCGAACAAGGAGTGTGAACCTATCACAAACCTTACGACTGTTGACCAAGCCCTCTCTCACATTTTTCCGAACCTTACACACATCGTACCAGAAGTTGGCATTGATGTCGGTCTGCGGGTGGGAGCTGAGTTGAACGTTCCGGGAGTAAATGTCCAAACGTCCATCGGGACTGAAACAATACTTGCTGGCACGACCTTCACCTTGCCAACGGCCTGTCTGAGCTTTGACGGCTCAAAGAAGGCTTTCGCTTCGCCGACTGTGACTTCGTCAACCACGAGCGCCGCCAGTTCTGGATCTGATTCTACAGGGGCTGCGAAACCTGGAGCTGGAGGTGCGAAGGCCATCAGCGGTGGAGGGCGAAATGGAGAAAATCCATTATCGGGGGAACTTGCGATCTGGTGGATGGGTTGTATGCTATTGAGTGTGTTTCTGGTCTTTCTTTCACTGTGATACCCTTTAGATCAGCGCATTTGTTATGGTTCGGAGTTGGAATGAAGGAGTCACCACCATGATAGATTATCTGTCAAGAATATTCGAATTTATCAAGAGGGCTTCCATCAGGATATATGTTTTGAGAAATTCATGACTTGAAAGTGTTGTTCTGTTCTTGCCCAGCTTGTACGCCAGTGAATACGTAATGAAAGTAAATGCGCGCTCTGGGAAGAATTGAAATGAAAGACTGTCCGGTGGATAGGATGTATAAGGTTCAAGTATGGTGGGTGATCTGGGAAGCTGAAATTATTGCTTGGAGGGTAATACATGTAGGGCCGAGTGCTCGCAGCCTGGGGTTCCTACTCTTCAAAGTTCGCACTTTTCTCGTGGATTGTTTTTATATGCAGACCAACAACTTTGGGTGCCTTAGCCTTGCAATGGCGACCCCTTGCCTATCCTTGAAAAGATTGTCAGCCCATTCCCGCCTTGTGGGAAGGCTTTCACTCCCAATTTATCTTGGTACAAGTTCCCGGAGTGACTTGTAAGCAAGAGTACCCGTCTCAATTCCGGCCATTGCGAAATATGAGCTTCAACACACTCAATTAACCAGCTACCCAGGCCTTTGCCTTGGAATTCTTCCAGAACATAAACATCTGTTAGGTATGCGAAGGAAACATAATCTGTGATGACTCTGGCAAGCCCGATCTGACGAGGGTTGGTCCTTCCTAATGAGTGGTAAGAAAATTAGTCATAAATCGAATTGAAAATTACAAACCTGCAATGGTCGAGCTCGAGTTAGGTAGCTCGTAGAGCCCGAAACACAAGGATTTTTCCAGCATTGTCTTGAGAAGTGCTTCATCCATTGCTCTCGCCCAATACATCATATCACTCTCGAACGCTGCATTGACCGCAGCAGGCTGAATGAGGGATGGTGAGGTCGAGATGAGATATTGATCTCGGTACCATTCTGTTGGGGCACTCATGGTGGATATGGGGTTATAGAATTATAGAAACGAATGAGGATAAAAGGGAAAGAAAAAGAGAAAGGAAGTAGTCGAGGTCGAGGTCGAGGTCCACCAGGTCCTGGTGGTCCCAAATTCTTGACTCAGTGATGATTGATGATAGAGGGAGACCCGCTATTTCACGTGCCTCACATATCGCCATCGCCCTAGTCTTATCTCGGCAGGCTAACTCGGACCCGCCCCGCCCTACCAAATATTTTATCATTTTATAATTTTTCGAAATTCTGAATTTCTTTCCCCTCCCACTGCGCCAAAATCAACACTTGCCAGTCCCTTTCTCAACCCCACGAACTGGCATTTCTCGTGCGGCACAGTCCGTATACAGGTGCCAATCATGGACCAACACAAGTTCCTCGAGCTCTTGAAGAGCATCCAAATTCGTAGGGTTTCTCTTATTTGGCCCTCGACCGAACCGCGATCTTGCTAACACCCTCGCAGCTGATACAAATGGAGTCAAAGCTGCTACGACTGAGCTTCGAAAGACCTATTATCCCCATCCAGAGTCTCTCATGTGGCTGCTGCAAATCTCCACGTCTCACGATGCCCCCGAGATTCGTCAACAGGCCGCTGTTGAAGCCAATCGTCTCATCTCGAAGCACTGGCCTGCACTCCCAGCCGATCAGAAGCCAGCAATCCGCGAACAGCTCCTGCAATCGACTTTGAGTGAGCAAAAGTCCAACGTCCGACACTCTAACGCCCGTGTCATTGCGAACATCGCCAAGCTTGATCTTGAAGATGGTCAATGGGCTGAACTTCCTGGTCTTCTCGCCCAAGCGTCCACATCGAAAGATGTCGCACATCGCGAGGTCGGCATTTACATCTTATTCACCCTGCTGGAAGTTACCGGTGATATGTTTCAAGACAAATTACCTAACTTTTTCTCGCTATTCGCAAACACAATCAAAGACCCCGAGAGCGCGGAGGTCAGAATCAACACTCTGCTTTGCCTCAGCAGGATTGCTACTTTGATCCAGCCAGAAGAAGACCCCCAGAATCTGGCACGATTTCTCGAAATCTTCCCCAGCATGGTGGCTGTCTTGAAGGGTGCTGTGGATGAGGACGACGACGCTCGAGTTATGCAGGCTTTCGAAGTCTTCCAAATTTTGCTCGGGTGTGAGACCGCACTGCTAAACCCCCACTTCAAAGACCTTCTGACCTTCATGATCGAACTTGGTGCCAACAAAGACGTGCCTGAAGAGTCCCGAAACCAAGCTCTTTCCTTCTTGATGCAGGCTGCGAGATTCCGCAAGATGAAAATCCAAGGCACAAAAGACATGGGCGAAACCCTCACTCTCAAATGTATGGAAATTGCCACAGAGATTTCCGATGAGGATGATGAAGACGACGAAGTCAATCCTCATAGATCTGCGCTGGGTCTCTTGGACCTGTTGGCCAGCAGCCTGCCGCCTAGACAAGTTGTTGTTCCACTCCTCAATGCCTTGCCTTCCTATACCAACAACGAGAACCCCGCTTTCCGGCAAGCGGGTATCCTCTCCCTCGGAATGTGTGTCGAAGGGGCCCCAGACTTCATTAATACCCAACTCGATACTCTGATGCCTAGTGTTCTGAAACTTCTGAACGATCCTGTCATTGGTGTTCGGAACGCTGCTTTGAATGGCGTTGCGAGACTAGCTGATGACCTCGCCGAAGAGCTGTCCAAGCATCATACTGAGCTTATTCCAATCTTGCTCAAGAATCTTGATTCTGCCAGCGTCCAAGCTGGAAATGAAGCTGATCGGAAGCGGAACCTCAATATTCTCAAAGCTTCCTGTGGAGCATTGGATTCTGTCACTGATGGTCTTGACAAAGATGTTATGGTGACGTATATCCCGGAGCTTGTGCCTCGACTTGGCCGATTGTTTGGCCACGAGGATCTCACTGTCAAAGCAAGTGCTGCAGGTGCAATGGGATCCATCGCTGGCTCAGCCGAAGATGCGTTCTTACCCTACTTTGAGCCGACCATGAAGGCGCTCGCTGAGTACGTCACCATCAAAGATAGCCAAGAAGAACTCGACCTTCGTGCCACCGTTTGTGACTCTATGGGTAGCATGGCACAAGCTGTCGGGGCTCAAGCTTTTCAACCATATGTTCAGCCTTTGATGCAAGCTAGCGAAGAAGCACTCCACTTGGGGCACCCACGTCTGAGGGAGACCAGTTACATCTTGTGGAGTACATTGGCCAAAGTTTATGAAGAAGAATTCACGCCATTTTTGGCTGGTGTCGTCAAGGGTCTGATGGAAAGTCTCGACCAAGAAGAAGGGGATGATATCGATGTTGAACTGGGCGAGGAGGCCAAGGACTTATTAGGTCAGGAAGTCATTATTGCTGGCAAGAAGATCAAGGTTGCATCTGCCAGTGATGTGGCGGAGGACGCTGATGGTATGGAGGAGGATGACGAGGCTGACTGGGATGACTTTGAGGCTGTCTCTGCAGTCGCATTCGAGAAGGAAATTGCTATCGAGGTATTGGGCGACGTTCTTTCTCACACTCGAAAAAACTTTGTGCCATACTTCGAAAAGGCTGTCGAGACCATTATGGGCCTGGTCGAGCATCATTATGAGGGCGTCAGAAAGACGGCTGTTGCTACCTTATGGCGGGCATATGCGTGTCTTTGGGGCTTAATGGAGGACCACACCGGCGAGAAGTGGACTCCAGGGCTGCCTTTGAAGTCTCAACCCTCAGAAGAGGTTCTCAAGCTCGGTGAGGTAGTCACTACTGCCACTCTCTCTTTGTGGGAGGATGAACTTGATCGGTATATTTGCACTCCTATCCTTTTCTTTGGTTGCCTCCTGTCTCCTGGAAATGATGATCAACATGACGTTATACCCAGCTCACTCAGACGCACAAGTTGCGAATGCTGCGAACGCGTATCTAAAATCTGATCCATTCAATATTTTCCCACTTTCTGGAAACAATGAACGTTCTTCAGCTAACTCTCCATGTTACCAGAGCTGTTGTCACAGACATCAACCGAAACGTGGCAGCGACATTGAAGCTATGTGGTCCTGCCATCCTTACCCAAGGCAACTTCGTTGAACGTACTACTACTATTCTGGGCTCAATAATCACAAAGAACCACCCTTGTCAAACAGACGTCGGCGACGAGGATGATCATGAGTCTCTTGAGGATGAAGAATCATCCGAGTACGACTGGCTTGTCATCGATACTGCTTTGGATGTCGTCATCGGCCTATCTGTTGCACTTGGCGAGCAATTCACGGAGCTGTGGAAGGTCTTCCAAAAGCCAATCGTGAAGTATGCGTCTTCGCAGACTAACTTCGAGCGATCTACATCCATTGGAGTTATTGCAGAGTGTACTGCAAATATGGGATCCGGTGTTACCCCTTATACTGGCCCAATTCTCAAATTGCTGCTGCACCGATTGGGCGACGAGGACTCGGAGACAAAGTCAAATACTGCGTATGCCACGGGATTGCTTATATTCCACTCAACAGACTCGGCTACGTATCTCCCAAGCTTCAACGCCATTCTGGAGAAGCTTGAGCCGATGCTGCACACACAAACCGCTAGGACTTTGGACAATGCCTCCGGATGTCTCTGCCGAATGATCATGGCTCACCCAGACAAGGTCCCAATTGATGATATCATCCCTACCATCGTTGACGTGCTCCCATTGAAGGAAGATTACGAGGAGAACAAGCCCATATTTGAGTGTATCACTGGCCTGTGTAAGTGTTCTCAAATACTCTCCATGTGCGTTCTCGCTAACAATTCATCAGACATGCATGAGAACCAGACAATTATTGGACTGACCCCTAAGCTGATCGGGATCTTTGCATCAGTACTCGATGAACCAGCCGACCAGCTTGACTTGCCAACGCGCGCCAAGTTGGTCAGCACCGTGAAGTTCATCCACAGCAAGAACGCAAGCTTGGTCTCAGGCAACCCAATTCTGATGCAAGCCATCAAGACTGCTGATCAGTAATAATTTGGTGGGAATGGGATAGGTCGTGGGGAAGCAAAGAGCGGCACTGATCCTGAAAGCGCCAGGCTGTGGAATTTTCACACAGTGATCCGCAATCTGCAGTACCATTTATTATGTCCAGCAGAAGGTAGATAGATGATTCACGACTGATGATGCATTGGGTGGGATGGGTAGATCGAGATTATGGGAGGGTTTTGGTTTCACTTTCCAGCACACCCTGACCGATCGTCGTTGATTTAGTATTGCATAGTAGGGAATTCCTTATGTTGGACTGAGCGTTGTCATGATTTTGTTTTCGTCGATTCAACATACCCCCGAGATAGAGACTTCTCTTACATATGAGCGATGAGTCTAGAAGAAGAAGAAGAATAGACTGATGTTATTCTAAATGTTTCTCTTTCCGAGGTTGTATGGCCGTATGATCGGGGTTGTAGTCACCAACAAAAAGGTGCCTCGTTGGCCTTCCAACAGGCCGGAGTTGTTGGTGATAGTACATCGCCACAACTTTGGCGCCACTAGACCTCCTAGCTCATTTTTTCACGGCGACACTGCTATCGTGAACGGTCGCAATTTCAATATTTTCTCAGAAAAAATCAGCGCTGCAAACTAGCGGGCTCGGTCAGTGTTGGAAGGCGCGGTCAAGAGAGACGTTTCCGGCCTTGCCTTCTTCTTGGTCACTCAGTAAATATTCATCCAATCGAGAGACTGCAGTGTAGTCAGTTGAAGTGAGGCAGGGGCTGATCACGAACAAGATGGCCGGCTCTTCTGATTTCCTCCTGGAAGCGCCAAAGCGAGTTACTAAGTTGGTGTCATCTGAGCACTTCCTAGATCTATTCGCAGCAAGAAAGCATACACTCCACGATAAGCCACTCATTATAGTACATCCACGGCCAGAGAGCGCCTCTTCATGGCCTATCTTTTGTTCTCCGTGCACCGATCAAGTGAATCTCAAGGCCTTGGTGTGTGTTGCACAATGGCCATGAACAGTCATTCACAGCATTTCGCTGTTCGATCCAGGTATTTATACATTCAACTTTTGCTCCTCGAAATATTATTGCCACTCTCCTGAACAGACATCCACAAAACTACTTACAATAAATCACGAACAAACCAACCAAACAACATCAGCAACATCACAACCTTATCTATCAGAACCCATCCAAATCCAAATCTTGCCTCCAAAAATGGCACCCTCAACACACCAACACGGCGAAACAATGAACTACCTAGTCGAAGCCTATTGCTGGAAATGTGACCAGGAGCCCATCCTCAACGTCGTCTACACCTGGGATAGCGAAAAGAACCTATGGCACAAAGGCGAATCAGCAGACAAATTCGATTGTCCTGAGTGCCTCAAATATACCGAGACGCATCCAAACTCACCTCCTGCCAAGATTATTCTTATGAATCAGCCGGAGTGGCTTGCAGAGGTGCCGAAGGAGAAGAGCCTGGGGGCGAGATTTTTGAAGAGGCTCTTTCGATCTTGAAGGATTGAGATAGATTAATGGGTAGCTGCGGAGGAGGATATTAGATGGTGTGCAGGGGCTTCTGAGGGGTTTGGACTGCAGTATTTCTTAGCAATTCATATAAGAGCTTCGGCAAATTTGAAAAAATGATACAGAAATCGCAAATGACTACGTAGCTCGATGTGAGAGATTTGTGAGCCCTATGTGGGAGCATGGGAATATGGTAGACTTTTGGGTATTTCCTCCAATTACAAGACAAAGCATGAATGACAATGTTGAGAGCTAGCCTAAGGATACCCCTGAACAGGAAAAATGAACAAAGAACTTCAAGAAACAAACATTTCAAGCTCGTGTGAACTACAATGGTCATTCCTAAATTCAACAACGGACTTCAAAACAACACGGTGAATCACAAAGGGGTACCCGTTATGTAATAAAAGAATATATATATCACGGCAGACCACGTCCAACTCGCCAACTTACATCCCACAACCCTCCACAAACCATAAGATAACCTTCTACACCACAACTCCCAAAAAATGTCACCACCAACCCCCAACGGCTCAATCAAAACCTTCTCAACCAACGGCCATTGCTACGACTGCAACTGGGCCGACGTAATCTACATCCCCTATAAATGGGACGCCGACATCCAGCGGTGGAAGCGCGAGGAGGATACATTTTGGGTGCAGTGCAGATGCGCGAATGGTGTTACGCTTCTGAATATTCCCACACGTGCGAGTGAGAACTCTCACTTTAGGGATAAAGTCAATGGACTGTTTAGGGGATTGAGGAGGAAGTGAAGAGGGTAGATGAGGGAAAGGGGTGGTGTTTTGAAGGTTAGACGGTTGATTGTGTAATAACAGGGTATTTTTGAGTGAGCACTGGTTTGATGGATTGTGATGACTCGCTTTCCTTTCTGACATTCGAAATTTCTTCACCAAGATGAGATGAAGAATGATAGAAGACGAACGCATAGCACTAGGCACGTACGAAATGAAATTCGCAAGATATTAGGCGCGAGAAAATGTTATTTCTGCTAAAGTCAACGCTGATGCTATTCCTCCTGTTTCTATGCCATCCTTTTGAATATGCTATGGGTATCTTCTATTCCGCCTTCCTATGCATGCTTAGTCCCAAACTCCGATCATCAAAATCATGCAAATCCTCGCTCAAAAAATATATACATCATAATCCAAATGCATCTCTAAGAACCCGCATGGAGGGACAAACCCAAATAAAATGCGGAAGTTCCGTAAGCTTAGGTCTCCCGTACTCAAGCTTGAACTTGGATATCCCAGACAGACTGGGAGAATTCGGCTACTTTCCGGCTTTGGGGAGAGAATATATTTAAGGTAGAGCCAACAACTCTTGAGAGCATCCACTGAAATCGTCGTCAAAGCCATAATCAGACGCTTCAGACAGAGCTCGCTGTAAAGCTCCTCTTGTCCTCATAGGCGTCTCCTTTGCAGGAGTTGTTTTCTGCAATTTCTGAGTCATCGCAAGCATCTTGCTTTCGTGGATCGCAGCCTGTAGCAGGTCTTCGTCCTTTTCTTGGAAAAATCTTCGCTTCTCCCGGGGAACGTTCTTGGTTGGCTCGCTTTTGGAGCCATGTTCTGGCACAGGAGCTGGGGCTGAGGCCGCTTTTGCCTGATGTTGAAGGGCTCGAATTGGTGTTGTGATTTCCTCCATGTCCTCTGCTGAAAGGCTAACATCTTGAGTGGAAAATAAATCTTCTAGCGCATCAACACGAGCCGGCTTGAGAGGGCTTATTTCCCTAGCGACTTGCGTATTGGATGGCATATCATCGACGTCTTCGAGCAGTTCTCGGATTTGTTGACTCGGACTGGGGAAGAAATCTTCAATGTGCTCCTCTAAAAATGCCTGTGTTGCTGATGGTGGCATATTAAGAGGCTTCTTCGGGATAGGGTTCGTAACCCGACGAGGGGTAGGGTGTGATATATTTGGAGAAGCTGCGAATGATATAGCTTTCTTAGCCTTGAGTGGGATAGGCGGTGGTGGCATGTTGACTGGCCGTTCTTTCAATGCTGGTCCGGCAGACGTCGTTGCGTTACTTAGAAATTGACCCTCTTGGGTTCCGACGACGTTCTTCGGATTTGCACGCTGAACGGGAGTGCCAGCTGACTTGCGCGAAGTAATCTTCGTGGGTTGTGGGTTCGATGCAGAACCCGCTCGAGTAGATCTAGAGATGGCGTCTGCAGCTTCTGATAAAAGCTGGCTCGCCGCCATATCTGCAACTTTCTGAGAGTCATCCACAGGGAACTCCTCACTGAATGCCACGGCTGATACTGTTGTTGACTTTTTCTCGATTTGTACTTTGTGCGGTATTCTATTCTTCAGGGGTGCAACTTGTGGAACAGCCACATTTCCCTGAATAGGTGGGGTAGCAGAGCTAGCAAGCCGTTCAAGTATATCGCATTGTGAAAGGGAAGGAAAGTCTTCAAATTCAGAGTCCGATAGCTCTTTCTTAAGAGGAGGAGGTATAACACGCTGCTTTGATGATGGTAAAGCACTGCGACTCATCTCCGACGGTGCTGGCTTTAATGGAGAGGATTTTCGAACTTTGGGAGCAGATGCTTTATGTATCTTTGGAGATGGGGGTTTTGAAATGACCTTCTCCGCCTTTACTGAAACGGCAGGGCTGTCGAGTCTTTCGAGTATCTCTGGTAATGATAGTGGAAATTCTCCAAACTCATCGTCGGAATTATTGCCTGCAGCTCGTTTCGCTGGGGGCTCTTCGATTCCACCTCGCAGACCATCAAGAGTTCCATCGGAGTCCTCTGTGATATCATCTAGCTCGTCCCAAGTCCTTTTGCTCCCACTCCTAACAAATCTGGATATTGTTGGTTGGCTGGCCCTAACATGTTTGCTCGGCTCGGGTAGGCCCATCTTCCTTCTGGTCTCCCTTTCCTTCGCTGCCTTTTCCGCCTTCTTCTCTCGAGCAGCCTTTGCTCTGGCTGCGGCTTTCTGCTTCTCAAATTCCTTCTTCTGCCTCTCCAGCTCCGCAGCATCGGCATCTCGTCGTTCCTTGGCTGTCATGCGTGGTCCTTTCCGGGAGGATTTCTGGTATGCTTTTTTGGCAGCCTTGCTTGTCATCGGACGGATGGGGCCATTGGACGTAGGCACATTCGTCGGTATCAATTCGAATGTCCGTTGGCGGCCCGCCATCGTTGCTGCTGCGCGGGGCAGAAGTCGCAATACCTTGGGGCTCGGAGGAGTTGGCGAGGGAGAGGCGCAAAACGCTTGAGTGCTTGCAGGAGGAGCTTGGTTCACCAGACGACCTTTCATCTTTCATTGGTCAGATTTACGCGTCACGACGCGGGGTAAATATTGACACGCTCTTCTTAAAGTCGAGAAATTTTGGCAATGAAAGAACATGTTCAAAAATTCATGGGACTTTATGGGTGTTGGTATTGATTCACTTTCAGTCTGGAAGGTGCATTTCGCTGCGAAATGTCAAAAGCATCGCATATTCAGATATTCAGATATGGAAAGAGCGATCTAGCCAATCCTTCGACCACTACGGAGTATGTCCCCTTCCACCATACCATCAACTTCCTGCCCCTAATCTTTCAGAGTCGCCTTTGTAGGGTCCCAGCAGCAAGGAGAGTACTCGTCCAAGTCTAGGGTCTTCATTTCCTCCGCCGTTAGCTCGAAATCATACACATCGGCATTCTCCACGATTCTGCTGGGTGTAACACTCTTGGGAAGCGGCACGAAGCCTTTCTGCAAGCTCCATCTCATAAGGATCTGAGCTGGAGACTTGCCATACTTCTTTGTCAAAGGTTGCAAAAGCTTCTCCTCGAGTCTTTCTCCTCGTACCAAGGGTGAGTATGCCTCGATAACAATCCCGCGCTTCTGGCACCACTCAACTATGTCACGACGAGGAAGCCAAGGGTGTCTGCAGCATCAAAGATCAAAAGTCAGTGCCTTGTTAATAAATACTCGGGAGCGACGTTTCGGATTCTCTGGAGTGTTTGAGGGCAAACTTACAGTTCATACTGTCCAACGCTAATGACACCCCCTTTCCCCTTCCCCCGCTCCTCTTCAAGCTCCTTGATATGAGTTTCTAATTCATCAAGGTGAATCACGCCATAATTACTGATTCCAAGACTGCGAATCTTTCCTTCCTCATGTGCCTCGACAAGTGCTTTCCAAGTACCTTTTCGGCCTTCTGCACCACCGTAAGGTGCATGAACCAACATCAAGTCGATGTAGTCTAGACCAGTCTCTTTCAAGGTGTTGGCAATATGATTCTTAGCATTGTCGTAGCTTAGACTCCGAGTCGGAATCTTGGAAGTGAAGAAGATGTCTTTTCGAGGGATGCCGGACTTGAGGATAGCACTTCCACAGGGTGCTTCATTTCTATACGCAATGGCCGAATCAACCTTTGAAACATCAGCCATCGCTGTTCAGATACACGCGGGACAAAAAAAGCGGCACTGAATATTGTAGACTTTGAATGTCCCACTCGGCGTGGCACTTTCGAAATTAGTGCCGCTTTTTCTGTCCATCAGGAGTCAGGGTACTATAGGAAGGTCATACGTGGCGATATCCAGCCTTAAAAGATTGCAAGACGACATCTTCGGCCACTTGCGCAGGGCTGGTATGTGTTAGCTATCATCGGGATTTGTAATGGTGAGTGCTTCCATACGTTTGATAGACCTATACAAGATTAGAGCTCATTTATGAATATTGAAGATCGTCCACTTACACCATATCCTAAGATAGGTATCTCATATCCCGAGTTCATGCGAAGAACTGAGTTGATGGTCAAAGGTGCCATGGTTTTACTGTAGGGGTCACCGATCAGTGCTGCTTTCTTTTCGAGGGAATGCTAGCTGTAGTTGATGATTTGATGATCGAAACCGAGGGAGATTTGATGAATCTTATACTCTATCTATGAGGGTGGGGGAGGAGGGGTACAGCAAAACGGCAGGACATTCACGCGATGATGTCTCACAATAGTGAATTCGAGCAAGGTACAAAACCCAGATAACTCTATAACTCTGACAAATGAAAGACTTCTTCTCTTACAAATTATGGGTAAACGCCGATTGATTGCTGGGGAGGTGTTGTTGGATGAGCCGTACTCTTGATGCTAACGCCGATTTCATGCCGCGCAACCTTTCAGCCTGGAGAATTTACTTTTTCTGAACAAGATACTACCTAGACATTTGATGTTTTAATTGAAGCATTTAAGCTCCGAATATAATTAAAAAGGGTGAGACGCTCGAAGGGTTGCTTAAAAATACCGCGAATTACCCCGCCAATGACGTCGTCATGTGAGTTGGATACAAAGAAAACTTCCCACTGTGAAATTCCTTCGGCCTACCTACACATATTTCCTTATAGGATTAATTTTGTTTTTGATGAGTTTTGAGTGACACATGCTAGCTGCAGCTAAAATAGTGTACCAAAAAGCTGTTCCGGGTCTACCAGCATCATTATCGCACAATACTGTAATTTCTAGGTCCTATGACACCTCAAATGCTCAGTCGAAATCGATTTTTACGATATTTAAATTTGATCTCTTTCCCCCACAGATAGCATAAACCAAACCGACTATCAAGTACCATCACAAATCTCACTCTATCCAATCATCTATCTCTTCAAACTTACGAAAGCGAATACTATACGGAGTCGGACGACTTACCATACCACAAAATGCGTCTCATCAAAGAGAACATCGAGCGCGATGGCTCTGGCACAGTCACTCTCCTTCCCGAAGAGCCAGAAGACATGTGGCACGCCTACAACCTCATCGCCCCAACAGACCTCCTACGCGCCTCCGCCGTCCGACGCATCGTAAAAGAAGGCGCAACGGGCAGCACCTCCTCGCAGCGCGTACACATGAACCTGCTCATCCGCGTAACGGGCATCGAATTCGACTCGCAGGCCGGACAACTACACGTCAGCGGCCGAATCGCGGAGGAGAACCAGTTTGTGAAGAATGGGCAATATCATACATTAGATCTCGAGCTGCAGAGGAATTTCACGTTGGAGAAGAGCGAGGGGTGGGACTCGGTGGCTTTGGATGTTGTGAGGGAGTCTGTGAAGCAAGATAAAGAGGGCACCGTGCCTGCGGTTGTCATGCAGGAGGGCATGGCGAATATTTGTCTTATTACGGAGCACCAAACGATATTGAAGCAGAGGGTGGAGACTGGGGTACCGAAGAAGAGGCAGGGACGATCGAGTGACCATGATAAGGCGATGCAGAGGTTCTTTCAGGTTACGCTGGAGACGTTACAACGGCATGTCGATATCACCCTACAACGGCCGTTATTAATAGCGAGTCCGGGATTTATTGCGGCAGGATTCCAGAAATATATAATCGACGAAGCGACGAGGACGGGAAACAAGGCGATTCTATCGAATAAGAGTAATTTCGTGGTGGTACATTCGAGCTCGGGACATCTGCATAGCTTGAACGAGGTCTTGCAGAGTCAAGCTGTGTTATCAAAATTGAAGGATACGAAATACGCCAAGGAGACAAGATATATGGATGACTTTATGGGAATGCTTAGGAAAGATGACGGCAAAGTATGGTATGGGCCTGGTGAGGTTGAGAAGGCCGTCGAGAAGGGAGCGGTCGGTCCGAGTGGGGTACTCCTGATCAACAACTCATTATTCAGAAGTCAGGAGATTCGAGTGAGAAAACGATGGGTCACACTTGTGGATAAAGTCAAGGAAGGGGGAGGTGAGGTGAGGATACTGAGCAGCGACCATGAGAGTGGGAAGAGATTAGAAGGACTGGGTGGGATTGCGGCGATATTGACCTTCCCTTTGGAGGATCTGGATGATGAAGATAACGAAGAAGATACCCCGGTTGAGACAAATGGAGAGCCCATTATATAGAATGAGATTAATTATACCCGTTGACATTTATGATGCGATTTCAAAGCTACGCAGTGAGAAATACTTCACGGTTAGTTAAGCGTCCTCAATTTCGACAATCTTAAAGCTTATAGATTTTATATGTAAATTGTCACTTTTCATATCCCCGCACTATCTTTGCAACAGCACAAACGTAGATTTGCCATTAACCTAGTTGATTGAAGGGTCACATCCGAGGCGGAGAAAGAGTTCGAGTAGCAAAAGCGCACATGACCTTACTGTACTGTACGTTCTTCTCACAACACGCACCAGCTCGAGGCTTCACAACTCCGAATTCCAAATTCAGGCTGTCCGTATCAAGGTAGCTTACTTTGCAAGATATTAAGTAGTAAACAAGGCTCTTACGACGAGGTTTTTTTTAATATATTAGCTGACAGTGGCCAAAGGTATTTGTGGTATGCCCTTCGTTGCCTAACTGCTGCCTGTTAATTATCAACTTTACATCACAACAACACCATCACCACAATCAGCATGAGCGATCTCACCAGCAAAGGTAGTGACGAAACAAAGCAGGAGAGGGCAAAGGTGGATGATCCTAGTGTTGTTGCTCTGAAGACGATTCAAGGGCCTGTTCTAAAGACGATTCCAGCGCCTGAGCATGGGGAGGGTGCCTACTGGATTCCCCATCCTTCAGGGGGACCATGGAGTTTGAGAAAACCCGTCCCCACGGTACGTGGGACACGTTAGAGGAGCAGGGCCAGCAAGGGCTTTCATATGACTTTGAAGCTACACGCTCAAAGTTCACTTGAGAGAAAATAGTCGTGCTCTGGGCTGCTTTTGTTCCCCCACAAAAAAGCCACAAAAAAAGAAGAAAAGGAAACGATATAGAGAAAAAATTCATTGACGAAGCATCGCAAAATAAACCACCCTAAAAACCAAAATATATACTACTCAAAGGTAACCGACGCAGAAGCGTCACCAAAGACACAGAAATGCACTTACTCAAGCAGAATCACACGTGTCAGCGACGAGATGTGATCCTTCGAGCGGCAGTGCCATCGACCGCCAAAAGACGGCATGCCAGAATTTGCATATTTCGATACATATCTGAATTGGTCGGTATCGGGTAATCAAAGATATGCTGATTGGTTCGGTGGAGGAGAATTCCCGAGGGATTCAATGGTCGGAGGATTGCTTTAAGGAAGTGAGTCTCTTAAAATATCCTGAAAACGAGGGCTATATAGTCCTACAATATACAAAAACACGACATGATTTGAGTATACTAGGAGGCATATCTAACGTTACACTTGACTGGCTCTGTCGTATGTTATCCTGTCGTTGCAAGAGTGCTTCCAGCGGGCATGTCACTTGGGCCGGATAGGGATATTTCGATATTTGATACAGCCACGACGGAGAAGAATGATAAGGGTGGGACGGGATGTATAAGATCGTTCACTCACCTTGATGACGTTTTACATTCAGGTCAGACCCAGTGCTCTTTCTGTTCAAATCCTCCTCCGAGCTGAGTGCCAGTCGTCATGTCGTTTTTAGGTCTTGAGGGATACCATGTTTTTGTTACCGGTGCGGCGGGTGGAATTGGAAGTCAAGTTGTGAAGGAGTTCCTAGGTATGTCTTTTGTGGAGACTGCAGTGCTTCAATTTGATCAAGTTGCACGTATCGTTTTGCAAAATTAGAAGAACAACTCTATTCTGTTCTGTACTATGTTTTAGAGATTCGGAAGTGCTTCTGGAAATGCCTCATCATCATATTACCCCGCACCACGCTTCGAACTTTCGTATTTTGGAAGCTAGTTCCTTCATATTTGTCCATCCTTGAATATTGGTTTCTCCAAGTGACGAGATGCTGAAATAGTGTTTCTTGGACTTTGATTAGACCAAGGCTGCAAAGTAACAGCCCACGATCTCCGCCCAATAACCAACCTCACATCCAGCCCAAGGCTCTTCATAGTGGCCGGCGACATTTCCTCCGAAGAGTCAATTAGCTCTTGCATCAAGCAAGCCAAATCCCATCACGGTCCTATCAACATCCTCGTCGCCAACGCAGGAATCACAGACGAGTCAAACTCCTACCCAATCTGGAAGCTCCCCTTGGACCTCTGGGAGAAAACCTACAACACCAACATCCGCGGCACCTTCCTCACAATAAAGCACTTCCTCCAGAGCGCAGAAGAGACGCAACTTTCGGCCAGCAAAGAGCTCGACAATCTCGCTATTGTTGTCACGGGCTCAGAGTGTGGCAAGTTCGGCCAAGCTGGACACGCTGAGTACGCTTCTGGGAAAGCGGGCTTGCAGTATGGACTCATTCGCGGTGTGAAGAATGAGATTGTGAGACTAAACAGTAAAGCGAGGATAAATGCTGTTGCGCCAGGATGGGTGGATACACCGCTCATTGAGGGAAGATTGGATGATCCGAAAGAGATGTGGGCGGAAGCTCAAGCGACTGTTCCATTGAGGAAGATCGCGAACCCCGAAGATGTGGCGAGGGCGATGTGTTTCTTGGCGAGCCATAGAGCCGCCGGGCATATATCAGGGGAGTGTTTGAGCGTTGATGGGGGCATGGAGGGGAGGGTTGTTTGGAAGCAGGATGAAGTTAGTGCGGGCTTGAAGGAATCGGTGATCGAGAAGACTCAAATGATTATTCCGAATTCCCTAACAAACCTTCCTCTTTCGGTACCATCAAAGGGGAAGATCAAGATCCTTTTAAGCATCGACTTCGATGCCGTCTCCGGATTTCTGGGGACTGGAGCTTCGACGAGCAATAATATGGCCGATTACTCGTCTGGCTTTTTCGCTGGGAAGGTCGGCGTACCACGACTTCTGAAGCTTTTCAAAAAACATGGGATTTCGTCAGATGTTACTTGGTTCATTCCCGGCCATTCCATGGAGACTTTCCCAGCTCAGACAAAGATGATTTTGGACAGCGGTGCTGAAATTGGATGTCATGGATATGCCCATGAAGGCGGAGCTCAAATGACTGAGCAGCAGGAAAAAGAGGTCATCGAGAAATGTGTACAATTGGCTACAGCATTGACTGGAAAGAAACCCAGGGGTTGGAGAGCCCCGCTGTATCAGATTCGGGAGCATACTGTGAAAGTCCTAGAAGACCATGGTTTTCTCTATGGTCAATTTTATAGCTGGAGAACGAGAAAATCGGAGCATTGCTGACGAAACTACAGACACATCTCTCACTCACCACGATTCTGAGCCGTACTTTCTGCCTCAAGCCCCTCCGATTCCTAACATCGACTTCTCACCTCATTTTTCTGCATCCACTTGGATGAAGCCCCTGCCAACTCCCGCGCCACCAACGGATAAGACGCTCGTAGAGTTGCCGTGTAATTGGTACATGGAAGATAGTGAGTCTCGCCCGCCCAACCCCGACTTATAGCATTAAGTTGACAGATTTTAGTGACTCCAATGCAATTCCTCCCCGCAGCACCAAACTCCCACGGCTACGTGACCGCAAACAGCATCATGGAAATGTGGAAATCGCGCTTTGACTTCCTGTACAACGAATTCGACGACGAAGAGCGTATAGCTGGAAAAGGAGATTTCATATTTCCGCTTGTGTTGCATCCCGACACCTCCGGAATGGCGCACGTTATTGGGATGATTGATAAAATGATTGGGTGGTTGAAGGAGAGAGGGGACGAGGTGGAGTTTTGCAAGTATGAAGACGTTGCGAGAAAGTGGAAAGCACGACAGAAGATATAAATGGGTTTCTGATATTCGCATAGACTTAGCTTTAGGTCCTACATGTTTGTATTCCTATTCTTGTTGCGCAACAACTGAAAGATATGAACCGGAAAAGCGCCTGTTTCTTGTTTTGGGTATCATATAATCCGCAAAGTACGCCAAAGAAGAACCTAGCACGCATCCTAACTCCGTAAAAAAGATTTCGGTTTTATCGGCGGTTTCGACCCTCATATGGCTCGACCCAAATGTCATAAGTCCATTCATCCTCTTTGCCATTATACCGACCCTCCCCATGAGCAAAGTCCATTGCCTCCTGAAACTCTTTCGCGTAGGCAAAAATCTCATCCATGCTACACTGGAACTCCTCAGCAAGGCGCTTATATCTGTCTTCTCCTATGGAGTATTTAGCATCCTGGTCCAAGCAGTTCGGAAAAGGGAATTTACCGTTATAGGCTCTCAGGCGGTCGACAAAAGTAGTCTTCTCGCTATTCGTCCAAGCGCGAGAACGGGTTTGCTGGTTATTATTCGTCCCGAAAATGCTAACTCGCTGCTCTTCAAAAGGGTCGTCTACGAAGGGGTCAGCTTCGACATCATCCTCGACATCCCGAATTTGGGTCAGCAGAGCTTTTCTTGCTCTGGCCTTTTCGACCTGTTCGCGTGCCCAACTCCCAACCTCTTTAGCTTCAGCCCGAGCGTCTTCATCCTTCATTAATTGGCCCCAGACTGGGGCAGCACGTTGGCGCGCAAGATCCTCGCGTTGTCTCCTACGAATCTCCTTGGTTTTTCGGCGCCTTTCAAGTTCCTCGGTGGTCTCCTGTTCTTCGCGTATTCTCTCGCTCTCGGCGGCAGCCTCTCGGAGTTTAGGATTCTTCTTGGCTTGGGTATTCAGTTCAGCTTTGATGTTCTCGCGCAATTCTCTCATCCGAGGAATGATGCCTTTAGTAGGGTGTTGCATTCGAAACTCCAGGTCGATTTCCTCAGGAGGAATATCATCTGCTCTAGGTTGATGGCTTTTTGGTTGATCAATGGCTGCCACTGCCAAAGCGCAATAAATATCTATCAGAGATACGAATTCTTCCAAAGAGGACCTCTGAATTGTACCATCGTCATTGTAAGCTTCGGCGCCGAGTACCATAGACTCCAGAATCTTGGGAAGTATGCTGAAATAAAGATCCGTAAGAAGCGATCGTGTTGGGACTTCCTTATCGTAATCTATTCCCCGAGCAGGATTTCCAAGCCGACCGCTTAGGATATTGCGTTTTATAGCTTGAAGAGCATGTATCGAATCAGTAATGGCCACATATGCTGCCCTGATAGCGACCAAGTTTTTGGCAGCTTTCAAATCCCTTAATTTAATATATGATGAATTCAAAACTTCCAGTAGCCTATTAGCTTGTTTTGCGGGCGTAGAATATAATTTTGGCGGCTTCTTCACAAGTTTAAGCTCTTGGCTCTTTCTTGTAAGTTTGTATCCAACTTGCTTTGCCTTTTCAAGCATAGATGCCAGCAGCTTGGGACGTATGACCTTGATGTTGAATGCAGGGCCCGTCGAAGCGCTGAAATCTGCGGGAGTATCTGAGCGAACTGGTCGTTGACCAAGATCAGGTAAGTCTGGTAGGCCATCATCACCCTCAAGGGATTCAGTATTTCTAGGGATTTTGTGATGCGGGCTAACACGAGTCACTTTGATCGGGCTAGGGTTTTCCAGAATGTCAGAGATGTCTTCTGTGTCACCTGGCAGAGCATTCGCAAAATCTGTAGGAATATGTGCTTCTGTGGAAGACGGTTGTAAATGTAAATTTCCACCATTGGTAAAGCGTTTTGCTTTTGTAGGCCGTCCGCGTCCCCGCTTTTGTATTCCGGGTTGTGTAGATTGCGAAGGCATCGGTAAACGCTCGCCATTGCTCTTCTTCGCGGGCACAATTGGGGGTTTAGCCTTGGACTTTGTCTTTCGAGATAATTCGGCTTTCTTTTCAGTGGATTTCATTCTCTTAGGGTTTGTCTCCGGGTCAGAGCCAAACTGCTCGTATAGGTCCGGCCGCGCTTCAGACCGCTTTCGTTTCGTGGATTTGTTCGAGGCCGTCGTTGCCAGAGGGAGGGTTTGTGGGTTTGCGGTTTGGGAGACGATTGGGTCGTTCTCGTTGTCTGCGGGGGCAGATAGAGCGAGAGGGTTAAAGGCTTCATTCTCTTCTTCGACTGGTTCTAGAACATCGATGTCTCCAATTCTCGGGGGATTTTCCTCGTCTTCTGCAACGTCGCGGTCTTGTGCTGTCTCTGCAGTGGATGTTGTAGCGCCAAAGGACCAGAGTCGTTTAATCCATGGCTTTGATTGCGCCTCCATTGCTTTAGTCTTGTTCTTTTTCGAGGCCGAGTTCAAAATCCCCGCGGTCTCCTCATCTTGCGAATGCTCCTCGTTGTCTCCTGTGGACTGATCATTAGCCCAAGTGTAATCAGCAAGATATTTAGGCAGTCTTGTAATAGTTACCCAGATCGGAGACTCCTTCCCCAGAAGACCCTTGATTGTGGTTTTGCAAAGGACTGAGTTGAACAGCGGTATTAGCACGAGCCATTTGGAGCTGCCTGCGCTCTCTCTGCTGGCGAAAGTCCGTCAAAAAGATAGGCAGTAGCAATCTGTGAGCGATTGAAAGTCTGCTTTGAGAATTTGTTGGTCGAATTGAAATAGAAAGAAAGCCCCGGCGTTCTGAGGACTTGTAGCTACTTGATCTTGACCCCCAACCTCCGACTTTATCGCGACCCCACAAAATATCCCGCCAAGTATGCATGGACCAAGCCCCCTGGCAACGGATAACTGGACCCCACAAGCCTAGGGCTTTCGATGCAGCATTTCCAACATCATATGTACAACGTGTACTCGCCGGATCATGGAGCCACAGATACAAAGCCCTCAAGGCGAGAAACACACGGCTTCTAGAAGTCTGGCCGTCTTAGATACGTCGCAGTCGCATACTTTTTTGAAGCCGGCAAAAAGGATCAACGAGGGTCATGATGTCCCTCACTTCCTTACAACGCGCGCTTACAGTGACATTGGGACTTTCATAATGCAGCTCAATACTGCTATGTGCCCGAGGAAGCTCTCTGAATCAGGAGGCAGCCAAACTTGGCAGCTTGATGGGACTTGTGCCCTCTCCCAGCCCGTTCAGAAGCTTCAAGATTTACTTCAGAAGATAGATTCCATCATCGAAGAAGCTCCACCTGACACAGGACCAAGGCGATTTGGCAATGTCAGTTTCAGGAAGTGGTATGAAATTCTCGAATCACGAGTGCAAGGGCTGCTGGAGACGCATCTTCCCCGGGCAGTGCTCGAAGTCAGTGCTAACTCAGACGGAGCGTCTGTTCTGGAAGAGATTACCCCTTATCTTCTAGGCGCCTTTGGTAGTTCCCAGAGGCTTGACTATGGTACGGGGCATGAACTCAGCTTTCTTGCCTTTTTGGGTTGCATTTGGAAGCTCGGCGGATTCTCGACAGAAAAATTGGAGGACGGAGCTCTTGAGAGGAATTTGGTTATAGGTGTCATTGAGCCGTACGTATCGCTGTGTAGCTTACTTGGGAGTCTTCGTCTTATTTGACTATAGTTATATGAGAGTTGTGCGCCGTCTCATTCTTACATATACACTTGAGCCCGCTGGGTCGCACGGAGTATGGGGTCTTGATGATCACTCTTTCCTGCCGTATATCTTTGGCTCAGCACAGTACTGTCCCGCTATCAGCGAGGGCGATGCAATGCCAGTCGAAGGTGCCCTGCCTGGGTCTCCAAACCCAGGTGATATAGCCAAGAAGAATGTTGTTGATCGAGAAAGGAAGCACAATATGTATTTCTCCGCAGTTGGGTTCATCAACGACGTCAAAACTGGGCCATTCTGGGAGCACAGTCCGATTTTATTTGATATCTCCGGCGTACGAACGGGCTGGGGTAAGATCAACAAGGTAATTCTTGAACTCAAATTCGTCGAGAGAATATGACTAAAAGTTTTCAGGGCATGATCAAGATGTACAATGCTGAAGTCCTTTCGAAATTCCCGGTCGTTCAGCATTTTCCCTTCGGATCTTTATTTAGCTGGGATCAAGACCCAAATGCCCCTCCTGCTTCTGCTACAGTGCATACCGCAAACCAGCCAGCAAGTCACCCATCTTCAATGACCACCGCGCGGCCATTACAAACAACGAGAGCACCATGGGCAGATGCAAAAGGAGGTGGTGAAGGACCCATGGCGGCTCCTTGGGCACAGAAGCCACCCAGCGCACTTCAGAGTGGTCAACCAGCCACAAAAGCACCGTGGGCAACGGGAGCCCCGACGAGGTTACCAACGAGAGACGGAAAGGTCACTGGAAATCCGCCTCCGCCAGATGGACCGACAAAGGCGCCGTGGTTGAATCAAAGATAGAATATAGGACGGTGGCATCGTCAGGAGGTGTATAGATATGATTGATATGATATACTAGCAGCATTGCCAGGCGTTATGGAAACGGGCACGGGCATGTGGGGGAGTGACGAGATCTAGCCCGAATTTTAGAGACGCATCGTCCCGTTCCTTTAGGTGCATTAGCGGTGGTCCCTTGAGCGATCCTTCTACATATCTATAGACGGAATCCCACAATTCAATACGTTTATTTTTACCAACGCCCAGTCACGATTTCAAGAAGACTATTGTCTTATGACAATGTTTCACGCCGCGAGTGACCAGGGGCGCACAAGCTTCATGTTGGGCAACCTGGGGTGCTTAATCAGGGCGCGGGGGCCGACTCCCTCTCAAAGGCTTCAAAATGAAGACTTATCTTATTTTGAAGTTTCGAAGACTAGAAAGCCACAATTTACTAAAGACTGTATCAATATCAGAAATTGACTGAGCCTTTGATCATTTTAAATAGGCAAGCATCTCCGTCCTCGTATCAGGAACCTTGCACAAAGCCCCCAACCCAAAAAGGGCATAGCTCCTAAATTAACGGAGGTACATCTCGCTGTGGATCCTCAATCATTCCAACTTCAACACTCCACACTCACACACACGTACTTGCACTTCGCAAAATCTACCTCAGCAAGCTCCAGCCGACCTTCAATCTCTATTCTTCTATCGCCGACATCATGCCAGGAGTCCGTAAGTCCACCAAAAGATCCTTAATTCCCAGTCATCACACACCGAATGATTGTCGTTATCGGACTGCCCGCTGCGAACTCGAAACAATGGGCACATGCCTCGAGGACTGCACGCTTACAGCACACTCTCTCATCCCACTTCTTTCATGTTTGTAGACCTTGTCCTATTCTTGCTAACGCTGGCATTGGCTATAGCCCCAAAGGCGCTCGATGACTTGAAGGCCAAGTTCAAGGGCCTTTTCTCCAAGAAGAAGAAGGCGGAGACGAAGCCAGCGGAAACTGCGAAACCAACGGAAGCCGCGAAGCCAACAGAGACGACTGCTCCTGCCACAACCACAGAGGCTGCGGCACCCGCTCCTGCCACTGCTCCTACCAGTAAGTCGGAAGATTCGGAGAAGTCGTGTGACTCTCCCACTGCTTATCTCACCGATGCTGACGTTAAATTTCCCCTTTAGCTGAAGCCAAGCCCGCCGAACCAGTCGCTGCTACTGAAGCACCCAAGGCAGAGCCTGCCAAAACCGAGGCGACACCAGCTCCCGCAGAGCCAGCAAAGGTGGAGCCTGCTGTCGAGGCTCCCAAGGCAGAGCCGACACCCGCTGTTGAGCCAACTAAGACTGAAGCACCTGGTAATTCCCCAAGTCTCTACACGATAATCTTCTGCTTGGATTTGAGCATCGATTCCGAAAACAGATTGGAAATCGGCGATTCAAAACAAGTGTTACCGGCTGCTATGATATAGATGCGACATACCCTCAATCGAGAATGTTCTATTAGAACGCGGACATTGAGGTTCATGTACATCTGTATTCTGAATCAAGACAAGCGTCGTTCCATATAACAAATATGCAAGAGCTATGAAGTTCATAATACTGACCGATGATAGCTGCCCCTGCCCCAGCTACCGCCGAACCCACTGCCGAACCTGTCGCCGAGCCCAAGAAGGAGGAAGTACCAGCCGCAACCCCTACTCCAGCAGCGACCGCATAAACTCCTGAGAATGTCGCAGTTCTTGTGAGACAATCTCGTACAAACTTATCATGGACCTTTGGGGTGCGAATCGATCTTTTTCTATGGTGGCATCGTGATGTATGGAGGACTTAATGGTAGTGGAATGGTGGAGAATACGAATTAGCGGTGGATTTTGTTTCTTTTAATACCCTGGATCTGTTTGATGGATGGCTAAGACGACCTGATACCCTGATACCCGTTAGTCTAGCCTAACCACAATTGATTCTCTCTTTTGCAACCGCACATTCTCTAACACTCGGCGTTGATTTGCATTCGATAATCATAGTCGCGTGATGGTATTGGCGCATCGGTTCCTGAGCTGGTGATGCTTTGCATACCGTACCTGTCAGACTGGACATGTGGCACACACCTTACCGGAATTTGGAGTTCCCTGTTGCCGCATCGACTTGGGGGTGCTGTAGTTATGACTGAACCATATCGAAGAGTTTTGATATGGATCCGGTGTATTCTGCATCCTCAATTTCACTGAAGTGAGTTATCCGCGATCGGTGGAGATCGTCCAAGACAGCAAGGAAAATTGAGTTCGTGACAGTACATAGAATAATACCGACGATACATCTGCAAGCCACTGGACCGCCACTATCTGTGTCCAATCCCGTCCTGTGTCTCGGTTATTCAAGGGGTCGGTTCACTAAAGTCGAGGGCAAAGGGTCTACCTAAATATCCTTGCTCCCGAAACTTGCAAAATTGTGGTATCAATAAATCGATCTCTGGACAAGTATTTCCAAATGTGGCCTTTTTCGGAGGCCTTGGGTTGTGAAAAAAGGAACACACACTATCACGTGGCTAATTTTCAAAAAGAGTCTTGAACGCCCTTCTGGGCTTTCGCGCCAAACTTCACGTTCACTACGCTTCCTCCCTGATTTCCTGTGTGTCGGCGAGGTGGTTTAAGACGAAGTTTGTCTTTAGCTAGCAGGTAGCTGCTCTTGCATGGGATTATGAGATAATTCTCGCATTTGCCATTCTTTGTCGCAAAGCCACTGGCCTTCGTCAGCTTGTCGGGTGGCATAGTAGATCAAGATCCCTTAACGTCTTATACACCATCCCTATATTGAATTTTTCCTGCTTTCTTTGAGAATCGGCTTCCTTATGTTTATGTTTGCAAGTGCATTCTATTTTGACTGTCTAGTATATTGGTTGGCATCCCTTCCACACGCATTCCTTACCTTTCAGCAAGCCAAATATTCATACTTTTCTTGGCAGCCACCGAATATGATTCTCTCTCACACGACGACGCTCCCGTCCAGTAAATAAAAATCGAGAGAGTGACGACGTTGCTGAAGGCTGTTTCCTTGCTGTCTTGTTTGCCGACCCTCGTCTTTAGCCAAGCATCTACGGACACAATTCAAGATGCTGTGAGTACTCCGAATACGTTTCATAGGCATCTGCTGACCACTCTTACTCTAAGGATCTTCCTCAGTCAGGTTACATGGATAATTATAACATGCATCCAGCAACAGTTGGCTCATCAATTTTTGGTCAACTATGGAAAAACCAGTACAACAAGCTGGAGGTATGGTATGCAAAGCCTTTAGTCTTTACCCGGGCAAAGGGCAAGCAATTGGTGTTTACAGCCTCAAATATGAACTATATTCGAACCCTCGATGCTGTCACAGGGGCCCTCATAGTAGAAAGGCTTGTCCAGCCACCCTTCTTGCAGTCTGACATTGGATGTGGCGACTTGCCCAATTTTATTGGCATCGTTGGCACTCCTGTAATCGATCCTACAACGGACACAGCATACTTCTTTTCTAAAGGCTATAAAGGCGGTGCATCGAGTGGCGGGATGCCGAACGGTAAGATTGTGCACTTTGGATTTGTGGGCTGGTGCTAATGACAAGAAAGGCCGATATCAGTTCTACGCGGTTGATGTCAATACTTTGCAGGACAAGTCTGGCTTTCCTTTCCTGATTGATGTTAATTTTGCAGACAATGATCATACGAGGTTTGAAATGCTAGGAGTCTGGTGCGTGAATGTTTGCTTAGATTTTAAATTTCAGGTATTTCGTGGGCGGAACAGTCCTGCAGCGCCCCTCGCTCACGCAGTTTAACGGAGTTGTCATTGGTGCCTTCGGCGGACACTGGTACGTATACCTTTGCTAAAAGGATGCATTCCTTTTCGCTCGCTGCTATGATCTGTCGTTCCAACCGATTGTTTATAATGCTGACTGGAAGGTACTGATGGTAGCGATCTCTTCAACTACACAGGGATGCTAGTGTCTGTCAGCAAAACCCCCGGCGTTGGCGTTGTCTCCGTGTTTGCTATGGAGGCAAGCCCTGGAGCTCCGACTCCTCGGCCATTGAGCCTTACAGTTCAGAATGGAGGAAGAGCTGGAATATGGCGTATGCAGTTTCTTTGGGCATTGTTTCCCCCTATTCGTGTTCTACGCGAGTTTAGTCCCATTCTTGAATATCCTAGAACATCTGAGCCATTCAAGACGGGTATTGAATCTTGCGAATCATCCGGATATCTCTGCAAAACGCAACACTGACTTCGTAAACTTATAGAAAGTGGGATGGGAATTGCAACCGATGGATCTCGAATATTCGTCGTAACTGGGTGTGTTCTTTCAGATCTACGGGATAGTTCCATTCCGAGCTGACAGCTGTACAGAAACGGTCAAGGACACGCAAATGGCGATGTTCCGTCATCTAGCCGCTCGCCGCTCTCGACTTTAGACGAAGTCGTCGCGAATTTTCAAGTCTCTCCGACAGGCAGGTTGTCACTAACAGACTACTTCGAGCCATTTGAATACATCAACATGGATGCCGCCGATCGAGATCTTGGGGCTTCCGGTGTAACTCTGCTCGACCCCAGCGTGTTCAAGGGTACAGGGGTAGCTCGGATAGCTCTCACAATTGGAAAGAATGGTAAAGCTTACATTATGAATGCCGATGGACTTGGCGGCTTCAAGCAAGGCCCTGGCGGTACTGACGGTGTACTTCAGACGATTACAGCTAGCAATTCTGTATTCGGTGGAGTGGGTTCACACCCTCTTGAAGGCGGTTTTATATAGTAAGTTGGGCATTCAATTGGGAGGCAGCATGCTTACTGATAAATTAGCTTTACTCCTGTAGGAATGCCTACTTGTTATTACAGAATGGGGCTCGACCGCACGGGAAAGCCTATCTTTACAATGGCTGGGCAGTCAGCTATCCCAAGCGCGGGAAGGGTAGGCGTCGGTCTCCCAACAATCACAACTTACAAAGGTCAAGCCGGGACCGGTATTGTAAGTGTGCAGGCGAAACTACAACAATATTAGCTAATCGAATACACAGCTCTGGATCACGGACGTCAATCTTGGCCTTCGTGCGTTCAACGCAGTTCCAGTGGACAGTAAGTGAAGTCGACGTCCATTCCATTCCCAGTTGGACTGGTAATTTAGCACCACTGTGATTCTTACTGACGGTGCCCTTTTTCGCAGGTGTTCTGGTCCAATTTCCATTGACCCCCACGCCAGGTTCGGCAAAATATCAACGACCAGTCAGTGAGACAGATTGATGAGCCATTCATGCAGAGCTGACTTCTTGCCTGCAGGTTTTTGGAGATGGACGGCTCTATGTTTCTGACAGTAGCGGAGGATTTTATTGTCTCGGAAGCCCAGTAGCACTTCCTCTTCAATGTACGCAACCTGTCGACTTTGGTAACCTCGCTATTGGCTTCAATTCAGCTGCCACAATATCTTGCACAGCATTAATATCTATTACTAAGGTCAATGGATGCACCACCAGCGACCTGACATTTCAATGCAAGAACTCCTCGCTCCCCCAAGGCCCCCTAGCGAAAGGAGCAACCTTCACGTTCCCAGTAGTTTGGAACTTGACCCAAGCCGCAATCAATGAAGAAGAAGGAGTATCCTTTGGATAGGTCTTGCCTGGCGTCGAAAGTACAGTGCTCCACCTGTTGACGACTAATGGAGTACCCCAATACAGCACTGACCTTCCAATTGGTATTACTGGAACGACAGTCAGCCAGAGTCCGTTCTTATACATTTCGCTAAAAGAAGTTGACTTCGGTGGGATTGTGATTGGCTCTGCGGGACAAGATTCGGGTGTTTCTGCATCGATAATGTTCACGAATCTTGGGCAGCAATTCTTAATTTTTCTGGGATTTGCCTGGGACGATGCGAAAGCGTCGAATATATTCCACAATCTAACCACAAACGCCAATGGATCGACTGTGGTTGGCAATGGCTTTACGTCGGACAGCTTTCCTCTAGTGGAAAATACTCTGGCATCAGGTGCCTCCATAACCGTTCGATTGACCTTCAGGGCCAATGCTATTGGCAGTTGGTCTAGCATATTAAATGTCTTTTCAAATGGGGGGTCATCATATGTTCTCCTTGTGGGTACCACTGCGCCCCCACCGATTGCTAATATATCCATTTCTACACTGGGGGGAAGTTGGGATTTTTCAGAGCCCCTGGTGATGGACTTTGGCAACGTTTTGTCTGGCACTTCTGCATCACGAAGCATTCGGATCTGCAATTCAGGGGGATCAACCCTTTCTATAACGAAAAGCAAACCACCTACTCAGCCGGAGCTCACCGCACAAAGCCCTGGTGTGGATTTGCTCGAGGGTCAGACTATCGCGATCAACACATGTGCACTGGGGCCGGTTCAAATACCTGCTGCATTTCAAGGGCCCAACCGTCCAGCGCATACAGTCTCCGACGGTTGGACTCTCAATACTGATGGCGAAACCAGCCGGGGGCAGCCATTTGGCGTCCACGATATCGCTATTTCAGCAACAATCACAACTCCCCAGATAGGCGTGTTGCTCGCAAATAGCACCGCGAGATACCAGTATCTAGGGTGTTATTTTGACGGCCAGGGAAGGAATCTGGCCACGCAGCTCAGCTACTCCGGCGCCCAGCAAGCTACAAATGAAAATGGTCAATGCCAGAATAATTGCTTCGCAGCTGGATTCATATTTGCTGGAACCGAGTATAAAGTACAGTGCTGGTAGGTGCTTCTTTGCTGCTGCCTCTGGTGTTCGAATGAAGTCAAGGCTCTGATATCGTTGAATTTTTCGAGCGCCTCTATGGGGAATTCGCTGACTTGATAGGTGTGGAAATACCCCCCCGTTATCAGCTAGGCTAAGTCCTGAGTCTTCTCACTTCTGTACTTTCAGCTGCCCAGGAGATACCACCCAGTTCGTCTCAATGTCCCATTAGATCTTAGACATCTTAAGAGCAGAGCTCTTGAATCATCTCTTTAGACCTGTCTCGAAAGCTCGGCTCCTTGGCTCTCCAACTGCAGATTGGAAGTCATACTAACTTCAATATAGAGCATGTGGCGGAGATGGTACCTACATCTCGATCTACTATGACATACTCAGATACAATCCTAGTGGAGCGCCACTACCAGTTCTGCCCACCACTTATGCTCCAGGTATGGCTTTCTGATTTTCCTAGCTCACCCCTTCTGTCTGTCCCTGACCCAAAAAGAAGGTTTGACCGTAATATAGCCTCAAAATCGGCAACTCCAGCCTCCAGATCCACCAGTTCGAGACCCTCTGCCATTATCGCATCGAGTAGCGTTATCCGTCTATCATCAGCACCTATCGGACGAACCCTTTCTGATGGCGTCTCAACTGTGATCTCTACCCGAACCTCGTCTCCATTCCCGTCTTCGACCGAGCGATATCTGGCACAATATGCATACATAGGTTGCTGGGCTGAGCCTAACAATGGTCGTGCTTTGACTGCTGCTTCATTTGCAGACGATACAATGATACTTGAGGAATGCTCGGGTCATTGTTCTGAAATCTACCAGTATTGGGGCCTAGAATATGGCCGTGAGGTACGCACACAAGGTTTCGTATGCTAGATTTTTGCCTTCTAATTGTGATTAGTGTTACTGCGGCAATTCATTTTCGCCAGGGACAGTCCCAGCTGCAGAGACGGATTGCATCTTCTCATGTAAAGGTAACGCAAAGGAGGTCTGCGGTGCTGGCAACAGACTATCTACGTATAATTCGACAAAAATAATTCTGCCGCCTCCGGGTCCATCACCACTAGCTTCGGTCGGACTGTACTCCTTCATTTGCTGTTACACAGAATCCACGACCGGCCGTGCCCTGAGCTCAAAATCTTTTTCAGATCCCGCGATGACTAACGAGATGTGCGCTACGGCGTGTACTGGGTATAATATGTTTGGAACAGAATATGGTAGTGAATGTCAGTGGTTCTCTCCCCAATGGCGATCCTAAATGCTGATTTATTGCAGGTTATTGTGGCAACTCTCTTAGCGCTGGCAGTATTCCAACGGCGGTGTCTGAATGTAACTTTAAATGCGCGGGAAACAATTTGGAGCTATGCGGGGCAGGCTCACGACTGGATATGTACTCAATCTTGCCAAGTTCGACCTCATCACTTGCGAGCAGTTCATTAAAATATGGGACAGCCTCGCGCATGTTATCCTCTGCCCATGGTCTGAGCTCGACTCAATCAGTCTCCAATTCAAGTGCATAGCTTTATCTCTTTCAGATCTGGTATCGTCGAGTCTCATCATTTCCCTCCCCGAGATGGACCCGACACTTCCACCGATTCGCTATTTCCGAGCACAAAATCTTGGGGTTTTGCTGGTTGCAATTGCTTATGTTACCCAACACAGAGTCATCATCGTCAGATTTCAGTTCCAAATCACTGTCTATATCGCGGACTAGTAGTAGCACCCCCATCCATATCGCGTCCAGTAAGGACTCGTCGAAATCAATGACCAAGTCAAGCATCTCAGCTCGTATTTCACCAACTAGTAGCTTTAGTCGGACAATTTCAAAACATATTTCTACCACAAGCAGCACCGTAACAGCATCGATCTCATTTAAATTACCAACACTAATATCAAGGCCCATTGCTACCAGTTTCTCATCACAGTCTCGGGAAATGCTAAGCTTCTCCCCACAGACTTCAGGGTGGAACTACGTTAGCTGCTTTGCAGACCAACCCGGCCACAATATGAAGCTCCACACCAAAGTAGACAGCGTGAATCCCGGATACTGCATTTCGGTTGCATCTACGAGGCTTGGATTCGGTACAACTTACAGATATGCAGGAGTTGAGTATGGCAGAGAGTGTTATGGGGCTACGGATCCTCCGCCCGCTCCGACGTCGCTGATTGGGAGCAAGGCGTGCACGATGACTTGCAAGGGAAATGAGCCAGGTGGGCCTGTTGACACATGCGGTGGGAGGTTGCAATATAATCTTTATGCTAGTGTTACTGATGGAAGTACTGCTTTTCCGACGCCGCCTGTGACGGCCACTGCTGCATCGATACCCGTAAGAAATGTGATCTTTAATTCAGCGAGCTTATTCTGCTGAGTTCTTAATCGGTGCACGAATGGAGAGAATCTAATTCTCTAGACTGTTTGGCAGCTTTTGTGTGATGAAAAGAATGCCAATGCGCTGAATAGCTTCAAAGAAAGGGGCTCGGCTAATTCGCCTCTGAGGCATACCGATCTTACCCCTTACAAGATCCTCACGGGTGTGCTAGAGAACTTAATGAACTGATTTACCGCGTATCTCCTCGGTGTTAGCAAACTTATTTGAGAATTTTAAATCTTCAACACGGATTTGGATTCTCCCCAGTCACTCCTTCCTTTTGATCGGACTTGATTACTAAGCATCTTCAAGGTGTTTATCCGATCCCGATCACGATATGCGCAACGTCCTTCAACTTTGAAAAATCTCGCAATGCCGCCGGATCGTGGCCGAGCTTCACGCGCATGTATAAGTTGCCGCAAAATCAAGACACGTTGTTACGAGCCCGAGAACCTCTCAAGAGGTTGCTTAAGATGCGACCGCCTTGGCCTGGTCTGCTCGTTGGTTGACAACGCCGAACAGCGCGACTTGAACAGAAGCCTAGACGTTGCTAGCGGCAACCCACAAGATGATAGGTACTTACCACAGCTCACCAGAGAACATTTCAGCTCATCCATTCTAGACTGAGCCGGCTGGAGAGGACTGTCAGCGAGTTGATTGCAAGACTTGACCAGAGTTCCGACACCACTAGTCCTGTCGAACCAACCCGACAGACTGCTTTGATGTCTTCTGCAGGTCATTCAGAAGCGCCTACTACTTCGACGACGACGCCTATTACTGCTCCGGTCTTCTTGATCAGAGATGTTGCTTCAGAGATTGGAGTTAGACATCCTAACTCTCCTGAAGAGCATCGAGCTCGTTCAACTCCGCAACCCGATATTATCTCCAAGGGATTTGTAACTTACCAAGAGGCAGCTGCACTCCTTGATTTGTGAGTTGCTTGACGTGTTACATTTGGTGTCTAATAAAATGCTAGATTCCAGGAACATTATGGAAGGTGGGTATGTTTCCAGCCCGCCCCCAATTCGGAGGCGTTGCTGGCCCACATACGTACATCTCCGTTATTACTATGCGCCTGCTGCTTAATTGCAGTCCGGCATACAACTCAGGAGTCAGCTTCGAACCTGGCACCTACATTTTTCGATGAGGCAAAAAGCTTGCTTTCCGCGGGGTTGTTGAAAGTTCCACAGACCGTCGATTTCTTCCAAGCCGCCCTTATTTTGAGCATGTGGTCGACAACAATAGGCCAAATACCCCTGGTAAGAACATCCATAGCCTAGTCATTTCCTTATTGTTGCGCGTTTCGGGGAGTTCTGCAAGCGAGAACGTCACGCGGCCCTAGATTAATGATATGCATTCGTTGGAGCAAGAGCTAAGCTCCCGTTATTCCGACAGAGTATTGACAGCTGGCTTGTAAGCGGCTTTGCCTTACAACAAGCGATTGCTGCTGGCGAGGTTTTCCGACCGCTGCTTAGCACAAATCATCCCAACGGGATGAATAAATCGGACCTTGACCGGGTCTGTATCTACAACCACCTTTGCCTTGTACATCTGCAGTAAGGTTTATATCAATTTCGAATCTCTTGATCTAAGCGCTGACCCTTTTTGAGTTACTGCGTAGGGACACGAAGAAGATCGATTTTAGATCGCCAGCAAATTGACAAGTGTCGAGATATCCTCAGCTCTGATCACGCAACTAATTTCGAGACTCGTATGATAGCAGAGATAAATCTCTATTGGATCATCTACGAGAGTTGTTCGGCTACACTAGTAGATCTACCGAGTGCTCAAAATGCATTACGTGAATGGAAAAATGAATGGAAGTTTCTATTCGGTATGCTTGAGCCCGAGTTGATTTGCCCTTGTCAACTTCTAATCTTGTACCTATCACTATTTCAGACCAACCAAGATCCCAATTTGTCCAGATGGAGTTCCATTTTGCTCAACTTCTCGTTTACGACCAATCCCTGAAGTCACGATCGGCCGCTGTACGAGAATCACTTCTTTCCGAAATGGTCGGTAACTCCGCGGCTATCATCAACCTCGCTATGGGAACAACAGATGCTCGAACGAGACATCTCTCTGATCACATTTACCACATAATAACATTCGCAGCTGTCACTCTATGCAGACTGTTGACTATGTATGAGGAGCAGCTATCTACTTCCTACAAGATTCTCGAGCTAGACACCCTTATCTTAAGCTTAGTGACCTGGCTTCATACAATAGGCTTACCATGCCATGCAGCACACACCTTAGGAGATGTTGTATCTGCATTCCACGCAAAGCTTCGCCCAAACTCCCACCCGAGCCCCTACGCACTGCCCGGTTGGTCTGCAGATGACGATCTGGCAATGCACTTCCCTGAACTACTTGGATTGGAGTCATTTGATTTCGAAAACTCAAGTCTATTACCTAATTGGGACCCCTACATTCAAGGACCCACCATTTGAAAACCTCCAGGTCAGGACGGACACTATTTTACTTTCCGGTGTACTTTTTCTCCAGCCAACGAAAAACGGGAAACGTCAAAGCAGAAAAGGCAAACGTCAGCTCATGCCCAATATTGGCGCCCTTTCCGACCAAACTAGCGATTGGTCCTGAGTACCAAGCAACTTTCATGCCTAAAGCTGCGCCCAGAAATCCAAAGCAGAAGGCTCCAATGGCACCCCAGCCGAACGGCAGCATGTCTTCCTGACCCCAGGCATCGAGATTGTATCGGCTCCAGCGATTGCCTCTGAATATCAGATGTTCTTCGACGACCACAACAATGTGAATCACTGTCCAGTATCCAATGATACTCAAGAATGTCTGCAGCGAATCGTGGAAATATTGTGCAGCAAAGCATCCAACAATAACTGCAACCACGAACCCGATCGTTACGAGAATTACCCGGGGAATTCGAATGGCCCAAGGACCGAAGTTCTGCGCATGCATTGCAAACGAATAATTGTTGGGGATGTTGTTTGGAATAGAACTTAGAGCAGCTAAGACCATGAGGAACTTCCCAAACCCTCCGGCCGGCTCAAGCGCCATCTTGAGAGGACCTCCAACTCCGTATAGGCATGTTTCCAGGCAGCGTTACCTTCAGTACCAGTGTAGAGAGCCTGGATAAGTACAGTCATCAGCATTTTGGAAATTATAGGGTCTAATGGCGTCTATACTTACAGCTCCAAGGATCTGGACAAGGGTTGTAGGTACGAAGATCCCGACATAAGTCCATAGGAAGATTTTGCTGGTTGGTGTTCGCCGCGGCATACGAACATTGTAATCAGCCGCACAGTTGACCCACGAGACTGCGAAGGAAAAAATGATAGCCATGAAAGATAACGCCTTTGCTGCGCCATTTGGTCCTGTGGGCGATTTGATGCTTTCTCCGTGCAAGTGCGGGGCACCTGTTCCTGCTGCAACGCACCACACAATCAAAGGGGCTATCCAAATCAGAGCATCAAGGCGGTGGATCCAATTGATTCCTAGCACACAAACTATCCAAACGGTGGTGCAAATGATTATGACGCCAGCCCATTGCGGACATTTCCCATCCGAGAGAGCAGCCAAGACAGAAGCCCCCGAGATCGAGTTGATGGCATTCCATCCTGTCGTTGAGACCATCGAGAAGATAACGACAAGGAGGTTACCCCAATATCCGAATGAATAGCGTCTATCAAGGTTAGGTGCTATTCTTCTGTGGGTAATTCTAACTTACGAGAAAGTAGTCATGCGAAGCCCGGTTAACCCGAAAGACGCTGTCCATGCCGGAAGTAAGCAGCTGAAGACGTTGACAACGACTATTATCGCAAAGCAATGCCAGAAACTCAGCCCGAGAGAACCTCCAGTCATTCCGGTACTCAACGTTGCAACAGCCATATTAGCACTCAACCTAGCCTATATTAATCGATAGAAATTCCAATTACTGTATGGCAACTCACCAAAAGGTACAAGCATTCCACGGCTTTGTTGTATTCTTCTCGCGTTCTTCATCGATGACTCGCTCAATGCCATTGGTTTCGACAGAAAGCTCTTTTGCCCAGGCTGCGAATCGACTGAGAGGAGCTATCTTTTCGACGGATCCTGAAACAGTGTCATCTGCACACGTTGTACTGGATATAGTCTTCTTCTCCGTGTCCATCATGAAGAATGCCGAATTGTTTCGTAATGATTACTTGATAGTAAGGCATTATGAGGGCTAGCCGGTGCCCTTTATGCTTTACTGTCAGTTACTGTTCTCAAAATTGACCACTGACCTTATCACCGCGGGATGCCGGCGGGATTGATTGGGCTTGAGCACGCAATTGCTGGTGGTGGTGGTGACGGCGTCGGCTTGCCGCCGGCCAAGGCAAGATAGGAGAAGCGACACGGCTTGCCGCCGGCCCAACCAGAGAGTTCATATCTACCCACCTCAGCTATATTTGCAGAACGAATAGACTGGATATCTACAAAGTAATCGGTAAATCTTTTCGACCGCATTGATAAGTCACAGGCATCGCTCGATACTCTAGAAATCCAATCGCAAACAAAATGCCCACCACTATTGAGAATGTTGTGGAGAAAATCCTCCCAAGTACCCAGGTCCTGAAGTCTACTCAATCGAAGTCATCTGGATTCGAACAGAGTACCCTAGTGCGCCGTGGCGTTGGCCTTCGAGGCGTGGATGACGAAGCTGTCTCCCCTGGCTACACCCTTTTCGCACACCTCACATCTCCTGGTACTATTCGCTTGATTGCTAATGATGGGACTGAAGCTCACCGTTGGGACTTGCCGTATCGCCCAGGTCGCCATGCGAGAATACTTACTAATGGAAACTTGGCCTATAATGGTGTCCATCCGGATGCTCCTAGGCTGTTCCCTTTGTGGCAAAAGTATTGTGGAGGGGTTATGATGGAAGTTGATCCCGTCCGTTCTTCCCTTGGAAAATATCCTCTACGGCGTAAGGTATTTTCGGGTGACTTGATGCTGATATTTGAGGCTTTCAGATTGGGAATGTCGTCTCTGAACACCATGATCCCATGGCACATCATGACCAACACCACCTCGGAAACGGAGAGATCTTGTACACGACACTGGAAGAACTTACCTCAGAGCAGGCAGCGTCCATCCCTGGTGGGATTCCCGATAGTGAAGCCCCAAATGGCAAAGTATATGCAGACTGCATCAAACATGTCGACGCATCAGGCCAAGTTGTATGGTCATGGAAGGTCATCGATCACCTCGATCCCAAAGTATTTCCTCTCCAACCCCACTATGCTCGCGAGCACTGGCCGCTTATCAACTCCGTATATCCCCTCAAAGACGGCAACATCCTCGCTTCCCTTCGAAGTGTCTCCGCCGTCATCATCATCTCCAGAGAAACCGGGGAAGCAATCTGGCACCTCGATTCCACCGTCGTAGCGCAACAGCACTGCGCATCTGAGCTCGACGATGGCACCATCCTCATTTTCGACAATGGAACCTTCCGGCACGGAGAAAGCGCAACTTACTCGCGAGTGATCCAAGTCGAGCGCGAGACGAAGAAGATTGTGTGGGAATACCGTGATCCGCATCCCATGACTTTCTTCACGCCGTTCATGGGCGGTGCGCAGAGGTTGCAGAATGGGAACACGTTGATTACTGAGGCGGCGTTCGGCAGGATATTTGAGGTTACAAAAGAGGGGAAGATGTGCTGGGAATATATTAATGAGGAGTTTGCGGATTACAAGGGGCTGGATGCAGAGGAAATTGAAGGGTATTTTGACTACCCGGCGAATGCGCTGTTTAGGGCTTATAAGTACACGCCTGAGCAAATTCCTTGGTTGAAGAAGTAGCGGATATGTGCTCTTGAAATATAGGAAGGCTTGAGGCTACAATACTTGACCAGGTACAGAGTGACTTGATCGTGTGCCAAACGAACATGCCTTTACTAATCCCGACATAGGAACTGCAAATCGATAAGACTTTACCAATTCCGTGAAAAGATATTGACCAAGACAGGGTAATAGAAGTACAGCATTGAACAGAATCCCGATGGTACAGTCGAAAAGCAAAGTCAAAGCGGCATTGATATTGCGGATTTTGGAGGTCCCACTTGGCCTGGCGGATTCAAGATCAGTGCTGCTTTTTGTCAATCGCGAGGGGGTTGGGATCTCGAGAGCCAACCACAATCACAAAATTGCAGCAATGATAGAGAATAATTTGAACTTAGTGCCAGAGTTTTGGCTTGATCCAAAAATGATAGTGTTCCTCTTTTAAATATCCCCCTGAAGTCAAACTCGGAATGCGCTCGGGGACCGTTCGTACAGAATATAATTATTGTAGCACGGTCCTACGGTTCGCAAAAGAAAGGAAAAACCCCGCCTCGTAATTTATATGTGAAGAGGAAAAGAGAAATCTCTCAGAACACGAGGGTGTTCTACAGCTCGGTCCCTCTCTCAAATTCGAGACCCTGCATCGTTAGTGGAGAAGCGGAAAGCCCATTCGCTAAATTTGCTGGCAATAAATGAAAAAGCCCCTGACCCCGGCGCGAACCAGCAGCAGCGCCAGGCCCTTTGAAAGTCCAGAAAGCTTTATCATAGCATTGGTCTGCTATTACTCCATCCTGTAGCATCATCGCCGCTACGCCCCTCGATTATCGCACATCCGCAGTGAGGGTGGTGTTGAATAGCATCGCGCATCCATTGCATCGTAGCCGTCTTCGACTTTCGCGTCCGAAGACCGCCAGTCGCGTCTCCATCATTTCGAGTTCGCGCGGGACCTACGAGTCAAGAATTCAGCGGTGTACGGTACGACAAGGCAGAAAACATCAGAAAACATCAGAACCGTAAGTCTCTGTTCCTCTGCAGGTTTCCGCACATTACAGCCATTAGAGGCATCTTCCCGGAACAGACCAGTGTGGTAGTGGTGGGATTGGAAGAAGATCCATTGATCGGCCGTGACGTGTCGCAGCTGGTTGGTTCGGCGTGCATTGTAGCTTCACAGCTCTCTATTTGGTCGCCGGCAGCGGGCAGTTGATCTCAATTCATTCTATCAAAGCATTGCTAATCCATTATTGTATTGCTATAGTCGATATATCCCCAATTCCTTCCACCCAAGACCTCACAGACACCGCGCGCAAATATGGCCGACGTGGAGACCCCGGGAGTGCCACCCCAAGATGAACATTCTACGGAAGTTCTGTCCAGCGACGAGACTACGGAAATCGCCTCGGAAGTAGACACGGAGACTGAAAAGGAAAAAGAGAAGGAGAAGGAAGCTTCCCCAAAAGAGGCCGCCAATGGGGCTGCGAAGAAGGAAAATGTCCCGCCAAAGCGCGCTGGAGTCCTGGCAGCAAAGCGCCCCTCTGTTGCTCCTGGCGCGACAAAGCCTACCACATCGTCTGCTACTCGAACAACTGGTGGATTAAGCAAGCCTCCTGTGCGCGCTGTACCGACCTCCTCCGTGCGAAAACCTACCAGCGCAACTGCGCCGACATCTGCGAGCGCTAGCCACCGGTCTCAACACTCAATCGACGAGAAGAAGCCTTTAGCAGGAGCTCCTAGGAGGACGTCTCTTGCTCCGGCTCATGGCTCTCCAGCAAAGTCCGAGAGTCTGGCTGAAAAACGTGGAGCTGCCTCATCCAGCACTACTACGCGCAAGCCAGCTGGGTCTATCAGTTCATCGAGTCCTAAGCCTGCTACGAGACCGTCCACTTCCACTTCCAGTACCACCTCGAGGGCTACGGGGGCCACCGGCACTACGAGCAGCAGGACCCCAGCCGTAAAATCCGCAGTTTCCAGTACCGTCGCAGACGCAAAGAAGCGCCTGTCGACGATTTCTGGTTCCCCCAGTGCGTCCAAGCCTTCAGTCCGTCCATCCTCGCACGCTGCACCTACATCTTCGAAAGAAATTGACGAATTAAAATCGAAGCTGGAAGCCAGCGAGGCTAAGGTTGAGGAACTTCAGAAGGAGATCATCTCTTCCCAAGAGAAATTGGCTGGCTTCACTAAGACAATTGAGGAGGAGGCGGCTCGAGTCACCCAGGCCGAGGAGAACATCCGCAGTCAACACAATGAAATGATTGAGAAGGCGCACGCAAAGCACAAGGCCGATGTCGAAGAATTACAGGCTCAATTGGCAGAGGCTGAGACGGCCAAGGGAGCTGCTCAAGAGGCATCTTTGAAAGCTATCGAGGAGGCCCAGCAAGCTGCGTCTTCGAAGGGTGCATCAGAGACAGCGGAAGCTTTGGAAAAGCTGAAGGCTGAGCATACTTCAGCATTGGAAGCACTCAACGCCGAATTGACCAGCGCCAAGGAGGCAAGCTCAGCTGCTTCTTCCGCGGCTGCCGAGAAGGAGGCAGAAATTGCTGCATTGAACACTCAGCTAGAGCAAGGGCAGGCAGAGCTTCAAACTCTGAAGGCTGCGCACGAGACAGCCCTCGGCGAATTAAAGAAATCTCTAGCATCGGAGCACGAATCGGCTGTGGAGGCTCTGAAAGCCGCCCATTCGACAGAACTAGCCAAAGGTAGCACCGAAGCGACATCAACGTACGAAAAGCAAATTGCAGACCTGTCTAAGAAGCATGAGGCTACGACCAGTGAGCTTCAGAAGCAAATCGAGGAGGCAATTGCTGCTCGGACTGCTTTGGAAGCTTCCCACAAAGAAAAATTTGGTAGCCAAGAAGCAGATTCGAAAGCTGCGCTGTCAAAGCTTGAGAATGAAGTATCTAGTCTAAAGGCGAAATCTGAGAAGGACTCGAAATTGTTGACTGAAGCCGTCCAAAAATACGAGGAGTTACGGACAAAATCAGACGCCGCCCAGAAGCAATTGTTGTCTGCACAAGAAGAGCTCAAGGCTGCGTCACAGAAGTACAATTCATTAGAGGGCAAGAGTGCGGAGGACGTAAAGGCTTTGGCGGCAGTTCAGGAGGAATTAAGCGATGCCAAGCAACAGGTTGTTTCTCTGCAGAAGATGATGGAGACATTTGATGCAGAAGGCAAGACCAAGGAGGAACTGCAATCCAAGATTAAATCTGAGCTTGCTACCACCGCCAAGAATCTCGAGGAAAAAACCAAGGAAATTAGTTTGTTGCAGGAGAAGCATCAAAAGGAGCAGGAGAAGCACAAGAAGGAACTCCAGAATGTCTCCAACGATTATGAGAAAGAGATCGAGGCGTTGCAAGGTAACTCTGGTGTCCGGGAAGAATTGGACGCTCTCAAGGCAAAGCATGAGGAGCTTACCAAGGCTCACAGCGATGCTTCAGCAGCTCATGAAGCGCAACTTGAGCAGATCAAGCAAGAACATGCTTCGGCTGTGGCAGCTCACGACACCTTAGTGACCAAACACCAGAAGGATGTTGAAAACTTGAAGGCGGAACACGCCAAGCTTCTCGACGAGGCTCATGATCGAGCTATTACCGCAGGTGATGCTGCTCATGCAACTGAGCTGGAGGCCCTGAAGACAAGCCATGCTGGAGCCATTACAGCTCTGAAGGATGAGTTTGCTGTTAGCCAGGCGTCAGCATCATCAGACACTGAGAAGCTTTATGCTGAAAAACTTCAGGTATGGTTTCTTTCACGCCAGGTTTAGATTTTTTTGGACTAATTCATACATTTTTAGGCTGCTGAGGCCGCCCTGCAAGCCGAGATCGCAAAGACGAAAGACTCCTTAAGCAAGGCTACCGCTGAGATGGACGCATTGAAGCAAGAGCTGGCACACGAAAAAATGGCTAAGATCACAGCCGAAGCCGACCTAGACGCTGTGAAGAATAAGAAGCCAGACACTTCAGAGGTTGATGCTTTGCGCAAAGAGCTTCAGGCGTTGAAAGATCAACATCAAGCAGCTCTCCAAACATCTCAGCAAGAATCAGCAAAAGCTACCGAGGAGCACTTAGCAACGAGGGCAGCTCTTGAGAAAGCCCAGGCTGAGCTAGCAAAGCAGAAAGCTGAGGCTGAAGCCCAAGCCAAGACGGCTAAGGCCGATTATGAGGATCTCCACGACTCCCTAGGGTCAGTAGCACAGGAGGCGAACAAGAAAGCTGCCGACGCAGAGGCCAAGCTGAAGGAGGCCGAAGCCATCATCAAGGTCAGAGAAGCTGAGCTTGCTGAAGCAAAGGTATGTAACCAGTTCAAGTCCTTTACTACCGGTTTACTCATTCATGACTGTCCAGACCAGGAACACCGTTCTTCCATCTCCAAAAACTCCAACCAGCGCCAAGTCATCCAAAGGAGGACTGGCCGCCAGTAAATTCGCTGCAGAACCTGAGTCGCCTGTTACACCTAGCGCAAAAGCAGAGCCAGAAGCAGCGGAAGGTGAGCATGACAGTTCATCTGCCGCACTTGCATCGGTCCGACAACCTTCTCCTAATACCCCAGTCTTGTCTCTCCTAGCGTCATCTTCAATTATAACCATCTCTCCGAGTAAACGAAATGAAGGAAGAACAGCAGCGCTAACAGATCACGTTTTCTCGTATACAGTTAGCGAAAGCTAAAGTTACTGCAAATCAATTGGCACAAATGGAGGATGATTTGAAGAATGAAAACTTAAGGTGATTTTCACTTGACCTTGGTCCTAAAGTACATGACTAATTTGACATAATCCTAGGGCTCTTCAATCAATCACAGACCTCTCTCCTTCCGTCCCCGTCTAAATAACGAACTTTACCCTCACCCCAACCACACGACTCTCACGCCCCACCACTGCACGAATACCGACACTTCACACCCACCCCTTTAATGGCCCGCGGCCGAACCTTCACCCTTGTTACCAATTCAGTTTTTCATTCGTCCTGCTGCACTGCACTTATACCAAATTGGCATACGATACCCCTAGCCTTTGTCTGCTTCATCCCAAAAACCACTTCTACTTATACATACACTGGTCGTTTTTTTTGTGCTGCCGTTGTTATTGGGAGGCGAAGATCTGAGATCCATAAGTGGGTGGCTTGATGGTTTGGAGGCTTTGATTCTCTATCTTTTGTTGAGCTTGTAAGTAGTTGTGCGGGTGCGTTGCGATGAGCAGATATTGAAGTTGTACGCGTGGAATACGAATGAAAGTCCTCACTCTAGCTTTTGTCGCTGTGGTATATAAGAACTTGTGGTTAATTCTGGGTGAATGGAATGCTACATATAGGTAATTTTTCGTATTGTTATCAATTGTTTCGACGTCTGGACCTTGAATTCTATGGTGGATGGAGGCTAGTGCTTTCAGTAACTTTCTGTATCCTTTTTAAGGAAGGCAAGATTTGTTTGACAGTCGTATAAGTTCTATTGATTATTACTGGAATGGATCATGGAATGATACCCCATACCCCAACTCTCAGTTGCCAATCATGCCAACTCCTAACTCCATTTCGACCCCTAGCAAGTAGTATATGCAATTGCGAACCCCTTCTATGATATATCATGGAGCTCTCCTGTCATGATCCATTATTTTCCATCCTTCCGATATGTCCCTAAGCTATATGTAAGCTAGATGCCATTGTGATGGCCTTCATTCCGGCCGTTCCCTCCGTTTATTGTGTCGTATGCGATGGTTTTAATTTGCATCTCCTCCTGATATTTCTGAAATGCGTAAATAGCAATGTTGGTTTTGTGTTGTGTTCTGTGATGTGATGGTTGATCCATGTTTTGCGTGGTGTAATAAACGAAAGGATGTTTCAGCATGCCGGATGCTGTGACTGCGACTTGGCGAGACGTCTACGACATCTCGAAATGAATGTCTTCGATGACAAAATCCTCGGCGGTTGTCTTATTTGGATCTTCTTCGGTCTCGAATTTGGACTGTCTCGGATGCTGTCTTGTTTGAATGAAGACGTATGGCATAAGATATTGGCTGTAATGCTCCATCGACCATTCCAGGTGCCGTAAACGCACTATCACATCTCCGACCCCAAATCCTAAACGTCGCGTTAGTTTCAAAATTCCATAGATCCGCGATAGCTCTATTCATACCTCCGAGACCTAATGCGACATTCCGACCGAAAGACGCAGGTAGACCCCAGCCTCCGAGCCTAACCAGTCCCGCCGGAACGGCAACACGGATTACCCAATCTGTAACGTATTCAGAATGTTTGAGATAACTGAATATGAAGTCTCCCATTGCAGCGATTGGTCCGAGATTCTTGTGAATTTGGGAAACCGTCAAGCTTGCTTGCTCAATTTTGTCTGCGTGAACTAAGAAAAGCTCAGTCGCGTTGGCAAGCACCGTTGTCATTTGTTGTGCGTTCTGATTAAATTAGCAAAGTCGTGTGGATCTTGAATGCATATCTTACTTTGGCCATAGCATCATGGTGCTCGGAGGCCGCTTCCATTCGAGATAGAAGGTTATCCTGCTGAAGTCAGAAATGGAACAAAAAGGGGCCTCATCTCTGCCTACCATGAAGCTTGCCATGTATATGGCGTACTCTTGATTCTTTTCGGCGATTTCATGCAAACTTTGAAACTGGTTCTGAATATTTGTTGTCGACAAGGATAGCGCTTGCTCATGGGTTGTAGCCATTGCAGCATTTCCCTCCACAGCGGTTCTGAAAAGACTTTGCAGAAGCTGCTGCATATCTGCTCCACTCTGCTTGATAGATTTGATTGATGATGCAACGTCCTTTTTTCAGTCAATTACTATCCATCTATCATCAATGGAAAAGGAGAGGCATACCTTGATATCAGTTGAGACGGATTCGAATGATGCTTGAGCTTTAGACTTCATCTGCTCCATCTGATTCTTGAAACCTTCGAAATAAGAATCTGCCTCGTGCGCCTGAGCTTCCATATTGGCCATCATATCCTTCAATTCTTGATTTAACCCAATTGAAAAGTCGGCCATGATTTGGACGAGCCTCTTGTGTGATTGGAACAACTGATCTGAGAAAATGATTAGTACTTGGGGGCTGTACTTTGGAGATCTCCATACCATTATCCATGTCAATACTGGAAGCACGACAGAAAAGCAACGCAGTGTCACGTCGACTCAACCAAGTCATCCAAGGCTTCTCTTGCTCGGAGAGCGAAGTTAAGCATGCCCCTACCACTTCAGCCGGTACCACCAAGATATCCATATTGTCTCGAACAGCTTGGAATAACGCGGAACTGGAAAGTGGCCGACAAGTCTCGGGGACGGCCATCTTGACATCCTCCATATCGCAGATGGTCAGGGCAGCCGCAAAACTTTCTACGTGGTTCCTTTGTAAGCGGGACTTTGTGACCTGAAGATTCTCCTCATTGACGTTTTGGAGACCTCGGCAAGTGTTCATGAGCAGTTGAGCGGCGAGCCTATGACATAGAGGCTCCTCTTCGAGACGTTTGAGCTCCAGCATCGCCTTGTTGTAGAGTTCTGGCTTGTTTGACAGTGAATTGGAGGATTCGGGAGAGACTGATGGCGGTGCGACATCTTTGGAGGTTAGTTCATGGCGAATAAAGTGCTAGATAGAAGAAGATAATTACTATTGCTTGGTGTACTGGCTAAGGATGAGCCCCCGAAGAGATTGAACCCCGAGGCCACGTTTACCAAAGTCACCAGCGTGAGCACTGGGAGTACCCTCATGATTGCGGGCAGTAGGAGGGTCTGAGATTTGAATTGAGTCGCAGCGGGAAGTTGGAGAGAATGGATCTGCGAGAGCGCGTTCGCTGTGATATAATATCAAGGTTTTGAGCACCCTGCTTGAACCCCTGGAGTTGAGGAGATGATGATGTCTGGAAAGAGCGTGTTGGTGTTGAAGTATGGAAGTTGTGGAAAGAGTGAACGAGAAGTAAATCGGAGATTGGTGAGGAAGCGGATGAATTGAATTGAACTTGGGAATAGAAAGGTGAAATTGACTTTCTGTTCCTCTCCTAAGTATTGCAAGATTATTCACTTTCTTTACTTACTCAGGTTTATATCTTACCATAGTTGGAGAGCTTAATTCATACTCACTGACAATAGATGAAAAGAGCTTGTGAAGCCCAAAATAACAACATTTATCTGCCCATACGGAAGTTAGATCTGACTCAAAGAGGCTTGAAGAAATCTTGATAGTCTTTCAAATATCCGGAAGATATTCTGAGGCTATTGGACCTGCTAAGTTTGAAGGTTTCCTCCCTTTTCGGATGAAGGATATAACAGTCCGGTGCAGCGCAAATTGGGTGACAAATGGGTAGAAGAGAGACAAGATTACATATAGATGGCACCCATAGATATAAACAGAAGTTCACTTATATCTCGAAAATATGATATGAGTGAAGAAAACTAGATCTCAAATTCCGGAAGTTTGAAATGGTCTCAAGTCACGTGTCACAAAATCGCGAACCTCAAAAAATCGCGGCAAGAGTTGCCCAAGTCCAGAGCATACACACCATGCTTTCCACAGCTCGCAGTAAAGGGCTTGAAAGGGCAATCGCCTCAGCCCCTTCTGCCTCAATACCGGCATTCCTCCTCCCCGCTTTCCCAATCGCCGCCACACGCTCCTTCTCATCCTCGACTCCTCGCGCATCTCAAATCGGGAAAGCACCTCTGTCGATTCCCCCTGGGGTCGAGTTCAGTGTGCTGCCACCGCCTGTACCAAAGAATGGATACTTCTCGCCGGTAGCTGCTAAGTCGACGGTGAAGATTGAGGGGCCTTTGGGTACGTTGACACCATAATTGGAAAGGGGCTGGACCTGATGATTTATAGGCAAGATGTCGATGACTATTCCACCGTTCGTCAAGTTGGAGCATGATGCGGCTACGAGAAAGGCATATGTTACAGTAGAGGATAGGGAGGTTAGGAAACAGAGGGAGATGTGGGGTATGATACTCGCAATACCTCTTCAACCTATTACTGATTTCATGCAGGCACAACTCGCGCCTATCTTCAGAACCACATTCTCGGCGTATCAGAAGGACATACGGCGATTCTCAGATTAGTAGGAGTTGGATACAGGGCTACGGTCGAAAATACTGCTACTACAGTGCAGCCGGAATTTGAAGGCCAACAGTTCGTCGCGCTGAAGGTTGGATATTCGCATCCGATTGAGCTGCCTGTACCGAAGGGCGTTAAAGCTTCTGTCCCACAACCGACGAGAATATTGCTGGAGGGTGTGGAGAAGGAAGTTATATTGCAGTTCGCGGCGAAGATTCGAGCTTGGAGGGTACCAGAGCCTTACAAGGGGAAGGGGATCTTTGTGAATGGAGAGACCATCAAGTTGAAGGCCAAGAAGATTAAATAGAGGCTTTCTTATATGTGTATTATATGGGTCAACATGTAGGCATAGAAAAATGTATGATGGACATACCAGACGTCTAGCAGGTGTTCTTGAATTCTACGAAGCGTCTATTTCTTATACAGAACCTCCTTTACAACCTCAAGGACTTGGCCATGCACCGCAACTGGTGCTGCAACAACGCCTTTGTTTTCAGAGAGCGTTCTGCCTTTGCTGAAATCAAGTCTTCGCCCTAGGGAGTCCGTGACTTGTCCTCCTGCTTCTCTTACAATGAGATCGCCAGCCGCGTGATCCCATATCTTCTCTTGATAAGTAGCACTGACCGGCAGCCTTAGATAGATATCTCCTGCTCCTCTTGCAATAGAAGCGTATTTTGCCTGAGAATCCATCCTGACGCTAGGCTTGCTGATCCCCAACTTCGTAGCAATGGCGCTCTGGTCTCCATGAGATGAGTGGCCTGCTTCTACACTTTCGCAAAAGGTCGCTTGAGTGATGTCCTTGACTGGCTTCATCCCAATCGGCTGGCTATTTCCTAATCCTCCAGTCCCCAACGGCCGACTTGTGGCTCCTTGTCCAAATACGGCCGAGAACAAAACGCCTTTCCCTTCAGAATCAGTCTGGTCAACGCCAGCATCTGCAGCCAAAGGAGCTGAATCGTCAACTGGAAGGTTCGGGCATCCCAATACACCCACCTTGACATCGCCATCGACCATTAATGCCAAACAGACGGCATATTGACCGCCTCTGAGAAAGCCCTTAGTCCCATCAATTGGGTCTAAAGCCCAAATTCTTCCTTTGCTGCCTCCTGCGCTGTTTCCGGCATCGATGGCATTCAGCATGGCATCGACGCTCTCAATGGGACCTCCCAGAACATTCTCTGCACTCGCATCCGTGAGTGTCGTCCCGTCGACCAATGCCCAAATCTCGTCACGTAGCTTGTGATCAGTCCTTAAAGTACTAGCCTCCTCCTCACCCACAACTTCGTCATCTGGGAAGTTCTTCTTGATGGCTTGAATGATCAATGCTTGAGCACCGAAATCGCCAATGGTGACGGGAGACTTGTCATCTTTGGAGATAGTGCCTTTTGCTTTTTCGTGAAAGACTTTCTTAGTCAGGAGCGCGGCTCTCTGCACTGCCAGTTCGGCCACTTCTAATTCCTTGCTGTAGTTTGACATTCTCGTAGTCGAGAAGTAGATTTTTGATGAAGGGAGATGGTGTGAGAGAAGAGAGAGGCGGGACCAGAAATTGGTTATGACAGCCACTGTCAATACAATGAGTGAAATAAACAGAATATTGCGTGAGAGGGAGCTGGGCGAGGGGTTGGGCTTGTGGCGGGGTCCTGGTGAGACTTTACGGCCGGGGATATTTCTCAGAGAACGACTGGATTGGTGTTGCATCAATCACAGCTCCAAGAGTTCGAATACTATTGGCAGTTGGAGTTTCCGAGAATGAAGTAGTTGTTTTTCTCAAGGGCCAGCGTACAATCTCATGAAAAGAAGATCCCTAGATCTGCTCGTAGAGTGGGAGTATGTGGAGTGGGGCAGAGTTGCGAGGTTGGCACGGACGCAGCAACTGAGGATCTCGTCTCGTCTCCCGTCACCAGCCAGACATGAGACTTTCAAGTTTTCATACTTCACCACTTCTCAAGTAGGTTCTTCTCACAAAATTCACTCTGGCAGCACGTCTAACTTTACTGTAGCCATGAATGCTACGAAACGCAAATTTAATGCTCTTCTGAGTGGGATCGGGAACAAATCAACCACTTCGTTGTCCTTCAAGGAAGTAAACAATGCCTCTCGAACGGACCTGAATGCTGCCACCGACGCAGATTCCCACACGAAGAAGCGGAGAATTAGCGATTCGAATTCCGTATCAAGTCAAAACATTTCACAATTAAAATCCAGGCTGCTAGCCAGGCCATCCGCAGCTATGGCACACAAGAAGTCTGCCTCTGTGGCAGCGGCCGCCCAGGACACAGAGACCCCGAAGTACGCGCCATGGGATCGAACAGAGTTCTTGAAACGCCTGAAGTCCTTCTCGAACATCACGAATTGGACGCCAAAGCCTGCGAGGGTGAATGAGGTGGAATGGGCCAAACGAGGGTGGGTTTGCCAGAAATTCGAGAGGGTACGGTGCTCTCTGTGCAACGTGGAGATCCTTGTGAAACTCAATAAAAAGGAAGTCGATGGAAAGGAAGAACCCGTATATGTTGCGCAAAATATTGGTATGTTTACCAATCAGAACAATCGTTGTTTTACTGATGCTAGATAGAAGATGCACTTGTAGACAAATATGTGGAGCTTATCGTAACTTCGCACGAGGAGAACTGTCTTTGGAGAAAGAGGGGATGTGACGGTCAGTTTTGCGTGGAAAAAATAGTGCTGTGTTCTAATATCTTGCCTAGATTCCATCTTTAAATTGCCTCTCAACCAAACCCCAGCGACCATCGAGACCCTACGCGAGCGATACGATGAACTCTGCAGCAGGAGCCAGAACCTACCATATTTGTTCAATCTATTGCCTCCCCTAGAGCTTGATCTCGATCGTGGTTTGAGTTACCTTCCGAGCGACTTCTTCTCAGCTGCCTCCGAAGACGCACCTGCAGCCGATATCAACAAAGTTGCATTCATGATGGCATTGTTTGGATGGCAAGGTCACAAGCACCCCAGACTGGGCGATCAGCCTCAATCTGTATCCTGTCAAGCATGTTTCAGAGTACTAGGACTCTGGATATTCAAGAGCAAGGAGGTCAACGAAGCGGGCGAGGAAGTTTCTAGTCCTGTGGTGAACTGCCTGGATGTTGTCAAAGAGCACAGGGAGTATTGTCCTTGGCGTAATGCCGCTTCCCAGAATGGACAAAAGGCAACCGAAAAGTCAGGAAACCATGCTCTAGCTGGTTGGGAGATAGTTTTGCGAGTGTTGAAGAATGAGCATTATCTGCGCCACGGGAAGGAAACGCAGATCAGTAAAACTTCTAAGCCAGCAACTTCTGATGCTGCTAGCGAGGTGGAGAGCATTTTGGACGATAATGAAGATACCAAGAGCAGAGATGAAAAAGATAAGCAGCGTTGGGCAAGACTGAGACGTGTCAAGAGTTTGTTTGACACGAAAAGCGGAAAAAAGGTTAAGAGAACCGAGAATACAGAGAAACCGACAACGTGAGGGACGAAGGTAATCTACCATGGCATTTCAATGGATTTGGGAAGAGGATATTTGTAAGACTACGGATTTTACGGTTGGCGTTTGCTTGTGGAGCATGGATACAAGATACCCAAAACGAATAATGACAATGGATCCTGCCATGAAATGATACCAAAAGCTCAAATTTTCTGATACTCCTGAGTGTATTGATAGAGACCATTTAACCCATATACGAGTGAGGTCCATTGAGTCCAACTGAATAGTTCTATCACCTATAAACGCGTGACTTCGTGTTAAGTGGTTTCTATTTCCGGTTGCTCTTCATTGGTTGCCTATGACGACGGTTTAGAGTCGCGTCGATCCAAGTTGTGAATCAAGTTGGGTCCAAACTCTACAACAAACAGCTCTTCGACTCGGCTCAACGACCTTATGAGGTAACTTCCAATCTGTCATCAATTTTGGTGCATTCCATAACTAACATAATCAGTAGAGGCGGCTTTACCCCTCATAATACCTTAGGATCGAAGGACAATCCGGTCTTCACCCAATCCAGCCCTTATTCCCCGGATCTGCCTCCACAACCAAGAGCAGCAGGACATTTCCAGTGGGATAGACAAATCGACTCACCAGCATCCATACAGAAATTCTACGTGCCAACCTTGAGCGACCTTGGAGACTCAAGCTCCCTGTTCTCGAATACCCCACCTTCTTTCAACTTTACTGGTGGGATAAACACAAAAGAAACCGAGTCGCCAATACCGTTTGTATTCGGCGCATCACAAGAAGAGCGAAGGCATTTAGGCCGTGACAACAAAATGGTAAACGAAAGATCGCCTGCAAAGGCACCTCTTGCCCCGGTGGTGCCCAACGAGCAACCACCCAGAATGGCAGACAGCTCGTTTCCCGCGAAGCCTCCTCCATCGAGTGTTCCTCAGTTTGGCCAGCCTACCTTTCCAAATTCGCCCCTCAATAGGCCTCAACCACAGCCTCAACCTAAGCAGTCCGGCATGTTCATCCAGCCAAAATCGCGACCTGAACATCACAGAGATGCCCCCTGTATGAGTTTCCCTCTCCATTTTTGACCCATCAAGCTAATTAAGAGCCTCTTTATAGCCCACCCACATCTCCAGGCAATGAAAGATGCTACTCGAAAGGTCATCGATCCTTTCTTACCCAGAGCCCCTGCAGCCTACCACCCAGAGAGTAATTACAGGTGAGACAATATTGTCTGCCCCTACGAGCCTTTCTGATTCCAATACAGTTCACAATCAAGCAGCTATGCCCCAGTTCCTGCACCGATTCCTGGAGCTCCATCTTACACTACAACGAAGCCTGTGGCGCCTCCCAGCTTCGGATCAAATGGGACAACATATGGTGGTTTTCAATCCATCAATCCTGGCAGCAGTAACTACATCGATCTTACTACCAGCCGAAACGAATATCGCACATCAACCATGCCTGATCCATTTACCTTCGTTGATCCCGCAAAGGCCCAAGAAGACCTCAAAGCACTACTGGAAGGAGTGATGGAAGACGAAGACGACATGCCACGAACCAGATCGCGTAAGAAGAAGAAAGATGATGAGGTGGAGACCCTTGCAACTAAACTCCAGGGTCTAGATGTGGAGGGAGAGGAGAAATTCGACGTGGAGGAGGAGGACGAAGACGATGGCACCGTGGATGGTATCAAAGTCAAACTACTTCCCCACCAAGTCGAGGGTCTCGAATGGATGAAAGGTAGAGAACTTGGCACCGGTAAGAAGGGGAGAGTCCCAAAAGGAGGGATTCTCGCAGATGACATGGGACTCGGCAAGACTTTGCAGTCAATCGCACTCTGTATCAGCAACTCTAAACCGACCGACCCAAAACTTATTGATCAACGAAAATTGCCATCGGGCATCGAAAAGTGCACGCTAGTCGTTGCACCATTGGCACTCATCAAGCAGTGGGAGGCTGAAATCAAGGACAAAGTCGCTAGTTCTCATTCACTCCGTGTCATTGTTCACCACGGGCCTCAGCGGACTAAGCGTTTCAACGACTTGAAGAAGTATGATGTTGTCATCACAACATATCAGATTCTGGTCTCAGAATTTGGAAATTCTTCAGACGATGAAAATGGTATTAAAGTTGGATGTTTCGGACTTCACTGGTATCGAGTCATTCTGGACGAGGCCCATACCATCAAGAACCGAAATGCCAAAGCCACCCAAGCCTGCTACGCATTACGAAGTGAGTATCGATGGTGTTTGACAGGAACACCAATGCAAAACAATCTCGACGAGCTGCAGAGCTTGATCAAGTTCTTACGCATCAAGCCTTATGATGATCTAAAGGAGTTCAAGGACCAAATCGATCGACCTATGAAGAATGGCAGAGGTGATGTTGCTATCAAGCGACTTCGACATTACCTGAAGATTTTCATGAAGCGTCGTACCAAGGACATTCTGGCAAAAGACGGCGCTTTGAACCCCGGCGGAAAGCCGTCTGCCCCAGGCGAGGAAAGCGCAACCGGATTTAAGGTCACGCAGCGCAAGATCGAGAAAGTTTTTGCAGAGTTCTCGCCGGAAGAGCGTCGCTTTTATGAACGTCTCGAGCAACGTACAGATGCAAGTATCGAGCAGATGATGAGTGGAGAAAAAGTCAACTACGCCAGTGCTTTGGTCTTGCTTTTACGTCTAAGGCAAGCATGCAATCATCCAAAGCTCGTCGCGGGCAAGCTAGCTAAGGACAGCGAGGCCCTCGCGGGTGAAGCGGGCACAACTCAAAAGCAAAAGGCGTCAAATGCAGAAGTGGATGAAATGGCTGATCTGTTTGGCGGTCTCGGCGTTGGCTCAAAGAAGTGCGAAGTCTGCCAAATGGAGCTCGGAAAGCAAGCTATTTCAGATGGCACTGCAATCCGATGCCTCGATTGTGAAGCAGATCTCAAAGCTGTGAATAAGCCCAAGTCACGGAAAGATAAAAAGAAGAAAAAGAAGCACGGAGCTGTCAAGACCGAGGCCGAAGGCGTCGTCAGAAAGCCACGAAACAGACTTATCATCACCGACAGCGATGATGACGACGAGGAACAAAAAGGATCATTAGTTGTACCTGAAGAGGAACAGGGATCATTAAAGCTTGGAAAAGCTGGTGGTCTCGCTGATGAAAATGCCGAAGGTGGCGGCGAGTGGCTCGACTCTGACAATTCATTCCCTGATCTTCAGCATATTGGACCTCTCAAGAAACCAATCGCGGTCGATGAACTTGACTCTGGTTCTGGGTCCGAGGAGGACTCAGATGACGCGGAAACAGACTCGGACGAGGAAGTTGAAGACGAGTTCCAATCCGATTCAGATGAAGAAGTTCATCTTGCCACTATGGTGACCTCAACAAAGATCTCACATCTGATCCAAATTCTCGGCAAGGAAATCACAGAGCACAAGTTCATTGTCTTCTCTCAATTTACATCGATGCTGGACCTGATTGAGCCTTTCTTACGCCAGAAGGGATTCAAGTTTACCAGATATGATGGAAGCATGAAAAACGACCTTCGTGAAGCGAGTCTCAGTAAATTGAGAAACGACAAGAGATGTAGGATTCTTCTCTGCAGTCTGAAGTGCGGGTCTTTGGGACTCAATCTTACTGCTGCCACTCGAGTTGTTATTCTTGAGCCATTTTGGAATCCGGTAAGCAGCTTTTACTTCAGTTGGTGAACAGTACTAATAGACAATAGTTCGTCGAGGAGCAAGCTATTGACCGAGTACATCGTCTGACCCAAAAGATTGATGTGGTCGTCTACAAGATCACCATCGCAGACTCAGTCGAAGAGCGAATTCTTGCTCTCCAAGAAAAGAAGCGCGAGCTTGCTAACCAAACCATTGAAGGCGGCAAGGGTGGCGCTGGCAAGCTTGGAATGAAGGAGATCTTGCAGCTCTTCCGTCGTGATGCTGAGCATGCACCACCAGGTCCCGCAGCAGCTCAATACGATATGTCCAAGCCAAGGATATTGAAGGAAGGGTTAAGTTCTGCAACTGGGAGTGGTAACTCGAGTCGAGAGGGATCTGTCACTGCACCTCGCAAAGTTACTCCCCCCACAAACAAACCGACTAGTTCTTCCGCGAGGGAAGATGATGTTTATGGCAGAAGATGGTGATTCTACTTAGATGTTGGATTATTCAGACTAAATGATTGGTAGACTTCTAGGGATTGTTGGAGTATGGCGTGCATTAACGGTAGATGAGATTATGACAACGGGAGGCGATAGGGAGCTTGGGGGGTTCTTGTGATTTACAGTTTTCCAGAAAATACAATGATTATATGAGCTAATGGCTCCCGAAGTGAAATGGGCGATTTGAAAATATGTTGCAACTTCCCATGTTGAAAAAGAGCTCAAGCTTCAAGCGAGGGGTATTAACACCCATGACGTATTAAGGAAATGGCAAGCTCCAAAATTCTCCTCATTTCGAAACCTCTTTCCTTTTCAAAATCTGCTTTGCAACAATTACAATTTGAATTAAACCTCTGTAAGTTCCCGCATCTATGTCGGCCCCAAATACCTTCTATACACAATCAATTACCCAAGCCGCAGCTAAGCCAAAGCTAACAGTTTATCACGGCCCCAAACACCTCACCAATTGACTTTCAGAACAAAACATTATTACAATTAAAATCGCTTTCCCAATTCCAAAATGCCACCCTCAAGCATTCTCTCCCAGCTCCGCCTAACACGCTTCCCCCAATCCTCCACCACCGCCACCCTCCGCCATTTCTCCCAACAATCAAGCCTAAGATACCCACGAAAAGACAGCCAAAACAAAGACAGCATCAACACCGAAGCAACCGAATACTCGAAATCAGGAACAGATGATCAGAGCGCGAGGAATCAAGACGCGGCGTTTGATCCTGATGTGACGTCACCGGAGGGCGAGAAGAATGTTGCTGGGAAGGGAGAGGGGAAGGGGAATCCGCTGGATGTGAGTCCGGCGAATCAGGAGGTTAGTAAGCCGAGGGGGGAGCAGGAGGGTGGTGCCCAGAGTGGTGGGGGGGAGGGGGGGAGGAGTGGGTTTGGGAGTGGGAAGAAGGGGGGGAGTTAGTAAAGGGAATAGGTGTAGTGTTGTATATAAGATAAGAAAGTATAGTATTGGGAATCATATATGAAATGTATTAATCGAACAAATTCAAAAAGCGGTCATCCAGAATATCAATCCAACGCCCAGTTCAAATTATCATAAATCAAGCCTTCCACTCCGTCCTTCCCAACTTGACGATATCAGCCTGGCCCAATTCCCACACCTTCGGCACCTTTTCACCGCCCTCTAACGCCTGAAGCCCAGCGCTCACCGCCGCCTTCGCAATAACATCCTTATCCTGCGCCCAAAAATCCACCGCCCATCTTCCCAACATCCCCGCGCCCCCAGCAATCTTCCTCACAACCCACTCCGCCGGCCGACTCTCATTCCTATCCCCCACAATCAGACCCGGACGCAGTATAACCGTGTGCTCGAATCCTAGCGCCTTAACACCCTCTTCCAGTTCCCCCTTCATCTTAGGATACGCCATCGAGCTCTTCGCGTTCGCACCGCTCGTGGAGACGAGAACGTAGACTTTCACGCCAGAGTTCTTGGCGGCTGTGGCGAGGGAGAGGTTCAGGTCGTGGTCTATTAGGCGCTGGTTCGCGACGCTGCCGGCTGCACCGCGGGTTGTGCCTAGGGCGGAGAAGAAGATTGAGGAGGGTGGGGTGATGGAGGAAAGTTTGGAGGACCATTGGGCGTTGTCGGCGTCGGTGAGGGCGTGGAGTTTGGAATCTGTGGCTGTGGTTGGGGCGCGGCGGGAGATGGAGTGGATGGAGGTTATTGAGGGGAGGGAGAGAAGAGTTGAGAGGATGTGGCTGCCCTGGTGATTTGTTAGTGGTGTGTTGATATGTTGGAGTGAAGAGACTTACTACGAGGCCTGTTGAGCCGACGACTGCTGTGGATGTCATTTTTGGTATGTTGTATTATGTTCAATCCTCTGGATTTGTGGTAGATTATGAAGATGGAAGTGTGGATTGTACTTGTAGTTGTGAAGAAAAGTGGAATGATGAAAAAGAGATTGTCTGATGATGATTTTCTAATCACTTAAGTAGAGAATCACTCGCGTACTCAAACCTTCGAAATGCAGCGGGAAGCATCATTCCTTCGGAGCGGAGATAATCTCAGTTGGCATGCCTTGCTGCCAATTGCTTCAATGATGCTTCGACAGCGACAGTGAGAGTTGGGATGTCCGCCGACCCGACGCATTGTTTGAGCGACGGCAAAGGCCGTAAATATTAGAGCTCGTTGCCGAGGCAGATAAGGCTGTAGACAAGTACGGACGTAATGATATCAATGAATGGCGCTGGCCATGGGTTTCATCTACGAATATCTTAATGGCATTCTTTTCCTTTATTAGAGACGGAAGTAATGGATCATTGTAAGTTTGTATGAAGTTTAAAGATATCAAAACGGCCGAAAGCAAACGGAGATGTTGATGTTTTCCTGCAGTGCGAAGTTATACAGCAGGCTGCCCCTCGGAATGATATACCCTCACACTCGCGACTCCATTGTGAACGGAATCGTTCAAGTCCGTGAGGATTTTCGGACATATTCACTCTATATCTAGGTGACTGTCTTTCTCTTAATTTATAACATGCTCCTTCTATTCACTCCTTGAGATAGCATAGCATTTAGAGTTGCTTAGGTAATCATAAGCGATATCGGAAAAGCTTTCTGCCGATATGTGATTTGGCCATGACACTAGGATGAAGGCGTGATTCCTCGTGCTCCAACAACTTTGGCCTCCTACGAAGTTTTTTGCTGCAATTTTGGCGGCTTCCACTCTCGGAGCTCTGTCTACTGACAAATATAACTAAATAGGATGGTCTAGACGTTTTCTGCCTCCTCCCCCACTTAATCAACGTACAGGCTAAGCTTGTCTCAAGTTCTCAACTTCTCATAGCATTTTTACCGCTCCCCCTTCCCTTCTCTTATTTTTCTTACGCCCTGACATTCCTACAATTCAGGTCACAGTGACTTGAATTTCTCTCAGTCATTTCCCCTTGAACATTTCAGAGTAGCTCTATTCAATAGAGTCTTTTCGTGTACAAAATGGGCGAGCCAATGGAGCTGGATGTTTCCCCCAGCAGAGGGACGAAGCGCAAAGCCGATGGCATCTTGGAGGGCACAAAACGTGGCCAGGTATGACTTCTGCATTGGGAATGATAGTCTATTGCTAATCCATGGTCAGCAACAGCCTGCGGGCGCTGAAGTACTCGACAGCACCTGGAATACCGAAAACGATGTCTCATCATTCCGAAAGTTCAACCAGAAGTCCTCGAGTCTCCCTTTCGGCCAGCCAATTGCGTACTCTTCAATCAACGGACCTACCTATGTTACAGCCCAAACCTTGATTCAGCAGGTGGCGTACGCTCTATCGGACAAAATCTTCTCATACTCTCCTGAGTCCTTCGATTTGGATGTTGCTGTGAAGAGCTGGGCCGCGGCGAAGACGGAAAATGCCAATGGATATATTACGGAGGTTGTGCCAATGCAGACACGTTCTGGAGCTGGTTCAATCGCATTGGGATACATGTTTTCAAAGGACTTTGATCTTGCCAAGAGACACATTCCCCAATCCCTCTTGGTCTCTTCTTCTAGCCTGCAAAGCTTGCGATCTGCTCTCGACCAACTTTCTCTGTTGTACTCGATTGCAAACCCATTTGTTGCTCATGTCGCTGCCGTTGATTACTCTTCGGAGGGTCTCGTAACGGACTATGCCACTGCTCTGACCGTCGCAGAGGAGTTGGGACTTGGGCTTGTGGCCAGCTCATCTGCTTACGAGTCTCAGCACATGTCATTATTTTCTACTATTCTTGCGACCGTGCTCCCAACGGTCCATATCTATGATGGTATCAAAGTAGGCCGTGATACTCTTCCTATCATCGACATTTTGAGCCAAGTGGGACTAAGCACCACCTATACAAATGTTCTTGAGAGCTTGTCAAAACTTGGAAAGCGGGCGGATGCCGAGACAAAGGCTGCCCATCTTCTTGAGGCATTCAACAACGAACTCGGCACTGCCTACGGGCTTTTCGAGTATCACGGCCACGCAAATGCAGAGACTGTTCTCGTGGTTTTCGGGAGTGTCGAGGGATCTCTTGCAAAGCAAGTTGCCGAAAAGCTCTCCGCACAGGGTAGCAAGGTCGGTGTGATCAACGTCCGAGTTTATAGGCCATTTTCAGAAGAGGCTTTCCTGAAAGCTCTTCCATCTTCCGTCCAAAATATCACTGTTCTTGGTCAAGTCACGGACCCAACCGCAGTATCTGATCTAGCTGCCCATTCGAATCTATATGAGGATGTATTGGCTGCTGCCGTTTTCTCTGACAAATTTACTACGCCACCTTCAGTCGTTGATTACAAGTACGCTCGTTCGGAGACTTTTACGCCAACCTCCATTGCTGCCATCTTCCAACACTTGACTAGTAAATCTACCGAGGAGGTCGAGCGAATGGAATTATTGAATGTTTCTGAAGTGGAACAATACACTTTCTGGGATCTTGAGGATTCGAAAGCTGCTACTGCACCATCTGCGCTCAGCAAGTTGTTGTCTGTGGATTCTACTAGTCACATCATCACGAACGCCGCACATGACAATTTCGTTCAAGGCGGAACTGTTCGAACGGACATTCGAAGCTCCAAGAAATCAATTGAGGCATACTACCCCATCGAGGAAGCAGACGTCGCCTATGTTGGTGACGAGAAGCTTTTGAATGAAATTGGTATTCTTAAAGGTGTTAAAGTCGATGGCAAGCTCATTGTTAAGCTTCCGGGCGTCAAGGATGAAGATTTGGAAAAGAAGCTGTCTTCTTCTGTTCGAAACGAGATCAAGTTTAAGAACATTCAGTTGTTCGTTGTTGACACTGCATTGTCAACTTCCGTCGAGAAGGATGCCTCAACGGAGACTCTACTCAGCGAATTGGCATTCCTTAAAGTCGCTCGACCAGATTTGCTCGATGTTGGGTTGGAAAAACTCGCTGCAATCAATGGCAGCGTGGAGCTGTTGCAGGAGGTCATGACCGATTTGGAAAAGGCTCTCCGACAAATTGAAATTCCAGAATCTTGGGCTGAAGTTGAAGTCGATGCCTCGATTCCCGACCTTCCGCGAACTATCAAGTCAAGCAGTTTTACAGGGTTTGAAAAAGAAGATGCGGTGGCACCTTCATTCTTGCGCAACTGGGAGTCCGCTGCAAAGGGTCTTGTATTCAAGGAGGCTTATGGTACTAAGACTGCCCTGAGACCAGATTTGTCAACCAAGACCTACGAGATTACTGTCCAGGAGAATCGTCGTCTGACTCCTTTAACTTACGATCGTAACATTTTCCACATCGAATTTGACCTTGGGCAATCTGGACTTACTTACAATATTGGAGAAGCTCTCGGTATTCACGCAGAGAACAACGTTGCCGAAGTCAAGGAGTTCATGGAGTGGTACGGTCTCAACCCTGAGGATGTCGTTGAGGTACCTTCTAGGGAAGATCCAACCGTGCTCGACACACGAACCGTCTTCCAGTCGTTGGTTCAGAACATCGATATCTTCGGCAAGCCACCGAAGAGGTTTTACGAAGCCCTCGCCGACTTCGCAAGCGATGAGAGCGAAAAGAAGGAACTCTTGACTCTCGGCGGTCCAGAAGGAGCCAACGAATTCAAGCGCCGTGCCGAAGTTGATACTATCACCTACGCCGATATTCTCCTCGAATTCAAGTCCGCTCGACCAAGCTTCCACGATATCGCCCGCATTGTCAGCCCCATGAAGCGCCGCGAGTACTCCATCGCCTCCAGCCAGAAAGTAGGCCCCACATCCGTAGCCCTCATGATCGTAGTCGTCAACTGGGTCGACCCGAAGGGCCGCGATCGCTTCGGCCAAGCTACTCGCTACCTTAGCGAGCTGCCCATCGGCGCAAAGGTCACAGCGAGCGTCAAGCCTTCAGTCATGAAGCTCCCAGCAAAGGACACCGCTCCCCTCATCATGGCTGGTCTCGGCACGGGTCTCGCTCCATTCCGAGCCTTCGTTCAGTACCGTGCTATGCAGAAGGCGCAGGGCAAGGAGATCGGCTCTATTCTCTTGTATATGGGATCCCGTCACCAGCGTGAGGAATACTTGTACGGAGAAGAATGGGAAGCGTACCAGGATGCTGGTGTCATTACTCTTCTTGGGCGTGCCTTCTCGCGTGACCAGCCGCAGAAGATCTATATTCAGGATCGTATGCGACAGACGATCAGCGATATCATCAAGGCTTATATCAAGGAAGAAGGAGCGTTTTATCTTTGCGGTCCTACTTGGCCAGTTCCTGATGTCACGGAGGTGCTTGAGGAAGCTATTGCGAGAGATGCGAAGACTGTGGGAAAGAAGATTGATCCTAGAAAGGAGATCGAGAGGTTGAAGGAGGAGTTGAGATATGTGCTTGAGGTATACTAAGTGCATATTGTTGGATGTGACGATAGATGAGGGGTGGTTCTTGCGAGTAGATAGCATTGAACTTATGAAAATTTTACTCTCAACGGGTTTATATCGCATATGACTTATGAATGATACACGAACTATATATTTTAACTTTTAATTTTTAAGAGGACATCAAATTTATTGATAGATATCATGTTTAGTCCGTTTCATCAACATCGACTTGCCCTTCCTCGCCTACCCAAATCTTTCGGTCGCCGAGGGGTCCGCCTTGTTCGATGGACACGGGCCAATGTCTCAGCCCAGTGGAACCCGGGATTATTTCTGCCCTGTAAAGACGCCGGGATTTGGTTAACTCCGTGTACGTAAAATACAGACGCGAGAAGCTTACATGCAGCAACGACAACGACAACGACAACGACAACGATACCGAAACTTGAAAATAAAAAATTCTTTACACGTGTAACATAGCAAAACTGCGTATGAAGGTATACAGTTTGGGCTAGAAAGACCAATAAAATTAAATACGAAATGTCGGATCTTAATGACAATCAACCGGCATCAGGCTCGGCGGCTGGACGAAGGCTGACGGAGAGGCGTAAGACGCAGAATAGGGAAGCGCAAAAGAAATACAGTGAGACTGGCCCATCACAAAGTGAGGGTCCCGTATACTGAGAATATTTCAGGGCAGAAAATGAAAAACCGTTTAGAGGCTTTAGAGCGGGAGGCTGCGAAGCATTCTCAGGATGGATCCCCACCCCAGATTGAAACGGGGGCGATTGATATCCAAGAACCAGTTTCTTTACCCGTCAACAACGCTCAATCCAGCATGATGTTCGATGGTCTCGAGCTTAATGGGCCGGAGATGGAAGGAATTGGAAGCTTTGATTCCACCAATATAGGCATGGGTCTCGGCGGGACAGCTGATTTCTATTCCCTGGCAAACAACCACTCAGATAAGTTTTTGGATTCCACATTCAACGACTTCACGTTGAGTTCTGATCTTTTGAACCAAACGAGTTCGGACTGGGAGATGTCATTTGATGGAACTTCATCGTTCGCAAATGCCCCATACCCGAATGACATCTCTGGATCTCTAGCAAATTCTTTCCCGATGGAATGGTCTGCAACTCTACCTGCTAGCAACCAATTTCCAGAAAGTCTCACTGCACCCAACTCAGTCGCCCCCAACGGTCGTCAAAGCCAAGTGGTACGAGCATCTCCAGTCTCCAGCGGATCCTTCAAACGCAAAGTCTCCAAACCCTCCCCGCCCTTCAACAATGAGCACGATCTGGGCGACGTCTTAATCCACGAGCTACGCCTGCAAGATACACCCGAACACCGCTCCCTAATCAAAACAGCCGTCGCACGCGGCTACAACTTCCGTGACGTGATGCTGGCTGGTCTAGGTGCCTTAGGTAAGACAGCAGACTGCCGACCGCCGCCGCCGAAAATAGGGGTCAATTTGGATATCGCAAAGATGGGGACTTTGCAGGCATATCTCGCTATTGCGAAGGCGATTGATTTCTCGATTAAGAATCTGTATGATGAGGCTGCTGTGTCGCCTTTCTATCAATCTTCAAACACCACTGCCGTTGTTAAACACCGAGCGGATATCTTCCCCAATCTTCGTCCTACGCAGGCGCAAATCATGTACTCGCATCATCCCTGGCTGGATCTTATTCCGTTCCCTTCGTTACGTGTCAAGATTCTGACGTTGGGTTTGCTGGACCCCCCGCCGTTTGATGTGTATGAGTTGAAGATGGATATTTTTATGAATGATGGGATTACGTGCTGGCGGAAGGCGAGGAGGGATATGAGTGGGCAGCCGTGGGATATGCGGTGTTGGGAGGCGGAGAAGTGGTTTCTGGAGAAGTATGCGTTTTTGTTTGGGGAGGAGGATGAGTTGAGGGCGCAGACTAAGTGGTGGAGGTGGATGAGGGGGGATGGTAAATGACGGGAAACACTTTAAATGAGAAAAAAGTACCGCTGAGGCATTTTGGGGTGCCTCAATATAGATGCTAGAGAACGCAATTTGATACCCAAGGGTGATTTCAAAGCTGTAGAAACCGCCATTTCAAAGTGCAAGCACTGCCAGAGATATTGTGCATAAAGCTATAATCATACGAACGTTGGAGGCTCCTACCTTGATTGCTCATAGAAGCGTCGATCTTCATGATCTACTTCAATACTACAAATGTTGCTGATCCATGGAAGGAGCGCTAGTATAGGAAAAGAGTCGTTAGACCACGTGATAAGTAGAACCCTATATTCCGGGTAGATGAGGTAGTGAGACGTACAGAATAAGAAGTTATAATATCATAAGAAACTCCCACTTAGATTGAGACTTTGCTCTCGTCCCGGGAAACCTCCAGTGCGCGGGTTTTCTTTATAAGTTTCACGTGATCCATATGTCTGGCGGTAAGGCTCCGAGCTCGCGTTGTGTCCTCTCTCCCAACTCACTATGAACCTTTTTTGATCTTTGGCACCTATGATAAAAACCGCCCCCTCACGTATTCCTAGATACTTATGCTTGGCAGGGTCCAGCTTTTCCGATTCGAATCTCATGACTCCACATACAAATGCCTAGGAAAACAATGGCGGTCAACAGCTCTCTGTCAAAGGCTACGAAAAAATTGCAAATTGAAGCACTTCCACGCAAAGAAAATATTCGTCCATTTCCGTCATCAGAGCTGCGAGTCTCTGCGAGAGCCGGCAACCCTCAATACGCGTGCCTAATTCGAGATTGAATTCTGCTACTCCCCTTTGCGTACGAATTGTACTCGACCGACATCAACGGACATCAAGACAAATTACCCAAGAACGTTACGAGAACAGCCGCATACCTAATTGCTTCAGTAATGGATCATACCATGGTTACCTGAGGGTAGGGACGACTCACGCGGCCGTGCCGATCAATCTATCTTGTACGCGTGCCTCTGTCAACGCTCCAAGGCACAAACAAAATGCCATCACGAAGCCGAATACTATCCAGGCCATCGATTGCCGAGACATCGGTACAAGAAAGAGGAGCATCACTGGGATCAATAGTATGCCAACGCAGATACATGTTGTCAAAGCATTGACCACGATCTTGAGTCGCTCAGTGCTGAAGTGCTCCACGTTTTGGTCCGAAGTTTTGCTTTTCTCTTTATCTGTTTGGAGAAATGACTGTGTGTGGGATTAGGGAGCGTTATCTTTTCGCAACCGGCCTCTGCGGTAATCAGGGATGCAACATACCTGGAATCGAGAGTTTGGGCGGTTGTCGAAGAACGATTCGACCATGTCTCCCAAGCGGGTGTCTTTATCAGAGCGTTTGCTCGTGGACACGAAGTCTTCCACATGACAAATGAAATCTTCTTTACCTGTTTTTAGTGGTTTTTTGTTCATCATCCAATGGAATAGTCCGAGGTGATGGCGTTTTTGCGCTGGACCGAGCGAGCGGACTTGGCTATCAAGTACGAGAAGCTCGACTTTGATTTCATTAGCGATAGGATGGTTTGCGTCTTCATCACAACATTTACTTACAGTACTCGCAAAGCTTCTCTCTTATTTCTTTGATAAGATCCTTCTGAGAAGTGTCCCATCCTCCAAACCCTTCGTGACCTCTGAGTCTATACACCATCGTTGGACTCTTATCATCGGCATCATCGAGTTTGTTCAATTTCTCTTCAAGTTCTGTCAATTCGATCTCCAATTGTACGAGCGTGCGGGCGGAAAGCACCCCGAAGCGTCGGAAAACTGCCCAGTTGTCGTTGCTGTTAATGAATGTGGCCAGCTGAGGGTAGCCTTTCGGTCGGTCGTCAACTGTCGATGCGAGTCAGCGAACTTGATTATTATTGGAACGAGTGTTTTCCTACCTCTATCATATTTGAATTTGTGGTAGCTACGATGCTCGTTAAATTCGCGCTCCTCGTCCTCAGTTCGACCGGAGAAAGGGCTCTTGGGCCACAATCCGCAAAGGCGGTTCCACACTTCTGCTGCAGAAAAGGCCGTGCGACGAGCTTAAACTCAGTATCAGTGGCTAATTCGTATTGCATTAGAATACCTTTGAGTACTATACTTACGCTGAAATCGTTCGCTACTCGCAGCAAAACCTGAAGCGGCTGTCTGTGCTGTTGAACCTTGGTTGTTTTGCGTAACACCTCTGGACACTCGCCCCGCCGGTCCCCGGTTTCTAATCCCAGGTTGGGGTTGTGGCAACGGCTCGGCTCGCTCTGCCCTGTCATGATTTGGAGCGTAAGCAGCTACTGGAAGGGGTGAAAGAGGCAAGTTCTCTGGCGCAGAGACGGTAGCAACTGCTGAAATGACCGTCGTCGCCATCTCTACTCTCTTGGAGAAGGAATTCACTTGTGGTGAAGGCCATCGCCCTTCCACTGCTTCCAGAGGTATCTTGAGAAATGGGAGCCTCGAAATTCAAGGCCACCACTGCCCAACCTCGACGATCCACGTTAAGGGGGGGGGGTGAGATGGTCGCGACCCACATATTGCACGCCGACGAATCAACGAATACCCAATTAACCTTGTCTTCTTGCAACGACCTCAGTCGTAGGCTACGCTCCTATATATCAAATCCTAACTTTTCTAGAAATTTGACAAAATTGGCGGAGGAGAGAAGTTGTTATTTTGACTTTCTGCAGCCCACACTAAGGCTCTGGACGGCTAGAACAGGGGCGGGAGCGAGGTACTTATAGATTTCAGCACGGCGAACACTGAGATTTTACAAGGATTCTAATTGGCTCTGGAGACCACCCTTTTGCCCATGGTGAGGATGCGATCGTGCAAACATTTGGAGGTGTTCGATTTAGGTGTAGACAAAAGGTAGATTATTGAGACAAAGAATTGTATGCTATAGACTTATTTTAATGCCAATTTGGCCTAATGACCTCCAACTCCACTTTGATTTGACCAGCTTCCATGAATATAACCCCTCCCTCAAACATTACTATCAGCTACCCGCTACCTTTGGCTCCAGGTATACTACGCACCCCCTCAAGTACCCCGAGACTTTTTATAATAGACCACTATTCCTGGTTGAACAGCCTCTTTCTGAGCCCAATGGTATCTAATTCGAATCATCTCGCGGTGGATTGTTTGGGGGATCAGGTGGATACTGAGCGGAAATTCGATCTTAGCTCTGGTTGTAAGCTCAAAAGGAAAGACATACCGGCTCTGGGTCCTCCGCAGGGCGAGACACCCCTGCCTTGTCCACAGGCTGATTTGACGGAGGGCTCTGTGAACTGGCCTTGGCTTGTTTCTTCTTGTTCTTCCGGGGCTTTTGAGATGCCATTGAGGAATTATGGTCATGTGGACGGGCCATGGCTCAATTTCGGCCTCGTTCGTAGTAGAATCTGCCAGCTCCGGTGAGAATTTTGGAGTCCCAGATTATAGCTGAATTAAAGAGCGAGAAGAATTCTGCTGAATTTTTTGTCCAGTCAGTATATTTCAAAGGTGAGGCTGCAGTGACCGCCAAGGAGGGGCTCACCAGAGCAATTCGCCCGTACGCACGATCTACAGGTCCCTGCCGTCAAAGCCTCTTAAAGATTTTTGGCTTTGACCATTTGTGAAATTGTCTACCACTGAAAATGCTAGTGACTCGAGTCAATGAGAGCCAGCGGGCTGTCGTCTTGAAGCCAACTGTTGTCAGAATGGTAGGTTCGTAAATTAGAAGATGTCTAAAGCGGGGCAACAGGTGAAAGTGCACGAGATTCCTAGCTATTTGCTCCATGATGGCCATTCGTCTGACGAATAGTGAAATTTTATGTACTAACACGCTTGTATCAATGATAGGCGGAAGAGGACGCATAGAGCGGTATACCAAGCGAGGGCTGGGGCATATAATGCAGTAGTCATGGCTGCCTTCTCTGTGGTGCTGGATACTGGTTGCTGGACGAGATTGCGAACCACAGCGTGGAAATTCAACCGAGTATGCTGGGCAGAAGTCGTCGCCTCTGGAAACCAGTGGAAGATTGCAATCGGTGAGTGCAACCTGCACCGGTGTCTCTAGGCCATATGCGCGTAGCTGGATCCCAATGTTCCATAAAAGATAGATATCGGGGGCGATTGAACAGAGAAGGATTCCGTAAGACGGATCATTCATACAGTGTAGTAATGCGCGATTCAAGAGTAAAGACTAGGCGTATCGAGTGATGGTCAGCCGTAACAATGCCCCGGGGACCCAGCAACCGACTGGTTACGCCTGATAGCAGCCCAAAACCAAGATACGAGTCCATCAGATGAAGAATTTTGGTCCCACAAGCAAAATGCTCGCAAACCGGGCGTCGCTATCCTCGCCAGGACAGGGTCGATCCGAGCCGCCGCAAGGTATAAATTTCACCGCCGCCTGTGGGAACACATTCTCTTCTTGCGGTGATTCCCTTTGCTCGGTGTGGACTCAAAATCAGTCGTAGGCTGGTATTTCTGAGTCTGCGAGAAGTTCTCAAAGTTGAGACATCTCTTCTTTCTGTTCTTTTAAGGTCGATGTTGCCATATCTCCGTGCCTCGCCGTCACCCCGCAAATTTCTGTCGCTGCTTGGTTTACAGTACAACTTGGCAAATCATCGCACGCGCCACATGACACTCTTGGGTTCAAACCCTTCACGACCGCCTGTCAATACTTGTGCAGTAATCAACTTTGACTTCTGAGGTGATGTCTCAATCGATAATGTCTTCAATCATGGCTTTTGCAATCCGCCATCTTTTTCTCTCAGTCATTGAATCTGCTCTACTCCTTGCTAGAGCTTCAACCATGCTGCGTCATGGCAGCTCCCAATTTCTTATGCGCTGCCTCGTGTAACTTTTCCAAAAATATTTCAGTATCCATGTCAGGGGAACTTAGCAAACAGGCTGCTTTATTACGCCATTCGAATCAGTTGCTTCGCAGAATTTCTTGTCAAACGAAAGAGTTCCCTCAATAATCATCGCTGAACAGATAGTGGTAGGGATTTTGAAGCGGGTCAAAGCACACTTGTTCCCTTGCATGCAGCTTGCATCCAGCCATACATATTATCAAGAAATTTGACAACCACATCCCGCACCCCCATTCCCGCTTCAAGCGAGTCGTGTTGGCGAACGTAATCTGGGAGAACTTTGGAGCGGAAAAGATTACCAACATTCTGAAGACAGATTTCGTGAGCCAAGTAGACCAGAACTGAACAGATAGGGTGCAAGCAGGACTTGAAAATAAAAAACGCAGTGCTTGAGAGGAAGTATCCTGAAAGCTCTTCGAAACCTGAGGGGGGATTTCCGTGCCGAGGTCCCGTTCCATATCTATCTGTCCCTCATGTACAAGGACATTGTACCCCGCTTTGGAAGTCCATGTTACAAGGAGGGAAAGTTGAACTTTCGCAACGAAATTGCTATCGCTTGAGAGTTGATTGCTAAAGGTGGCAGTTGTGTTCTTTTGAGCATTTCCCGGAGCCTTCTGTATGGCCGACGTCCAAAGCAGTCGCCCCCCCGGCATCGTACGGGTACAACCCGATTCGACAGGGGCAGCCGCCGAAGATACGTCCTAGTCTGCCTGTGTATTGCTTTAGCCTGTCAAGCTTCAAAACTACCCTTCCTTTGTTCTCCGCGGCCCAGGTAGGAAAAGTGGAAAAGACATCTGACAATGTGTGAATATCCCATTGGTGTCACGGTGTGACTGCGCCGACAGGACGGGCTACGCAATCAAAGCAAGGCAGAGTGCGGCCACTCATAACTGAGTGTGGGCAGGAACATCTCGCCTCAGTAGAGTGCAATAAGAAATGGATGATCCTGCGTGGAATCGGACCTCCAGGTCATATATATCGTGGGTTGAAGGGTTGCTGTCGAGAAGTGGTGGACACTCTTCGCTCTTGTAATCTTCGCCGCACATCGAGGGAAGTGAATTGCTGGGCTATCATTGATCCTCTAGGCGAAGGGCATGCAGGCGCGGTTCCAGCCTACTCCGTAAGAAACTTCATTTGATCTCTTCCTCTTACCTTCGAAAGTATCCGGCGGCGAATTAACGGTTTGATGTACGAAACGAGAGGGCGAGGACAATACACTATCAAGGCTTGTAGTGTGCAGATGGATGGGCGGAAGAGGAGATTGCTAGCGGCTTGTTGATAGGGAGACAAACAAACCTTCGGGATGCCTGCATTTCTAGCGTGAGCATGTCTCAAACTTCCCCTATTCAAACGAAGTATCCGGAAACACAACGGGCTCTACATCAGATTCCAAATGTGTCGAGCCATGATACTGTTCTGCCGCGCTGAATACTGTATCCATTTTGCCCTATTTCAAGCGAAGGTTTCAAATACCTAAGTATTCAATAATCTTGGATAATTACTAAAGAGACTAGCACACGAACAAATCTAATATCCATTTCGAATCCCCTACGCTTCACTTACCGTATGATCGAGCAGAGACGCATCAAGAACTACAAAATGGTTTCTGAATCGCGAGTCCTGGGCCGCCGATCCCTTACTCCTCAGAGTTATCCTCGACCCTCGAAGTCTCGACTTTGAACTCTCGGTCCATGACTTTGCGGTATTCCCATGCCACGCGTTACTAGTGGGTCCTACGGAAGATAATAAGGGGCTTGTTGAGTCGAGAGTGAAGCATACAGGGCTGTAAAAAGGGGGAAGGGGGTAGGTGTTGAGGTGACTGGATCATAGCATGGATGAACACCTGCTTTCGACATCGCAACGTACCCATTGGCCCCGATTCTTGATCTTCTTTGTAGTATGAACGGCGCTTTAAGTTATGCACAAATAACACAATTCGCATACTGTTATCCGCATACTGTTATCTGCTTTCCTGTGTCTGGGTGTACAGTTCCTTTAAGCAAGTGGGTCGACTTCCTGCTACCTAGTCACAAAACCCCTTCGTGAACCAAGCCCATGAAGCTACCATCCCCTGTGACATGTGTTTGGCGAATACACGCCAGTATATCGAATAAGGCATGTTCTTTGGATTGTGAAAAGGAAGGATATTCGTCTGCTCGATAGGTTGTTGAAAAGGATGTGGAGGCTGGAGTCGATTGCCTGCAGCTATCTAGCACCCGGACTGCGGGAGCACCGTTACTACACCGAATCTGAAATTACACGGAGGCACTGAATCTACCAAGGGGGAGTCACTTACCGAATATTCAAGTTGATCCTGTGAAGAAGATAATGCGATTTGGAGAGACCCTTCGCTTGAAATTCCAAGAAATCTGGCTGAATGGCCTCTCGAGGTTGAACAGTAACAACCAACTCGACTGGACAATCACCACGGCTATTCAAGAGAAAGAGAAAATGGAGCTTGGTTCTTCGAATAGGCACGATCTGATGTTGAGCCCGCAAGGCATCTTGGAAGAGAGGTCCTACTTTCCAGAAGCGTTCACCTCAACTTCCACTGCAGATTCAGAGCACTCGTGGGATTAAGAAACAGATTTGGGACCATAATAGAATTGCTGGAGAAGTATCAGAGGTTTGGGGGAGCAAAAAGAGTTGTCCTGGGCTTGTGGCTTGCTCAAACTTGCGGGCCAGAAGCTGGTGGAAAGGGTACAGAGCATTCTCGAGCTTTGACTGGATGACTATGACACCCGGTTAGGCGCATCTGAACGCAGTGCAGTCTTTCTTGAGCACAAAGCCGCTCCCACAGCTATGGCTTTATGAAGCATGGCGTAGGTCGGATTATTCAAGATCGGCCACTGCGCCTTTTTTTGGCTGTTCTCCGAGCTTTTAGGTACTACAGCATGCAGCGGCCAAGGGCTCTCCACAGCCACGATACTTCGGCGTGACTGGGCAGTGGAAAAAGCAACGTGACTATATTCTTGAGGAGATTCGCTCATCGGAGTCCTTAACTGCAACTCAGAAGTTAACGTTACGCATCCTTTATCGGTCAGTCCGAGGGCCCTTGCCCATCAACACTTTCTATTCGAATTGGATATTCCGTGATGCCGATGCCTCAGTTTCAAAGGGTTTCCTCAGTATTGTGCTTGTTTACTTAAATTTGACATCTATTGAATATAAAAAAGTTTTGTTTCTGATAT